>WNFL01351121.1_pt1 | contig 10143 bp, 11 predicted proteins | sample 5400361 | NCBI WGS metagenome assembly WNFL01 (sample SAMN13153351, study PRJNA577476) | soil metagenome | isolation source: 40 cm soil on Douglas fir-dominated hillslope | place: USA:California | collected 2013-09-17
AGTTTGACCAGCAGCAGGTGCTCCCCCTGACAAGCTCAAGGGGCCCAATGGTTGTGGGCGCCATCCACGTTGAGCAGCACTGGTGACTGGAGAACCGCCAATATCGTTCGAATTCATTGAGAATGTCAGTGAAGCGGGAGTGATAGGCTGAGATGGAGGTTGCTGGCTAGCGAATGGTTGTCGGCCTATGGATAGCGCGCCTCTATTGCGCCTGCCCAAGAGGATGCCAATCAAGACTAGCACAATCGCACCTAGGACTCCTCCCACCACTCCTCCCACGAGGGCCGCGTTGCCGTTGCTGTTACCGTTGCCATTGGTGGTTCCCGTACCCGCCACGCTTTCGCTCGATTGGGAGTGAGCCCTTGCAACACTCTGTAATGATTGGGAAGACGCATCGGAAATTGGGCGCGAGGGTTGGACAGATGTTACAGAAAGACTGCTTCGAGTCTGAAACAGACCACATATTGTGAACAGCCGACACGCGTATTCAGCTCATCGAAGGCACTCACCACGTTGACGCATGCTCCATTGCGACATTCTAATCCCACACCGCAGCACCCAATGCCGCAGCATGTGGTACCTATTGCACAAGGAGTCAACTACAATTCATGTGAGCATTTGACGATACGACCCGACGCACCTCCAGGACAGCAACCTAGACAAGAAAATTAGGGGTCCGAAGAAAAGGTAAATCAGAATACGAACCTTCGGGATTAGTGCAGGGGACTTGGCCGTTATAACAGCAGGTGTTAATACCGTTGCAGAAGGTGCCAGTGGTACAGCACACAGTCGAAGAAGGGTCATTGCAGCAAATCTACAGAAGAGAGTTGAGCATGAAGCCTGTTTGGGAAGCCGATCGACCTACTGGGTGCTCGGCGGGGCAGCAGGGCAAAGGTTTTGTGGCAGGACATGAGAGAACGTAACCAGGTTCGTTGCAGGTAAGCTATTTTCGGCATCAGGACTATCCCTGTGCTTCAGGAGGACCGCCTACCTGCCGCGCGCCAAGCGCAAGATCCCTTCGCAAGGTCCCGTTGCGTGGATGTCCAAGTCTAGTTTCCATCAGGGTGAATCCATGTATGAATTCGTCCGCAGACAGGAGGGGTTCAGATGTCGGCCTCGCGATCTCTTCATTCTGATCTCCATCCAACCCAATTTCCCAACGACCGGACGCTAATCCAGTGAGAAGAGAAGAGAAGAGAATCATCTTCGACGAGGGAAGACGGGTGCCACCAAACGCTCGACTAGTTAGGGCTTCTGGCGTTCTTCTCTTAAGTCCATAGTCGCATCAGTCTTGGGTCTTGGCGACTGCCCGCCACGGCGCCAAACATGGAGGCCAATCACCGTAGAGATCGCCGCCTTTGTGATCTTTGAATAAGATAAGGGACGGAGCGCGGAGCCGCGGGCAGACATACCCGAGTCGCCCACTCATATGGAGCAGACAAAGGACGCCCCGATTTGCCGGGATGCTTGTAAGTTGCATCGAGCATAGGGCATAGCCTTCTCCTCGGCGGTTAGGTGCTACCTGGCCCAAGTAGACTCATCCAACGGCCACTCAGGGCCTCAGAGGTTAGTCACACAATGAGGGCATTTCTAGGGAGGCTGTCCAGAGAGGTCCCGGAGGAGCTACCTCTTTTACCGGGCTTCTGGTGCCTTTGTATGGTCACGACTACCAGGTGCATGCGCCGGAGGAATCCATCCAGTTTATGGCCGGTACTAACACATTCGAGATATTAGCGTCGCCTTGATGAATTCGAAAAGCCAGGGGTTTGGTTTGTAACTCAGGTTTCTCCTAGGTTAGCTTAAATTGTTTGCGTAGACTTCTGCGTCTACTTCTGCGAGAACACTTGAGAACACGAGCTCTGAGCTTGAATCTCGGGCCGGCCGCAGAGCCCTAAGAGATATGGACAATATCCTGGTAGAATACGATTAGCCCTCCCAGGCCCCGCCGAAAGACGCGTCACTCGGTGATTGAGGCTGGAATGTAACTTTGACCCAACCTCAAAATTTTCAAGCTGTTGGCTGTAGTTCTGGATTAATGCAGGCTATCGGAGTATGGCCAGGTGGCCAGGTATCACCATTCCGAAATCGTCTATCTTCGCTCACGCACGCGCAGCTTCTCGCCGGCATTCAGTCATTTTGGAACTTTGTGCAGCACTCTAGACCGCACGGAATAGTCACCCTTGTAAACCCGGTTGAACCGGTATGTCCCTGTGCAACCTTTTCACCAAAATAAATGCTGACTTTGCCTCAGCAATGCCTGGCAGTCTCACCTCCCGCCCAATTTCTTGGTGGCACGTTACCCGCATTGAAACACTCTTCCTTTTCATTACGTCCTCAAATCACCCCTATCACTGCGCAGTCGATTCTTGCTTCATACGCCTCCCGACGCTCATATGCAACTAGTCGAAGACTTGGCCCGACCGTCCCTCGTCGATATCTATGGAAATCAACCCCATCTTCACTTTTTAAATGGATGCCCCCTGCAACAGTCCCCAACCCATTCGCCACCGCCCGCGTGATGATTCTCGAGCGTGAAGCCAATTCGGTACCCAACGACGTGCCAAGGCAAATCGCGTTGTGGGAGGGACTAATTAGCCTTAAGACACCTGTTGCCTATGAGCGTATTACGAGCAGATGGGAACGCTTGCTTGCCTTGGTGAGTAGAATTATTCAGGTTTGCAGCGTTTGCGCTGTCTGTCGTACTGACTCGTGCTTAGGACCCTTCGAACCCTTTGTTGCGGTCTGATGAAGGCTTCAAACTCTATGTGTCGGCTCTAATTCAGACTGGTCACACAAACTCTATCCCCTCGGCGGTTGCAAGACGCGAACAAGTAATTGGGAACAAGCCACTCACCGGTAATACAGCTGCGCCAGCGTCGGAGGCACCGTCTACTCCACCAGCATCTGAAAATGCCGCCCCTTCTCCAGAAACCCCCAGTAGGGATGCTGCTTCCGAGTCTACTGCCCATGCGTCAACTCCTGCGGATACGGCTCCAACTAGATCAGCACTATCACCATCGCAGCTCATTGCAGACTCGGTGTTGGCATCTGCGCACTCGTCTTCCCCCAAGTCCTTTGCAAACATTGGCTCCATCTTCGGAGCTGGGGCGCCTGAGGACCCCGACGGTCCAGGGCATAAGCAGAATCCAATCCACGTGGTTGTCGCGCAACCACCCGGCTCTTGGGCATGGTCTATCGCCAAGAACATCTTGATCATCGCTCTCTATGGCTTCTTGGTCGTCACCATCCTATCGATTGTCCTGGAGAATTCTGGCTTGATGAAGACCGGAAACAACCCTACTGAGTTTGAGCCACAGGGTGGAACACCAGTCAAGTTCAGCGACGTTCACGGCGTCGATGAAGCCAAGGAGGAGTTAAAGGATATCATCGAGTTCTTGAAGGACCCTACGAGCTTCTCAGCATTAGGTGGAAAGCTTCCCAAGGGTGTACTCTTGACTGGTCCTCCTGGTACTGGCAAGACGATGTTGGCTAGAGCAGTCGCTGGCGAGGCAGGCGTGGTATGTTCCCTCACCTCTTAATATTGACTCGCCATTGACCGTCCTCTAGCCATTCTTCTTTGCTTCTGGATCTGAATTCGACGAGATCTTCGTAGGTGTTGGTGAGCACACGTCTTCGAGACCCCTCCTAGGGGAAAAGGCACTAATCGTCTGTTTCAGGCGCCAAGCGAATACGGGAACTCTTCGCAGCTGCCCGAAAGAAGCAGCCCGCTATCATCTTTATTGACGAGCTGGACGCAATCGGTGGGAAACGTAGCGCCAAAGACCAGCAATACCTCCGGCAGACTCTTAATCAGCTCCTCGTCGAGCTGGATGGTTTCAGCCAAGCCGGTGGGTCAGCTCCTCTGAGGCTGAGCATATTGTGGCTGACTTGCTCCAGAGGGCATCATTGTTATTGCCGCTACCAACTTCCCTCAAAGTCTGGACAAGTTCGTGCCTTCAACTTCCCCCGCCCGTAGGTGCAACTGACATCCAGATAGGGCATTGGTGCGACCAGGTCGTTTCGATCGCAAAGTGACCGTGCCACTCCCGGATGTCAGGGGTCGCGTCCACATCTTGAAGCATCACATGGAGAACATCAAGTCCGCACCAGATGTCGATCTGGGGGTCCTTGCACGAGGAACTCCAGGCTTCTCCGGGGCGGATCTTGCGAATATGGTCAAGTGAGTCTGCACCGAGTTTAATTCTGAAATTACCCACTAAGTCATGCTCGGTGATATAGCCAAGCCGCTGTTCAGGCTTCTAAGCTCGGCCATGTCGTCGTCACCATGAAGGACTATGAGTGGGCCAAGGACAAGATCATTATGGGTCCAGAGCGGAGAAGCAGCTACATCCCTCCCGACAGCAAAAAACTTACCGCATACCACGAAGTCAGTGAGCTCTCACCTCACTTGCAATATGTATTAATCATACGTACAGGCTGGACATGCCTTGGTCGCGCTTCACACTAAGGGCGCAATGCCGCTGCATAAAGTTACCTGCATGCCTCGAGGGCACGCCCTCGGGTTGACACAGCAGCTGCCGGAGGACGACCGACACTCTGTTTCGTTCACCGAATACCTCGCTGAGATTGATGTTTGCATGGGAGGGCGAGTAGCAGAGGAGCTGAGTAGGTGCTCTCGGTCAATAGACGATGGACATATTCCGACTTACTTGTCTCGCAGTTTATGGCAAAGAGAATGTTTCCAGTGGCGCAAGTTCCGACATTCAGCATGCAAGCGGTGTGGCTCGGGCGATGGTGAAGGTATGTCAACTAATTCCTGGATACAAGAGCGGTGTGGCTCATACTTTCGATAGCGGTGGGGGTACTCTGATAAAATTGGACCTGTCTTCTACGATGACGATGATGCTGCAATGCTCAGTCCTACGAAAAAGGATGAGATTGAGTCCGAGGTTCGGCGGTATGTTGAATAGATGCGCTTTCTGCCGTATTAAATGTTGGCTGATGCGTATTATTCCCAGATTGATCGAGGAAGGGAACAGCCGTGTCAAGGTACTACTCAAGGCGAAAGAGGGCGAGCTACATCGAGTATGTAATCCACTTTTCGGATCGCGGTTCCCCTGTTGACCCTTTTTTGTAGCTGGCGGATGCCCTATTAGAGTATGAGACGCTAGATCTCCAGGAAGTGACCAGGATCCTCGCCGGAGAGACGATACGAGGCGGGGCTGACCCTGCCGCTGTAGAATAGTACTTTATACAACCCACTAAACAATCTATTTAGGCTACATAATGAGCAGAGTTGCATCCTTGCAAGGCCCATCTCAGGTGCCTAGAGGATACTGCCCAGACAAAGCAATATGAGAACACATAGGTCCTATAAGGTAACAAGAGGTGCTCAGTGAATGTATCATCAGTCAGATAGTTCCGAATGATAAGGCACCGCGTGTGCGGAACCCTCGAATCATATCGGAACTACCAAATGACTTGGTTGTGATACGATCACGAAAGTGCGTGGAGACAACCACCACGGCTACCAAGTCGGGAAAATATCGTAGTGTACTCTGCATTTGGTCAATCAAGTTGCTTGCAGTGGGTAAGAAGCCTTGCCCGAGGATAAGAGCATGTGGGGATGTTAGACACTCCGGACCATTGCGAACTTTTGCCATTGTTCTGGGTATTTTGGAGACAGAGCAGAGGAGCACTCACTGACTCTAAAGAGGATCAAATGCAGGCTCTTGACGGAGGGTGTGGGGAATGTTCGGTTGGTAGCGAGGAAACATGAGACAGGACCGAAGAGGGCGTCAAGGATGACCACTTGCTATGCCACATATAAAACAAGACTGGGGGTCGAGTCCCCGTTGGGAAATAGTCGTTGGGAAATGAGTCTGGTGTTGGGCCGCGCCTTTTGAACACAACCACCTCCTCAGGAATGTCAATATTGTGGGGAGCGCGTCCACCAGCAACGACGACGGCAAGTAATGCTCAGGAGACCGATGTCGAGCTCGTCGAACCGCCTTCCGACTCAATATCCTGCATCGCGTTCTCGCCTGCAACCCAGGGCGACTATCTCGCAGTCGGCGCTTGGGACAATACCGTATGCGTTTTCATGTCCGATATACTACTTATTTATACCGTGAATGCCTTGCTGACGCGTCGGTCACGCTCAGGTCCGCATTTATCAGATAGGACCCCAAGGACAGAGTCAAGGAAAAGCCATGTACTCGCATGAAGGCCCCGTGCTGGACCTCTGCTGGTCGGCAGATGGTTCCAAGCTCTTCTCTTGCGGCGCCGACAAGGCGGCCCGGATGTTTGACCTTTCTGTCAATGGAAACAATGGTCAAGCCGTCCAGGTTGGCGTCCATGATGCCCCTATCAAATGTGTACGGTGGATCGAATCTCCTGGTGGTGGTATTCTCGCGACGGGAAGCTGGGACAAGTCAATCAGGGTACGTGCAAGGAAGCACCTGACATTTCAGAACACTTATCATACCGCAGTACTGGGACTTGAAGAGTCCAACTCCTGTTGCCAGTGCGCAGACTCAAGAGCGTGTTTATTGTATGGACGTCCGGTATCCACTTTTGGTTGTTGGAACGGCAGAGAGACACATTCAGATCATTAACCTGAATCAACCCACCGCTATACACAAGGTCCGTAGCCGCTTCATACTTTAAACGCACTCTTATATTTAATACAGACGATTACCTCGCCACTGAAATGGCAAACTCGCACAATTTCCTGCTTCCCTAGCGCCACCGGCTTCTGCGTCGGAAGTGTAGAAGGTCGGGTTGCCATCCAGTTAGTCTCATCTCCTTTATCATGTCTCGCCCTCTAACACCTTGACTCAGATGGCTCGATGAAAAGGACGCTGCTGCCAACTACTCCTTCCGTTGTCACCGACAAGAGCAGACACCGGGTAACAAGGACGTGCAGCTTGTTTTCCCAGTCAACGCGACGACATACCACGAACTACACGGAACTTTTGCCACTGGTGGTGGGGATGGCGTCATTAATATTTGGGACCTTGATAGCAAGACTCGTATCAAGAGTGAGTGCAATTATTGTGGCACTGCGCCCTTTCTATGTGATTTACTCACTGATTGGTCATAGCATTCAACAGGCAGCCTGCTCCAATCACCGCAATCACCTTTAACCAAAGTGGTTCGCTCATGGCGTACGCTGTAGCTTACGACTGGGAAAAGGTACCTACCCCTCGTTCCCCCCTTGTGGTAGAGTGATATTCTGACGCTATTCCCGTAGGGTTATTCGGGCATGGTGGCTGGTCATCCCAACAAAGTACTCATCCGCCAACTGAAGGAGGAAGAGACCAAGAAGAAACCAAGGAGGTAACGTGGGTCGTGGTGCGCATGCTTCAAATCTCTTTGATGCACAACCTGTACTTGAGAATGAATTTCGACGTGGTTGTCCCGTTTTTGCGGTCGTTCCTTTCGTGTGTTTGGAGTAAACATGCGTATAGCCCCTCTGAGGAATAAATTCGGGTATGATGGTAAATGTGACGTGGTGTCATCCGAGCGTCTTTTTCCGCTAAGTAGCTCCAGCAATAATATCGCGGACGAGATGCCTCGGCGAAAGCCAAATGAAACGTATCGCATTCTCTTCTCTGGGGACACCCGATGTGGCATGACATCCGTCCGCGCTCGCATTGCCGGCCAAGCATTTCCAAACCCCATACAACTCCATCTTCTGCGCGATTATCCCCTTGTCGAATGTTTGGTGCCAAAGGGAGATCCTAGCCTTGATGAGGAGGCTTGGAAAGAATGGCAGACGGGCACCGCGGAAGGGCTTACTGAGAGTAAAGTGGGGGGAGGGCGTAGGGCAGGTACTGGAAACAGGAGAACGAAGATTGAAACACAGGAAAATAGCATGGGGAAGTGCTACGATAGGTTGAAGGGGTTAAACTTTGTCGGTATGGACGTTATAGCCATCTGTTTCTCAGTCGGGATGAAAGATGCATTTAATGAACGTCTCCAAGTAGTAAGTGGTGTTCATTATACCAGTAACATGTTCGAAGAGAATGCAAACTAACCCATGGATGCTTCCCCAGCTCCTCGATCAGAAACAAATATATGCTCCAAATGCACCTCTTGCGCTGATTGGGCTTCAAATAGATCTAAGGAATAACCCAGATCAGTCGAATATTATATCGACGGAGGAAGCCAAAGCCCGAGCTAAATCTCTCGGCGTCCGATATGCTGAATGTTCGGCTCTCAGTGGCGAGGGAGTGGAGGATGTCTTCAAGCTCTTAACGTGGATGGCGGTGTACAGTGAACAGGGGACGAGGTCCAGACTCGGAAGATGCATTATTTGCTAACATCAAACTATTGTTCAAATTCAAATACTCAATGAGTTTTTGAGATGGTTTGTAAAGATTACAAAGCTCCGTACTAAGTGGAAGTTCCCGAGTCCAAGCAGCACAGAATTGACAGAATATAGCGTTCCACGTACTGGGACTGCATGCGAAGTGGTGGCCAGGGCATCGCCAGATGCAATTCAGGTGTGGTGGGGGGTGGAGTCTGTGGTGGGTCTAACAAGCATGAAGATAAAGTCTACTAGCAACACAGTAAACCACGTAGGAAGAAACCAAAAACCTGACAAATATTTCAGGGGGGAGCAACGTAGTACTGAATACCTTCACCCTTTGCACCAAGTCGCATACGTGAAGCTCTCTCACCCTCAAATATAGCCAGAAGTTTGCCGAAGTTTCACTCGCCCAACAGGTAAAGGGGTCAGCCCTGTCTATCACGGTGCTACATAGAGCCCACTCTATCTACCCTCTGACCATTCTTGATCCACCAATATGCGCCTTCTTTATCAGCGATAAAGCAGTGGATATTTGGCGCAGGAAGCTGCGAACAACGGAGCGGGTCCATGCTGGTGCCCCTGTATTTCTCATGTTCGCCATATTAAAACATCGTATTTTTACTGTGAGTAGAGTGTGTGTCCGTTTTCCTCATGTCCATACAGCTGGTCATCACCATTTTCGTGTTTGGTCATTCGGTACAAAGGCACCGTTGCTGGAGGCAATCGCTTGGAGCAGGTATGCGTGGCCACATTGTTTAGCGGCCCAGCACCCATGGTATTTGCCAGTCCACCTATCGCCAAGCGAGGTTCAGACGGGACCTTCTGCAATGTGGAAATAGGTCAGGCTCCTAATCGCGGCCAATACATTGCATGCCCAGTCGTTCTAGTAGCATAAACCACGAGGAATAACTTTAACCTGCATGTCAAGAAAATATTGCGAACGAGTTGGCCATTGAGATGTTATCGATGGAAAGGAGAGTGCGAGATACACAAATACTTGAAGACTCAGTGTAAGCATCTCACGACACCCCAAAGACAGAGGTTGAAAGTGCGGAAGCTCTGATCTGGTTAGAAAGGAGCCACTTTTCTTCGGAAACCGGGATTCTGGACGTCCGGTACACTGGAGCAAGAAATATACAACATCCTTATACTCTGAAATTGTGCACAAGGATCCCAGTAGCTCCAGACACGTCTTGGATTGAAGCAAGCCTCACAACTTACACACAAGCAAGCAGGGACAGAAAACAACTAAAATCATCAGATTTTTTTACCAGCATGACATGCACGAAATTAAATCGCCATCCAGGCTCACCCATGGCTCTCGAGGCGCAACAATCGCAATTGCCGAATTACCTTCCCCTGTCTAGTCTATCGCTCTCTCTCGTTCCTAAACACTGCATCCCTCGTCTCCCAAAGCCGGTACACATCGCCCACCTTGCGCCAATCAACCACACTCCAGAACCGCTTCAAATACTCCTCCTTGCCCCCCACGCCCAAGCCGGCACTCATCCATGCATGCTCGTGGACACTAAGGCACATGAGCGGGCTGAGGTCGTCGCCGGCGCTACGGAGGAGCTTGGTCGTGCCTAGCTGTTTGTTGGAGTTCGTCCCACCACCGATGAGATCGCTGGATGTCGTGGTCCACCGCGGTATTGGAGGCGCTTCGGGGTCGTCGAAGTCTGCCTCCTCGTCAATCCCTACGCCTGGGGTGTACTGCGACGACGGAGTTAGGAGGTCGCCCGCGGACGTGGACGTGGAGCTGTTCTTCTTTGAGAGCGGCTCGAGTGGTTGGTGCCATGCCAATGGGGTTTGCGAGAATTGGACATTTGACGACGACAGGGAGGGTTGGACGGAGAGGCGGTGGG
>WNFL01207349.1_pt1 | contig 10141 bp, 12 predicted proteins | sample 5400361 | NCBI WGS metagenome assembly WNFL01 (sample SAMN13153351, study PRJNA577476) | soil metagenome | isolation source: 40 cm soil on Douglas fir-dominated hillslope | place: USA:California | collected 2013-09-17
TCGGCGACGACGTCGAGATCGGCGCGAGCACCACCATCGATCGCGGCGCGATCGACGACACGGTGATCGGCGACGGGGTCAAGCTCGACAACCAGGTGCAGATCGGCCACAACTGCCGCATCGGCGCGCATACCGCCATGGCGGGCTGCGCGGCAGTCGTGGGCAGCGCCGAGATCGGCAGCCGCTGCACGATCGGCGCGGGCGCGCTGGTCCTCGGCCATCTGTCGATCTGCGACGACGTGCACGTGTCGGCCGACACGGTGATCTCGCGCTCGATCCGCGAGCCGGGCACCTACACCGGCATGTTTCCGTTCGACGACAACGCATCGTGGGCGCGCAATACCGCGCTGGTGCGGCACCTGGCGGAGCTCGCCGACCGGGTGCGGCTGCTGGAGCAGCGCCTCAAGGACAAGGAGGGCGGAAATGGCTGAGATGGACATCCACGAGGTGCTCGCGCACCTGCCGCAGCGATTCCCGTTGCTCATGATCGACCGGGTGCTCGAATGCGAGCCCGGCAAGCGCATCCGGGCGCTCAAGAACGTGTCCGCGAATGAGCCTTATTTTCCGGGTCACTTCCCCAACCGCCCGGTGATGCCGGGCGTGCTGATCCTCGAGGCGATGGCGCAGGCGGCGGGCATCCTGGTGTTTCGCACCCAGAACACGCGGCCCGACGAAAAATCCGTGTACTACTACGCCGGAATCGACAACGCGCGCTTCAAGCGGCCGGTCGTGCCGGGCGATCAGCTCGAGATCGAAGTGACGATCCTCGGCTCCAAACGCGGCGTCTGGAAATTCGGCTGCTCGGCGCGAGTCGGCGCCGCGGTCGTCGCCGAGGCCGAGATTCTCTGCACGGTGCGCGCCGCCGGCGGCGACGGCGGATGATCCATCCGACGGCGATCATCGAGCCGGGCGCGCGCCTGGCGGCCGGCGTGTCGGTGGGGGCGTATTCGCTCATCGGCGCGCAGGTCGAGATCGGCGCGGGCAGCTTGATCGGGCCGCACGTGGTGCTCTCGGGCCGCACGCGCATCGGCCGCAACACCCGCATCTGGCAGTTCAGCTCGATCGGCGAGCCGCCCCAGGACAAGAAATACGCCGGCGAGGACACCGCGGTCGAGATCGGCGACGGCAACACGATCCGCGAGTACGTGACCATCAACCGCGGCACCGCGGGCGATGCAGGCGTGACCCGCGTCGGCGACGACAACTGGATCATGGCCTACGTGCATTTCGCGCACGACTGCCAGATCGGCAGCCACACGATCTTCGCCAATGCCTGCGAGCTTGCCGGGCACGTGCGCGTCGGCGACTGGGCGATCCTCGGCGCGACGACGCTCGTGCACCAGTTCGTCCAGATCGGCGCCCACAGCTTCACCGGCATGGGCACCTACCTCGACCGCGACTTGCCGCCCTTCGTGCGCGCCGCGGGCAACATGGCGCAGCCCTACGGCATCAACAGCGTCGGCCTGCGCCGCCGCGGCTTCGCCGCCGGCACCATCGAGGCGCTGAAGCGCGCCTACCGGACGATCTACCGCAGCGGCCTGGGCCAGGACGAGGCGCGCAGCGAGCTCGAATCGCAGGCCAAGGACTGCGCTGAAGTCCGGCTGGTGCTCGATTTCCTGAACGCCTCGAAGCGCGGCTACATACGCTAGTGCAGGCGGCCGCGACGGTCCGGGTCGGAATGGTGGCCGGTGAGCCCTCGGGGGACCAGCTGGCGGCGTACCTGATCTCGGCGCTGAAGGCGCGCCGCCCGGAGCTGCGCTTCTCGGGCATCGGCGGGCCGAAGATGATCGCGCAGGGCTTCGAGTCGCACGTGCCCATGGAGAAGCTCGCGGTGCGCGGCTACGCGGAGGTGCTGCGCCACTACCGGGAGATCATGGGCATCCGGCGCCGGCTCGCGACGCGCCTGCTCGGCGAGCGTCCGTCGGTCTTCATCGGCGTGGATTCGTCGGATTTCAACCTCGATCTGGAGCGCAAGCTCAAGGACGCCGGCATCCCGGCAGTCCATTACGTGAGCCCGTCGATCTGGGCCTGGCGCGGCTGGCGCGTGCGGCGCATCGCCCGCTCGGTGACGCACCTGCTCGCCATGTTTCCCTTCGAGCCTGCCCTGTACGAGAAGGCGGGCGTGCCGGTGACCTATGTCGGGCATCCGCTCGCCGACCTGATTCCCATGGCGCCGGACAAGGGCAAGGCCCGCGCCGAGTTGCGCGTCCCGCCGGGCAGCCGGCTGATCGCGCTGCTGCCGGGCAGCCGCCGCTCGGAGCTGCATTACATGGCGGACCTCTTCGTGCAAACCGCGCGCCGCCTCCTGCAGGACCTGCCGCAGGCGCATTTCGTCTGTCCCACCGCGTCGCGCGCGACGCGCGAGCTGTTCGAGGCGGCCTTGCGCCGCCATGACGCGGCGGGACTGCCGCTGACGCTGCTCTTCGGGCACTCGCACGAGGCGCTCGCGGCAGCCGAGATCGCCCTGGTCGCGAGCGGCACCGCCACGCTCGAGACCGCGCTCCTCAAGACGCCGATGGTAATCACCTACCGGCAGTCGGCGGTCACCTGGGCCCTGATGAAGCGCATGCTCTACCTGCCGTACATCGGCATGCCGAACATCCTCGCGGGCGAGCGGCTGGTGCCCGAGTTCGTGCAGGAAAAGGCGACGCCCGGCGCGTTGGCCGTGGCGCTGCTCGCGCTGCTGCATGACGCCCCGGCGCAGCGCCGGCAGGTCGACAAGTTCCGCGAAATTCACGCGCTCCTGCAGCAGGACACGGCGCAGAAGGCCGCCGACGCGGTGCTGGCAGTGCTCGATGCCGCTCGCGCTTAAGGTCTGCGGGGTGGACGAAGCCGGGCGCGGCCCGCTCGCGGGCCCGGTATACGCCGGAGCGGTGATTCTGGACCCCGGGCGCAAGATACGCGGCTTGAAGGATTCCAAGCTCCTCAGCCCGGAAGTCCGCGAGGAGCTTGCGCTCAAGATACGGGAGCGCGCCTTTGCCTTCGCGGTGGCGCAGGCCTCGGTCGAGGAGATCGACCGGCTGAACATCCTGCGTGCGGCGCTGCTCGCGATGCGCCGCGCGGTCGAAGCCCTCGGCATGGTTCCCGACGAAGCCTGGATCGACGGCAATCATTGCCCCACGCTCGCGTGCCCGTCGCGCGCCATCGTGCAGGGGGACCGCAGGCGCCTCGTCATCGCGGCGGCCTCGATCCTCGCCAAGACCGCGCGCGACGCGGAGATGCTGCGCCTTCACGAGCGCTACCCTCAATACGGCTTCGACGGGCACAAGGGCTACTCGACGCCCGGGCACCTGGCGATGCTCGAGCGCCACGGCCCGAGCGAGATCCACCGGCGCAGCTTCGAGCCCGTGCGCCGGCTGCTCAGTCCCGAGCTGCCTTTCGTGAAAGGGTGACCGCATGACGGTCATTACTTCGCGCAGCAACAAGCTGGTGCGGCGCTGGCGCGAGTTGAGCGGCGACGCCAAGGCAAGGCGAAAAGAGCGCGCCGCCATGCTCGAAGGCGCCCACCTCGTGACGGCGGCCTTGAACGCCGGCATCCCGGTGAGGAGCCTGATCCTGAGCTCGAGCGGCGAGGAGAAGGCGGAGCATGCGGGCGCCGCGCGCCACTACGGCAAGGCGCCGGTGATCGTTTCCGACATGGTGTTCCGCGCCATTTCGGGCACCGAGGCGCCGGCGGGAATCGCCGCCGAGATCGAGATTCCGAAGACCCGGCCCGATCTGGCCGGCTCGGCGGGCTGCATCTTCCTCGAAAGCGTCCAGGACCCCGGCAACATCGGCGCGATCCTGAGAAGCGCCGCCGCGTTCGGCATCGGGGACGCGGTGCTCGGCCGCGGCTGCGCCGATGTCTGGTCACCCAAGGCGTTGCGCGCGGCAATGGGCGCGCATTTTTCGATGCGCATCGCCGAGCACATGGATCTGGCGGACGCGGTCGGGCGCTTCGGTGGCACGCTCGTGTGCACTGCGCCGCGCGAGGGGACGCCGATCGCTCAGGCCCAATTGCCAGAGCGAGCCGGCTGGATCTTCGGCACCGAGGGCAAGGGCGTCACCAGGGCGCTGGCCGCGCGCGCCGCGCTCAAGGTCACGATCCCGATGGCGGGCCTCGCCGAATCGCTGAACGTCGGCGCGGCCGCCGCGATCTGCTTTTACGAGCTCTCGAGGAGGCGCAAGCCGTGACGCCAGGCGCGCCGGCGCCGAGCCGTAGTCAGAAAACGCGCCGCTCGATTTTCAGCTCGCGAAGGATCGTGGTCGCGATCTCCTCGATCGACTTGGCGGTCGAGTTGATCCAGCGGATGCCTTCGCGGCGCATCATCGTCTCGGCGTGCTCGACTTCGTAGCGGCAGTTGGCGGCATCGGCGTACTGGCTGCCGGGACGGCGCTCGTGGCGGATCTCGCGCAGTCGCTCGGGCGCGATCGATAGGCCGTAGAGCTTGGGCTTGTGCGCCATGAGCGCCTGCGGCAACTCCGTGCGCGCGAAATCCTCGGGGATGAGCGGGTAGTTCGCGGTCTTCACGCCGAACTGCAGCGCCATGTAGAGGCTCGTGGGCGTCTTGCCGCTGCGCGAGACACCCACGAGGATCACGTCGGCGTCCGCCAGGTCCCGGTGCGAGGCGCCGTCATCGTGCGCCATGGCGAAGTTGACCGCCTCGATGCGCTGCTTGTACTCGCGCTTGTCCATCGCGCTGTGCGAACGGCCGATGGTGTGGCTCGACTTGATGCCCAGGCCGGCCTCGAGCGGATCGATGAAGGTCTCGAAGAAATCGAGAAAGAGGGCGTTGGCGCGCCGCACCACGTCGCGCACGTCGCCGTTGACGAGGGTGGAGAACACGATCGGCGGGCCGTTGGCGCGCAGCGACTCGCGCTCGATGCGTTCCAGGCATTCCTGCGCCTTGTCGGCGCTGTCGACGAAGGGCAGGTTCACCTGATCGAACTCGACCCCCTCGAACTGCGTTAACAGACTATGCCCCAGCATCTGCGCAGTGATGCCGGTGCCATCGGAGACGAAGAACACGGTGCGGCGCTGCGTCATGACGATAAAATACTAAGCCAATGCACGTAGCCTGGCTCAAGGACTTGCGCATGGGCGATCTGGCGCAGGTCGGCGGCAAGAACGCCTCCCTCGGCGAGATGATCGGCGCGCTGTCCCTGGCAGGCGTGCGGGTGCCGGGCGGCTTCGCCACCACCGCCCAGGCCTATGCCGACTTCATTGCGCAGGACGGCCTCGGCGGACGGATCATCGAGCGGCTGAAGTCCCTGAACCCCGAAGATGTCGATGCGCTCGCGCGCTGCGGCGCGGAAATCCGTGGCTGGATCGCCTCGGCTTCTTTTCCGAAGCAGGTTGAGAAAGAGATACGTTCTTGTTATCAGACACTTGCATCGGATAGTTCAGATTCGACTGATCTGGTAGACGCCTCGTTCGCAGGCCAGCAGGAGTCGTTCCTCAACATCCGGGGCGCCGATGAGGTACTCGAGGCGATCCGTCGGGTCTTCGCTTCCCTGTACAACGACCGGGCGATCTCCTATCGGGCCCACCGCGGGTTCGACCATGCCGAGGTCGCCATCTCGGCGGCGGTGCAGCGCATGGTGCGCAGCGACCGTGGCGCAAGCGGGGTGCTGTTCACGCTGGACACCGAATCCGGCTTCCGCGACGTCGTCTTCATCACCTCGGCATGGGGGCTCGGCGAAACGGTGGTGCAGGGCGCCGTCAACCCCGACGAGTTCTACGTCCACAAGCCGATGCTCGAGGCCGGGCGGCCGGCGATCCTGCGCAGGCGGCTCGGCTCGAAGCTGCAGAAGATGATCTTTGCCAGCGGCGCCTCGGCCGGCCGCTCGACGCGCATGGTCGATGTGCCCAGGCCCGATCGCGAGCGGTTCTCGCTCTCCGATGCCGACGTGCTCGAGCTCGCGCGGCTCGCCTGCGCGATCGAGAAGCACTATGGGCGCCCGATGGACATCGAATGGGGCAAGGACGGCGACGACGGCTCGATCCACGTCCTGCAGGCGCGTCCGGAAACGGTGCGCTCGACCAGGCGCCCCGGCGGCGAAGAGCGCTATCGCCTGAAGGCGCAGGGCAAGGTGCTCGTCAGCGGTCGCGCGATCGGCCACAGGATCGGCGCGGGAGCGGTGCGGATCGTCGCCGACGCCTCGAAGATGTCGAGCGTCAGGCGCGGCGAGATCCTCGTCACCGACATGACCGACCCGAACTGGGAGCCGGTGATGAAGCTCGCCGCCGCGATCGTCACCAACCGCGGCGGCCGCACGTGCCACGCGGCGATCATCGCCCGCGAGCTCGGCATCCCGGCCGTGGTCGGCTGCGGCGACGCGACCCGGCGCCTGCCCGACGGCGAGCCGGTCACGGTTTCCTGCGCCGAGGGCGACACGGGCAACGTGTACGCGGGCGCGCTCGCGTTCGAGGTGACCAGCAGCGAGCGCGGCGAGATGCCCGAGATTCCCGTCAAGATCACGATGAATATCGGCAACCCGCAGCTCGCCTTTGGCTTCGCGCAGCTGCCCAATGCCGGCGTCGGCCTGGCGCGCCTGGAATTCATCATCAACAACGAGATCGGCGTCCACCCGAAGGCCTGCCTGGAATATCCCGAGCTGCCCGAGCCTTTGAAGAGGCGGCTCGAAGACGCCGCGCGCGGCTACGAGAACCCGCGCGCGTTCTTCCGCGAGAAGATGGTCGAGGGCGTGGCCACCATCGCGGCCGCGTTCTGGCCCAAGCCGGTGATCGTGCGCCTGTCGGACTTCAAGTCCAACGAGTACCGCAAGCTCCTCGGCGGCGAGCGCTACGAGCCCGAGGAGGAGAACCCGATGCTGGGCTTCCGCGGCGCGTCGCGCTACATCGCGGAGGATTTCCGCGGCTGCTTCGAGCTGGAATGCGCGGCGCTGCGCAAGGTGCGCGACGAGCTCGGGCTGACCAACGTCGAGCTGATGGTGCCGTTCGTGCGCACCGTGAGCGAAGCGACCCAGGTTCTGGGCTTGCTCAAGAAAAACCAGCTGTGCGAGCTGCCCTCCAACGCGGTGCTCGCCGACGAGTTCCTGCAGCACTTCGACGGCTTCTCGATCGGCTCGAACGATCTTACGCAGCTGACGCTCGGCCTGGATCGCGATTCAGGCCTGGTGGCCGGCGCCTTCGACGAGCGCGACGACGCGGTCAAGGCGATGCTCGCGATGGCGATCCGCGCCTGCCGCAGCCAGGGCAAATACGTCGGCATCTGCGGGCAGGGCCCCTCCGACCATCCCGACCTCGCTCGCTGGCTGATGGAGCAGGGGATCGAAAGCCTCTCCCTTAATCCCGACACCGTCGTCTCCACCTGGCTCGCGCTGGGCGAGGCGCCGGCTAGCGGCGACGCAGGATCCGGGTCTTCTCCCGCTGCCACTCCTTCTCGCGCTCCGACGCCCGCTTATCGTGCGTGAGCTTGCCTTTGGCGAGCGCGAGCGCGACCTTGATGCGGCCCTTGGCGTAGTGCAGATCGAGCGGGACGAGCGTATAGCCGCGCTGCTCGACCTTGCCGATCAGCCGCCGGATTTCCTCGGCATGCATGAGGAGCTTGCGCGTACGCGTCGGGTCGGGCTTGACATGGGTAGATGCCGCGAGCAGCGGCGAGATGTGCGCCCCGATCATCCAGAGCGCGCCGTCCTTCACGATCACGTAGGCCTCGCCGATCTGCGCGCGCCCGGCGCGCACGGCCTTGACCTCCCAGCCCTCGAGCACGAGCCCGGCTTCGTAGCGCTCCTCGACGAAGTAGTGGTGGGACGCCTTGCGGTTCTGCACGATCGACATCGGCGCATTTTCCCATGAGACGCATCGCGCGCTCCGCGATCGTCGAGCGCAGCGCCGAGGAGTTCTACGCGCTGGTGGAGGATATCGAGTCGTACCCCGAGTTCCTGCCCTGGTGCGCGTCGGCGAGCGTGCGCAGTCGAGCGCCCGGGCGCACGGTGGCGACGCTCGAGCTCAAGGCGAAGGGCGTGCGGCAGGAATTCACCACCGATAACCTGAACGATCCCGGCCGCTCGATCTCGATGCGCCTCGTTGCAGGGCCGTTCCGGGAGTTCGCGGGCGATTGGCGGTTTACGCCGCTCGGCGCCGGTGCCGCCAAGGTCGAGTTCTCGCTGGCGTTCGAGTTCTCCAGCCGGCTGCTTGCCAAGGTCCTCGATCCCGTCTTCGAGCGCCTGGTCGACCAGACGGTCGACGCCTTCGTTCGCCGCGCGGCGCTGCCCAATGAAGCTGCGCGTTGAGGTGATCTGGGCGCTGGCGGCGGGCCAGCGCGTGGTCGCGGTCGCGCTGGCGCCCGGCGCGACCGCGCGCGACGCGGTCAAGGCCTCGGGTGTCGAGGCGAAATACGCCGCGCTCGGGATGTTCGGAAGGGCGATCGAGCCGGAGACCGTCCTGAAGGACGGCGATCGCGTCGAGCTGCTGCGCTCGCTCGCCGCCGATCCGAAAGAAGCGCGCCGCAGGCGCGCCGGGCGCAGCCCGCGCTAGCTGCAGGAGCGCTTGACCGCCTCGCGCCCCTTGGCGATTTCCTGCTCGATCTGCTGCTCGTTCAGGTAGTAGCGCTCGCCCGCCGAATCGGTGCGCGCGATGCGTTGGCCGCTCTCGAGCATGCGCAGGGAAGACTTGGCCTGCTCGCAATTCTCGTTCTTGAGCGATTTCTCTTTCTGCTCGGCCTCGACCTTGGCCGATGCCTTCTCGGCCTCGGCCCTGCGCTTGCGGGATTCCTGCTCCTGCTCGGCCGGGGTGAGCGGGCCCTTCTTGGCGTCCTTGCCGGCGGGGGCGGGCGCCTCGCCCGAGCCCAGCGTGCCGCGGATGGTGGTCGTCCTGGCGCCCGGCGGCGGCGCGTCGCCGCAGACGCGCTTGCCGTTCTCGTCGTTCCAGCATTTGATCTGCGCCTGCGCCGCGCCGGCGGCGAAAGCGAGCACGAGCGTGAGAATGATTTTCTGCATAGGGCCCTTGTTTAAACGCGCGAGAGGCGTTTCGGTGGACAGGCAGAAAAGCTATCCAGTTTCGCCACCTGCGTCAAACGAATGCATCACAACCAGCGTATAATGCCGATTTGCGGACAGGACCGACAATGCGGGTGATCCAGAAGGCGCTGACCTTCGACGATGTCCTCCTCCTTCCCGCCCATTCGCGCGTTCTGCCACGCCAGGTTTCCCTCAAGGCCCGCCTTACCCGCAAGCTCGATCTGAACATTCCGCTGGTGTCCGCGGCCATGGACACCGTCACCGAGGCGGGCCTGGCGATCGCCATGGCGCAGGAGGGCGGCATCGGCATCGTGCACAAGAACATGCGGCCAAAAGAGCAGGCCGCCGAGGTGGCCAAGGTCAAGCGCTTCGAGTCCGGGGTGCTGCGCGACCCGATGACCGTGGCCCCCGACATGACCGTGCGGCAGGTGATCGCGCTGCAGAAGCGCCACCGCATCTCCGGCTTTCCCGTGGTCCGCGCCGGCAAGGTCGTCGGCATCGTCACCAACCGGGACCTGCGCTTCGAGACGCGGCTCGACCAGCCGGTGCGCAAGATCATGACGCCGCAGAGCCGCCTGGTGACGGTGCGCGACGGCGCAACCCGCGAGCAGGCGAGGCGCCTGATGCATGCCAACCGGCTCGAGCGCGTCCTCGTGGTGGACGCGTCAAGGACATCCTCAAGGAGACCGAGCACCCCAACGCCTGCAAGGACCCGCACGGCAAGCTCAGGGTCGGCGCCGCGGTCGGCGTCGGCGAGGGAACCGAAGAGCGCGTCGAGGCGCTGGTTGAAGCCGGGGTCGACGTGCTCGTCGTCGACACCGCGCACGGCCATGCGCAGGGCGTGCTCGACCGGGTGAAATGGGTCAAGAAAAAGTACCCCAAGGTCGAAGTCGTCGGCGGCAATGTCGGCACGGGCGAGGGCGCGCGCGCGCTCGTCGATCACGGCGCCGACGGCGTGAAGGTCGGCATCGGGCCGGGCTCGATCTGCACCACGCGCATCGTCGCCGGCGTCGGCGTGCCGCAGATCACGGCGATTCAGAGCGTGGCCGAGGCGCTGGCAAAACTGGATGTGCCGCTCATCGCCGATGGCGGCATCCGCTACTCGGGAGACATCGCCAAGGCGCTCGGCGCGGGCGCGCATGCGGTGATGCTCGGATCGCTTTTCGCCGGCACCGAC
>WNFL01273818.1_pt1 | contig 10141 bp, 6 predicted proteins | sample 5400361 | NCBI WGS metagenome assembly WNFL01 (sample SAMN13153351, study PRJNA577476) | soil metagenome | isolation source: 40 cm soil on Douglas fir-dominated hillslope | place: USA:California | collected 2013-09-17
CCACGCCCTTCACCATCGAGGTGAGCGCCATGCCCGGCGTGTCGCGCTTGTCGAGCACCTGCTCTTCGGAGTACGGAACGTGGATGAATCCGGCGCGCGCGCGCTGCCCGCTCGCCGCAAGGTAGTGCAGGACGCCGTACATCAGGTGATTGCACACGTAGGTTCCGGCGGAATTCGACACTTCGGCGGGCACGCCGGCCGCGCGCATCGCCACGGCCATCGCCTTCACCGGCAGCGTGGCGAAGTACGCCGGCGGCCCATTGGCGGCAATCGGCTCGTCGAGCGGGCGCGCGCCCGCGTTGTCCGGCATGCGCGCGTCATCGACGTTGATCGCGATGCGCTCCACGCCCAGCTTCGCGCGTCCGCCGGCCTGGCCGACGCAGACGACGAGCAACGGGCGATGCGCCTCGATCGCGTTCGCGACCACCTCGATCGAGCGCCGGAATTCGCACGGCACGCGACAGGTCTGCACGCGCATACCCGCGATCTCGCGCGGAAGCCGTTCGCAAATCTCCCACGACGGATTCGTGCCCTCGCCGCCAAACGGCTCGAAGCCCGTGACGAGCACCACTTCCGAGGTTCTCCCTCTCCCTTGCTCGGCAGAGGGAGAGCCCCCTCGGGGGGAGAGGGTCGCGTCTTTCACCAACAACTGCGGCGGCACCGCCGCATCCGGCCGCGGCCGGCGCCGCGACTGCAAGGCGTCCGGCGCGCGGCGGGTGTCGCGCGCGCTCCCCGGCTTCGGCGTCTTGCGCCTTCTTCGCAGCATGCTCAGCGCGCGGTCCAGCCGCCGTCGATGGAGATCGCGGAACCCGTGATCTGCGCGGCCGAATCGGAGGCGAGGTAAAGCGCGAGGGACGCGACGTCCGCCAGCCCGATGAACTGCTTCGTCGCCTGGGGCGCCAGGATCACGTCGCGGATCACCTGCTCGCGGGGAATGTTGTGCACCTTGGCCTGGTCGTCGATCTGCTTCTCGACGATCGGGGTGAAGACGTAGCCGGGGCAGATCGAGTTGGCGGTGATGCCGAGCTCGGCGACCTCGAGGGCAAGCGACTTGGTGAAGCCGATCACGCCGTGCTTGGAGGCCACGTAGGCGCTCTTGAAGGGCGAGGCCACGAGGCCATGCGCTGAGGCGATATTGATGACGCGCCCCCATTTGGCCTTCTTCATCGAGGGGAGAGATGCGCGCGTCGCGTGGAAGGTGGCCGAGAGGTTGATGGCGATGATCGCGTCCCACTTGTCGGGCGGAAACTCGTCCACGGGTGCGACGTGCTGAATGCCGGCGTTGTTGACGAGGATGTCGAGCTTGCCGAACGCCTTGAGCGCCCCGGAGATCATCGCGGCGATCTCCGCGGGCTTGGACATGTCGGCGCCGTGGTAGAGCGCCTTCACGCCGTGCTGCTTCTCCAGCCCCGAGCGCAGCGCCTCGATCTCCTTCGCCTCCCCGAATCCGTTCAGCATCACGCTCGCGCCCTCGCGCGCGAAGCATTCGGCGATCGCGCGCCCGATGCCGCTGGTGGAGCCGGTGACGACGGCGCATTTTCCCGCGAGCTGCTTTGCCATTCCAATCCCTTTTTCTAGTTGTGTCCGGCTTTCCGGCCGCCCTTTTCCGCAACCCTGGACGTCTGCCGCAGCATCTCGATGTGCAGGATGCCGTCCTCGTCGTAGGGCTCCGAAGCCGTGACGAAGCCGAAGTCCTGGTAGAAACGCTCGAGGTGGCGCTGCGCGCCGATGCGAATCGGAACTCCCGGCCACAGCGTCTCCAGCCTAAGCAGCGCCTCGCGCATCAACTCGCGGCCCATGCCGGTGCCGCGCACCGCCTGCGATGTGACCACGCGCCCGATGGACGGTTCGGCGTACTTCGCGCCCGCGGGGAGGATACGGCAGTATGCGACGAGTTGACCCTCTCCGTATCCGAGCAGGTGCCAGCACGCGGGATCGACGCCGTCGATGTCCTGGAACACGCAATCCTGCTCGACGATGAAAGCGGCGGCGCGCACCTGGTAGAGGTCGTGGACCTCGCGCGGGGTAAGCTCCGCGAACGGGACGAAACGCCAATCCATCATCGTCCCGCGGCGACTTTCGGCGTCGCGGCCTTTGCCAAGTGCAGCCACGTCTCCACGACCGTGTCCGGGTTGAGCGACATCGACTCGATGCCCTCGGCCATGAGCCACTCCGCGAGGTCGGGATAGTCGCTCGGCCCCTGGCCGCAGATGCCGACGTACTTGTTGGCCTTGCGGCACGCCTGGATCGCGAGATGGAGCATGCGTTTCACCGCGGGGTCGCGCTCGTCGAACGCCTCCATCACCAGGCCGGAGTCGCGATCGAGCGCCAACGTAAGCTGCGTCATGTCGTTGGAGCCGATCGAGAAGCCGTCGAAGTGCTTGAGGAATTCGTCGGCGAGGATCGCGTTGGACGGAATCTCGCACATCATCACGATGCGCAGCGCGTTCTTGCCGCGCTCCAGGCCGTTCGCCTTCAGGATCGCCAGGACCTTCTCGGCCTCGGCGAGGGTGCGCACGAAGGGCACCATCAGCTCGACGTTGGTGAGCCCCATGACATCGCGCACCTTGCGCATCGCCTCGCACTCGAGGTGGAAGCAGTCGCGGAACGAGGCTGCGATGTAGCGCGAGGCGCCGCGGAAACCGAGCATCGGGTTTTCTTCCTGGGGCTCGTAGCGCGCGCCGCCGATCAGGTTCCGGTACTCGTTGGACTTGAAGTCCGAGAGCCGCACGATCACTTTCTTCGGCCAGAAGGCGGCCGCGATCGTCGCGACGCCCTCGACGATCTTTTCGACGTAGAAGCGCACCGGGTTCTCGTAGCCGCGCGCCTGCTTCGCCACCTGCGCCTTCAGGTCCGCCGGAAGCGAATCGAACTCGAGGCACGCCTTGGGATGGATGCCGATCGTGTTCGAGATGATGAACTCGAGGCGGGCGAGCCCCACGCCGTCGTTGGGAAGCTGGCAGAAATCGAAGGCGAGCTGCGGGTTGCCGACGTTCATCGCGATCTTGACCGGGATCGGCGGCATGCGCGCGAGCTCGACCTCGACCGCCTCGAAGTCCATCTTGCCGCCGTAGATGTAGCCGGTATCGCCTTCGGCGCACGAGACCGTTACCTCCGCGGCATCCGTCAACGTCTCGGTCGCGTTCTCACAGCCGACCACGGCGGGGACACCGAGCTCCCTGGCGATGATCGCCGCGTGGCAGTTGTTCACGAGAACAGGCGTGTAGCGTTCCGTGAAGACGATGTAGTTGTGATTGTCGCCGACGGTGATGTTATAGACCTCGCCGTCGGCGAGCGTCTCTTCGAACCGGACCCTGGCCTGGCGCAGATCAGACGCCAGCAACTGCTCGAGGCGGCCCTTCAGTCGAGCATCGGTGACCGCCGGCAGGTGCTGTCTCAGGCCTCCGGCGTCGATCAGCAGGTTCTTGCGCACCCTGTTATTGACGTCCGAATTCACCGTGTTCGGCAGCAGCTGGCGGGTGTTGAAGAATCGGCTGCCAACCTTACGCTCGTCGCTGCACGGGATCCGGGAGGTGTATCGCCCCAGCAAGTCCAGCTTCTCCACGATCTGAACGTTGTAGATCGATCGGTTGGTTGTGACCTGCGGAACGATCCCGATGCGCAGACACGCCACGATGACGGCTTCGATCAGGTCGCCGCCCGAGACATAGATGTTGACCCGGCCATTGGTGCAACAGCCGTCACCGTCGATCACCCCGGCGAGGAAATGGCAGGCCACCTCGACGTCGCTCTTCAGCAACGTGGTCACGATCGTGTCCTGCTCTTCCTTCACACGGGTCGCGATCGCCTTGGAATAGCACCGATACGCGTTCGCGGACCCGACCACCTGCTTGCCTCGGATGAAACCGCTCGAGACCTGCTTCGCGGACTCCTTGAATGCCTTTCCGTAGTTGGCCTGGAGCGCCTGGTTCATCCGCGCGATGAAGCTGAGCTTGGCGACCTCCGGTTTCTGGATGAAAGTGACCTCGCCATGGGTCCGGGACAAGTACACATGGCCATCGGTCATCAATCCGCCGAGGAGGTAAGCCAGCGAGTGCTCGTTGCTCGTGGAAGCCGAGAGCTGCGGCAGCTGCTGCGCGAGCAGGACGCAGTCCTCTTTTTCGAGGATGTGCTGCATCTCGCAATCGGCAAGCTCCCCGCTGGCCAGGCTGAGCATCTTGTGGTCTGGGGTCAGCTTGAGGTCGTTACCCTGCGAACGGCCGGTCTGCGAAATGCCGACTCGGATCATCCCGGCAACGCGCTTCATGACCGCCAGGACAGGTTTCCATTCGATCCTGAGGGTCGTGCGGTTCAGCGAGGGCACGGTGAGGCCATCATGGCCGCGTTCGTGCAGCTCGCGGAAAGTCAGGAAGCCGGCATTGGTGAGGACCCGAGTATCTCCGGAAAAGCAGGTGCGGCCCCCGCGATTGGTGACGATCGCGGAGGCGCGCTTCATCACCGGCTCCCAGTTGGGGTCCGTCATGTCGGTGACGAGCACGTCGCCCGGCTCCACGCGCGCGATCTCGGAGACGTCGACGATCACGCGCACGCGCCCCTGCCCGATCTTGGAGCCGATCGCGCGTCCCGAGGCGAGCACCTCGCCGCGCTTGCCGATGCGATAGCGCGTGAGCGTATCGCGGCGCTTCTCCTGGCTCTTCACGGTCTCGGGGCGCGCCTGCAGGATGTAGAGCTTGCCGTCGCCGCCGTCCTTGCCCCATTCGACGTCCATCGGGCGGCCGTAGTGCTTCTCGATGGCCATCGCGTAGCGCGCGAGCTCTTCCACGTCGGCGTCGCTCAACGAGAAACGGTCGCGATCCTTCTCGCCGACCTCGACCTCGGCGACCGACTTGCCCGCCCTCGCGTCGGCGGCGAAGACGAGCTTCAACGCCTTGGCGCCGAGGCTGCGGCGCAGGATCGCGGGCTTGCCCGCGGCGAGGCAGACCTTGGAGACGTAGAACTCGTCGGGATTCACCGCTCCCTGCACCACGGTCTCTCCCAGCCCATAACTGGCGGTGATGAACACCACGTCGCGAAAGCCCGACTCGGTGTCCATCGTGAAGAGCACGCCCGCCGCGCCGGTGTCGCTTCGCACCATGCGCTGCACGCCCGCGGAGATCGAAACGTCGGAATGCGAGAAGCCCTTGTGCACGCGGTAGGCGATCGCGCGATCGTTGTAGAGCGAGGCGTAGACGCGCTTCACCGCCTCGAGGATGTGGTCCGCGCCGCGGATGTTGAGATAGGTCTCCTGCTGCCCGGCGAACGAAGCGTCGGGGAGATCCTCGGCGGTGGCCGAGGAGCGCACCGCGAAGCTCGCTTCGGTTCCCGCGGAAACGCGCGCGTACTCCTCGCGGATCTGCTTCTCCAGCTCCGGCTGCAGGGATGCTTTTTCGACCAGCGCGCGGATCTCCGCTCCCGCCTTGGCGAGCGCGCCGACGTCCTCGACGTTGACCTTGGCGAGCGCCGCATCGATGCGGGCGTCGAGTTGGTTGTGCTTCAGGAAGTCGTCGAAGGCCTCGCCAGTCGTCGCAAACCCCCCGGGCACGCGAACGCCGCTCGCGGCGAGCTGGCTGATGAGCTCTCCCAGGGAGGCGTTCTTGCCGCCGACGCTCGCGACGTCGGTCATGCGCAGGGTTTCGAGCGGAAGGACGTAGCGGTTCGCCATGGGAAGCGGGGCTGGGAGTGACGTGCCAGAGAGAATCAGTGATTATAGCGAACGCAAAGTTCCCCGATCCCGCCCCATGCCCTCCCGAAAGCGCGTTTTCTTCGTCTCCGACCGCACCGGAATCACCGTCGAGGCCCTCGGCTCCTCGCTGCTCACGCAGTTCGCCGACCTCGAGTGCCTGCGCCTCACGCTGCCGTTCATCGACAGCGTCGAGAAGGCGCACGAGGTGGTGGCCCAGGTGAACGAGGCGCATCGCGATTCCGGGCAGCGCCCGCTCGTCTTCAGCTCCATCGTCGACGACGCGGTGCGCACCGAGATCAACAAGGCCGACGGGCTGGTGCTCGACGTGTTCGAGCGCTTCATCGTGCCGCTCGAAAACGAGCTGGGTACGAAATCGATGCACGCCGTGGGCCGCAGCCACTCCACATCGAACGCCAAGGACTACAACCACCGCATCGAGGCCATCAACTACACGCTCTCGCATGACGACGGCGTCACCCATCGCGGGCTGGAGGAGGCCGACATCGTGCTGGTCGGGGTGTCTCGCAGCGGCAAGACGCCGACCTGCCTCTACCTCGCGATGCAATTCGGCATCAAGGCGGCGAACTATCCGCTCATTCCCGAGGACCTCGAGGCGAATCGGCTGCCGCCCTCGCTCGGGCCGCTCAAGCAGAAGGTCTGGGGCCTGTCGATCACGCCCGAGCGGCTGCACCAGATCCGCAGCGAGCGCCGGCCCGACTCGCGCTACGCCGCCCTCGACAACTGCCGCTACGAGGTCGCCGCGGCCGAGAAGCTCATGAAGCAGGCGCAGATTCCCTTCCTCGACTCGACCACCAAGTCGATCGAGGAAATCGCCACCCACATGCTGCACGAGGCGCACCTCGTCCGGCGCGCTTACTAGGGGACAGACCACTTGTTCTGTCGGCAGGAACAAGTGGTCTGTCCCCGGTTTATACTGCCGCTAGAAAAAACGAAGTCCCCCCGAGGAGAGGCCATGAAAATGAAGAAACGCGTTCTTCCCGCCCTGCTGCTTTCGGTCTTCGCCGGCGCGATGGCGCCCGCGGCAAGCGCGCAGCAGCAATTCACCCGTGTGGTCGTCTTCGGCGACAGCCTTTCGGACGCCGGGTATTACCGGCCGTTCCTCGCGAGCCTGGGCCTTCCCGCATCCGTGGTGGCCACGCTCGGACGCTTCACGACCAACCCCGGCCCGGTGTTCTCCGAGATCCTCACCACGTACTACACCGGTGCGACTCCCGCGCCGAGCAACGTGACCGGCGGGCTCATCTTCGCGCAAGGTGGCGCGCGCGTGGCCCTCGCCTCGCCGCTCACCCCGCCCGGCCAGGCGCAGCGCCCGGTCTCCACGCAAATCGGCGAATACCTCGGCACCAACGGCGGCGCTGCGGATCCCAACGCGCTCTACTCGGTCTTCGCGGGCGCCAACGACATCTTCGTGAACCTCGGCGCGTTCAGCGCCGGGGGCATCACGCAAGCGCAGCTCCAGACCAACGTGCTCGCCGCGGCCACGGCCGAAGTGCAGCAGGTCGCGCGCCTGCAGGTGGCGGGGGCGCGCTACATCATCGTGTCGGGCTTGCCGGACATCGGTGGCACCCCGCAGTTCGCCGCCGCCGACGCGGCGACCCGCGGGGCGGTCACGCAGCTGTCCGCGGGCTACAACACCACGCTCTTCTCCGGTCTTGCCTCCGCGGGCATCCGCGTGATCCCGATCGATTCCTTCACGTTCTTCACCGAGCTGCGCAACAACGCGGCCGCCTTCGGCATCACTAACACGACCGGCATGGCGTGCGGGCCGTTCCCGCCGATCACCACCGCGACCACCATCAGCTCGCAATTCTGCGGGCCGACGAACCTGGTGGCGGCGAACGCGGCTACGACGTATCTCTTCGCCGACGGCGTGCACCCCACGACCGTCGTGCAGGGAATCTTCGCGCAGTTCGTCGAGGGCATGATCGACGGCCCGATCGCGTACTCGACGCTCGCGGAAGTTCCGATGCGCACGCGTGCGGGCCAGCTGCGCACGCTCTCCGATGCTTTCGCCTCGCGCAAGGATGGCGACACGGGATTTTCGGCCTTCGTCTCCGGGGATCGCGGCAACTTCGACGTGGACTCGGGCACGCCCGGCATCGGCGTGGACAGCAGGAACACGTCGGCCACGATCGGCGTCACCGCGCGCCTCTCGGAATCGGCGCTGCTCGGCATCTCGGTGGGCACCAGCCACAGCGACGGCAGCTTCGGCGGCGGCAGGGGCGGCTTCACCGGCAAGGAGACTGTCTTCTCGCTCTTCGGCACGGCGAAATGGCGCGGCCTGTACGGGACGGCCGCCGTGAGCGTCTCCGACATCGACTTCGACGACATGCACCGCGACATCGTCCTGGGTCCGGTGACGCGCACGGCGAGCGCCCACACCGGCGGCTCGAATGCTTCGGCGTACTTCTCCGCGGGGTATGACTTCACGTTCGGCCGCCTCTCGATCGGACCGATGGTGTCGGTGTCCACGCAGAGCATCACCATCAACTCCTTCGACGAGACGGGTGCCAGCTCCTCCAACCTGCGCATCGGGGAGCAGAAGAAGAAATCCGAAGTGTGGAGCGCCGGCGTTCGCGCGAGCGCCAACCTCGGCGGCTGGACGCCGTGGCTGCGCGTCACGGCCGACAGGGAGCGCCGGGACGATGCGCGCTTCGTCACCGCCATGCCGCTCACGATGGTTGCCACGGGCGGCACCTACAACCTCCCGGCCTATTCGCCCGACCGGGACTTCATCACGGGTGCGGTCGGCATCAACGGCGTGCTGATGGAGCGCGTGGGTGCGAGCCTCGCCTACTACAAGGTCTCGGGCCGCTCGGGCATCAAGGAAGACGGCATCAGCGCGCTGCTGTCCTACCGGTTCTGAAGCGGGTCTATACCGCGGGGAACCTGCCCGAGGCGCACCTCCTCGCAGATCTCCTCGCGGATCGGGGCGTTCGCGCGCGCATCTTCAACGCGAACGCTTCGAGCATCGCGGGCGAGTTGCCCATCGATGCCGCCCTGCCCCAGATCTGGGTCGAGGATCCCGACGACGCCGCGCGCGCGAGGGAGTTGATCGAGGCCTTCCTGCGCCCCGTTCCCAGCGGCCCGCCCATCATCTGCCCGAAGTGCGGCGAGGAGAATCCCTCTTCCTTCGACCTTTGCTGGAACTGCGGAACCGGCCTGGAGACTACGGCGAGCCGATGAAGAGGTAGACGCGCCCGCGGCCGTTCTTCGCATCGGCGATGCCGAGGTAGACAGGACCGAGGAAGGTGTTGGCAGCGAGATAGGCGCCGAACGAGCGCTGCCACCCGCGCAGCGAAGTCTCCGTGAGCGCCTTGTTCATGCGCCCGGCCTCGGCGGTGAACCCACCGATCAGCGTGATGCCGTAGAGCGGAGAGGCGAAGTTCAGCCGGTATTGGGTCTCGAGCCGGCCGAACATGTAGTTGCCGCCGAGCATCTGGTCATAGGCGAACCCGGTCATTCGCCGCGGGCCGCCGAGCGTGAAGGCGTCGGCGAGCGGCAGCGTTCCCGAGAGCGCCGTTCCGCCCTCGAGGCCGGTCAAGACCACGAAGCCTCCGTACGCCCACGCCGCGCCGAAACGCGCCTCGCCGCGCGAGTACGGCCCCAGCCCGTTCGAGACCTTCATCGCGTCGAAGTACGTCACGTCGAGCTTGACGCCCTGCGTCGGGAAGTACGGCTGGTCGTAGGTATCGATGGCGAGCGTGGCCGTGGGCCCGCCGACCCGCTGGCTCAGGTTCGGCACCAGGTCGACTCCCGTATCGAGCACGCTGCCGATGCTTCGTCCTACCCACCCGAGGGTCGCCTGGCCCCACACCCCCGTGTTGATCCCGGCCTCCAGCCCGGCGCGATTCTCCTGGATGCGATATACGGCAAGGCGATCGCCTTCGAAGAAGAGCGGCAGTTTGCGCAGCCCCGCGCTGGCGCTCGCGCGAAGGAAGGTCGCCTGCCTGCGATCGAATGGCTGGTAGAACTCGGTGCCGATGCTCTGCACGCTGCCGATCTGCGCGCCGGCGAGCCATTCCGCGCCGAGCGGATTCAACCAGGTGCGCCGATACAGGGCGCGGAAGTTGTACGACGATTCGCTGCGAAAATCCGAAGCGAGGCCGAGCCCGAAGCGCAGGTAGTCCGGCCCCCACGGCTTCTCGATCGGCGTGATGCGCAGGATCGTCTTGTCGCGCTCGCGCACCACGCTATAGTCGAGCGAGTGCAGGTCTCCCTGGCTGTACTCGGTGACGAGGTCGCTTGCGAGCGCCTTGGCGTCGAGCGGCTCGCCTTCCTGCTGCCGGATGCCGCGCCGCAGCGTCTCGGGGTTGACGAAGCGCGTCTCGGCGATCTCCACCTTGTCGATGATCGCCGGGGCTTCCCTGGCGCTCGCGCGCACCTTGTCGCGCCACGCGACGTACTCGCGATCGGGCAGCGAAAGACGCCGCAGCT
>WNFL01447464.1_pt4 | contig 10139 bp, 13 predicted proteins | sample 5400361 | NCBI WGS metagenome assembly WNFL01 (sample SAMN13153351, study PRJNA577476) | soil metagenome | isolation source: 40 cm soil on Douglas fir-dominated hillslope | place: USA:California | collected 2013-09-17
GCGTTCAAACATGGGCAACAGGCGTCCGCGCTGGCTCTCTATAAGCGGGCTTTGGCGTCAGACCCGGTCAACTTTACGGCGCTGTACATGAGCGGCGCGATCCTTTTGCAAGTTGAAAAACCTGCGGAAGCAGAGGTGTTTTTGAAGAACGCCGTCCTGGTAAAACAGGACGCTGCCGAGGCGCATAACAACCTCGGCCTGGCCTTAACCAGGCTGGGACAATTAACGCAGGCGATCGCCTCATTCCGGGAAGCGTTGCGTATTCGCCCGCATTACGCAAATGCACTTTTGAACTTGGGAAATGCGTTCCGGCGCGCAGAACAATTGCCGGATGCGATTGACGTGTATGAATCGGCAATTGCGCTGTCACCCCATGATGCCGATATTCACTACAATCTGGCAGGCGCATTCGAATCGCTGGGCGACCTCGAAAAGGCAATCGTTTCGTATCGAGCCGCGATATCCAAGCGGGCCAACTTCCCCCAAGCCTGCAACAATCTGGGCAACGCTTTGGCATCAGCCGGCAGGTTTGACGAGGCACTCACCGCTTATACCGCGGCCATCTCTCAGCAGCCCAATTATGCTGAGGCCTACGCCAATCGCGCCTCCGCCCGGTTCGCGCTGCGCCGTTTCGCCTTGGCCAAGGAAGATTGTGATACCGCGCTCAAATTGAATCCGGGTATGGCGGTCGCATATTGCAATCGGTCCGCCATCTTGCGCGAGACGGGAGACGTCGCCCGGGCGATTGAGGATTGCGAAACGGCGTTGGCAATCGATCCCGATTACCTTGACGCGGAATGGAACCTGGCTTTGACACGGCTTCTTATCGGCGACTGGATAAGGGGATGGGATGGATTTGAACTTCGCTTTCGAAAATCGCTGAATAGAATAGAGAAACCAATGTCTCATATTGCCGATTGGACTGGGGAACCAATCGCCGGCAAGCGGATATTGATTTATTGCGAGCAGGGGTTGGGCGACACGATTCAGTTTATTCGATTTGCGCCAGTCTTGCAAAAAATGCATGCCGAGATTGTCATTAAAGCCCCAAGATCACTCATACCCATAATTTCCACCATGGGCTTGGACGCCTATGACGACGTGCTCGAGCTTGATTTCGATTATAAAGTTGCGTTGTTGAGCATTCCCCGTCTGCTTGGAATTACCTCAATCGTGCCCGCTTCTGGATATCTGAATGCGGACCCTGACAAGGTCGCGATGTGGAGGAGTTTGCTGCCGTCCTCCGGTATCCGTGTCGGTATATGTTGGCAAGGCAATCCGTCGGCATCTGTTGACAGCGGTAGATCGATCCCGTTGGCGCAATTTGAGCCGCTCGCCGGGCTGGATCAGGTCCATCTGGTCTGTTTGCAGAAGGGGCCGGGCCTGGAGCAAATCGAGACATTTGCGCATTGGAATCGCCTGATTACACCGGACAAAATCGACGAGGATGGAGCATTCACCGACACGGCTGCAATTATCCAAAATCTGGACTTGGTCGTGACCAGCGATACGTCGGTCGCCCACCTCGCTGGCGCGCTTGGGAAACCGGTTTGGATTGCGTTGAAGTATGTTCCAGACTGGCGATGGCTGCTCGACCGAAGCGACAGTATCTGGTATCCATCGGCGCGCCTTTATCGACAGACGCAGTTGGACGACTGGGCATCGGTGTTTGACAAAATCGCTTCCGATTTGAAACGCATGTGCGACGAGGGGCGACATCGCTGCGCATCGGGCGATTGATCAAAAATACCAGGCGGAGCGAACACTTGGGGCTCGACTCTTGTCCAGGGTCGTTCTCTTATTGACTCATGCGTATCGACGGCCAATGGTGCGGGGACGCAAGCGGTCGGACCTTCGGTTGGCGCGCGTTCCGTGCAGGATTGCCACCGCCTGAATCCTGGCGTCTGCCAACTGTTCCGCGTGCATCGTTGCGGCTAAGTTGAGCAGGGAAGGGATGCTCGATGACAAAAATGCGCGTGGGACTATTGGGTGCGTTGATGCTGCTGGCGACGATGCTGGGTGGCGCGCGCGCCGATATCAGCCCGGTTTCGCAATATCGTATCGACTTTGAGGACCGTCTGGTCACCGATGTCTTCATCAACGGTCGCGGCCCCTACACATTCGTGATCGACAGCGCCAGCAGCCGCACCATCATCTATGAGCATGTGCGCGCGCAGCTGGGGCTGCAAGCTTCTGATCCAGATCCAATTATCGTCTACAGCATCAACCAGCAGGCTCGCGCAATGGCGATTGCGCCTGATCGGCTGAATGTCGGCGGCCGGGATGTTGTCGGCCTTACCATGGGTGTCTTGCCGGATTCCGAGGGGCATGGCGATCCCGATGGAGTCTTGGGCATTGATGTCCTATCGCGTTATTTTGTGGTGCTGGACCGCGCCAGCATGCAGTTGCAGTTGTTGCCCCGGGATGGCGGAGCGGCGAAGGATTATGCACGCTGGCCACAGGTGGCGCTGACGCCGCGCCCCCTCAAGAATATTCCAGTCGATTTCTGGTATGTCACCATCGCATTCAACGGCCACGTTATGCCGGCCCTGTTCGATCTGGGATGCGGCATCACGCTGCTGAACTGGCAGGCGGCCGAGCGCCTGGGCGTGGAAAAAAAAGCCCTCTCGCGCAAATATGGTCCGCCGCCCGAAAGTCTGCGCGATGTCCTCGGCAAGGTCGCGCCGGCTGTCCTCGTCAAAGGCGTGACGATCACATTCCCCGACCACGCCTGGCACAAGCAGGACATCCTGGTGTCGGACGCCCCCGTGTTCGAATTTTTCGGGATGGGCGAAAAGCCTGGCGCCATTGTGGGATCAGGTCTGCTCAAGGAGAATTCCCTGGCGATCGATTTCGCCGGACATCAGCTTTATGTCGGCCCGCTCCACCGCACGCCGCCGACCAACTGACTGAGCGACGAGGGTTACTGGCCGGCAGCGTTGGCAGCGCCCTGTATGCCGTTATCGTGACGATCCTGCAGGTAGCGCATGTCCTCATCGGCGTTGGCGTGAATGGTCCGCCATTCCGCCATAGTGTGGCAGATACTCTTGGCGCCGATGCGGCTCCCGGTGGGAGAATCCCGATGGACGCAAAGGACTTTGGTTTGGGACACGGTGGCCGACTCAACGCCAGGTGCTGCCGGCTGCGCGATCGCGCCGCCGGTAGCGACCAGCATGCTCGCGGCAACCACAAATTTCCTGAAAGCTCTCATGGAAGGTCCATCGGTTACGCAGCCCGAATCTAATAGTCCGCGGCCCTTTTGCTGTCGAGATGTTTTTGGCGCAGGCCGGACCGATTGGCACGAGGCCGGGGTCGCCGGGCGAAAATAACGGTTGAGAAAATTGCGAGAGATATCACCGGCCCAAATCCGCTTCCTCGGGCTAGGCGCGTTCGATGGCGATGGCGGTGGCCTCGCCGCCGCCGATGCACAGCGATGCCAAGCCGCGCGTCAGGCCACGCCGCATCAAGGCATGCAGCAAAGTCACCACAATGCGGGCGCCCGTGGCGCCGATAGGATGGCCCAAGGCGCAGGCGCCACCGTCCACATTCAGCCGGTCGCGCGGGATGCCCAATTCCTTCGCTGCCGCCATCGCCACCACCGCGAAGGCTTCGGGATCGCGGGGATAGGCGCGGTAGTGTACCAAGCGGGCTCCTGCGCATGGCTGGCGTGCGACCTGATCTCAGCCAGGATCGGCAGGCCCTCGCTCAGCGCAAAAGAGCGACGCATCAGCACCAGCGCCGCCGCACCGTCAGCATTGGCTGAAGCGCTGGCGGCGGTGATCGTGCCGTCTTCGCGAAAGGCCGGCTTCAGCTGCGGAATCTTTTCCGGCGAGACTTTCATCGCATGCTCGTCATCCACCACTGCGCCAATAGGCACAATCTCCGTCTTGAAATCGCCCTGAGTGATGGCGGCGCGGGCGCGGGTCAGTGTTTCTATCGCGTAGGCATCCTGATCGGCCCGGCTGAACTGGAACGCCTGGGCCGCCATTTCGCCGAAATCGCCCATCGGGCGTCCCGGCTCATAGGCATCCTCCAGCCCGTCCAGCATCATGTGGTCGAACAGACGGTCATGGCCAGCGCGATAGCCGCCGCGCGCCTTGGTCAGCAGATAAGGCGCGTTGGACATGGACTCCATGCCGCCGCTGACCACGCGCTCCACCGAGCCGGCCAAGATCAGGTCATGTCCCAGCATGATGGCTTTCATGCCGGAGCCACAGACTTTGTTGACCGTCGTGGCGCCCACGTGATCGGGCAGGCCCGCCCCGCGCGCCGCCTGGCGCGCCGGAGCCTGGCCCTGTCCGGCCGGCAGCACGCAGCCCATGAAGACTTCGTCGATATTGCCTGGCGCGACCCGGCCACGCGCTAGCGCCTCACCGATCACGTGTGCCCCCAATTGGGGCGCGGTCTGCGCCGACAGCGTGCCCCGCAAGCGCCCCAGCGGTGTGCGCACGGCGGAGACGATGACGACGGGATCGCTCATATCGCCAGACTTCTCATATCGCCAGACTTCTCATATCGGAAGCCTGGTGGTGTTCTTCACGCATTTCAGGGCGAAGTGGGAGTTGACCGCAGCAACGCCGGGGAAATGCAGCAGCACTTTCTTCAGCAGGTGCTCATATTCATCGATGCTGCGGACCACGATGCGCACGGCATAATCGCTTTCCCCGCCCATGGTGAAACATTCCACGATTTCCGGGCGGTCACGCGCCGCCTGTTCAAAGGCTTCCAAGGTCGTTTCATCGTGCGCCTTGAGCTTGATGTTGGCCAGCACATTAACCCCCAGGCCCATGACGGCGGGGTCCAGCAGCACGGCACGGCAGCGGATGGCGCCGGATTCCTCGAGGGCTTTGACCCGCCGCCAGCAAGGGGTGTGCGACAGCCCGACCTTGAGAGCCAGATCGACCATGGAGATGGCGCTGTCGGTCTGCAGGATTCGCAGGATTTTCAGATCAATCTCATCCAAGGAAATTCTATCCTAACAAATGGCCTGTATTGAGAATAGTATCATATAAAGCCAAATTTTGGCGCGAAAAAAGCAATTTCGTTCCCGCCGCGCTGTGTCATCCTTTTGCCCAAGGCGTCGAGCAAGCGTCCTTGTGAGGTGAGGCAGTATGGCGGAGCATCTGACCCTGCACATTCCCACGCCCCCGGCGCGTCCTGGCGATGCTCCCGATTTCAGTCATTTGCAAATCCCCGCCGCCGGCGCCTTGCCTCGTCCCGAACCTGTCACGGGCGCGCGCGAACTGCGCGACCTGTCCGAGGGCCTGATCCGGGTGCTGGACGGCGACGGACGCGCGGTCGGCGCCTGGAAGCCGGCGATCGAACCGCAGCGCTTGCGCGACGGCCTGCGCGCCATGTTGCTGACGCGGCTATTCGAGGAGCGGATGTTCCGCGCGCATCGCCAAGGCAAGACCAGCTTCTTCATGAAGTCGACCGGCGAAGAGGCCATAGGCGCCGCCCAGTCCATGGTGCTCTCGTCCCGCGACATGTGCTTTCCCACCTATCGGGTGCTGTCCTGGCTGATGGCGCGGGGCTATCCGCTGACCGACCTGGTCAACCAGATCTTCTCCAATGAACGCGATCCGCTCAAGGGCCGTCAGCTGCCAATTCTCTATTCGGCGCGTGCCTATGGCTTCTATTCTCTATCGGGTAATCTGGGCAGTCGCTTCGGCCATGCTGTGGGCTGGGCAATGGCCAGCGCCTATAAGGGCGATGACAGCTTGGCGCTGGCCTATATCGGCGAAGGCTCCACCGCGGAAGGTGATTTCCACGAGGCGCTGACCTTTGCCTCAGTCTATCACGCTCCCGTCATCCTCTGCATTACCAACAACCAGTGGGCGATCTCCAGCTATGCGGGTATCGCGGGGGCGGAGGAGGCCACCTTCGCCGCCAAGGCTGCTGGTTACGGCCTGCCGGGTCTGCGGGTGGACGGCAACGATTTCCTGGCGGTGTGGGCGGCGACCGAATGGGCGGTGACGCGCGCCCGCGCCAATCTGGGCGCCACCCTGATCGAGTTCTTCACCTATCGCGCCGCCGGCCATTCCACCAGCGACGATCCCGCCCGCTACCGCCCCGCCGACGAGGCGGCGCGCTGGCCGCTGGGCGATCCCGTCGCGCGCCTGAAGCAGCATCTGATCGCCATCGGTGAGTGGGACGAGGCGCGCCATGTCCAGTTCGAGTCCGAACTTTCGGAGATGGTACGCAGCGCCGCCAAGGAAGGTGAGGCGGTGGGGACGCTGGGCAAGTCCAAGCCGCCGGTGTCGGAAATGTTCGAAGGCGTTTTCGAAACGCCCGACTGGCGCGTCACCGAGCAGCGCGAAGAGCTGGGAGTCTGAGGATGGCGGCGATGTCCATGATCCAGGCCCTGAATTCGGCGCTCGACGTGATGCTGGAACGCGATCCTGACGTGCTGATGTTCGGCGAGGATATCGGCTATTTCGGCGGCGTCTTCCGCGTCACCGAAGGGCTTCAGAAAAAACACGGCCTGAAGCGCTGTTTCGACACCCCCATCTCGGAAGGCGGCATCATCGCCACCGCCATCGGAATGGGCGCCTATGGCCTCAGGCCGGTCGCGGAAATCCAGTTCGCTGACTATATCCTGCCGGCCTTTGACCAGCTTGTGTCGGAAGCCGCACGCCTGCGCTATCGCTCCAACGGCGAATTCTGGGCGCCCATCACGGTGCGCGCGCCCTATGGCGGCGGCATTTTCGGCGGCCAAACCCACAGCCAGAGTCCCGAAGCGCTGTTCGCCCATGTCACCGGCTTGTGCACGGTGATCCCTTCCAATCCCTATGATGCCAAGGGTTTGCTGATCGCCAGCATCGAGAGCAATGACCCCGTGATCTTCCTGGAGCCCAAGCGCATCTATAACGGTCCGTTCGACGGCCATCACGACCGGCAGGTGAAGACCTGGACCAATCATCCCGCCGCCGAGGTGCCGGAAGGCCACTACACCGTGCCGCTGGGCAAGGCGGCGACCCTGCGCGAAGGGCGCGAGGTGACGGTGCTCGCCTATGGCACCATGGTGCATGTCGCGGCAGCGGCGATCGAGGAGTCCGGTATCGACGCCGAATTGATCGACCTGCGCTCCATTGTACCGCTGGACGTCGACGCGATCGTCACCTCCGTCAAAAAGACCGGACGCTGTGTCATCGTGCATGAAGCCTCGCGCTTCGCGGGTTTCGGCGCCGAACTGTCAGCACTGATACAGGAGCGTTGTTTCTTTCATCTGAAGTCGCCGATCCAGCGGGTGGCGGGCTGGGATACGCCCTATCCGCACGCATTCGAGTGGGACTATTTTCCCGGCCCCGGCCGGGTGGCCGCGGCACTGAAGCGCGTAATGGAGGAGAACTGATGGGCCAGTATTTCTTCCGCCTGCCGGACATCGGCGAAGGCGTCGCCGAAGCGGAGATCACCGCGTGGCATGTCAAGCCGGGCGATCAGGTGCGCGAGGACCAGCCGCTGCTGGACGTGATGACCGACAAGGCGACGGTGGACATGACCTCGCCGGTGGACGGCGTCGTGGTCAAGCTGCATGGCGATGTCGGGGCCATGGCGCCGGTCGGTTCCGTGCTGGTGGAGTTGGATGTGGCCGGCGAGGCCGTAGCGCTGCCCGTCGGACAGGGTGCGGCCCAGAACGCCTCCGCCGGGGAAGTGAAACCCGAAAAGAAGCCCGGACCACCGCCGCCGGCCGCGCCGGTCAATGCCGACCCCACCGCCTCACCTGCCAGCCGCCGCCGCGCCATGGAGTGGGGCATCGAGCTGAAAGACGTACTGGGCACCGGACCGAGCGGCCGCATCCTGACCGAAGATCTTGAGCGCTATCGCGCGGCGCGCGACAAGCCCGCGAAAGCCGCGCCGCGCCACCTGGTGGAGGAAATTCCCGTTATCGGCATGCGCCGGCGCATTGCCGAACGGATGGCGCAATCCAAGCGCACCATCCCTCATTTCAGTTATGTCGAGGAATTCGATCTCACCGAACTGGAAAGCCTGCGCGCCGAACTGAACGCCAGCCGCCGCGAGGACCAGCCCAAACTGACCTTGTTGCCCTTCTTCATGCGTGCGCTGGTAAAACTGGTGCCGGAATTCCCCAATATAAATGCCCATTATGACGAAGAGGCCGGGGTGCTGAAGCGTTTTGCGGCTATCCATATCGGCATCGCCACCCAAACAGAGCAGGGGCTGGTGGTGCCGGTGGTGCGCCATGCCGAAAGCCGCGATCTCTGGGATCTGGCGCGGGAAATGGGCCGCGTCACGGGAGCGGCGCGCGACGGCAGCGCGGTGCGAGACCAGTTGAGCGGTTCCACCATCACCTTGACCAGCCTGGGCCCTCTGGGCGGCATCGCCGCGACCCCGATCATCAATCATCCTGAAGTCGCCATCATCGGGCCCAACAAGCTGATGCAACGGCCGGTGATCGAAGGCGCCTTCATTGCCCGCCGCATGCTGATGAACCTGTCGGCTTCATTCGACCACCGCATCATTGATGGTTATGATGCCGCCCGCTTCGTCCACCAGCTCAAGCGGCTGCTGGAACATCCTGCCCTGCTGTTCCTGGATTGACCATGTCCAATCCCAAGCCGTCCGCTGGCCAGCCTGCGATCCGCATCACCGCCATGCCGGCGGACGCCAATTTCTATGGCGACATCTTCGGCGGTTGGATGATGAGCGTGATGGACCTGGCGGTGCCGCCGGAAAGGACGCCATGACCGCGCAGATGAATTTCGGCCATCTTGATTTTCAGTTGGGCGAGACCGCCGACATGCTGCGCGATACCATCCAGCGTTTCGCCACCGACCGCATCTCGCCGCTGGCGGCGGATATCGATGCCAGCAACAAATTTCCCCGCCACCTCTGGCCTGAAATGGGCGCGCTGGGCCTGCACGGCATTACGGTGGAAGAAGAATTCGGCGGCTTGGGACTGGGCTATCTCGAACATGTGGTGGCGATGGAGGAGATCAGCCGTGCCAGCGCCTCCATCGGCCTTTCCTATGGCGCCCATTCCAATCTCTGCATCAATCAAATTCGCCGCTGGGCCAGCGACGGGCAAAAGCGCCGCTATTTGCCAAAACTGATCTCGGGCGAACATGTCGGGGCGCTCGCCATGTCGGAAGCGGGATCGGGCTCGGACGTGATTTCCATGCGGCTGAAGGCCGAAAAACGCGGTGACCGCTATGTGCTGAATGGCACCAAATTCTGGATCACCAATGCGCCAGAGGCCGATGTGTTGGTGGTCTATGCCAAGACCGACATGGCGGCGGGCGCCAAGGGCATCACCGCCTTCCTGATCGAGCGCAGCATGACGGGCTTTTCGGTGTCCGGCAAGCTGGACAAAATGGGCATGCGCGGCAGCGACACCGCCGAACTGGTATTTTCAGATTGTGAAGTGCCGGCGCAGCAGGTGATGGGCGCGGAAGGCAGCGGCGCCAAGGTGCTGATGTCGGGCCTCGACTATGAGCGCGCGGTGCTGGCGGGCGGGCCGCTGGGCATCATGCAGGCCTGCCTGGACGTGGTCATTCCTTACGCGCGCGAGCGCAAGCAGTTCGGCCAGCCGATCGGCAGTTTCCAGCTGATCCAGGCCAAGGTCGCCGACATGTATGTGGCGCTGAATTCGGCGCGGGCCTATGTCTATGCTGTGGCGCGGGCCTGTGACGCTGGCAAGACCACGCGTTTCGATGCGGCCGGCGCCATCCTGCTGGCCTCGGAGAATGCGGTAAAGACGTCGCTGGAAGCAATTCAGGCGCTGGGCGGCGCGGGCTATACCAAGGAGTGGCCGGTCGAGCGTTTCCTGCGTGACGCCAAGCTTTATGACATCGGCGCCGGCACCAATGAGATCCGGCGCTTCCTGATCGCGCGGGAGCTGATCGGCATATGACGCTTCTTACCAGTCTGATCGACAAGAATGGCGAAGCATTCCGCGCCAATGACGCCCATAACCGTCTTCTCGTGGACGAATTGCGGGCGAAGATCGCGGCGGCGGCGCTGGGCGGGCCGCAAGCTTCGCGCCAGAAGCATACCGCACGCGGCAAACTGTTGCCGCGTGATCGCGTCACGCGGCTGCTCGATTCCGGCTCGCCTTTTCTGGAGATCGGCGCGCTCACGGCGAACGGTCTTTACGGTGACGAGGCGCCGGGGGCCGG
>WNFL01264450.1_pt1 | contig 10138 bp, 5 predicted proteins | sample 5400361 | NCBI WGS metagenome assembly WNFL01 (sample SAMN13153351, study PRJNA577476) | soil metagenome | isolation source: 40 cm soil on Douglas fir-dominated hillslope | place: USA:California | collected 2013-09-17
GTGGTCGTGGTCTTTCCGGCATCAATGTGGGCGCTGATGCCGATGTTCCGATACCGCTCGATGGGGGTGGTTCTGGCCACGATTTTCAGTCTTGCGTATAGCGTTTAGCGTTGAGCGTTTGGTAAATTGTGTTCTGTCGATACGATCCGGCTTCGGTTCGATTTTGCTTTTCACGCTCGACACTCGATGCTGGACGCTTGACCGGTTCTCTCTAGAATCTGAAGTGCGAGAAGGCCTTGTTCGCTTCGGCCATGCGGTGCACTTCCTCGCGCTTCTTCACCGCGCCTCCGCGCCCCTCGGAAGCCTCGAGCAACTCGGCGGCGAGCCGCTGGCCCATCGACTTCTCGCCGCGCTTGCGTGCGGCCTCCCGCAGCCAGCGCATCGCCAAAGCTACGCGGCGCACGGGACGCACCTCGACCGGCACCTGGAAATTCGCGCCGCCGACGCGACGGCTCTTGACCTCGACCATGGGCTTGGTATTCGACAGCGCCTGGGTGAAGACTTCGAGCGGGTCCTTGCCACCCTTCCTGGCGATGGACTCGAACGCACCGTAGACGATGCGCTCCGCGACCGACTTCTTGCCTCGGCTCATGAGCACGTTGACGAACTTGGCGACGTCCCCGCTCGAGTACTTCGGATCGGGCAGGATCTCGCGCTTCGGTATCTCTCTGCGTCGGGGCATCTTTACGCTTCCGCTGAATCTCGCTAGGTTTCGGTTTCGCTAAGTTTCGCTCAGTTGCGATCAAGCCGCTTTAGGCTTCTTGGCGCCGTACTTCGAGCGCCCCTGCTTGCGGTCCTTGACGCCCGCAGTGTCGAGGCTGCCGCGCACCATGTGGTAGCGCACGCCGGGCAGATCCTTGACGCGGCCGCCGCGGATCAGCACGACCGAGTGCTCCTGTAGGTTATGGCCTTCGCCGCCGATGTAGCTGATCACCTCGAAGCCGTTGGTAAGACGCACCTTCGCCACCTTGCGCAGCGCCGAGTTCGGCTTCTTGGGCGTCGTCGTATAAACGCGCGTGCATACACCGCGTTTCTGCGGGCTCTGCTTGAGCGCGGGCACCTTGCTCTTCGACACAGGGGCTACCCGGCCCTTGCGCACCAGTTGATTGATCGTCGGCATCCTGTTTGTCCGTTTCGTGCGATCGGTTGCTCGACCGCTGAGGTTCTCGCTTTACGCGAACCCATCCGGAGCGGCCATTTCCGCTCCTCTGACATCTAACGCGCGCATTTCATTTTTTGCGCTTCAACAAATCAAAGTGGCCCAAGCATTGCCTGCTCAGGCCACCCTCCTCGCGCCTCGGCCGACACCCGGGTAATCCCGGCTTGCAACGCCGCCCGAACGGGCGGCCGGGTACGCACGCCTGCGGGCCGGTTTTGCATGGCGACCCGAAGGCGAAAAGACTTTGGATTTTAAGGCACTACGCTATCTATGTCAAACCACAAGTGCGACCCAAAGAGCCCGGGACGCCCCGGGTCGCCTCCGGCCTGCAGCTGCTGCCGGCATCGGAACAAAAAAGGGCCGGCAGTCGCCCGCCGGCCCTGGCCAATACTTCCTCTTGCGCTATGCGGCGTCGGCGTTGACTTCGGTGGCCGGCGCGGGCACCTCGGGCAGACCCAGGAGCGCCGCGGCGTCGCCAGCGGCTTTCTGCTTCTTGCGCGCGTTGTGGTAGGCGAGGCCCGTCCCGGCGGGGATGAGCCGGCCGACGATGACGTTCTCCTTGAGGCCCCGCAGCTCGTCCCTCTTGCCCATGATGGCCGCTTCGGTCAGCACGCGCGTGGTCTCCTGGAACGACGCCGCAGAGATGAACGAGTCGGTCGACAGCGACGCCTTGGTGATGCCGAGCAGCATGTGCTCGTAGGTCGCCGCATTCTTGCCTTCTCCGACCACCTTGTCGTTCTCGTCCAGAAGCTCGGAGCGCTCGACCTGCTCGCCCGTGATGAAGCGCGCGTCGCCCGCGTCGAGCACCTGCACCCGGCGCAGCATCTGGCGCACGATCACCTCGATGTGCTTGTCGTTGATCTTGACGCCCTGCAACCGGTAGACATCCTGAACCTCGTCGGTGATGTAGCGCGCAAGCGCCTCCACCCCGAGCAAGCGCAGGATATCGTGCGGATCCGCCGGGCCGTCGACGATCGATTCACCCTTGTTCACCACCTGCCCGTCATGCGCGGTCACGTGCTTGTCCTTGGCGATGAGATACTCATGCGCCACGCCGTCCAGGTCGGTAATGATCAGGCGCTGCTTGCCCTTGGTGTCCTTGCCGAACGAGACGGTGCCCGTGACTTCCGCGAGCAGGCCGGCATCTTTCGGCGAGCGCGCCTCGAACAGCTCGGCCACGCGCGGCAGACCACCGGTGATGTCGCGGGTCTTCGACGTTTCCTGCGGGATCCGCGCCAGTACTTCGCCGACGGCGACTTCCTGGCCATCCTTCACGGTGATGATCGAACCCAGCTGGAAGGTGATGTTCACAGGCAGGTCGGAGCCCGCCAGCTTCACCTCGTCGCCACGCTCGTTCAGTAGCTTGACCTGCGGCCGCACGCCCTTCGCCGCGGTTCCAGAGCGGCGCTTGGGGTCGATGACGACCAGAGTGGACAGTCCCGTCACTTCGTCGACCTGTTTGGCGACGGTCACACCCTCCTCAACGTTCTCGAACTTCACGCGTCCGGCGTACTCGGTGATGATCGGACGCGATGTCGCGTCCCAGGTCGCGAGCACCTTGCCCGCCTTCACCGCCTCGCCGTCCTTGACCAGCATCGTCGCACCGTACGGCACCTTGTGACGCTCGCGCTCACGGCCGTTGTCATCGTGGATCATGACTTCGCCCGAGCGCGCGATCACCACCATCTCGCCCTTGGCGTTGGTGACGTAGCGCATGGCCATCGAGAAACGCACGGTGCCGGCCGACTTGCTCTCGAGCTGCGACGCTGCGGCGGTCCGCGACGCCGCGCCGCCGATGTGGAAGGTCCGCATCGTAAGCTGCGTGCCCGGTTCCCCGATCGACTGCGCAGCGATCACTCCCACTGCTTCGCCGACGTTGACCAGATGACCGCGACCGAGATCGCGACCGTAGCACTTGGCGCACAGCCCGTAGCGCGTGTCGCAGGTGAGCGGCGTGCGCACCTTGATCTCGTCGATCCCGAGCGCTTCGATCGCCTCGACTTCGTCCTCGCCCAGAAGCGTCCCGGCGACGAACAGCGTCTCCTGCGTTTCGGGGTTGACGACGTCTGCGGCGGCCGTACGGCCGAGGATGCGTTCGCGCAGCGGCTCGATCACTTCGCCGCCCTCGACCAGCGCCTTCATCGCGACACCGTTGCTGGTGCCGCAATCGTCCTCGGTCACGACCAGGTCCTGCGTCACATCGACCAGGCGCCGCGTGAGATAGCCTGAATTGGCCGTCTTCAATGCGGTATCGGCAAGACCCTTGCGGGCGCCGTGGGTCGAGATGAAGTACTGCAGCACGTTCAGGCCCTCGCGGAAGTTCGCGGTGATCGGGGTTTCGATGATCGACCCGTCGGGCTTGGCCATCAGGCCGCGCATGCCGGCGAGCTGCCGGATCTGCGCTGCGGAGCCTCGCGCTCCGGAGTCGGCCATCATGTAGATGGAATTGAACGACTCCTGCCGCGCAGGCTTGCCGTCGCGTGCGGTGACGTCCATCATGCCGAGCTGCGCCATCATTGCCTTGGCGATGTCGTCGCCGGCGCGACCCCAGATGTCGACCACCTTGTTATAACGCTCGCCCTGCGTCACCAGACCCGAGGTGTACTGCGCCTCGATCTCTTTCACTTCCTTCTCGGACTTCTCGATGATCGAATGCTTTTCCGCGGGGATCAGCATGTCGTCGGCGGCAAACGAGATCCCGCCGCGCGTGGCCAGGCTGTAGCCGGCCTGCATCAGCTTGTCGGCGAAGATCACCGTCTCGCGCAGACCGCAGCGACGGAAGCTGGCGTTGATGATGCGCGAGATCTCCTTCTTCTTGAGCGGCTTGTTGATCGTGTCGAAGGGAAGCCCGACCGGCAGGATCTCGGAGAGGAGCGCCCGTCCAACCGTCGTTTCGTAGCGCGTGATCTTCTCGGTCCTTTCGCCGTTGGCGTCGACCTGCGTTTCCTTGATCCGCACGCTGACCTTGGCGTGCAGATCCGCCTGGCGCGACTCGTACGCGCGGCTGACCTCGGCCATGTCGGCGAACATCATGCCCTCGCCCTTGGCGTTGATCAGCTCGCGCGTCGCGTAGTAGAGCCCGAGCACGATGTCCTGCGAGGGCACAATGCAAGGCTCGCCGTTGGACGGCAGCAGCACGTTGTTCGATGCCAGCATCAGCGTGCGCGCTTCCATCTGGGCTTCCAGGGAGAGCGGCACGTGCACGGCCATCTGGTCGCCGTCGAAGTCCGCGTTGAACGCGGTGCAGACCAGCGGATGAAGCTGAATGGCCTTGCCTTCGATCAGCACCGGCTCGAACGCCTGGATGCCAAGCCGGTGCAGCGTCGGCGCACGGTTCAACATCACCGGATGCTCGCGAATCACCTCTTCCAGGATGTCCCAGACGACCGGCTCCTGGTTCTCGACCATCTTCTTCGCCGCCTTGATCGTGGTGGCGAGCCCCATCGTCTCGAGCTTGTTGAAGATGAACGGCTTGAAGAGCTCGAGGGCCATCAGCTTCGGCAGCCCGCACTGATGCAGCTTCAACTGCGGCCCAACCACGATCACCGAGCGGCCCGAGTAGTCGACGCGCTTGCCGAGCAGGTTCTGGCGGAAGCGGCCGCCCTTGCCCTTGATCATGTCGGCCAGCGACTTGAGCGGTCGCTTGTTGGCGCCGGTCATCGCCTTGCCGCGGCGGCCGTTGTCGAGCAAGCTGTCGACGGCTTCCTGCAGCATGCGCTTTTCGTTGCGCACGATGATGTCGGGCGCTTTCAGCTCGAGCAGCCGCTTCAACCGGTTGTTGCGATTGATCACGCGGCGATACAGGTCGTTCAGGTCCGAGGTCGCGAACCGCCCGCCGTCGAGCGGCACCAGCGGGCGCAGATCGGGCGGCAGCACCGGCAGCACCTCGAGAATCATCCACTCGGGCTTGATCCCCGACTTGTGGAACGCTTCCAGCACCTTCAACCGCTTGGCGATCTTCTTGATTTTGGTGTCCGACCCGGTCGTTTCCAGGTCCTTGCGCAGCTTGGTGATCTCGGCATTGACCTCGAGCGATTTGAGCAGCTCCCGGATGCCTTCGGCACCCATGCTCGCCGAGAAATCGTCGCCGTATTGCTCGACCTTGGCGAGGTAGTCATCCTCGGTCAGGAGCTGGCCACGGTTGAGCGGGGTCATTCCCGGCTCGGTGACGACGTACGCCTCGAAGTAGAGCACGCGCTCGATGTCGCGCAGCGTCATGTCGAGCACCATGCCCATGCGCGAAGGCAGGCTCTTGAGGAACCAGATATGCGCGGCGGGCGAGGCGAGCTCGATGTGACCCATGCGCTCGCGGCGAACCTTGGTCAGGGTCACTTCGACCCCGCACTTCTCGCAGATCACGCCACGATGCTTGAGCCGCTTGTATTTCCCGCACAGACACTCGTAGTCCTTGACTGGCCCGAAGATCTTCGCGCAAAACAGACCGTCCCGCTCCGGCTTGAAGGTGCGGTAGTTGATCGTCTCCGGCTTCTTCACCTCGCCGTACGACCACGAGCGGATCTTCTCCGGCGAAGCGAGCCCGGTCTTGATCGCGTCGAATTCCTCTTCCTGCGTTACCTGCTTGAACAGATCGAGCAGTGCTTTCATGCGTTACTCCCGAGTGATTCCTTGGCCGTCGTCATTCCCGCGAAAGCGGGAATCCAGTGTCGTGCGTCGAAAGACGCTGGGTCCCCGCGTCCGCGGGGACGACGATCCATGCGACACCTATTCGCAACCCGCATCAGTACCGCTCCAGGTCGATATCGATCGCCAGCGAGCGGATTTCCTTCACCAGCACGTTGAACGACTCCGGCATGCCGGCCTCGATCTTGTGCTCGCCCTTGACGATGTTCTCGTAGACCTTGGTCCGCCCATTGACGTCGTCGGACTTGACCGTGAGCATCTCCTGCAGCGTGTACGACGCGCCGTAGGCCTCGAGGGCCCAGACCTCCATTTCGCCGAAGCGCTGGCCGCCGAACTGCGCCTTGCCGCCCAGCGGCTGCTGCGTGACCAGGCTGTAGGGAGGTGATGCAACTTGAGCACGTGCATGTAACCCACGGTGACCGGGCGGTCGAACGCCTCGCCCGTGCGGCCGTCGTGAAGCGTGACTTGACCGCTGCGCGGCAGGCCGGCGAGGTCGAGCATGTCCTTGATCTCGCCTTCGGTCGCCCCGTCGAATACCGGCGTGGCGAACGGCACACCGTCCTTGAGATTTTCGGCGAGCGCCATTATTTCGACCTCGTCGAGGCTCTCGACCCCTTCGCCCTTGCCGCTGCCGTTGTAGATCTTGGTCAGGAACTTGCGCACTTCGGCCGCGTTCTGCTGCGCCTTGAGCATTTCGCCGATGCGCTGCCCGAGTCCCTTCGCGGCCCACCCGAGGTGGACTTCCAGGATCTGCCCGACATTCATCCGCGACGGGACGCCCAACGGGTTCAGCACGATGTCGACCGGCGTGCCCTCGGCCATGTAAGGCATGTCCTCGACCGGGACGATCTTGGAAACGACGCCCTTGTTGCCGTGGCGGCCCGCCATCTTGTCGCCCGGCTGCAACCGGCGCTTGACGGCGGCGTACACCTTGACCATCTTCTGCACGCCCGGTGGCAGCTCGTCGCCCTGCGTGAGCTTCTTCTTCTTCTGCTCGAACATCTGGTCGAACAGCACGCGAGTCTGCGCGAGCGATTCCTTCATCGCCTCTAGCTGACGCGCGGCCTCCTCGTTGGCGAGCCGGATGTCGAACCAGTCGTGGCGGTTGACGCCTTCCAGATAGTCCTTGGTCAGGCGAGAGCCCTTGGCCAGGCGCTTCGGGCCGCCGTTGGCGGTCTTGCCGAGCAGGAGCTTCTCGATCCGTGCAAAAGCGTCGTTCTCCACGATCCGGAGCTGGTCGTTCAGGTCCTTGCGGTAGCCTTTCAGCTCGTCGTCGATGATCTGCGCCGCACGCTTGTCGCGCTCGATGCCTTCGCGCGTGAACACCTGGACGTCGATGACCGTGCCGGAAATGCCCGACGGGACGCGCAGCGAGGTGTCCTTCACGTCGGAAGCCTTCTCGCCGAAGATCGCGCGCAGAAGTTTTTCTTCCGGCGTCAGCTGGGTTTCGCCTTTCGGCGTCACCTTGCCGACCAGCACGTCGCGAGTTGCGCTTCGCCCAGGCTGGAGATGTCCCGGGTGATTTCCTCCGGCCCGAGCTTGGTGTCGCGCGCGACCACCGACAGCTCCTCGATGTGGATCGAGGTATAGCGGTCGTCGCTCACGACGCGCTCGGAGATCAGGATCGAGTCCTCGTAGTTGAACCCGTTCCATGGCATGAACGCGACCAGCATGTTCTGGCCGAGCGCCAACTCACCCATGTCGGTCGACGCGCCGTCGGCAATGACGTCGCGATTGGCGATGACGTCGCCGATCTTGACCAGGGGACGCTGGTTGATGTTGGTGTTCTGGTTGCTCCGCGTGTATTTGGTCAGGTTGTAGATGTCCACGCCGACCTCGCCGGCCGCGGTTTCGGTATCGTGCACGCGCACGACGATCCGGTTGGCATCGACGTAGTCGACTTTCCCGCCACGGCGCGCGAGCACCGCGGTGCCCGAGTCGACGGCGGCCGTGCGCTCCACACCGGTGCCGACCAGCGGCTTTTCGGCGCGCAGGCAAGGCACCGCCTGACGTTGCATGTTCGAGCCCATCAGTGCCCGGTTGGCGTCGTCGTGCTCGAGGAACGGGATCAGCGACGCCGCCACCGACACGATCTGCGCCGGAGCCACGTCCATGAACTGGACCTTGTCCGCAGTCGAAAGCATGAACTCGTTCTTGGAACGGCAGCTCACCAGATCGTCCTTGAGCCGGCCGGCCTTGTCGAGCTGCGCGTTCGCCTGCGCGATCACGTATTGACCTTCCTCGATGGCCGAGAGGTAGTGAATCTCGTCGGTCACCTTGCCGCTGATGACCTTGCGGTATGGCGTCTCGAGGAATCCGTACTCGTTGGTTCGCGCGTACAGCGCGAGCGAGTTGATGAGCCCGATGTTCGGGCCTTCCGGGGTCTCGATCGGACACACCCGGCCGTAGTGCGTCGGATGCACGTCGCGCACTTCGAAGCCCGCGCGCTCTCGGGTAAGACCGCCAGGGCCCAGCGCCGAAACACGCCGCTTGTGCGTGATCTCGGACAGCGGATTGGTCTGGTCCATGAACTGCGACAATTGCGACGAGCCGAAGAACTCCTTGATCGCGGCCGAGATCGGTTTGGCGTTGATCAGATCGTGCGGCAGCAGGTTTTCGCTCTCGGCCTGGCCCAGCCGCTCCTTGACCGCGCGCTCGACGCGTACCAGCCCGGAGCGGAACTGGTTCTCCGCCAGCTCGCCGACCGAGCGCACCCGGCGGTTGCCCAGGTGATCGATGTCGTCGATCTCGCCGCGGCCGTTACGAAGCTCGACCAGGATCTTGATGACGGCGATGATGTCGTCGTTGGCGAGCGTGCCTGTACCCGTCAACTCGTTGCGGCCGACCCGGCGGTTGAATTTCATCCGCCCGACCGGAGACAGGTCGTAGCGCTCCTCCGAGAAGAACAGGCCGTGGAACAGCGCCTCGACCGCTTCCTCCGTGGGCGGCTCGCCAGGCCGCATCATGCGATAGATCGCGACTCTCGCCGCGGTCTGGTCCGGCGTGTCGTCGAGCTTGAGCGTCTGCGAGATGTAAGGGCCCTGGTCGAGGTCGTTGACGTAGATGGTGTGGATCTTGGCCACACCCGCCTCGAGCAGCTTGTTGAACAGGTCTTCGGTGATCTCGTCGTTGGCCGAGGCGAGGATCTCGCCGGTGTCCTTGTTGACCACGTTCTCGGCCAGCATGCGGCCGATGATGTAGTCGCCGGGCACGGCGATCTTCTTGATGCCCGCGTCGGAGAGCTCCCGAATGTGGCGAGCCGTGATCCGCTTGTCCTTCTGCACCAGGACCTTGCCGTCCTTGCCCACCAGATCGAACCTGGCAACTTCGCCGCGAAGCCGCTCAGGCATCAGGTCCATCTGGGACCCCTTCTTGGACAGATGGAAGGCGTCGAAGGCGAAGAAGTGCCTGAGGATGTCCGCGTCGGTGAGCCCGATCGCCTTCAGCAGCGTCGTGACCGGCATCTTGCGCCGGCGGTCGACGCGGAAATAGAGGTAGTCCTTGGGATCGAACTCGAAGTCGAGCCATGAGCCGCGGTACGGGATCACTCGCGCCGAGAACAGGAGCTTGCCCGACGAATGCGTCTTGCCGCGGTCGTGCTCGAAGAACACGCCCGGGCTGCGATGCAGCTGCGAGACGATGACGCGTTCGGTGCCGTTGATGATGAACGAGCCGTTGTTCGTCATGAGCGGAATCTCGCCCATGTAGACTTCCTGCTCCTTCACCTCCTTGACGGTCTCCTTGGGCGCCTCCTTGTCCATGATGATCAGGCGCACCTTGGCGCGCAACGCGGAGCAGTATGTAAGGCCGCGCTGCTGGCATTCCGTAACGTCGAACGCGGGCGGCAGCAGGGAGAACCCGACGAACTCCAGCCGCGCGTTGCCTGAATGGCTGGAAATCGGGAAGATCGACGTGAACGCGGCCTGCAGCCCTTCGTTCTTGCGCGCCTCGGCCGCCGTGCCCGACTGCAGGAACGCGCGATACGAGGCGAGCTGCGTTTCCAGCAGGAACGGCACGGGCAGGACGCTGGCGCGCTTGGCGAAACTCTTGCGAATGCGTTTCTTCTCGGTGAACGAGTACTCAGCCATGGGCTCAAGACCTCTTTAAGTGATCCTCGCAGGCGCGCTGCGGCAGCGCGCCCGTCGTTCATCGACTGTCTGGAAGCGTTGCGCTTCGGGTGATGGTGGCTGGCCACTACCAGCCGCTGGCGGACGACGGTGCAACAATCGCGATTCCTAAGCACCGTCCGACCAAACCTGTCCTCTGCAGTCGGGTCAGAGGACAAAGACAAGCAAGCTGATATGGGGCCATCGATTACCTTTTCAACCGCCCCACCCG
>WNFL01273907.1_pt5 | contig 10138 bp, 8 predicted proteins | sample 5400361 | NCBI WGS metagenome assembly WNFL01 (sample SAMN13153351, study PRJNA577476) | soil metagenome | isolation source: 40 cm soil on Douglas fir-dominated hillslope | place: USA:California | collected 2013-09-17
CCCGCCACAGGAATCCTCCTCAAAACCAGCCAGCCCACCGGACGACATGAAACCAAAGTCCGCGGCTAAGCAAAAGAAAGATACCGCCACGCAAAATGCGCCCGACCAACCCACCTGGGACCCGCTGCGCGCGGAAAAAGACATGGAAGTCGGCCAGTACTACATGAAGAAGGGCGACGTGGATGCGGCCATCGACCGTTTTCAGGATGCGACCGTAGCCAAACCCGGTTACGCCATTCCGTTTCGATACCTAGGCGAAGCCCAGGAAAAAAAGGGGCTGAAGAAGCAAGCCATCAAATCCTACCGGCGCTATCTGGATTTATACCCGCACGCGGAAGACGGCGACAAAGTTCGCAAGAAAATCGACAAGCTCTACAAGGAAGTCGAGAAGGAGAAGAAAGGCTAGGGGACTTCACGCCATCGTCGCTGGCGCAGGTTGGCGCCGCTTTCGGCCACCAGGAGGCCACATGAAATCAAGTGGGATCATCTCAAAACGAGATGCCTGATAATTCAGCAGTGCTGCAAAGAATTAGCGGGCGAGGCGGTCGAGGATGCGGCGAGCACGTTCGAATTCGGCGAAGCGCTTTTCTTCTTCGCGAAATTCGCGGGAGTGCGAGACCATGCTGCACCCTGACCGCCGCGTCGGATGCTTGACGTGCAGCATCTCGTGAAACAAGACATATTCCACGGCGCATGTCGGAACGCCCGGACGATCCATGCGGCGATTCAGCAGAATCTGATTCGGTCCGGGATCGTAACAGCCAAACTGCCGCCGCCAGCTCCGCGTGCTCCATCCGATGTGCGGGCGCTGTAACTGGCCGGCAAAGTATTTTGCATTGAGTTGTTCGAAAAGTCCTTCCAGATCGAAGTGTTCTCCGTGCGGGCCGGTGGCGGCAAGGCGAACACGCCCGCGGCGCATGCGATTCATGCGGCTGCGCGTGCGATCGGATCGCGCGTAGTCCAGATAAGGTTCAGTAAGAGCGCGAGGGGCTTTGCGGCGATACACGCGCGCCAGCAGCAGCGCGGCCGCGCCATCCAGAACGGCCGCCGGCGCTCTTCGCAATAAGTCGGAGAACCGAACGTAAACAACTTCCTCGCGCCTCCGAATCGTCAGCACCAGGCTGGAGTACGGATAAAACTCGACGCGGAAGCGAGGCGGCCGGCCCTCGCAACCGAGCCGCGTGAACATGCGCTGAAAAAGCGGTCCGCCACCTGAGACCAGCGAAGTGTTGCGGCGTCTCGTTTTCATCACTTTGATCGGACTCTCCAAGGATTACTTCTTCCGCCGGACCGGCGGCGGCGCCACTTTCGTTTTCGCCTTTTCCGCATCGTTCATGGCGTCGCGCGTGCCGTCGATGGCGTCATCGAGATTGTCCTTATAGAGTTCCTTTTCGGGGCCGTCGGCGGATAGTTTTTCCAGGACAGCCAGAAACTCCTTTGCGCGCGAAAACATCAGGTCAACCCCCTTGCGGATATTGTCCTGTTTCTCGAGCCCGAGTTGGATGAGGTCGGCGGCATCATCGACACACCCAACGTAAGCGTTCAGAAGGGAATTCAGCATATCGCCGTGGCGGTTCGTCGAGGGATGCTCCAATTCGTACTGGAATTTCTTCAAGCGATCCTCGGCAAAGGAGAGAAAGAGCCGGATGCGTTCATTAGTGTCCTTCTCCGCATCGCGAATCTTGTCCGCTTCGACGGCAGTGAGATAGTCCTTCTGCGGCGGTGCCGCCGCGCGCAGGAGCGGCACCGCGACGAGGATGAAGGAACTCAAGAGAAGACATGTTTTGAATTTCATCGCCGTTTCTCCGTGGGAGGGGTCCCGGGCTTTTCCGTGGGAGGCGCTGTCTCACGTTTTTCCAAGGGCCGACGCGGAAAAAGCATTTTCAACAGCCCATCATCCATGCCGATCAGGTCCTGGCGGACAATTTGCAGCGGCGGCTTGTAATCTTCTGGCGATACCAGCAATGTTTCATCAACCTCTCGAATGCCTTTTCTGACGTGTATCTCCAGCTGGCGGTAACCGTTCGACTGCCTCTCCGCATCCGGATGTTGCTTCTTCAAAGCGTCGACGGCGGAGCGTACATTGTCCCGGTATTTCTCAAGCGTCATGCCCACGGCGTTATAGTCGCCCGCTTTTCCGGCGCGGCGGGCTTCTTCAAGCTCTCCCTCACCGAGTTTGGTCATTAATTTGGCCTTTTGGACCCCACTCACTTCGCGATCGAAGCGCGCCTGAAGGTCAGCTAGGCTCTGCGCGACGGCGGGGGTCGCAAACACCAGAAGAACGAGCAGGCCGTACACCTCACCCAGGGAAGTCCGGCGGGCCGTCATTCGTTTACCTTTTCCGTTCCAGCATGCGTTTCAGCACCTTGCTCCGCTCCGTGGCCTGCCAAACTTGATCGGGATTTTTGTCCTGATCAAGTTCGAGAAACTTCTGGTAAGCCTCCAAAGCAGGTTTGGGTTGGTTCAGCTTATCGTAGCAAATCGCACGGATAAACCAGACGCCTGCGCCCGGTTGTTCCATTTTGGCTATCTCGTCGAGCGTCGTCAGCGCGGCAGGATAGTTTCCTCCCAGAAAAAACGTGGAGCTAAGGTCTTTCCAATAGGCGAGATTCTTTCCATCAAGACGCAGGGCGATGCGTAATTCCTTCTCCGCCGCTGCGAAGTCGCGCCTCTGGAGAAAGATGCGGCCTAGGCCACCGTGAAGTTGGGCGTCGTTCGGAGCCAGTGCCAGTGCCTGCTGAAGCGTGGCAATCGAATCATCCCACTTCTTCTCAGCAATCTGGATGTCGGCACGGAGCTTGAGCGATTCAAACGATGGTTGCTTGCCCGCATCCATGCGATCTAATTCAGCGAGGGCGGCATCGTTTTCTTTCTGTTCGACGAGAAGATGGATGAGCCGAGCGCGAGCCGCGGAATCATTGGGCATGAGTTCGAGATAATCGCGGTACGCGCCAGCGGCTTCGGGCTTTTTCTGCGCGTCGAGGCTTTCCGCAAGCCCCCTGCAGCCGCCAGACTCCTTCGGCTGGACTTCCACAGCCCGCCGGAATCTTGCTTCCGCTTCGCCGGGTTTTCCGTCGCGAAGAGCAGCCCAGCCCAGGTAATCGATCGCCGTGATGTTGTTGGGATCGAGATGGAGCAGAGCTTCGAAGGATTCGGTAGCGCCGGCGCGGTCACCCGAACGGTCCAGCGCGACGGCCAGGAGATATCTGGGATGGCTCTGTGCCGGAAGCAGCTCGACGGCCTTCCGAAGCGGCGCTACCGCGGCGGCGTTCTCCTGCTTGTCGAGAAGAAGCGTGCCGAGATTGAGATACGCCTCGGACATTTTGGCGTCGATAGCGATGGTGCGCGCGTATTCGGCGCGAGCTTCGTCCGTTTTCTTCACTGCCGTATAGACGTAGGCGAGCTGAAAGTGTGCGTAAGCGAATTCGGGCTGATCGGCGATCACTTTCTGCAGCGGAACGATGGCCGCCTCGAAATTTTTATTGTCGATATCGCGCTGAGCTTCATCCAGAAGGTCATTGAGCGGGTTCGTGAGTTTTTGAGACTTCGATTGTAAGGCGGGTTTGGGTTTGGAGGACTGGGCACAGAGTGAGGATTGGTAGCCGAGTAGTGGCGAAGCAAGCTGCGCCACCACAACGCATAAGCAGCCGAACAAGAAAATCCTCGCCGCAATCAAACGGAAATGAGCAAGCTTCATGGTTCAGCCGAAGGAATCTTGGCTCCGTTGGAAATTGTAGCCGAAGGGCCTGCTGGTTTGGATGCGCCGTTCGCAGAACGCTTTGCCTGGCCGTTTCCGTTCAGGACACGCGCGAGGTAGCGGCCGGTGTGAGATTGGGTGTTACGTGCGACCTGCTCCGGCGTGCCGGTGGCGATAATTTTTCCGCCTTGATCGCCGCCTTCGGGACCCAGGTCGATCAGCCAGTCTGCCGATTTGATGACGTCGAGATTGTGCTCGATGACCAGTAGCGATGCGCCGCCTTCGAGCAACTTGCGAAACGCGCTGAGGAGTTTTGCGATGTCATCGAAATGGAGCCCCGTCGTCGGCTCGTCGAGGATGTAGAGGATGCCTTCATTGTCGGTGCGGCTGAGATGCGCGGCGAGCTTCAGGCGCTGGGCTTCGCCGCCGGAGAGCGTCGTCGCGGATTGTCCGAGGCGCAGGTAGCCGAGGCCGATTTCGTTCAAGACGCGGAGTTTCGAAACAATCTTGGGAATGTTGACGAAAAACGCGAGGGCTTCGCGAACCGTCAACTGCAAGACTTCGTGGATATTCTTCCCGTGATACCGAACTTCCAGAACGCCGCTCTTGAAGCGCGTGCCGCGGCATTCCTCGCAAATGAGTTCGACGTCGGCGAGAAATTGCATTTCCACGGTGACCGTGCCGTCGCCCTGACAGGTTTCGCAGCGGCCTCCCGGCACATTGAAGGAGAAATGACCGGCAGCGTAGCCGCGGCGCTTCGAATCGGGAGTATCGGCAAAAACTTCGCGAATCGCGTCGAAGGCTTTGAGATACGTGGCGGGATTCGAGCGCGGCGTGCGGCCGATCGGCGACTGATCAACAATGACGACTTCGCGGACATTGGAATCGCCTTCCAACCGGTCGCAGAATTCCTTGACGCTGCCGCCGACGCGCTGCGCGGCCAGCGCTTTGTACAGCACATCGTGAACGAGCGTGGATTTGCCGGAGCCGCTGACGCCGGTGACCACCGTGAGCGTTCCGAGCGGAATCATCAAATCGAGATTCTGGAGGTTGTGCAGACTTGCGCCGTAGAGGCGGAGGAATTTGCCCGCGGGCTTGTGGCGCACATTGGGCACGGGGATTCGCAACTCGCCACTGAGGTAGCGGCCCGTCAGCGATTTATGCTCTTCGAGCATGGCCGCATAAGAACCGGCGAAGAGCAGCTTGCCGCCAAGTTCGCCAGCGCCGGGACCGAGATCAATGACGCAGTCCGCCGCTTGAATGGTGTCGGGATCGTGCTCCACGACGAGCACAGTGTTACCAAGATCGCGGAGGGACTTGAGAATGTCGATGAGCCGCTGCGTGTCGCGCGGATGGAGGCCAATGGAAGGTTCGTCGAGCACGTAGAGCGCGCCCACAAGATGCGAGCCGAGCGAAGTGGCGAGCTGAATCCGCTGCGATTCTCCGCCGGAAAGCGTGGAAGTCAAACGGTCGAGCGTGAGGTAATCGAGGCCGACCTCATCGAGAAACTGCAAGCGCGTGCGGATTTCTTCGAGAATTTTGTCCGCGATTTTCAGGTGTCCTTCGGAGAGTTGCAGGTTGGAGAAAAAAGCGCGCGCTTCTTTGACGGTGAGCTTGCAAACCTCGGTGATGGCTTTTCCCGCAACGCGGATAGCACGAGCCTCGGCGCGCAGGCGCGTCCCGCCGCAATCCGGACAAGTCGCGTAACCACGGAAGCGGCTGAGAAAAACGCGCACGTGCAGCTTGTATTTCTTGCGCTCGAGCCAGTTGAAGAAACCTTTGACACCTTTGTAGTCGTTCTCTGGATCACCTTCGAGAATCAGCCGGCGCTGTTCGACTGTGAGTTGACGCCACGGCACGTTCGTGGGAATTCCCCGTCCACGGGCCCATTTTCTTGCGTCCTGGAAAAGGACGCGGTAACGCGGTTTCGTCCACGGCTCGATGGCGCCGTCGTCGAGGGACTTGCTCGGATCAGGGACGACCAGATTCAAATCGAAGTCAATGGTATTTCCAAAACCCTGACAGCGCGGACACGCTCCGTACGGATTGTTGAAGGAGAAAAGACGGGGCTCGGGTTCCTGGTAAAGTGTGCCGTCGTTCTTGCATTCGAAGCGCTCATTGAAAGTGAGCCGCTCGGCAGGATTTCCCGCGGCGTCCGCGATGAATTCGAGAATGGCTTCGCCTTGCCCTTCGCGGTAACAAATCTCGATGGAGTCAACGAGCCGGGCGCGCGACTCCGGATTGACGGCGAGACGATCGACGAGGACGTAGACAGGTTTGGAAAAATCGACATCGAGCAGAGTTTCTGGGGATGAAAATTCATGGATGCGGCCCGCCTGATAGAGGCGATTGAAACCGCGTTTCTGCATATCGAGCAGCGCCTGACGAAGCAGTTCCGGAGGCGGAGCCGTGGCGGTTTTCCTGGCCCCTCGTTTCGAAACTGCTACCCCTGCCGTAGAGGTGGCGACTCGAAACTGGTGCAAGACGTAAAACCGCCGCCCGGGAGCAAGCGACAAAATACGCGTCGCAATTTCGTCCGGATTGTCCCGACGAACTTCCGCTCCGCACTTAATGCAAAAAGTTTGTCCGCAGCGCGCAAACAGCAGCCGCAAATAATCGTAAATTTCCGTGGCCGTCGCGACGTTCGAACGCGGATTACGCGTAGAATTTTTCTGCCGAATCGCCACCGCCGGGGCGATCCCCGAGATTTCGTCCACATCCGGCTTTTCCATGCGCTCGAGAAATTGCCGGGCGTAGGCGGAGAGCGATTCGACGTAGCGGCGCTGGCCTTCCGCGTAAATGGTGTCGAAGGCGAGCGAGGATTTTCCGGAGCCGCTGACGCCGGTGACGACGGTAATGGCGTTGTGGGGAATTTCGAAGCTGATGTTCTTGAGATTGTGGACGCGGGCTCCGCGGACGCGGATAGACTCCTGCTCCGGCCGGACATTCGAGGCTGCGTGGGTAATTTCTTTGGTCGCCAAGGGGAAGCCTAGACAGCGCGTTTCGAGGTCACTGCCTAAACTTCAAATTATACGTCCGCTGTCAAAGCGGGGCAAACCGCGATGTTGTGGCCGGCAAATTCACGGTTCCTGGGTGAGGGTGATCTGGCCGATTCCGCCTTGCACTTTCAGGTGAATCGTGGCGGGGGATTTTCCATAAGCATCGTTGGTGTAGGAGTCCCCGTCGTGCTTCAGGCCGCGGACGTCGATGGAGCCGATGCCACCGGAAGCATGAGCAATGACGCCAACGTTTTTCGGAAGGCGGATGTCGGCTTGCCCCACGCCGCCTTCAATGTCAGCCGTCAAATCGGTTTTGCGGTCGCCGGTGAGGTCCACATCCATTTGGCCCGCCCCCATATGGAGATCCAACCGGGTGAGAGGGACCTCGCGAAGATGCAGATTCCCTTGCCCCGCGCCCATTTCGACTCTCAAGTCCAGCGGGATGTCCTTGCTGAAATGCAGGATCCAATCGTTCTGCGAACGGCCGAAATGCAGGGACTGCGAGTCCTGAGAAATGTTGAGCTGGCCGACGCCATCGGCCACGCTGTAGTCGACGCGCGGCTCCTCGTAAGAGCCGCTATAGGTGAAGTCCGCGTCAAGAAGGTCACTCGTGCCGCTGTTGATGGTGAGTTGTCCGGCGCCCATTTCCAACCTGGCACGTGCGGACTTCGCGCGCAGCGGCTCGACAATCTTCGTACTGTGCCTCGTGCCCGAGTAGAAGCTGTGGCCGCGGGAAAAGCTGCGTCCATGCCAGAGAAGCGCTGCCAGAACGATGACAAACGCAAGCGCCCCAATGGAGGCGCCGATGGAGACTCTCTGAGGCGCGCTGGGAGTGCGGCTTCTTTGCAGGTTATCCCATATTTTCCCGGCCCCGATAAAGATGAGAATGAGCGGCCAGTATCTCCAGAGAATCGGAACCGGATCGAAAACCGGACGCCAGCTGTGCAAGAGAAAGAGAGCGCCGACCGTGATGAGGATGATTGGGAATACGAGCGAAACTCTCCTGGGATGGTTGTCCTGGGCCATGGCACACCTCTGCTACCTTATACTACGCACGCGAGAGAGAAATAGTTCAGCAAGTCGTTGGTAACAACTGTACAACAACGAAAGCGCGAGATGAACTCGGAAGACCGCGCGGAAACGGCCAGGACAAAGAGTCGGTCGGAAGATTGGTCGCTACATGCGGTCGGAATGGCAGCGGAGGCTTTCCGAAGAACAGTCTGTGGTAGAGTTCGAATGAAAAGGGCTCGAGGAGCCGGAATATGAAGGAATTCGAGAGAGTTTTCTGGATCGTGCTCGATAGCGTGGGAATTGGAGAGCTTCCGGACGCCGCGGACTATGGCGACGTGGGCAGGACCACGCTTGGACACATTGCGGAATCGCGCCCGCTGAGAATTCCGAACCTCGCGAGGCTCGGACTGGCGAACATCGCGCCGCTGAAACATCAGACGCCGGCTACTGTTCCGATTGGAGCGTATGGCAAGGGAGCAACGCGCTCACCCGGAAAAGACACCACGACGGGACACTGGGAAATGGCGGGAGTGTGGCTGGAGCAGGCCTTCCCCGTTTACAAAAACGGATTCCCGAAAGAATTGATCGAAGAGTTTGAGAAGCAGATTGGCAGGAAGACAATTGGAAACAAGCCGGCGTCCGGCACGGAGATCATCAAGGAATTGGGTGAAGAGCACGTGCGGACGGGCAAGCCGATTGTGTACACCTCGGGCGACAGCGTGTTTCAGATCGCCGCGCATGAGGAAGTGATTCCGATTGCCGAGCTTTACCGCATGTGCGAAATCGCCCGGAAATTGCTGGACGGGCCGCATCGCGTGGGGCGCGTGATTGCGCGGCCATTCGCAGGAACACCGGGGAACTTCGTGCGGACCACACGTCGCCACGACTACGCCGTCGATCCGCCAAAGCCCATGCTGATGGACGTTCTCGCGGAGCGTAAAGTGCGTGTTTTCGGCGTTGGCAAGATTCATGACATTTACAATGGCCGCGGAGTCCAAGAGTACGCAACGACGAAGGGCAACGCCGACGGAATGGAGAAATTAAGGGCCGCAGCCACCGAGCGCAAGAGCGGACTGATCTTCTGCAATCTGGTGGATTTCGACATGCTGTACGGCCATCGTAAAGACGTCGAGGGATTTGCCAAATCGCTGGAGGAATTTGACCACATGCTCGGGGATTTTTTGCCGGTGCTGAGTCTCTCCGATATGCTGATGATCACCGCAGATCACGGCTGCGATCCCGATCCGCGCTGGCCAACCACCGACCATTCACGGGAGTATGTACCGATTCTGGCGTATTCACCTGGAGGCGGCGCGGGGGTAAACCTGGGAGTGCGGGACACGCTTGCGGACATGGGCCAGACCATCGCGGAGAATTTCGGCGGGACGATTCCGCATGGCGAGAGCTTCTTGAGCGAAATGAGGGAACAACGAAGCAGTGAAGTAGCGCGATAGCGAGCAGCAACAATCACGACTCGCAACTGCCGGAAAAGGGATCCTTTAGGAACCGAGTGAGACTTCTTGCATTAGAACCAGTCGCTGCGGTAGGCCACCCACCAGCTAAAAACGCCGATGGGAATTGTGGCCAGTAGCGACCAAATTATGGGCAAAGCCAAATCCGCTATCAGTCCTAGACAAATGAAAATGCCCCAGAAGACTTTGCGTTCCATTGCTCTATTCTAGCACTTGCCGTCGCCGTAGGGCCGAGGAGGGCCTGGCAGGTTCCTGAGAGAAACAAATGGCGGAACCCATCAATGGAACGCCGAGCACATCTCCAGCCGTCGGCCGGAGGCTAGATCCATCCGTAAAGGACGCACGCATGATTGGATTCCACGCGGCGGCCCATCTCTTGTAGAATCTTGGCAGTCGTAGTTGCCGAATAAAAGCGAAAGCACGCGCCTCCATTATGCAAAGAAGTCAAACGCTGGGACGAATCTTCGTGGCCGTCTCCCTGGTGGTTTTCGGCGTTCAACATTTCATGTACGGCGGCTTCGTGGCAACACTGGTGCCTGCCTTTATGCCGGGGCGTCTGTTTTGGGCCTACTTTGTCGGGGTGGCGTTTGTCGCCGCTGCCGTGGGCATGTTTGTGGAAATGCTCGCGCGGCCAGCCGCAACCATGCTTGGCGTGATGTTTTTTCTCTTCTTGATACTGCTGCACATTCCGAGGATCGTCGTCCATCCGCGAGACGGCAATGAATGGACCAGCGGATTCGTGGCCCTGGGAATGTGCGGAGGCGCCTGGATTCTTGCCAGCGCGTCACCCCTTTACGAGCACGAAACCGCTGATCCATTCCTCAAAATCGGGCCATATCTCTTCGGCTTGGCCATGATAGGTTTCGGGATTCAACATTTTATCGACGTCGGGAACACGGCTCGAGTCGGCCCTCCCTGGAGCATGGAGCACCCACTTTGGCCGTACGTGAGCGGCGGGG
>WNFL01040717.1_pt1 | contig 10137 bp, 6 predicted proteins | sample 5400361 | NCBI WGS metagenome assembly WNFL01 (sample SAMN13153351, study PRJNA577476) | soil metagenome | isolation source: 40 cm soil on Douglas fir-dominated hillslope | place: USA:California | collected 2013-09-17
CGCGTACACCGAGCAGATCCGCGGACTGCTGGATGGAGGCGCGGATGTTTTGTTGGTCGAAACCATCTTTGATACGCTCAATGCCAAGGCTGCGTTCTTCGCGATTGAAAAATATTTCGAGGAACACAATTGCCGCGTCCCCCTGATGGCATCCGTGACATTCATCCAGGCGGGAAGCAATCGCGGTGTGACTGGCCAAACGGTGGAAGCGTTTTGGAATTCCATTTCACACGTACCGCTCCTGAGCGTCGGCATGAATTGCGCGCTTGGACCGAAGGAGTTGAGGCCATTGATCGAAGAACTGGCAAAAGTCGCGCCGATTTACGTGAGCGCCTATCCAAATGCCGGCTTGCCCAATCCCTTGCTCCCAACCGGGTTCCCTGAAACGCCTGAAACGCTGGCGCCGCAGCTTCGCGAGTGGGCGGAGAACGGCTGGCTGAACATTGTGGGGGGCTGCTGCGGTACGACGCCGGCGCACATCAAGGCTATTACCCAATCGGTCCGCGGTTTGTCCCGGCGAATTCCGTCGAAAGTTGAGCCGTACCTTCGCCTCAGCGGGCTGGAGGCGCTGACCATCAGGCCGGACACAAATTTCGTCAACATCGGCGAGCGCACAAACGTCACCGGTTCGCCGAAGTTTGCCAAACTGATCCTGGGCGGCCAATACGAAGAAGCTCTGGCGGTGGCCCGCCAGCAGGTCGAGAACGGCGCCCAAATCATCGATGTGAACATGGACGAGGGGATGCTCGACTCCGAGAAAGCCATGGTCCATTTCCTGAACCTGATTGCCTCCGAGCCGGACATTGCCCGGGTCCCGGTGATGGTCGACAGCTCGAGATGGTCGGTGTTGGAGGCTGGGCTCAAATGCGTACAGGGAAAAGGCATCGTCAATTCGATCAGTCTCAAGGAAGGTGAAGAGAAATTCCTGCAGCAAGCCAGGCACGTAAAGCGTTACGGCGCGGCTGTGGTGGTGATGGCCTTTGATGAACAAGGCCAGGCCGACACGTTGGAGCGCAAGACCGCAATTTGCACGCGTTGTTATAAATTACTGACCGGTAAGGTTGGCTTGCCGGCGCAGGACATTATCTTCGATCCGAATATCCTGACTGTCGCCACGGGTATCGAGGAACATAACAACTACGCGCTGAATTTCATTGAAGCCACTCGCTGGATTAAAAAGAACCTGCCTCTGGCCAAAGTGAGTGGCGGTATCAGCAATATCTCCTTTTCCTTTCGCGGGAATAATGTGGTGCGCGAGGCCATGCACGCCGCGTTTCTCTATCACGCAATCCAGGCTGGTCTGGACATGGGCATCGTCAACGCGGGCCTGCTCGAGGTTTATGAGGAAATTCCAAAGGATCTTTTGGAGCTTGTCGAGGACGTCCTGCTCAACCGAAGGCCGGATGCCACGGAGCGCCTCGTCAAATTTGCCGATTCGGTCAAACAGAAGGGCAAAGTGGAAGTGGCCGAAGATGCCTGGCGGCAGGAAACCGTCGAGGAACGGCTGAGTCACGCGCTGGTCAAGGGGATCGTCGATTATATCGAAGAGGACGTCGAAGAAGCCCGCAAAAAACTGGCCAAACCGCTCGACGTGATCGAAGGGCCGCTCATGGCCGGGATGAATATCGTCGGCGACCTGTTCGGTTCCGGAAAAATGTTTTTGCCCCAGGTCGTCAAGAGCGCGCGCGTGATGAAAAAGGCTGTTGCCTATTTGCTTCCTTACATGGAGGCGGAGAAGCAGGCCTCAGGCAAAGCGCAGGCGCAAGGTCGCGTTCTGATGGCCACTGTCAAAGGCGATGTCCACGATATCGGCAAGAACATCGTGGGCGTGGTGCTTGGCTGCAACAATTACGAGGTGATCGATCTGGGCGTGATGGTGCCGTGCGAAAAGATTCTCACCACCGCGCGCGAGAGGAAGGTCGATATGATCGGCCTGAGCGGCTTGATCACGCCGTCCCTCGACGAGATGGCCCATGTCGCGAAGGAAATGCAGCGCCAGGGTTTTGATCTGCCGTTGCTGATCGGTGGAGCCACCACGAGCAAGGCGCATACGGCGGTCAAGATCGCGCCTGGCTACCAGCAGGCAGTCGTCCACGTCCTCGATGCGTCGCGCGCCGTGGGTGTCGTCGGTTCGTTGATCAATCCGCAGTTCAAACCCCCGTTCGTCAAGAAAGTCAGAGAAGAGCAGGAGGTACTCCGCCAACGCCACCTGAATCAGGCTGACGCCAAACCGCTTCTGTCCATCGAGGAGGCGCGGGCTCGCCGCACGCCCATTGATTGGGAGAGCAGCGATATTCCCAAACCATCGTTTACCGGCAGCCGGGTGCTCAACGATTTCCCACTGGAAGAACTGGTCAAATTCATCGACTGGTCGCCGTTCTTTCACGCCTGGGAGCTGCGTGGGCGCTATCCTGACATCCTCAAAGAGCCCAAAGCACGGGAGCTCTTTGACGACGCGCAGAAGCTTTTGCGCGAAATCGTGTCCGATAAACTGCTCCAGGCTCGCGCGGTCTACGGTTTTTTTCCTGCCCAGAGCAGCGGCGATGATATCGAGCTTTATACCGATGACTCCCGCCGCGCATTGTGGACGACGTTTCATACGCTGCGGCAGCAAATGGACAAACCCGAAGGCCAGTTCAATCATGCCTTGGCCGATTTCATTGCCCCAAAGTCCACTGGCCGGCTGGATTACCTCGGCGCGTTCGCGGTTTCGACCGGTTTCGGTGTCGATGAATTGTGCGCCCGGTTCGAGAAGGATCATGACGACTACAACTCCATCATGACCAAAGCCCTGGCCGATCGGATGGCCGAAGCATTCGCGGAATGCCTGCACAAGCGTGCTCGTGAAGAATGGGGTTACGGGAAGACCGAGAACCTGACCCCCGAAGATCTCATTCGCGAAAAATATCGAGGCATCCGTCCTGCCGCCGGATATCCGGCATGCCCGGACCATACCGAAAAGCGCATCCTTTGGGAGCTCTTGCAGGTTGAGAAAAGCACCGGTATCAAGCTAACCGAGAGCTTTGCCATGTGGCCGGCCAGCTCTGTGAGCGGCCTTTATTTCGCGCACCCTGAATCCAAATACTTCGGCGTGGGCAAACTCGGACGCGATCAACTGCTCGACTACCATTTGCGCAAAGGAATGGACCTGCGCGAAGTCGAGCGCTGGCTCTCTCCCTATCTCAATTACGAGCCGGATCAGAACTCAACCTCAGCGCCGGGCTCCGGCTGCTCCTGCGGCCGTCCGCATCGGTAAAGGGGAGGCGATCACAGTTCGTTGCAGTCAGGCTGGAACAGGGATCGCGAAATTCCCATCGTCACTCCTTGACTTCAAGCAGCTGCATCAGCGTATCCAATTCGTCTGCCTGCTCCAGGCGCCACAACCAGCGCAGCACGGCGTCCGCGCGCTCGGCCCCGAGCCGGTCGTCGGCCAGGGCGTGGAACTTGGCCTCGACTTCGGCGTCGGTCAGGGGGTTGCGGGCGTGGCCGTGCGGGTAATCGATACGCTCGCTCAAGGCCCGGCCATTGCGGAGCTTGACGGTGACGATATTTCCCACGGCTTCGGGATAGCGCGCGCTTAACTCAGCGTGGCGCTCCACCTTCACGCGTTCCACCAGGGCCAGGAGCTTCGGATCCTTGAAGCGCTCCGGACCAAATTGCTCCGCCGTCACCTCGCCGTCGGCCAATGCTGTGGCGACGATGTAAGGGAGGCTATGGTCGGCTGTCTCGCGGCTGGTCGGGCGCCATTTCTCCGGTTCACTGCCGATGATGTCCACTGCTGCATCATGGCTCTCGACCAGCACGGATTGGATTTCCGCGAGGTCGTTGATTTGCTTCCTCAATTTCAGCGCGGCTTCAATTGCGCTTTGGCTGTGATATTCCGCCGGCCAGAATTTGATGCTGGTCCGCAAGATCATGAAGTCGTCCTTGGGCAGGCCGAAGTCCGCCGTCGGCAATTTCAAGTCGCGCAGCGGTCCGCTCACCAGTTTTTCGAACCCCTTTTCGCCCTCGAAAATCGGCGCGGGGCCAGTCATGCCCGCTCTGGCCAACAACGCTGCAAAGACCCCGTGGCGCGCCGCATTGGCAAACGCGCACCCCTTCCAATGGGATAACTCGCCCACCCGTGACTGTCGGAGCGCCGCGCTTGCCACGCCCGCGATGCCGATAGCATGTCGCGTCCGCTCCGCATCCAGCCGCATCAATCGCGCCGCCGCCCCCGCAGTCGAAAAGGCGCCGTAGGTGACGTGGTCCCAGCCGCGAGCGCGGAGGCTGGCCGCGTCGCACAACCGGCACTGCACCTCGTAGCCCAGGGCAATGGCGGTAATTAACTCGCGTCCGTTCGCATGTTCGGCTTCGGCCACTGCGATGGCAGCGGGGATGTTGTCGCTGGGATGAGCTGGCTCCTTCGAAAGATAGGTGTCGTTGTAGTCCAGGTAACGAACCAGACAGCCATTGGCGAAAACCGCCCAATCCAGCGGCGCCTGATGTCGTGTGCCCAGCAAACTCGCGCCTCTTTCGGCTGAAAACGTCGAAGCCACGCGCCGCGCGATGATGCACGGTTCGGCGTTCCACGCGCCGAATGCGCAACCAATCGAGTCGATGACACGACGCTTGACTTCGTGGACGACCGGCGTGGGCAAGTCATCGAACCTCAGTCCCACAGCGAAGCCAGCCAGTTTCTCAGCCAAAATTCTGCTCATGCTCAGGCAGGTTTTTACACGGAGGGCCGATAATGTCCAACCTAGTCCGGAGTTTCATAGCCGGCAAGGCGCGCAGACAGTATGGTCGGCCCGATGAAAGACACCTTCGATTTTTCGGGCAAGGTGGTCTTGGTCACCGGCAGTTCGCGGGGCATTGGGGCAGGAATGATCACGGCGTTTGGCCAGGCGGGGGCTCGCTGCGTGGTGAATTACGTGAACGATCTCGAAGGCCGCAACAAAGCCGATGCCGAACGAGTGGCGGCCACTCTTGCGGATGCGCGAGTCATCGAATGCAGCGTGGCAAATCCTGATCAGGTGTCCGCGATGATGAAACGTATCCAGGAGGAGTTGGGCGGATTGGACGTTCTGGTCAATAACGCGGGAATTCTCCAGGACCGCTCGATTAAAAAGATGGCGCTGGAAGAATGGGAGAAGGTGCTGCGAGTGAATCTCACAGGCGCGTTCAATTGCATCCAGCAGGCGATCCCGATTCTACGCGCAGGCGGGCGCATCGTGAACATTTCGTCGGTGAGTGGTGAACTGGGCTTTTTCGGCCAGGCGAATTACGCCTCGAGCAAGGCCGGTCTGATCGCGCTGACCAAAGTGGCCGCACGCGAATTGGCGAGAAACAAGGTCACCGTCAACGCGATCGCACCGGGCTTCATCAACAGCGCCATGAGCCAGGGCATGCCCGAAGAGGTCACGAAAGAATTCGTGGCGCAGATTCCACTCGGCCGCTTCGGAGAAATAGAGGAGGTTGTTTATCCCGTGCTCTTCCTTTGCTCAGAAGCCGCACGTTACATCACCGGCCAGGTGATCCATGTGAACGGGGGATTCTATATGGGGTAGCGTGATGCGCGATACGTGAAAGTTGATGTGAACTACAGTGAGTGGCTAAAATCGGTGCCGGAGGCAATTACTGGTGATCCTCTATGGAAGGTCGAGGTATATCGGCTGGCGCTGTTTGCCGCCGATCTGGGATGGCACGACGTGACTCGACTCATGAAGGATAAACGCTCTCTCTGATCAACTTTATCGGGCTCTCGGCTCAATTGGCGGGAATATCTCGGAAGGTTATTCGCGAGGTACCGGCAAAGATCGTGCGCGCTTTTACGAGTACGCTCTTGGTTCAGCGCGTGAGGGTCGGAATTGGTATTATAACGGTCGTCATGTGCTTGCGGAACTTGTCACGAGTCATCGTCTCGATCTTCTCACACAGATGGTTCGCCTGCTGCTCAGGATGGTACCGGACCAACGCGGTCACCTCATCGAAGAACAACCGTTGCCTTACTTCGTGGACACAGAGAGCGCGCTCGCCCCCAAAGACGTATCCGACCTGCTCCAAAACGTCCCGCTATCTTGATCACGCATCACGCATCACCCCTCCCGTCCCCAAATCATCACCACATTGGTGGTCAGGCTTCCACCCATATTGAAGGTGAGGAAGCGTTCCACACCGTCAACCTGGCGGTCGCCAGCGGTATTCGCGAGTTGCTGATAGGCTTCAACGACCTGCCGCACGCCAGTAGCCCCGACTGGATGTCCGTCACCGATCAGACCGCCGCCTGCGTTGATGATCGGAGCGTGATGCGTGATGCGTGATGCGTTGGCAGAGATCGAAGACCTCGCAGACGGCAAGGCGGTGGCACCGCTTTCCAGAAGTTTCGCGCCCTCTCCCCGTTCAGCGAAATCAAGGATTTCGTAAGCCAGGATTTCGGAGATGGAAAAGCAATCATGCACTTCCGCGGCCTGAATGTCGTGCGGTCGCAAACCGGCGCTGTCATACGCCTGCTCCGCGGCTTTGCGAGCGATCGAGCAATCCGGGACGTCCTTTCTCTCCAACGGCAAGTAGTCCGTAGTTTGGCCATAGCCCAGCAGGCGGATCGCCGGTCGGCGGGCGAGTTTTTTCAGAAACCGCGACGAACTCAGAATCAGGGCTGCTCCGCCGTCGGTGATCTGCGAACAATCGGTCACCTTGAGCGGTGGAGCAATGCGCGGGTTCGTTTCGGAGGCGGTGCAGGCTTCCTTGACGGTGAGCATGGAATCGCGCATTTGAGCGAGCGGATTTAGCCGGGCCTGCGCGTGGTTTTTGACCGCGACCTTGGCGAGGTGTTGTTCGGTCAAGCCGTAACGCTCCATGTAAATCTGCGCGACGCGTGCGAACAACTTGGGGAACATGAATTCGCCTGCTGCCGCGGCGAGCACGTCGGCGCCTTCCGCAGGCGACATTGTTTTCTGTTGCTCGGCGCCAACCACGAGCACCACGTCGCGCAAGCCACCCATGATTTGCTGAGCCGCAGTCAGCACGGCTACACCGCCTGAAGCACACGCGGCCTCCACATGCATCGTGGGCACTCCCCGCAACCTGGGGTCGATTTCGACGAGAAAAGCGCCGAGGTGAAGCTGGCGCGTAAAAAGTCCACTGGCAAAATTCCCCGCTACTCCAGCCTGGATATCTTCAGCATCAATCCGCGCATCATCAATCGCCGCGCGGCCAGCCTCCAGGATGACGTGCCGGATGGTTTTGCCTTCCTTTTTGAAGTTGCGCTTGAAGTCGGTGCGCCCGGCGCCAAGGAGATAAACAGGTTCGGCCATGGTGAACTTTCCTGCAAAAACTTACCGCTGAACCGATTGGCCAGCAAACGCCAGACCAATTAGAAGATCGCAAGGGCTTGTGGTAGAGTGAAAATGGCCGAACTCCTGCTTAGACGAAACCTTATGGCTCTTCCGCCAAATCAGGCCCTGGCGGGCCTTTCCAACCTTCTGAATGACCGCGAACGGGAGTTCCTCAAGCGGGTGGCTGAGTTCTGCCGTCAGCGCGTCGATCCTCATTGCGAGCAGTGGGAAAAGGAAGAGTCGTTGCCACGAGAGATTTTCATCGAGGCCGGAAAACTGGGATTGATGGGAATCATGGCGCCGCCAAAATTTGGCGGCCTGGGTTTGAGTTTTCTGGCCTACACAGCGGTTCTTGCGGAAGTGGCCGGCCATTTTGCTGCGCTGGCTCTCAATCTCGCTACGCACAACGCGCTCTGCATCGCCCAAATTGTCGGCTTTGGTTCGCCGGCACAAAAGGAACGGTGCGTGCCCCTTTTGACCCGGGGCGAATGGCTCTCCGCCTGGGCGTTAACTGAACCGCAGGCGGGCAGCGATTGCGGGGGGATGGGAAGTGACGGGGCACAAAATCTTCATCACCCAGGGAGGGCGCGCCGACATTTTAGTGGTCATTGCCGTGACGGGAACCACTGCGGAAGGACAGAAGGAACTGAGCGCATTTCTCGTGGCCAAAGACCAGGTGCAGATCGTCCGCAAGATTCCGACCTATGGCATGAAGGCCAGCGACACGGCAGAGCTTCGTTTTGAGCGCGCCAAAGCTGAGCTTCTCGGTGAACGAGGCCGCGGAAGGGAACAGGCCCTGGCGGTCCTCGATCGCGGCCGGATTGGCATCGGAGCCCTGGCGTTGGGCGTGGCCAAAGCTGCTTACAACGCCGCCCGCCGCCATGCCCTGGGGCGTCAGCAATTCGGCAAACCGGTTGCGGACTTTCAAGCCGTCCAGTGGATGCTCGCCGACTCGGCAACGGAACTCGACGCTGCGGAATTGCTGATCGAGCGCGCCGCCAGCATGCAGGATCAGGGTCTCAGGACGGTCAAGGAATCAGCGATGGCCAAGCTGTTCGCCTCCGAGGCGGCGACTCGCATTTGCAGCCGCGCCCTGCAGATCCATGGCGGCGTCGGCTACAGCCGCGATCATCCGCTGGAGCGCTATCTGCGCGACGTGAAGCTTTGCGAGATTGCCGAAGGGACATTCAGCGGCTGCTGATTGCCCGGCGCGTGCTGAAGGAGGCGGAGGCGGGAAGCTGATACGTGATGCGTGATGCATGATGCGTGATCCGTGATGCGTCTCAGTGGGGATAAGGGCGCTTTGCGGGTCCGGTGTAGAGACTGCGGGGACGGATCAATCGATTGTGGTCATGTTGCTCGATGATGTGCGCGCACCAACCGCTCACGCGCGCGCAGGCGAAGATCGGTGTATTCAATTCCGGGGCGATGCCCAACAGGTGAAACACCGGCGCGGCATAGAGATCGAGGTTGGCACACAAGTGCTTCTCCCGTTCCATCACCGCTTCGAGCTGCTCACAGGTCGCTCCCCATTGCACCTGGCCAAACCGGCGACCGAGATCGCGCGCGAGTTCGCGCATCATCGGAACGCGCGAGTCACCCTTTTTATAAACGCGATGACCGAAGCCCATGATTTTCTCTTTGCGCGCCAGCCGCTCTTTCAGCCATGACTCAGCACGGTCGGGCGTTCCAATTTCCCGCAACATCTTCATGGTTTCTTCGTTGGCGCCGCCGTGCAACGGGCCTTTGAGCGTGGCCAGGCCGGTGGTGAGGGCGGCGTAGATGTCCGCCATGGTCGAGGCGGTGACGCGCGCGGAAAACGTCGATGCGTTGAACTCGTGCTCGGCGTAGAGGACGAGGATGGTATCAAACATTTTGACGCGCCACGGCTCCGGCATTTCACCCGAAAGCTGGTAGAGGAAATTGGCGGCATGAGAAAGGTTCGGCCTGGGAGGGAGCAATTCCAATCCTCGAGCAATCCGCCAGCCATCGCTGATAAGGGTAGAAACTTTGGCGATCAGGCGCATCGCCTTGCGCAGATTCGCCGCGTGCGAAGGATCATTCAAGTCGGCGTCAAAGGGCGCCAGCATCGAGACGCCTGTGCGCAAGGCATCCATCGGATGAGTGCCCGGTGGGAGCAACCGAAGCATTTCGACGACTGGAGGCGGGAGCTTGCGTTCCCCGGCGAGTTCGCGCGCCATCGAGGCCGTTTGCGCCGGAGTGGGCAATTCACCGTGCAGGAGCAACCAGGAGACCTCCTCGAAACTGGCATGCTCGGCCATTTCGTGAACGTCGTAGCCGTGATAGAGCAATCCGGCATTTGGATCCACCCAGCAAATAGAGGTTTCGCCGGCGATGACTCCTTCGAGTCCGGGGCTGTAAGGCGGTTTGCTTTCGGCGCTCATGGTTCGTTGGTTCGTTCGTTCGTCAAATAAACCGTTGTCGGCTCCAGCCTATTCTTCCAAAGGACGCCGGGCAAGCGGCGTGATGAGGGAGGAGCGGGAGGAGTGATGCGTGATCCGTGATGCGTGATCGGTGGTGCCTCATGAAAATCGGAGGTCGGAGAGACTTGGATTGACTCGGATCGCCTTTTCTCGATTTTCCACAAAAGGGCGCGAAGGACGCGAAGGGATTTCCGAAAGAGTAAAGAGTAAGAGTACGATTAGAATGAGATCGTCTCCCAATGGGGCTCGCCGACTGTTCAATGGTGTTCACGGGTGTTCGTCGCTCGCCCGCGCGATTCCGGAAAAAAGTGGCCCAAAAGTGTGCTTTTTTTACTGCGATTTCGTGTTTCACTCGCGGATTTTCCAACAAATATGGT
>WNFL01098087.1_pt1 | contig 10137 bp, 9 predicted proteins | sample 5400361 | NCBI WGS metagenome assembly WNFL01 (sample SAMN13153351, study PRJNA577476) | soil metagenome | isolation source: 40 cm soil on Douglas fir-dominated hillslope | place: USA:California | collected 2013-09-17
GACGCCTCGGCGTCGACACCGTGGACCCGCGTGGGCCGAAGGCGGAGTGAAATGAGGGACAGACTCGGCCTGGACTCCTGGTGGGACGAGCCCGAGTACAGGGTTTGCGGCACCTTCCAAACTCGCGGCTACTTCGTCCTCCGTAAGCTCCACCAGCTTGACGCGGCCAAGCTCAACACCGTGACGGTGGGCCTGTATCGCGATCAAGAAAAGGAACCGCACGACATCAGCAAGGTTGAGTGGAAGGCCATCCTGGAGTACATGGGAGCCAGCCCCGAGGAGATCAAGGACGTGCAGGTGAGGATGGGGAGGTGGCAGTAGCCTTCGCCACGAGGTTCTGATTTCGCCTACTCGTTTGGCCCCATCAGCTGAATGTCCTCAGCGATCCAATCGGGTCCTCGCAGTCGAACCCGCACACGTACGCGGTTGCCTTGAGACAGCCCCTCTGGTCGCACGTGGGACGACACGCCGATACGTGCGTTGCCGATCAGGATGAAGCCTTCGCCAACCTCCCGAACCGTGCCGCTGAGAATGGCCCCCATATGGGACTCATCGGGCAAAGACTATGCCGAGACCGGCAGTTCGCGGTTGTCCGTAGTTACCGCGATTCAATCTGCCAAGGCGGGCAGCCCGGAAAAATGTTCGATGTAAAACCAACTGAATTCCACTGAAGTCGTCCCAGCTCCCAGGGCCCGCGGAGCGCAAGGGCGCGCTCGTAGGTGCGTGTTGCCGAGGTGCCAATCCGCGTCAGCGGATCGGGCACAACGCCCGGACGGTTACGCGCTCCGATCCGGGGGTATCTCCGCAAGCTCCTGTTACGACGGGCCTCTTCGTCCCTCGAATCCAATGGCACGAGGGTTGAATCTATAGAACGGCTTCCAATCGTACTGACTGATAGAGGGGAGAACGCGGGAACATGATCCGGCTACTGACGATCGATGGAGAGCGGAACCGGGCGCAGGCCCTGGCGATGGAGTGCCTCGAGCAGGGGGTCGCGGTGCGCATCGCCGAGACGCTCTGCGAGGGCGTGCGGTATCTGCTCGATGCGCCTGTCTCGCTGGTGCTGGCGGAGGCGGGCGTGCTGCGGATGGCCACCGGCGATCAGGCGCGCCTCTTCGAGGCGGTGGCGCCGGGCGTGCCGGTGATCCTCACGGTGGACGCCGGAGCCAAGGTCGAGGACCTCGTCAAGCTCGAGCTGCAGGGATTTCGCGTAGTGACCCGGCCTTTCGCGTTGGGCGATCTACTCGCGAAGGTCGAGCTGCCCGCCAAGGTGGCACCGGCGCGCCCGAATGCCCGCGAGCGGGTCGACGCGGTCTGCCGGTAGGGAGCGCGACGTCATGCAAAAGCGTTGGATCTTCGCGTTGACGGTCGCGGGGGCGCTGGGCCTCATCGGGCTGCTCGCCTACACCAGCGAATCCGTTCACCGCGTCGCGGATCCGCTGCGATCCACGACCGAGGCGCCGCGAGCGCGCGTCGCTCCGGCCCCCGCGGAGCCTGAGAGCGGCCCCACCGTGAACGGGACCGGGTTGATGCTCACCTACTGAGTCCCCGCCGTGGCGGAGGCCCGGGTCCTGGTGTACACTACCGCCCGATGCGTCGCCGCCGGCGGCGCCCTCGCCTCCGATATTGGCTCTTCCGAGTATTGGGGCGCGTACGAAGCGGAAGAGTGACCGAAGGAGAACCACATGGCTGCGAAACTGTACGTGGGTGGTCTGTCCTATTCCACGACCAGTGAGACTCTTCGCGAGTACTTCGCCCAGTGCGGGACGGTGGAGTCGGCGTCCGTGATCACGGACAAGTTTTCCGGCCAGTCCCGGGGCTTTGGCTTTGTCGAGATGGCGACCTCCGAGGAGGCTCAGCGGGCCATCTCCGAGCTGAACGGCAAGGACCTGGACGGCCGCAAGATCACGGTGAACGTCTCGAACCCGCGGACCCCGGGCTCGGGCGGTGGGCGCGGCCCGGGCGGCCCCCGTGGCGGCGGCCGGCCGGGCGGTGGTGGCGGCGGGCGTGGGGGCGGCGGCGATCGCGGCGCCTACGGCGTGCCGCCCTCCAAGAAGCCCTTCCGCTGGTAGCCCCCGCTCGCACCGATCCGATAGGAAAAGGGGCGCGGTGATCACTCACCGCGCCCTTCTTCTTTGCCGTGTTCGAGCGCCGGAGGGGGCCGCCGAGGCCCCCTCCGACTAGAGTATCTTCTCGTAGCGCCCGAGATCGTGGGCCGCGTCCATGAACCACTTCACGATCTCGGGATTCGAACGGGGCGGGATCTCGCAGGACGTCGACAGGATGAACCCCGAATGCTTCGCCGCGGTGTCGATGCACCGCCGCACCTCGGCTTCCATCTGGGACTGGGTGGCCTTCTCGAAGATGGTCGCGTCCACGTTGCCGATGGCGACCGCGCGCCCCTTGACCACCTGCATGAACCGCTCGAGCTGGTCCACGTGCAGGGACGGGTCCGACTGCTGGTCGAGGTCGAACGAGATCGTGGTGAAGCCGCAGTCGATGAGGTCCTCGAAGATCGGATAGGTCACGCCGCAGATGTGGGCGGTGACGCCGACCTTCTTGGCCTTGAAGTGGTCGACCAGCTCCTTGTGGTAGGGCGCGATGAACTCCCGGTAGTTGTCGGGTGAGACCAGGCTGATGGAGGCGGTGGGCTCCGAGAAGGAGAGCCCGATCTTGGTCTTCACGATCGCGTCGCCCCAGAGCTTGCAGAAGTCGGTGGTCAGCCGCATCACGTCGTGGATGAACTGCGGGTCCTCGAACGTGTCGAGCAGCATCATCTCCGGGTTGCGCAGCAGCATCGCGATCGTCCACGGCCCCACCGCGACCGCGCCGGTGGCCGCGGGGGGCGCCGCCTTCACGAGGGCCTCGCACTGCTCGAGGAAGCCGGGGAGCCGCGCGGTCTTGTAGGGGTCCGGCATCTTGAGCTTGGCCAGGTCCGCCTTGTCCTCGAGCAGGTGCGTCTCGATCGAAGGGACCACGTAGTCGGAGTACTTGACCCCGCAGCCGAAGGCTTCCGCCTCCTTGGCGAGGTCGTTGTAGGCGAGCACCACGTCCGGCTGGTAGCGCTCGTAGTAGTTCATCATCGCGCTGATGGCCTTCACGGGGTTGGTGCAGTACTCCTCGATGCTGAGCCCGTCGAGCGTGCCCGCGAAGGAGGCCACGATCGGGTAGACCGGCACCCGATCCGAGAACGAGCGCTTGTAGGCCGCCACCACCCGGTCGCGATTGACCAGCTTGGCCTTGCCGGCCTCGGCGTCCCAGAGCTTGTTCACTTCCATGTAGCGCGGGGGCAGCTTGGCCTCGTATTCCATGAACTGGGTGATCGGGTAGCGGATGCCGCCGTTGTGCGTGCCGCGCAGGCCCTCCACGATCTCCTCCATCCGCGCCCACGGGATGGAGAACGCCATCTCGTGATCCTGAGTCTGGCCGAAGATGCGGTCACCGGAGCAGGGCAGGATCACCTGTGGCTCGCCGGTCTGCATGGTCGTGACCACGATGTCGGCGCACACCGCGCGGCCCTCGAAGGAGGAGGTGAGCCGGCCGCCCCGCTTCCAGAGCGCGGCCTGGGTCAGGCGCATCACCTGGGCCGGGTTGGCGTAGACGCAGACCACGTGCGGCTCGAAGGTCGCGCGGTCGAGGGGGGCTACCAGCAGGCAGTGGTACTCGCCGGGCGCGAACTTGTCGATGGCGGCCTCGGAGCGCTGGCCCGCCGCCTTGGTCTCGGTGTACATGCCCTCGCACAGCGTGCCCACGTTGTAGATCGGCAGCGGCTTGTCGAAGCCGATCGCGGTGATGCCCAGCGAGCAGATGTGATCCTCGCGGGTGAGCGCGATGGTCCAGCCGTAGCGCCGGGACATGTCGATGACCTGGCAGCTCATGGAGAGCTTCTTGAAGTCGCGGGCGGGCCGGCGCGCGCGCTCCGGGATCTCCTCGCCCGCCTTGAGCATGCGGATCGCCACCGGAAACGTCTGCGGGCGCAGGTACGTCTGCAGCTCGCGGTCCGCCGTCTTCACGTCGATCATGGGCGTCTCCTTGTCACGGAGGCTACGGGTGTGAAGCTGGGTCGCGGCCATGATATCAAGCATTTCGCCGTCCCGCGTGGATCGCCGTGGGGGTTATCCGCGGGGACGCCTTGCGTCGGGTTGCCGCCTGGCGCTGGGCGTCCATCTGCTGGAGCGCCTCTACTTGCAGCAACGACGTGGGCCAGAGCGACGCGTACCTGGAAGGCTGGGCGCCCGGCCCCGAGACCGAGCGCCCGGGCGATGCGGAGACGGTCGCCCGCGACGTCGCCGCCGAGCTCGAAGAAGGCTTCCAGGATCTCGTCACCCGCCGTTTCTTCGGCCCACCTCGGTAGCCCCGAGGGGCCGCCCGGGCCCCCTCCGACTACGCTATAATTCCCGGGCCAATGAAGGCTGTGGAGCTGCTGGTCGCCTGTTTCCTGCTGTTCGGGGCGTGCCTCGTCTGGCCGCTGCTCGCCATCGCCAACCACCCCGCCCTGGTCCTGGGCGTGCCCGCGCTGGTGCTCTACCTCTTCGCGGTCTGGGCCGCCATGGTCGCGGTCCTGATCGCCCTGGCCCGACGGCTGCGGACGCCCGAGGACGAGTCGTGAGCAGCCTGTCCCCCACCGCAGTCCTCTCGATCGTCCTAGGGTACCTGGCCTTCCTCTTCCTGGTCGCCTCGGTGGGGGAGGCGTTCGCACCGCGCCTCGGGCGAGGCCGCGCCGGCACGCTGATCTACGTGCTCGCCGCCTCGGTGTACTGCACCGCGTGGACCTTCTACGGCAGCGTGGGCCTGGCCGCCAATCGCGGGCTCGAGTTCCTGACGATCTATCTGGGGCCGGCCTGCGTGGCGCTCCTGTGGCCGGTCCTGCTACGCAAGCTCGTGCGGGTGTCCAAGGAGCAGCGCATCCCCTCGGTCTCCGATTTCATCTCGAGCCGCTACGGCAAGTCCGCATCCCTGGGGACCCTGGTGGCCGCGCTGGTGGTCTGCGGGATGATCCCGTACATCGCGCTGCAGCTCAAGGCGGTGTCGGCCTCCTTCCGCATGATCCTGCGCGACGAGTCGGTGCTCGAGGTCTTCGACCCGACCCTGGTGGTGGCGGTCACCCTCGCCCTCTTCGGCATCCTGTTCGGCGCCCGCAACCTGGACTTCACCAAGCGACAGACCGGCCTCATGACCGCGGTGGCGGTGGAGTCGGTGGTGAAGCTGCTCGCCTTCCTCCTGGTCGGCGTCTACGTGACGTGGGGGCTCTTCGGGGGGTTCGCGGATCTCTTCGGCCAGGTGGCCCGGAATCCCGAGCTGTCGCGCCTGCTCACCCTCGACCAGGCGGGCACCTCGATGCTGGCCGTGATGTTCCTGCCGCGGCAGTTCCACGTGCTGGTCGTCCAGAACCAGCGCGAGCGTGACGTCAACGCGCTGTCCTGGTCCTTCCCGCTCTACCTGTTCCTCATCAACATCTTCGTGCTGCCGATCGCCTTCGCGGGCCTCCTCGTCTTCCCGGAGGCGGGCGCGCAGGCCGACGGCTTCATCCTCCGTCTGCCGCTGTCCTTCGACAACCGGCTCATCTCGGTGCTGGTGTTCCTCGGCGGCTTCTCGGCGGCCACCGCCATGATCGTGGTGGACTCCCTCGCCCTGTCCAAGATGATCACCAACGACATCATCCTGCCCATGCTGCTGCGCCGGCGTGGCATGGAGGACATCTACTGGATCACCCTCTTCTACACGCGCCTCGCGATGCTCGCGGTGGTGGGCCTGGGCTTCGCGTGGGCGCGCATGGAGCAGGGCCAGCTCCTGCTCGTGGAGATGGGCCTCCTGTCATTCATCGCGGTGGCCCAGTGCGCGCCCGCCATTCTGCTCGGCCTCTACTGGCGGCGCGGCAACCGCAAGGGGGCGTACGCGGGCATCTCCGCCGGCTTCGTGGTGTGGTTCTACAGCCTGATCATCCCCGCCCTGGGCAAGGAGGACGTACTCGGCGCCTCGTTCCTGTCGGACGGGCCGTTCGGCCTGTGGCTGCTGCGCCCTACCGCGTTCCTGGGGCTGGAAGGGCTCGACACCATCAGCCACGGGGTCTTCTGGTCCTTCTTCTTCAACGTGGGGCTCTTTGTGGTGGTGTCGCTGACCACCGAGCAGGACGCCGACGATCGCGCCCAGGCCGCTGCCTTCGTGGGGGTGGCGGCCGAGGACAAGCCGCCCCCGGGCGCGCCCGCGATCCTCTCCGCGCCCGAGATCGAGCGGCTCGTCCACCACTACGTGGGCGACGAGGACGCGGAGGCCATCGTCCGCGAGCTGTTCGGCGCCAAGGCTCCCGCCGATCTCTCGGTGCCCGAGCTGCTCGAGATGCGCATCCGCTTCGAGCGGCTCCTCGCCGCGTCCCTGGGCGCGGCGGCCGCGCGCATCATCGTGGAGGACCACTTCACGATCTCGAAGGACGAGGCCCAGGAGCTCGTCACGTCCTTCCAGCGGATGGAGCAGTCCCTGCGGGTCACCGAGGAGGAGGTCAAGCGCGGCGAGCGGCTCCTCGCCTCGGTGGTCGAGAGCGTGGACGATTGCATCTTCACCGCGGACACCACCGGCCGGCTCGTGACCATGAACCCGGCGGGGCGCCGACTGCTCGGCTACGAGCTCTTCGAGGTGAGCCGCCTCCGGTATCCGGACCTGCTCGCCGCCGACGAGCGGGGCGGGGCGGGGGGCATCGTGGCCGCGCTCGAGGTGGGGCGCGGCTGGAGCGGGCAGGTGACGGGCCGCCGGGGGCGGGGCGACGTCTTCCCGGCCCACCTGGCCCTGACCGCCCTCTTCGACGACCGCGGCCAGCGCATGGGCACGGTGGGGGTGCTGCACGACCTGACCGAGCAGGTGGAGACGCAGCGGCGGCTCATCCACCGCGAGAAGCTGGCCTCCCTCGGCGAGATGGCGGCCGGCGTGGCCCACGAGATCCGCAACCCGCTCGGCGGAATCAAGATGGCCACCAACCTGCTGTCCTCCCCGGACGTGGACGGCAGCCCGTTGTCGCAGGAGATGGCCCGATCCATCCTGTCCGGCATCGGGGAGATCGAGGGCATCATCAACAACCTGCTCGACTGGACGCGGGACGCGAGGCTCGAGCGCAACGAGTACGAGCTGGCGCGCATCCTGGACCCGGTGGTGGAGGCGGCGGCGAGCGAGGGGCGGGCCCGGGGTGTCCAGGTCGGCTACGGGCGGCTCGAGCGCGAGGTGGTCGCGGCGGTGGACGGGCAAAAGCTCCGCCAGGTCTTCACCAACGTCATGAAGAACGCGGTGGAGGCGATCGAGCCGCGGCGCGCCGCCGGGCGCGTCACGGTGGATCTCTTCGCGGAGGGAGACCGCGCGGTGGTCGAGGTCGTGGACGACGGGGTCGGGATCGCCCCGGAGGATCGCGACAAGATCTTCCTGCCCTTCTTCACCACCAAGCCCTCGGGCACGGGCCTCGGCATGTCCATCGTCAAGAAGATCGTGGACCTCCACGCGGGGGACATCGCGATCGAGAGCGCGCCGGGCCACGGCACGCGGGTTCGCATCTCATTCCCGGCGGTGGGCGCGGCCCAGCCGGTGGCCGGAGGCACTCCATGAAGCGACGGCTCCTGCTCGTCGAGGACGACGAGGTCTTTCTCCGCCCACTCCACCGCACGCTCGAGCTGAAGGGCTACGAGGTGGTGCCGGTCCACAGCGGGGAGGAGGCCCTGGAATCGCTCAAGGCGGAGGACGTGGACGTGGTGCTGACCGACCGCCGCCTGCCCGGTATGGACGGGGTCGAGCTGGTGCGGCAGGTCAAGGCGGACCATCCGGACCTCGCGGTGGTGGTCATGACCGCGTACGGCACCATCGAGTCGGCGGTCGAGGCGATGCGGCTCGGGGCCGAGGATTACCTGGTGAAGCCCTTCGAGGCGGCCGAGTTGCTGCTCGTGATCCGCCGGGCCATCGAGTTCCAGGAGCTGAAGTCGGCGAACCGGAGGACCATCCGGCGCAACCAAGAGCGCTTCACCTTCGGCAATATCGTGGCGGCGAGCGCGGGGATGCGGGGGGTGTTCGACCTGCTGCGCTCGGTGGTGGATCTCGATACCACCGTGCTCATCCACGGGGAGACCGGGGTCGGCAAGGAGCTGCTTGCGCGCTCCATCCACTTCTCGGGCGTGCGGCGCGACCGACCCTTCGTGGCGGTCAACTGCGCGGCGATCCCCGCCGAGCTGTTCGAGTCCGAGCTGTTCGGCTCCCGGCGCGGCGCCTTCACCGGCGCCACCGAGCACCGGCGCGGCCACTTCCAGATGGCCAACGGCGGCACCCTGCTCCTCGACGAGATCGGGGAGATGCCGCTGCACCTGCAGAGCAAGCTCCTGCGCGCGCTCGAGGAGAAGAAGGTGACCTCGGTCGGGGCCGACCGCTCCGTCGACGTGGACGTGCGCTTCATCGCCACCACCAACAAGGATCTCCAGGTGGAGGTGGAGCACGGGACCTTTCGGCGCGACCTGTTCTACCGGCTCTCGGTCATGCCGGTGCGGGTGCCCCCGCTGCGCGAGCGTCCGGAGGACATCCCGCTGCTTGCCCGCCACTTCGTGGAGCAGGCGGCCCGCCGCATCAAGCGGACGGTGCGCGACATCTCGCCCGAGAGCCTCGGGGCCCTGATGCGGTATCCGTGGCCGGGCAACGTGCGCGAGCTCGAGAACGTCATCGAGCGGGCGGTCATCGTGGCCACCGGCGACGTGCTCGCGGACCTGGGGCGCTTTCTCGCTCCGACCGGCGCCCACGCCCCGGTGGACCTGTCGCTGCCGTTCCGGGACGCGAAGGCCCGGGTGGTGGAGGACTTCGAGCGCGCCTACATCGACGGGCTGCTCAAGAGCCACGGGGGCAAGCTCACCGCGGCGGCCAAGCACGCGGACATGGATCCCAAGAACTTCTCCGACAAGATCCAGCGCTACGGCCTGCGCCGCTCGGCGCCCCCGGACCCGCCGCCCGCCTAGAAGAACAGGACGGTCACGATCGCGAAGAGCGGCAGGAGCACCGCGCCGCTGTAGGCCATGTAGCCGAAGAAGCTCGGCATGCGCACCCCCGCGGATTCCGCGATGGCCTTGACCATGAAGTTGGGGGCGTTGCCGATGTAGGTGTTGGCTCCCATCGCCACCGCCCCCACGCTGATCGGGGCCAGGATGACGTGGGGGACGCCGGCCACCTCCGCGGGGAGGCCGAGCCCCTGGGCCAGCGCGAGGAACGTGAGATAGGTCGGCGCGTTGTCTAGGAACGACGAGAGCACGCCGGTGGCCCAGAAGAATTGCCACGGCGCCCGCACTCCGAGCTCCGCCCCGCGCACGTGGAGCAGCTCGAGCGCGGGGATCATGGTGAGGAAGATCCCCAGGAAGAGGACGGCCACCTCCACCATCGGCGCCGCCGTGAACTGGTTCGCGCGGCGGATCGCCCTGGGGGTCCGCCACAGGGAGATCCCGCCCAGGGCCAGGATGGCGAGCTCGCGCACCGGCGCATGCAGGAAGGCCACCGCCGCGACCACCCCCGCGAGCCAGATTCCGTTGAGCGCGCCCCGGATCCGGAGCGGCTCGATCTGGACGTGATCGCGCCGGAGGGCGGCCCGTGTCTCGCGTGCGTGCTCACGGACGTCCCAGGCGTAGTAGAGGATGAGCAGCGTCGCGGCCATGGCGAGCCAGGGTCCCCACAGCCGCAGGGTCCAGGCGAACGGGACGCCCTGCAGGTACCCGAGGAAGAGCGGCGGATCGCCCAGCGGCGTGAGCATGCCGCCGATGTTGGAGACCAGGAAGATGAAGAGCACGACGGTGTGGGTGACCCGCGCCCGCTCCCGGTTCGTCTGCAGGAGCGGCCGGATCATCAGCATCGACGCCCCGGTGGTGCCGATGAGGGAGGCGAGCAGGCTGCCGGTGGCGAGGAAGGCGGTGTTCACCAGAGGCGTGGCCTCAAGGTCACCGGTCAGCCGGACGCCGCCCGCGATCACGTAGAGCCCCGCGAGCAGGATGATGAACGACACGTAGTCGGCCGCCGCGTGCGCGAGCGCGGCCGGCTCCCGGGCCAGGTAGAGCGTGAGCACCGGCGCGCCCAGCACGGCGGCCACGACCAGCTTGCTCCGGTTCGACTCCCACCAGTGCGGCAGCCAGAGCGGGAGGA
>WNFL01150034.1_pt2 | contig 10137 bp, 10 predicted proteins | sample 5400361 | NCBI WGS metagenome assembly WNFL01 (sample SAMN13153351, study PRJNA577476) | soil metagenome | isolation source: 40 cm soil on Douglas fir-dominated hillslope | place: USA:California | collected 2013-09-17
GCGCTGCGGATCCCGATGGCGTGGTCCCACCACGCGTCGCATGTCACCGACGGACCGCGGCTCGACCGCCTTGCCGTCACGAAGGCCCTGACCGCGATTGCCCCGGACCACCCGGAGCTCCGTGCAGCCGCTAACCGCGGGATTCCCGCGGAGCCGTGGCAGCAGGTCGTCGCCGACGCCGCGTATGGGCGGCGCCTCGTCGCGGTCGCCGGCACGCACGGCAAGAGCACGACGGCCGGCTGGCTCACGTGGGTGCTTGCCGGAGCCGGCCTCGATCCATCGGCGTTCGTGGGGGCATTGCTTCCGGCGGCGCTCACGGGTGGCCTGCCGGCGACGGCCCGCGTTGGGGCGGGAGCGACCTTCGTCGTCGAAGCCGATGAGTACGCCGGCAACTTCGACCCCTATCGGCCGGACGTCGCCGTCCTGACGACCGTCGATTGGGATCACCCCGATGTCTTCGCGGACGAGCAGGCCGTCATGGAAGCGTTCGCGCGGTGGCTCGAGCGGGTCCCGCAGGTGACCGTGATCGCGAACCTGCAGGATCCCGGCGTCGTCGGCCTGCTGGGCGAGATCCAGGCGGCCCCGAACCGCGCAGGCCGGCTCGTCGGCGTGTCGTTGCTGGGAACGGCTTCCAATGCGCGGACCGCCGCGGAGCCTGCCGAGCTGTGGATCGACTCGCGCCTGACCGCGGTCGTCGTCGAACGGACCCAGGACGGGACCGTGCTCGAGATCGACGGCTTGACCGACTCGACAGCCCGCATCCATCTGTCTTCGAGCGGCGACCACAACGCGTCGAACGCGCTGCTCGCCCTGGCGGCGGCAGCAACGGAGGACCCGGCGCCGCGCGAGGAGGCCGATCGGCTCCTGTGGGCACTGGCGAACTTCCCGGGGATCGGCCGACGGCTCGAACGGAAGGGCGAGGCCCGAGGCGTTGTCGTCTACGACGACTACGGACACCATCCGACCGCGATCGCCGCAACCCTGGCGGCAATTCGCCAGCGGGAGCCCGACAGGCGCGTCTGGGCGGTGTACGAGCCCCTCACCTTCCACCGGACGGCCGCCATGCTCGGAGGCTTTGGCGACGCCCTCGCCCAGGCCGACGCGGTCGTGATCGCCGACATCTGGGCGGGCCGCGACCTTGACACGTCCGTGACCTCGTCGGAACGCCTCGCCGCCGAGGTGCGCGCCAGCCGACCTGGCATCACCGCCGTCGCGCCCGGAACCGTCGAGGAGACGGCGGCCTGGCTGGCCGAACGGGTCGAGCCGGGCGATGCCGTCCTCGTCATGGGCGGCGGCCGGAGCTATCGGATCGGCGAGCTCCTCCTCGAGCAGCTCGAGGATGGTTCGAAGGGCTAGACTGCAGCGGCCATGTCGTAGTCCGGTGTGGGCGATCGCCGCGCCGGTTCCCGGGAGGTAGTCATGAGCGGGGAAGCCTCGTTCGACGTCGTCAGCGACTTCGACGTCCAGGAGCTCAGGAACGCCCTCGACCAGGTCCGGCGAGAGGTCGCCCAGCGCTACGACTTTCGCCAGTCGACCGTCGAGCTTGAGATGGGCAAGGACGAGCTCATGCTGCTCACCGATGACGAATACCGCGCGACCGCGGTCAAGGACCTCCTCGAATCGAAGGCGATTCGGCGGGGCCTGTCCCTGAAGATCTTCGACTTCGGCAAGGTCGAGCCCGCGGGCGGCAACAAGGTCCGCCAGGTCATCGGCCTGAAGCGCGGGTTGCCGGACGACCTCGCGAAGAAGCTCACGAAGCTCATCCGCGACGAGTTCCCGAAGGTCAAGTCCCAGATCCAGGGCGACGCCGTCCGGGTCTCGAGCAAGAGCAAGGACGACCTCCAGCGGGTCATCACCCGGCTGCGTGGCCTCGACGAGGTGGTCGAGCTCCAGTTCGAGAACTACCGGTGAGCGAGCTCGCGCCGGCGCCCGAGCCCGAGCCGGGGTCCGATCCGGCGATCGAGGGCGAGGCGGCCATCGAGGCGGTCGTTTCGCCGGCTATCGAGCCGGTCGCGAGCGCCGAGGCCGATCTCGCCCCCGCGGCAGACGAGCAGCCGGCGCGGGAGCCGGAAGCCGTCGCCGAGCCGACGGGGCCGGTCACCGTCGGCCGGATGGTCGCCGACGCCCTCAGACGCGCCGGCGTGCGGTGGGCCTTCACGGTCCCCGGCGAGAGCTTCCTCGGCCTCCTCGACGGCCTCGAGGGAGCGGGCATCAACGTCGTCGCCACGCGCCACGAGGGCGCGGCCGCGTTCATGGCCGAGGCCCATGCGCAGCTGACCGGCCGGCCCGCCGCCTGCCTCGGCACGCGAGCGGTTGGCGCGTCGAATCTCGCCATCGGCATCCACACGGCGTTCGCCGACTCGAGCCCGGTCTTCGCGCTCGTCGGCCAGGTCGAGAAGGCATCCCGCCATCGAGAGGGGTTCCAGGAGGTTGACCTCGTCGGATCCATCGGCGGCCTGGCGAAGTGGGCAGCCGAGCCGACCGACGTGCCGAGCGCGGTCACGGCCGTGGCCGAGGCCGTGACCCAGGCGCTGACCGGTCGTCCCGGACCGGTCCTCCTGGCGTTCCCCGAAGATCTCCTCGATGAGATCGTGCCGCCCGAGCTCGTCGCCGCGGTGCCGCGCGTCGCGCCGGTCCGACCGACCGATGACGAGGTCCGCGCGGCCCTGCACCTGATCGCCGACGCGAAGCGGCCCGTGATCCTCGCTGGTGCGGGCGTGCTGCGGGCGAGGACCTCGAACGACCTCCTGCGTCTCGCGGAGCTCCTCCGGGTGCCCGTCGTCGCCTCGTGGCGACGCGGCGACGTGATCTCGAATGACCACCCGCTCTACCTCGGGATGGCCGGTTACGGCGCGCCGGCGACCGTCCGCGATCGCCTCGCCAGCGCCGATGCCCTGCTCGTCATCGGGAGCCGGCTCGGCGAGATCACGAGCTTCGGCTGGACGATCCCGGGCCCGGCGACACGTTGGGCCCACGTCGACCTCGTGCCCGTGCGTCCGAGTCCCGAGTTGCGCTCGGCCGACATCACGATTACCGCGGACGCCCGGCTGTTCCTCCGCGCGGCAGTGGCCCACCTCGAGGGCCGGGCCGTCCTCGATGCCGAGGCGACCGATGCGCGCATCGCCGCCAATGCCGAGGACCGCGCGGCCTGGGAGGCGGCGACGATCATCGACGAGCATCCGTGGTCCGGGCCGGGGATCCATCCCGGGCGAGTCGTCACGACGCTCAGGCGCCTCATGCCCGACGACGCGATCCTGACCACCGACGCCGGCAGCTTCGGGACCTGGGCGGCCCGCGGTTTCCGCTTCCGCCGCCCCGGCACGTTCCTCGGCTCGACATCGGGGGCCATGGGCTATGGCCTCCCGGCCGCGATCGCGGCCGGCCTCGTCCATCGCGATCGGACCGTCGTGGCCCTGTGCGGCGACGGCGGCCTCGGGATGACGCTCGCCGAGATCGAGACGGCGGTCCGAATGGGCCTCCGGACGATCATCCTGGCCTTCGACAACGAGCGCTACGGGATGATTCGCTCCTACCAGGATCGGCGCCCGGACGGTTCGGGAGTCGGGACCGATCTGGGACCGATCGACTTCGCCGCGGCGGCTCGGGCGCTCGGTGCGAAGGGAGTTCGGGTCGACGACGACGAGGGCTTCGAGCCGGCGCTCCGGCAGGCGCTCGTCGCCGATCGGCCGACACTGATCCATCTCCCGATGGATCGCCGGTGGGAGGGAGTCGACAGCCGCCCGTGACCGACGAAAAAGATCCGTATCGGATCCTCGAGGTCCCCCCGGACAGCACGGATGACGCGATCCGGAAGGCCTACCACGCCCGTGCCCGGCGGGCCCACCCGGACCTCGTCGGCGCCGGTGGGCTGAACGATATGCAGGCGTTGAACTGGGCCTGGGCGCTCCTGAAGGACCCGGTGCGTCGAGCCGAGCACGACAAGGCCCACAACCTGCCCGGCCCAGCCGGCGGACCGAAGCCCGGCAGCGAGGGCGAGAGCCCCGCCACGAGCGGCGCCCCAGCTCCGAGCACGCGGGGCTTCGGCGGGGACCCGCACTGGACCGGCGCAGCCGGCCGGCCGCCCGGACGGCCGTGGGGACCGGTCATCGATTTCGGGATCTATGCGGGCTGGTCGATCGGCGAGGTCGCCCGCCGCGACCGGGGCTACCTGATCTGGCTGCAGGATCGCGTCGAAGCCCGGGCCCTCCGGCCCGACATCGAACGCCTGCTCGCCGAAACCCCCGGCGAGAACCCGAGCTCGGGCGTCGACCGGAAGCCCGGCGGCACCCGCCGGTAGCGGCGGCTCGGACACGACGACATGAGCGGCGATCCGGAGAAGCTGAAGCGCGAAACCGCCGGCCGGTACGTGAGCGCCGACGGACGCTTCACGGTCGAGCAGGCGTCGGGCCGCTGGATGACGATCGACGCGGAGACGACGGACGAGCTCGGACTGCCACTCGTGCGCGGTCCCTTCGAGCCGCGGTCGCGACCGCGCGAGAAGCACCGCCGATCACTTCGATCCTGTCCGCGAAGATCGCCGCCGGCCTGAGATCCGGCAAGGCCACGAAGACTGCCGAGGCCGCCGCGAAGCCCAGGAAGCCTGCCGCGCCGAAGAAGCCGGTCGAACCGGTCATCGACCTTCGGGACTTCGCCTCCACGGACGGCGACGCGCTGCGCTCGCTGTGGCGCGAAGCCGGGTTCAAGTCGGTCGGCGATGACGATCGGGCGCTGGGCTCGTTCGCCGCGAGGAACCCCGGCCTCCTGATCGTCGCGACGGCCGACGGGATCGTGGTCGCCTCCGCGCTCGGCGGCTGGGATGGCCGCCGCGGCTGGATCTATCACGTGGCCACGGCGAAGGCCCATCGCCGGAAGGGGATCGCCACCCGCCTCGTGCGTCGCCTCGAGCAACGTCTCCGGGCTGCCGGAGCACCGAAGGTCAACGCGATCGTGCGCGAGGAGAACGAAGATGCCGGGGCCTTCTGGAAGCAGCTCGGCTACGAGCTCGCTCCCACCCACCAGTTCGGCCGGGAGCTCTGATTCAGGGTTCTCGCCGACGGACCTCTCGGGAACGGTTGCGCAGCACCTCACGGGCTTCCCGCGCTTCGCGCGCCTGGCGATCGAGGATCTGCTTGAAGACCTTGCCCATGCCGGGCTTCAGGAGCGCGCGGTCCTCGTCGTCGGCATCGTGGTCACGACGTCGGATCCGCTCGAGCTCCCGAGCGTCAAGTTCGTCGTTCATGGCCCGATGCTCGCCCGATGCGCGCCGCCCGTCAAGGCGACAATGAGCGCTCACCGAGCTGGAGGGGTCGCGATGGTGACGCCGCGAACGCTCAACCAACGCACGCTGAACCGGGCGCTGCTCGCGCGCCAGCTCCTGCTCGAGCGATCGCCGCTCTCGATCGTCGACGCCGTCGAGCAGATCGGCGGCATGCAGACCCAGTACGCACCCTCGGGCTACGTCGGGCTCTGGTCGCGCCTCGCCTTGTTCCAGCGCGATGAGCTGACGGCGGCGCTCGAAGATCGCTCGCTCGTACAGGCCACGCTCATGCGGACGACGATCCACACGGTCTCCCGACGCGAGTTCTGGCTGTACGCGCGTGGGATCCGCGAGGCCCGCCGTGCCGCGGCCGCTCGCATCCGGGTGCTGCGCGGCGAGGACGTGCTCAGGGCCAGCTCGGAACGGCTCGCCGCCGCGCTCGCGGACGGGCCGAAGTCGGTGAAGGAGCTCGATGGCCTCGCGAGCGGGTTCCTCGGTACGCTCGGCCTCTGGGTCGATCTCGTCCGCGTCCCGCCTTCGGGCACGTGGGAGCGCCGGCGTGCGGATCGGCTCGGGCTCGCCGAGACCTGGGTCGGACCGTGCGATGTCACCGAGGCAGAGAGCCTGGCTCATCTCGTGCGGGCCCACCTCCGCGCCTTCGGCCCGGCCGCCTGGAAGGACATCGCGGGCTGGGCCGGAATCTCCGTCGCCGAAGCGAAGCAGGGGGGCGCCGACGTCTCGCTCGTGCGGTACCGCGACGAGGCTGGCCGCGAGCTGGTCGACCTTCCGGGCGCGGTCCTGCCGGACGAAGGAACGCCCGCGCCCGTTCGGTTCCTGGCCCACTTCGACAACGCGACGCTGGTCCATTTCCGGCGGGCCGGCATCCTCCCGGAAGAGCATCGAACGCGGATTTTCAACATCAAGAACCCGTTCTCACTCGGGACGGTGCTCGTCGACGGGCGGATCGTTGCCGGCTGGTCCGCCCGCGATGGCAAGATCCAGATCGACACGTTCGAGGACCTCGATCGACGGTCTCGCCAAGCGATCGAGGACGAGCGGGCCGCCCTGGAGGCGTTCCATCGATGAAGCCGCACGCCGACGCCGCGCTCCCATTCGTCTCGCTGGACTACCTCTATACGCCGAGCGCCGACGTGGCCGCGGATACCCGGTTCTTCGTCTCCGTGCTCGGAGCGGAGCTCGTCTTCGCGATCGATGACTCCGGCACGCGGGTCTCGATGCTGCGGCTGAGCGCCGACGGACCCGCGATCCTGCTGACGGACCACCTCGAGGGCGATCGCCCGATCCTCGTCTACCGCGTCGCGAATCTCGCGGACGCGATGGGCGACCTGGCGGCCCGCGGCTGGACCGAGGAGCGAACGCTCGAGCTGCCGCCGGGCCCCGCGACCTCGTTCACGGCACCCGGGGGCCATCGCATCGCGCTCTACGAGCCCGTCCGCCCGTTCGTCGTCGAGTCCTTCGCCGGCCGGCGCGACTTCGAGGTCGGCTGAGGACGAGGCTGGTCAGCCTCCGGAGACCGCCGGGATGATGTGCACATCGGCCCCGCGCGGGACGGCCGTCGCGAGCGTGGCCCGGTGGCCTGCCACGAAGACGTTGATGTGGGTCCGGATGACCGGGCCGGCATCGACGAGGCGGTTCCGGATCCCGGGGATGTCACGGTCCAGCTCGTCGATGACCTCGGCGACCGTCGTGCCGTGAGCGTTGATTCGGCGCGGCGCGCCGGGGAAGAGCGCGACCAGCGAGCGCGGCAGATGGACGATCGCGGGGGTCTCGGTCACGTCCACGAACGATCGGCTCAGCCGACCAGGGCCGCCTCGACGGACCAGATCGCGGGCAGGTTGTCGGCGATCAACGACCACGAGACGCCCTCGTCGCTGCTCGCGTACAGCTGCCCGGTGCTCGTGCCGAAGTAGACCCCGACCGGGTCGAGCCGGTCGACCGCCATCGCCTCGCGCAGCACCCCGAGGTAGGCATCCTGCTGGGGCAGACCGTCGCCCGAACGCAGCCACGTGTCGCCACCGTCGTGGGTCCGCCAGACGGCGGCGCTGGCGTCGGGCATGAAGCGGCCCGCATCGTCGCCGTTCAGCGGGATCGTCCAGACCGTTTTCGGGTCGCGGGGATGGGCGCCCATCGGGAAGCCGAACTGGGACGGCAGGCCGGGGGTGATCTCCTCCCACTGCTTCCCGCCGTCCGAAGATCGGTAGACGCCGCAGTGGTTCTGCTGGTAGAGATGGGCGCCGCCATCGGCTGCCATGACGAGCTTGTGGACGCACTGCCCGAACTCCGGGTACTTGTCCGGGTAGAAGTCGGCCCGGACGCCCTTGTTGCGGGTCTCCCATGTCTTTCCACCGTCGATCGTTTCGAACGCCCCGACGGCGGAGATGCCGACCCACAGGCGATCGGCGTCGGTCGGGTGGGGGACGATCGAGTGGAGGCACAGGCCGCCCTGGCCGGGCTGCCACTCGGGGGTTGTCGGGTGCTGGCGGAGACCCTCGACGTGCTGCCAGGTCGCGCCGCCGTCGGTGCTCTTGAAGAGGCCCGCGGGCTCGACGCCGGCGTAGATCGCGTCCTTCGTGGCCGTCACGTTCCAGACGGTCGTCACCTTCGGGCCATCGTCGCCGTAGGTGAGGCCCTCGCTGGAGTGGCTCCAGGTCTCGCCGAGGTCGTCGCTGCGCCAGACCGCGGGTCCGTACCAGTTGTTGCCGCCACCGGCGAGGATCGCACCCGATCCGGGCTCGATCGAGAGGTCGTGGAGCGGCCAGCCTTCGCACAGCGGCCCGCGGACGCGCCAGTCGCGGCGGCCCATGTCGCCGTCGAGCAGGAAGGCGCCCTTGCGCGTCCCCACCAGGAGCACGACTCGCTCGGTCATCGCAGTGTCCCTCGTCTGCCGGTCTCGTCCCCTGAACCCTAGCGCAGCCTAGCCCAGCAGGCTGATCGTCCCGGTGACCGGGTCGATGACGATTGGAAGGGCGGCGAGGGGCGTTGCCGTCGGTCCGCCGCGCACGGCGGCCGCAGCGGCTGGATCGAACGCCGCCCCATGGCAGGGGCAGATGAGGAGGGCCTCGGCCCGGTCGAACTCGACCGTGCAGCCGGCGTGGGTGCAGACGGCGTCGAAGGCCACGATCGAGCCGTCGGAGAGGCGCACGAGGACGCCTGGATCGCCGCCCGGCAACGGCGCCGGCGCGTCGAACGGGATCCTGAAGACCGCGGAGCCGGTCCGGCGCACGTCGGCCACCGTTGCGATCGGAATCCCGGCCGCGGCCGGTGTGGCGCTGGGGGCGAAGGACGGCGCCGGCTGACCCGTCAGCACGCCCAGCGCCCGGAGTGGCACGGTCACCGATGCGACGACCGCGGCCAGCCCGGCCAGCGCGCCGGCCTGGACCAGGAGGCGGCGACCGGGCGATGCCGGGCCGTCGGCGATTCGGAAAACGGAGCGGCCAAGGCTCGGTACGAGCAGGCCGCCGTGCCCGGCGATTCCGAGCGTCAGCCAGCCCAGCGCGTACGGCAGGTCGCCAGAACAGCAGCGACAGGCTGACGCCGTCTGCCGCCGCGAGCCGGTACGCGAGTCCGGTCAGCGCCCCGATACCGGCGCCGATCTCGGCGACGGCGATCGCGATGCCGATCGGGGTCGCCAGGGGCAGGCTCGCCCGGATGAGGTCACCGAGCGGCGAGAACCGGGCGAACGCGACGAGCTGGGCGTGCAGCGAGGTCGGGGCCGCAGCGTCAAGGAACGCGGGATCGAGGAGCTTGTCCAGGCCCGCGTACAGGAACGTCGCGCCAAGGAACAGCCGCAGCGGCAGGAGCGCCGCCGCGGGGTTGCCGGATCTCGTCACCCCTGGGCGGGAACCTCGTCTGGGAGGAGTGGCCGGACGTAGAGCGTGTACAGCATGCCCCCCGAACCGAACGGCGTCAGCAGGTTCGCCCTGGCCAGCACCGGCCCGAGCGTCGCCGCGTCGGCCCCGAAGACGGCGCCCTGGCGGAGGCCGGGAATGCCACGATCCGGCACGGCCGGCACGCCGAACTGATCGAGAGACGTCGACAGCGGCCAGGTCACCGTCGGCTCTGTCGTTGTTCCGTCACCGACAGGTGCGCCCGGGGCAACATAGATCCGGTAGGCGGTCGGGGCATAGAGGCCAGCCGGCGAGGACGTCGCGCCCCACGTCTCGGACAGGTCGCCGAGGCGGGTGACCAGGTCGCGCGCGGCGGTCACCTGGGGATCGGAGCTGCCGCCACCGCCACCGGGGATGCCGGGCCCGCCTGGGCCGCCGCTGAGGACCAGTCGCGTCGTGATCGGCGTGCCATCGAGATCGACGACGAAGACGGACGTGCCCGTGTCGCCGGGGACGCCGCCGGGCCCGTTTGCCTGGACCTTGTCGAGGCCGGCGGCCCGGATCGCCGCGATGATCGCCGCAGCGCCGGTGGGTCCGACGTCGCGGACCGCGACGGCCGGCAGGAGCGGCCCCGGGTAGATCGCATCCACCGCGCCCGGGGTCATGATCCGGCCGTCGGCGTACACGGAGAGCTCCGGCACGGAGGCGAGGTTCGCGGCGGGTCCGATGAACCCGCCTTCGGTCGTGACCCGGAGGACGAGCTGCGCCCCCGCGAGCGGCGAGGGAGAGGGTGCGCCGCCTGGCGTCGAGGAGGGGCCCGCGGCCGCGGGCGTCGGCGACGAGGCGCCGTTGCAGGCTGCGAGCAGGCCGACCAAGAAGGCGAGGGCGAGGCGAGAGCGACGGACTGGCATGGATTCTCCGCACTGCGCTGGGCACGGCCGCTCGCCGTGGCTTCCACGGCGAGACGCGCCTCGCGCGCAAACGGTTCCCACGGCAGTTCGACGGACTCCGGCAAACTCTCCAGATCCCATG
>WNFL01449770.1_pt1 | contig 10137 bp, 7 predicted proteins | sample 5400361 | NCBI WGS metagenome assembly WNFL01 (sample SAMN13153351, study PRJNA577476) | soil metagenome | isolation source: 40 cm soil on Douglas fir-dominated hillslope | place: USA:California | collected 2013-09-17
AGTCACCGGGCGAGGGCAGCTATCCGGCGAACCGGCCAGGCTGTCGATCGGGGGCGGGCCGCCGCTCGCCGTCACCGCCTGGACCGGGCCGTGGCCGGTCACCGAGCGCTGGTGGGATCCGGAGCACGCCTGCAGGAAGGCCAGGTTCCAGTTGGTGACCGTGGACGGCGGGGCCTGGCTCGCCGTCGTGCAGGACGGCCGCTGGCTAATCGAGGCGAGCTACGACTGACATCGACGTGCTGCCTACCCGACGACCAGCTCGTTCGGTCGCTGCGCCCGGCGGACGTCGGTCACGGCGAGCTGCCTGCGTCCCGGGTACCAGGACGCCACCTGCACCTTGGTCACAAAGCTGAGCTCGGCGACCAGGCTGTCATCGGCGGCAGGCCAGCCGAAGCCGGTCAGCGCATCGCTGCTGGCCCAGGTGCCAGGAACGACTGTCAGGCGGCCGGCTGGCAACGATGCAACCTCAAGCTGCGTGGCCACGGCGCCGCCGTCTCCGCCGTTACCGAAGCTCAGCTCGAGCGCAAGCAATCTCCCGTCCGGGCTGAGCGCTCCTCTGGCTGCCGAACTGCCCGACGGCAGCGCGATCCGTGTCATCCGGCCGGTCGCAAGGCCATCGAGCACCCGCCGATGGGCGCCATGCGGCCCGTGGCCGGCCACAACCAGGCTGGCCTTTTGCCACTGACGGGCAGCCGCAGCCCGGCGGCCCATGGCACGGTCGGCCCGATGATCCCGTCTGGCCGAGCCGGACGAATCCTTATCGGCGCGGCAAGGACAGGACTGGCCGCCGCCCTCGGGTGATGCGACCGTGGCGGGGCGTCGCGCGGCAGATGCTCGGCGATCAGCACAGCAAGTACGGCGGCCACGATCACGGCTACCGTCAGCCGCCGTGGCCAGCGTCCCCGCCCCGGGTCCTTGCCGTGGCTCATGATGTCGTCGATCGCCGCACCGCCAAGCACGCGCCAGCAATGTCCTCCACGATACGTTGCTGTTATGTCAGCCGATGTCACCCTCGATCGCGACGACCTCCACGACCTCTCCGACCTGCAGGACTTCGTCAGCTCGCTGGCCTCCGACGATGAACCGGGCATAGCGGTCGGCATCTACTCGGCCGGTGAATTGGTCAGCTTCGCTACGGCCGGCTGCGCAGTGCCCGAGCACGGCGTGCCAGTTAGCGAGCGGACCATATTCGACATCGCCTCGGTAAGCAAGCACATGACCGCGACATGCGTGCTGCTGCTCGCCAGAGACGGGCTGGTGGACCTGGACAGCGACATCCGGGCCAGCCTGCCTGAGCTTTCCCTGACCAAGCCGGTCACGCTGCGGCACTGCCTGACCCACACGGCCGGCCTGCGCGATTACCTCGCGCTCTGTGAGCTCGCGGGAATCCCGGTTCTCGGGATCGGCGAGGACAGGGCCATGGACCTGATCATCGGCCAGCGCGAGCTCGACTTTGCCCCAGGGTCCGCGTTCTCCTATTCCAATACCGGTTACGTGCTCGCGGCCGCGATTGTCCGGCGGATCACGGGAGCGGGGCTGGCGAGGTTCGCGAGCGAACGCGTGTTCGGCCCGCTCGGCATGACCGCCACTCATTTCCGCGACGACGTTGCGGTCCTCGTGCCGCAGCTCGCCGGCGGATTCCTGGTCGCGGCCGCCGCTGGCGGTGTGGCCGCCGCGGGCGGTGCGGCCGGCGGGCGCTTCCGCCGGTACGACGTCACCGAAACGGTCGTGGGCGACGGTGCCGTGGTCACGAGCCTGGTGGACCTGGCCGCATGGCACGGTTTTATGGCCTCAGGCACCGTGCTCGGTGCCGACATCAGGGACGGCCTGTTTGCTGGGCAGATACTGCCCGACGGAAGGCCGGCCGGCTACGCGCTCGGCCTGGCATCGATCGAGGTTGGCGGCCAACCGGCCTGGTGGCACTCGGGATCCTGGGCAGGCTACCGGTCGGCAGTGATCTACCTGCCTGACCGGCGGGCCGGCGTGAGCGTCCTGGCCAACCGCAACGATCCCTACCCGTCGGCGGTGGCGTTGGCCACGGCCGAGGCGCTCGTCACCGGGACCGATGTCCGAACCTGCTACTCCGCGGTGACCGGGGTGCCCGTGCCGCGCGAGCACGCTAGCCGCGAAGCGGGGGAGATCGCCGGTCTCTGGCACGAGCCCGCTCAGGACCTGTTCGCCGAGCTGGGGACGCGGGACGGCCAGATCACGGTGCGCGAGGAGGGCGACGAGCACGTCTTCGCCCTGTGCGCCGATGGCCGCTGGCACGGCACCGGCATCGCGGCGGGGAACACGTTCACAGCAGACGACGGCGCGCTGACCGCGGGCTGGGGCTTGTCGGCCAGCCTCACGGACCGGTACGTGCGGGCTGAGCCCGGTCCACGCCGACCGTCGTGGCCTGAGCTGACCGCTGGGAATTTCGTTAACAAGGAATCTCGGGCATCCGCTGTCCTTCTGGCCAGTGATCCAGGCGGTGCTGAGATCGCGATCGGCCTGGCTGCGCCGCGGCGGCTGGTGCCAGCCGGGGCAGGCGTTTGGCGCTCCGACGGCGGCAGTACGGTGACCGTCCGGGTGGCCGATGACGGCGCTGTCCTGATCAGCTCCCCCGGGGTACATCACCTCAGGTTCGAGCGCACCGTCGACGTCGCGGCGGGCTCGGCCATCCCGCGAGGACTTCGCGGCGCTCGATAGCAGACGGCGGAAGCGGCGATGACGACATACGGCAGGGATCAGGTGCTCGCGATGGCACCCGATGCCGCCGCTGCCAAGGCCGGGCTTAGTCAGGCGAACCTGCGCCGGTGGTCTGGCTGCGGCCGCGACGAGCGCGCCGTATGGGGCGAGTGCCACGGCAGCGGCCAGTTGCCTTACCAGACTCAGGCCGCATGGGCTGACGGCTCGACGAAGTGCTCATGCCCGAGCAGGAAGTTTCCGTGCAAGCACGCGCTCGGGCTGCTCCTGCTCCACGCCGATGGCGCGATACCGGACGGGAGCCCGCCCGCTTGGGTCGCCGAATGGCTGGCAGCTCGCACGGCCAGGCCGGCTAGACCGGCCCGCACGGAACGCTCGGATGGCCCTGCCGATCCGCAAGCCGCTGAGCGCCGCGCAGCCAGCCGGGACAAGAAAGTCGACGCCGGCGTTGAGGAGATGCGGCGCTGGCTCGCCGACCTCGTTCGCGGCGGCCTCGGCGCGGCGCAGCCCCAGCCGTGGGCCTGGTGGGATGAGCACGCTAGGCGGATGATCGACGCCCAGGCGCGCGGCCTGGCCGGGCGGGTGCGGCGGATGGCGGCGATCGCGGCGACCGCGGGTCAGCGCACCGACTGGCCGGAGCGGCTGACCGACCAGATCGGCTCTGCGCACCTGTTGTGCGAGGCATGGAACCGCAGGGCCAGTCTGCCGCTCGCCACCAGCCAGGCCTTGCGAGTTAGGCTCGGCTACAGCGTCGCCGCCGAGGATGTTGCGCAGTCCGGTAAGCGGATCTCAGACAAGTGGGCGGTGCTCGGGCAGCGATTCACCGACGACGATAACCTGCGTAGCCTGCAGCAATGGCTGTATGGCGAGCGCACCGGCGCGGTGGTCACGTACCTGGCGTTCGCGGCCGGTACGCAGCAGCCGGTCCCAGGGCTCCCGGCGGGCCGCAAGACCCAGGCCACCGTCGCGCTCTATCCCGGCACGTGTCCGGCCCGCGTTCTGATCGGCGAGCGAGCGAGTGGCAGCGAGGAACTGGGACCGCTACCCGGTGCGCCAAGCTGGGAGGCAGCGTTGAACCGTGTCGCTGACTGCCTGTCGGCCGACCCGTGGGCTGACGTGATCCCGCTGGCCGTGCGGAGCGTGACGGTATTGCCGGCCGATCAATGGCTGCTGCGCGATACGGCTGGGCGGGCACTGCCGGTTACCGCAGCCGCATCCGTACGCTGGGCTCTTCTCGCGCTCTCCGGCGGGCGGCCGGTCGACGTGGCCGGAGAGTGGGATGGCTTCGCGTTCACGCCGCAGGCGGCGGCGCCGACCGGCGAGCGGGGACGGCTGCTGACTGGATGGCCGGCGTGAGCTGGACCGGCCTGGTCGATGCGGCAGTCATGGGCACCGGGCGCGCGGCTCAGCTGCCCGGGGCTGCCCTCGAGGCGATTGTCCTAGATGCAGGCGATGACCAGGCCATGCTGTTGCACAGCGCGGCGGTCGTGTCGCGGGCTCGCCGGGCGGGCTACCGGCCGCCGGAAGTGGGCCAGTTGACGGCGCCTGTACCCGCGGAAGATGACCACCGGCCCGAGGTGTGCCCTGCAGCCGAACGGCGGCTTGCTGACTTGCTCGGCGCCGGTGACCACGACCTGATCGCCGAGTGGCTCCGGTGCCTGGCCGCGCTCGACCGGGCCAAGCGGCCGCCTGACGCGCTGGTGCCGGCGCTGCTCACCGCCGCCGCCGGCCGTCCAGTGCTGCGGGCCAGCCTGCTGCCCGTCCTGGGCCCGCTGGTGGGGTGGCTGGCCGGATTCAACGGCGAGTGGGCATGGGCTTGCGGTCCCGCCGGTACCGCTGGTACCGGCGGTGTCCAGGACGCGGCGAGCGCGTCCGGCGTGTGGGAGACCGGGGGGATCGACGACCGGCGGGCGCTGCTCGGCAAGCTGCGGTCGAGCGACCCGGCGGCCGGCCGGGAAGTCGTCGCCGCCACCTGGGATGTCGACTCCTACCGTGACCGCGCCGCCTTCCTCGCAATCCTCGCTGTCGGGCTCAGCCCCGACGATGAGTCGCTCGCCGCGCGAGCTCTGGCCGACCGGCGTGCCGAAGTTCGGCGGGCCGCAGCCGACTTGCTGGTCCGGCTGCCCGGCTCGAGGTATTCGCAGCGAGCGGCTGCTCGGGCAGCCGCAGCGGTCCGGATCGAGCGCCAGGGACTGCGGCTGCGGCTGGTCCTCAGGATCCCCGACAGGGTCACCCCCCAGATGCAAGCCGACGGCTTTGATGGCTCGCCACCGCGCAGGACTGGCGCCAGTGCGTGGCTGCTGCGGCAAATGGTCGCTGCCGCTCCGGCCACCTTCTGGGCAGGGCACACCGGACTCGAACCGGGTGAACTGCTTGCCCTGGCCGACCGCTCCGAATGGACGGAACCGCTGCGCGCCGGCTGGAAGGCCGCTGCGGTGCGGGATGCGGACCGGGCGTGGCTGCTGGCACTGCTGGATCAGCCCGCGCCTGCCCGGCCGGACACTGTGCGGCATGTCACAGCGGACCTGCGGCTCTTCACAGCCCTGGACGCCGACGCGCGGGACGCATGGCTGCGAGCCAATTCTGGCAGCCCGTTGTTCCCTGCTGCGCTGGAGGTGCTCACGGCGCCGTGGTCCGTACCGCTGTCCGACCTAGTCCGCCGGAGGCTCAGCAGCGTTGCGCGCGCTGATCCCGGCTACTCGGCGGCCCCCCGCGCGCTGATCAGGCTCGCCGCGCTGCGGCTCGAACCGCCAGCGCCGCCCGACGTCGACCCGGCCGCGGTGCACGATCGGCTGAGTGCAAGCTGGAATGACATGATCAACACGCTGTCCGTTCGCGCGGACATGCGCCGCGAACTTAGCGAGGAGCTCGATCCGTGAGTGCCGTCCAGCTAGCCGATGTGCTCAGGCCACATGCTGAGCAGCAATACGCGGCCGAACTCGCCGCGCTCGCCGGATGTGACGACCGCCCAAGGCCGCCCGCATGGAATCTGTCACCATGGGCCGTTGTCACGTACGTGCTCGGCGGATCGCTGAGAGACGGCACGGTGATCACCCCGAAGTACGTCGGCGCCCAGCGCCTCGTCGAAGTGGCGGTGGCAACGCTGGCCACCGACCGGGCGTTGCTGCTGCTTGGCGCGCCCGGCACGGCCAAGACCTGGCTGTCCGAGCACCTGGCGGCGGCGATCAGCGGCGACTCGACCCTTCTGGTCCAGGGTACGGCGGGGACCAGCGAGGAAGCCGTGAGGTATGGCTGGAACTACGCCAGGCTGATCGCCGAAGGACCGACGCCCGCCGCGTTGGTTCCCTCACCGGTTATTGCCGCCATGCGCGATGGCAAGGTCGTTCGCGTCGAAGAGCTGACCAGGATGCCAGCCGAGGTGCAGGACGCGCTGATCACCGTGCTCTCCGAGAAGACGCTTCCCGTGCCCGAACTGGGCATCGAGGTGCAGGCGGTACCAGGCTTCACGCTCGTCGCCACGGCCAACGACCGGGATCGTGGCATCAACGAGATGTCGAGCGCGCTGAGGCGCCGGTTTAACACGGTCGTCCTGCCGCTGCCGGCGACGCAGGACACCGAGGTGGAGATCGTCAGCCGTCGCGTCGCCGAACTCGGCAAGGCCCTGCGGCTGCCAGCCGAGCCTCCCGCCCTAGCAGAGGTCAGGCGGGTAGTGCAGATCTTCAGGGAACTGCGATCCGGGGTCACCGAGGATGGCCGCACAACGCTGAAGACGCCCACTGGCACCCTGTCCACCGCCGAGGCGATCAGCGTGCTGACCAACGGCATGACGCTGGCAGCTCATTTCGGCGATGGCGAGGTGAACGCGTCGGACGTCGCGGCCGGCCTGGTCGGAGCGGTGGTGAAGAGCCCCGTGCAGGACGGCGTCGCATGGAATGAGTACCTCGAGGCCGTGGTAAAGGAGCGCACGGGCTGGCGCGACCTCTACCGGGCCTGCCGCGACCTGAGCGTGACGATCGAGTGACTGTCACAATCCTGGGCGTCAGGCATCACGGTCCAGGCTCAGCGCGTGCCGTCCGGTCGGCACTCGGCGCCCTTGCTCCCGACACGATCCTGATCGAAGGGCCACCTGAGGCGGACCCGCTGCTTACGCACGTCACGGCGCTGGTTCCGCCGGTCGCGATACTCGCGCACGCGCCCGACAGACCCGGCCGCTCCGCCTTCTGGCCGTTCGCCGACTTCTCGCCTGAGTGGCAAGCCATGCGATTCGCGATGGACGCCGGGTTGCCTGCCCGGTTTGTCGACCTGGCAGCGGCCACCGTCCTGGCCGGCGACGATGCCGAGGATGCGGAAGAACGGGCCTTCGGAGCGCCGGCCGGGCTGATCAGTGATGACCCGCTCGGCTGGCTATCCAAGGCAGCCGGGCACGACGATCCCGAGCGCTGGTGGGAGGACGTCGTCGAGCACCGGCTGGGTGGTGACGCGCTTGAGCTGTTCGCCGCCGTGGCCGAGGCGATGGCCGCGCTGCGGGCTGCGGCGGAGGGCGACGGTTGGACTCCCACCCGGCGCGACCTGCGCAGGGAGGCGGCGATGCGGCAGGGCATCCGCGCCGCCGTCCGTGCGGGACACCAGCGCATCGCGGTGGTATGCGGGGCATGGCACGTGCCGGCGCTGACGTCGCTGCCACCCGCTCGCGCCGACATCGACTTGCTCCGCGGCCTGCCCCGGGTGAAGACGAGCGCAACGTGGGTGCCGTGGACGGCGCATCGCCTGACCTACGCCAGCGGGTACGGCGCCGGCGTCGCATCGCCAGGCTGGTACGCGCACCTGTGGCGATCGCAGGATCGCATCGCCGAGAGGTGGGTCGCTCGGGTCGCGGCGCTGCTGCGCGAGGCCGATCTCGCGGCTTCGCCCGCTTCAGCGGTGGAGACCGTGCGGCTCGCTGAGGCGGTCGCCGCGCTCCGCGGCCGTTCGCTGCCCGGGCTCAGCGAGATGACCGACGCAGTACTCGCAGTCTTGTGCCAGGGCGATCAGGTACCGCTCGCGCTCATTCACGGCAGTCTGGTGGTCGGAGACGAGCTCGGTGCAGTCCCTGACGACGTGCCGACCGTACCGCTGCAGGCGGACTTCGAGGCGACCTGCAGGCGGCTGAGGTTCCGCCCTTCTGCGGCGGACCGGCAAGTCGAGCTTGACCTGCGCCGCGATACGGACCTTGGCAGGTCCCGGCTACTGCACAGGCTGCGGCTGCTCGGCATCGGGTGGGGGACGGTCGTAAGCGCGCCGAGCGCTGGCACGTTCCGTGAGGGCTGGCTGCTGCGCTGGCGTCCCGAGTTCGTCGTGTCGCTGATCGAGAATGCCAGGTACGGCACTACCGTCGCCGCGGCGGCTACCGCAGTGATGGTGGAGCGAGCCGAGGAGACAGCCGAATTCGCCCAGGTCACCGCGCTGGTCGAGGCGGCGGTCCTGGCCGACCTGCCGGACGCGCTCCCGGCCGTCACGGCAGCGCTCGAGCAGCGTTCGGCCAGGACCGGCGACATCGCGCACCTAATGGCGGCCACGCCACCGCTGGCACGGGTGCTGCGGTACGGCAGCGTCAGGCAGACCGACACCGATCTCGTCCGCGGCGTGCTCGATTCCATCCTCATCCGGATCTGCGCCAGGCTCGCCGCCTCGTGTATGTCGCTGGATTCGCAGGCGGCGAGCGCCATGCTGGCCGCGATCGAGGACGCAGATGCGGCGGTCGCGCTGGTTGGCGGTGGTGAGCAGGTTCAGGCCTGGCATGCGGCCCAGCGCGCCGTGGCCGACCTGGCTAGCGCGGTGTCGATCCTGCAGGGCCGGTGCGTCAGGCTGCTCCTGGACGCGGGTCTGCTGTCGGCGGGCGAGGCGCAGCAGCGGCTCGCCAGGGCGCTGTCCGCCGGTCCGGAGGCGGTGGCGTGGCTGGAGGGGTTCGTGCGGGGGAGCGGGTCGCTGCTGCTGCGTGACGAGCCGCTGTGGAACCTGCTCGATGAGTGGCTGTCCGGCCTGAGCGCAGAGGCATTCGACGCTGTCCTGCCGTTGCTGCGGCGCGCGTTTTCGCAGTTCACTGGGCCTGAACGGCAGCAGATGGGGACCAAGGTGCGAGCCAGGCACGGGGCGGCAGGGGCGGCTGGGACCGTCGCAACCGACGGCAGCGGCGACGAGGATGACTGGGACGAGGCCCGGGTACAACGTGTGCTCGATGTCGTGGCGATCGCGCTGGGCGGGCCTGTGACCGATGAATGATGCTGTGCGGGAGGAGCGGCTGCGCCGGTGGCGGCTGGTACTCGGCCGCCCTGGCGGCAGCTCAAGCGTCAGCACCGGCGCCGCCGGGCGTGGCGGCAGCACCGGCGCCGCCGGGCCGGCCGAGGATGCTGGGCTGAGCGCGAGGGACGCCGGCATGGACCGCGCCCTGGCCGCCGTCTACGACGCTGCCCCATCGGTCGGCCAGCGTCGCGATGCCGGGCTGGGCACCTCGGCTCCCGCCGTCACTCGCTGGCTCGGCGATATCCGCACCTACTTTCCCGCCCCGCTGGTCCGGGTTCTGCAGCAGGACGCGCTGGAGCGGCTTGGGCTGCGCCGGATGCTGGCCGAGCCGGAGCTGCTGGAGGCGATCGAACCTGACATCCATCTCGTCGGGACGCTGCTCTCGCTGCGCGGTGCGCTGCCGGAGAAGACGCGGCAGACCGCTCGCATGGTCGTTCGCAAGGTGGTCGAGGAGATCGAGCGCCGGCTGGCCGCCGAACTGCACCGCTCGGTCCTCGGAGCGCTCGACCGCGCTGCGCGCAACCGCCGGCCGCGCCTGGCCGATGTCGACTGGCCGGCCACGATCCGCGCCAACTTGAAGCACTACCAACCGGACCTGCGCACGATCATCGCCGAGACGTTGATCGGCCACGCGCGGCGGCGCAGGATCGCCGCGCTCAAGGACGTCATTCTGGTCGTTGACCAAAGCGGATCGATGACCACATCGGTCGTGTACGCCGGAGTTATGGCGGCGTCCCTGGCCTCGCTGCGCGCGGTGCACACCCGGTTGATCGTGTTCGACACGTCGGTTGTCGATCTGACCGACCAGCTGGCTGACCCGGTCGACGTACTATTCGGGACCCGGCTAGGCGGCGGGACGGATATCAACCAGGCAGTCGCCTACGCTCAGTCCTTGATCACCCGCGCATCCGACACGATCATGGTCCTGATCACCGACCTCTTCGAAGGCGGTGACCAGGCAGGCCTAGTGGCGAGGATCAAGTCGATCATCGACAGCGGCGTCACGCTAGTCGTCCTGCTTGCCCTCTCTGACGACGGAGCCCCAAGCTACGACCACGCCCTGGCGGCGACCTGCGCCTCACTGGGAGCGCCGGCGTTCGCCTGCACTCCGGACCACTTTCCCGACCTGCTCGCATGCGCGATTCGACGTGAGGACCTCGCGACCTGGGCGGCGCGACAGGACCTGCAGGTCGCTGGCTAGGCCTCGCC
>WNFL01068004.1_pt3 | contig 10136 bp, 7 predicted proteins | sample 5400361 | NCBI WGS metagenome assembly WNFL01 (sample SAMN13153351, study PRJNA577476) | soil metagenome | isolation source: 40 cm soil on Douglas fir-dominated hillslope | place: USA:California | collected 2013-09-17
TCCGCGCACCGTGCCGCAGCGCAAGACGATCCTCGTCGTCGACGACGCCGAGGTCATCCGCACGTATCTGAAGAATCTCCTGCCGATGAAGGGCTACGACGTCCTCCTGGCCGAAGACGGGCTGAAGGCGATGGAGCTGCTGAACGGCGGCGCGCACCCGGACGTGGTCGTGTTGGACGTGATGATGCCCGGCATCGACGGCATCGAGACACTGCGCAAGATCAAGCAGCTCATGCCCGAGGTGCCGGTGATCATGCTGTCGGTCGTCGGCAAGGCGGGCACCGTCGTCGACGCCATGAACCTCGGCGCGGCCGACTACATCAACAAGCCGTTCGAGGAGGAAGAGCTCGAGATCGCGCTCAAGAAGGTGCTCGAGATCGAGAACCTGAAGGGCGATCGCGACGAGCTGCGCGACCGACTGCGCGAGCACGAGGCGCGCGAGCGCACCGGCTTCCTGTGGGCCTCGGACAAGATGACCCGGATCAAGGAGATCCTCGAACAGGTCTCCGACGCGGACGTGACGATCCTGATCCACGGCGAGAGCGGCGTGGGCAAGGAGGTCGTCGCACGCACCACGCACGAGCTCTCGAATCGCCGAGAGAACCGCTTCGTGAAGGTGAACTGCGCGGCTCTGCCCGAGGAGCTGCTCGAGAGCGAGCTGTTCGGCTACGAGCGCGGCGCGTTCACCGGGGCGTCCTCGCGCAAGGCCGGCAAGTTCGAGGTCGCCAGCGGGGGCACGATGTTCCTCGACGAGATCGGGGAGATGAGCCCGAAGCTCCAGGCAAAGCTGCTCCAGGTGCTGCAGGACGGCGAGTTCTCGCGGCTCGGCGGCGACGTCGACGTCCACGTCGACGTCCGCGTGCTCGCGGCCACCAACCGCAACCTCGAGGACATGGTGCGCAAGGGCTCGTTCCGCGAGGACCTCTACTACCGGCTGAACGTGGTGAACGTCTGGGTCCCCCCGCTGCGCGATCGGCGCGAAGAGATCCCGGTCCTGGTCGACCACTTCCGCCGCCTCTACAGCGTCAAGTACGGCCGCGAGCTTGGCACCGTCTCGGATCGTCTGATGCGCGGGTTCCTCGAGTACAGCTGGCCGGGCAACGTGCGCGAGCTCGAGAACATGGTGAAGCGCATCGTCGTCCTACAGAGCGAGGATGCGATTGCGGAAGAGATCTACGGGGCAGGGACCTCTCTGTCCCGAGCCGCGCCCGTTGGGACCCCGGTCGCCGACGCATCGCCCCTGGACGGCGATGCGAGCGGATCGCTCGCCGAGCCCATCTCGCTCCGGGACATCGGCCGGAAGGCCGCCCGGGACGCCGAGCGCGAGGCGCTCAAGCGGGTCCTCTACCAGACCAACTGGAACCGCAAGAAGGCCGCCCGGATCCTGGAAGTCTCGTATAAGACGCTGCTCCAGAAGATCAAGGATTGCGGCCTGGGCGAGTGATCGCCCGCCCTGCTTCGCGGAAAAGTCTCTCCGGTCACGCGGTCTTCTCGTAATATGTAGCTTGCTTCCCACTGACCCCTTGCGCCGGTGGCCGAGGTGACGCGAGGCCCTTGGCACGCTTGTGGCATGATGTCCGCCGCAGCCGACCCCGGCGTGCAAGCCGCGGTGTATCTGCGCGTCGGCCATCGCAAGCGCGCGCAGCGCCGACGACGAGGATGATTGGATGACCGCGAGAGATGTCCGTAGCGAAGCCGGCGTAAGCATCGGCGACCTCTACGGCGTAATTCGCCGCCGGAAGTGGTGGCTGATCGTGCCGGTGAGCGTCGCGGTCGTCGGCTCCCTCGTGCTCGCGCTCGCGCTTCCGCCGGTCTACGAAGCTGTCGCGACCGTGACCGTCGAGCCTCAGGTCATCCCGGACAAGCTCGCGCCCTCGACGATCGATTCGAAGACCGAGACCCGCTACGAGAACCTGAAGCTGCAGCTCCTCGCGCGCGACAGCCTGTCCAGCGTGATCAGTGACTTCCATCTGTTCGAGGGCGCGACGACCTCCCGCGAAGACCAGGTCGAGGCGATGCGCAAGCAGATCGCGCTCGATCCGCTGCCGCCGGCGATCATCGACCCGCGCAAGCCGATCGAGCTGAACTCGTTCAAGATCTCGTTCCGCCACCGCAACCCGAAGACCGCCGCAGAGGTCGCCAACCGCCTCGCGCGCGACTTCATCTCCGCGAACCTGCGCGAGCGCACGAGCCTCGCCGAGGGCACGACCGAGTTCTTCGAGCAGCAGCTGACGAAGGCGCGCGCCGACCTCGCGGACATCGCGCGCCAGATCAGTGACTACAAGGAGAACTACCAGGGCGAGCTCCCCGAGCAGCTGCAGCTGAACCGCGACCGACTCGAGCGCAACCGCATCGAGCTGGCGTCGACCGAGTCGAAGGCCGAGGCCGCCAAGGACCAGGTGCGGCTGATCGGGCAGCAGATCCAGGAGTTTCGCACCGCGTCGGCGACGGACTCGACCGATCCCTCGATGCGCAAGCGCGCGCTCGAGCTCGAGCTGAACCGCCTGCTCTCGTCGGGCAAGACCGAGAAGTACCCCGACATCGTTCACACGCGCGAGGAGCTGCGCGCGCTCGACGAGCTGATCGCGTCGAAGGCCGACGATCCGCTGCCGACCTCCCGCGAAGAGATCTCCATGCGCGACAAGCTGCGCGACTACGAAGTCGAGCAGAGCGTGTACTCCGGCGACATCGAGCGCCTGAAGGCCGACATCGCGGAGTACGAGCAGCGCATCGAGAACACCCCGCGCCGCGCGGCCGAGCTCGATCACCTCGAGGCTCAGTACAAGAACGTCACCGAGGCGATCCGCACCCTGCAGCTGAAGCAGGTCGACGCGGAGATCGGCCGCACGATCGAGACGAACAACAAGGGCGAGCGCTTCCGCGTGGTGGAGTCGGCGGAGCTGCCGAGCTCCCCGATCAGCCCGAACCGCCCGGTGTGGTTCTCGGCCGGCACCGTCCTCGGCATGATGCTCGGCCTCGCGCTGCTCGTGATTCGCGAGATGAGCGACCGCAGCTTCCACAGCGTGATGGACGTGCAGGACTCGCTCGGCCTGCCGGTGCTCGCCGCGGTTCCGGAGCTCGGGACCGAGTCCGAGCCCACGTCCCAGCGCTGGCTGCCGCGCTTCCCGCGTCTCGGAGCGTCGCGTGTATAACGCGTTCTTCGGCTTCGACGCGGACCCGTTCAGGGTGAACCCGGACCCGCGCTTCCTGTACATGTCGGAGAGCCATGCGGAGGCGCTGGCCACGCTCGTGTACGCGGTGCAGGAGCGGAAGGGCTTCATCACCCTGACCGGTGAGGTCGGCACCGGCAAGACCACGATCCTGAACGCGCTCCTGCAGAAGCTCGGGCCGGGCGTGCAGACGGCGTACATCTTCAACACCTCGCTGGGCGTCGCCGATCTGTTCGCGGCGCTCTTCGAGGAGCTCGAGCTCGAGTGGCAGGAGCCGTTCCGCAAGACGGCCGCGCTCTCGAGGCTGAATCAGCACTTGATCGAGCGACTCACAGCCGGCCTGCAGACGCTCCTGATCGTCGACGAGGCGCAGAATCTCTCCGACGAGATGCTCGAAGAGATCCGCATGCTCTCGAACCTCGAGACACCGCAGTCGAAGCTGTTGCAGATCATGCTGGTCGGGCAGCCGGAGCTCGCCGACAAGCTCTCGCGGCCGTCGCTTCGGCAGCTGCGCCAGCGCGTCGAGCTGCGGCACGCGATCCGCCCGCTGCTCTCCGAAGAGACTGCGGCCTACATCCGCGAGCGGCTGCTCGTCGCCGGCCATCCACGCGGCGACGTGCTCAGCGGCTCGGCGGTGCGCGCGGTGCATCGCTTCTCGCGCGGCATCTGTGCGACAACGCGCTGATCGCCGCCTTCTCGCGCGGGTCACACAGTGTGTCGGCGCAGATGGTCGAGGCCGCCGCTTCCGACCTCGGGCTCTCCGTGAGTCCGGGAGATCCGCATTTCGTACGCGAGCGCAGCGCACCCGAGCCCAGGGCTCGAGCCGGCTGGCTGCGTCGCCTCTGGCGAAGAGGCGACGGCGAGCCTCAGCCGGAGCTGTAGCTCAGGAGGTCCGAAGGCAATGGGAAAGATTCACGACGCCCTTCAGCGCGCGGAGACTCTCCGCCGCGGCGGGAGCGATGCGCCTTCGGCCGAGCTGCCGGCGGTCGAGGTAGAGCTCGGCTCGGCCGCCGCGCTCGAGCCCGCGCCGGTCGCGCGCGGTTGGCTCGGGCGACGCAAGGCCAGGGCGAAGGCCGGGCGGGCGTCGACGTCGCGAGCGAACGACACCGTGCTCGTCGGCGGAATGGACTCACCGTACTCCGAGGAGTACCGCACGCTGCGCGCGCGCATTCAGTCGCTGCGGCGCACGCGCGAGCTGCGCAGCATCGTCGTGAGCTCGACCCGCCCCAGCGAGGGCAAGACCACGACCGCCGTGAATCTCGCGCTCTCGTTCGGCCTCGAGCGCGAGAGCTCGGTGTGTCTGGTCGACGCAGATCTGCGTACCCCGCGCGTGCACCGGGCGTTCGCCAACGCCGGCATCGTGGGCCTCGCGGAGGTCCTCGAGGGCGACGCGAAGCTCGCAGAGGCGCTGATCGCGATTCCCGACACGCGCCTCATGGTTCTGGCCGTGAAGGCGCTTCCGACCGCGCCCTCCGAGCTCTTGAGCTCGCGGGCCATGACGGAGCTCGTCGCGGAGCTGCACACGCGCTTCCACACGGTGATCTTCGACGCGCCGCCGGTGCTCGGCCTGCCCGACACGGTGACTCTGGTCGACCTGTGTGATTCGGCGCTCTTCGTCGTCGGCGCGGGCCGCGCGCCGCGCGAGGAGGTCGAGTCCGCGCTCGAGCGACTCGACGCGAGCAAGGTGATCGGCGTGGTGCTGAATCGCTGCGAGAAACACGAGATCGGCTACATCGGAGCCTACGGCTACGGGAAGTCCTGAGAGCGAACCCGGCGGGGGCGCAGCTAGTGATGGTCTTCGCGGCATTTCTGGTCATACCCTGGTTGGTGGCGATGGCGTTGACGCCGGCGACGATTCGCTTCGCGCAGCGCTACGACCTGCTCGACCGCCCGACGGAGCGCAAGGCGCACAAGCGGCCCGTGGCGATGCTCGGCGGCGTCGCGATCCTGCTCTCGTCGGTGCTCGGCCTCGCGCTCCTGGCACCGTTCGTAACGGAGCTGCGGGGGCTCGTGCTCGGCTCGGGATCTCTGGGCGCGCTCGCGGTCGGCACCACGCTGATGGTCGCGCTCGGTCTCTGGGACGACCTGTACGACATGACCGCGCTGCACAAATTCGCCGGACAGGTCGCAATCGCGGCACTCACCTACGCGATGGGCTTCCAGGCCGGCGCGATCGAGCTGCCGTTCGGCTTCGAGCTCTCCGACGCCGCGCCGATCTCGTTTCTCGTCACCGTCGTCTGGATCACTGCGATCGCCAACGCGTTCAACCTGATCGACGGCATGGACGGGCTCGCGGCGGGCGTCGCGCTGATCACGGCGCTGACGGTGTTTCTGCTCGCGAATCAGAACGGCGCGACGGTGCCGGTGATCGCGGCGCTCCCCGTATCCGGCGCGATCGCCGGCTTTCTGCGCTTCAACCTCCCGCCGGCACGGATCTTCCTCGGCGACGCGGGCGCGCTCGCGCTCGGGTATCTCACCGCGGTGCTCGCGCTCGCGTCGTATCAGAAGGCACCCGCCGCGGTGGCGTTGATCGTGCCGCTCCTGGTGCTGGGACTGCCCGTGCTCGACACGATTCTCGCGGTGATTCGGCGCGGTATCTCCCATCTGTCTGCGCGCGGCGCGCAGGGACTCACCGTGCGGGAGCTCGTCGGCGCGGTCACGCGCGCGGATCGCGGACACCTCCACCACTTGCTGCTGCGCAACGGACTCTCGGTCGGCGCGGCGCTCGGTGTGCTGTTTCTGGTGTGCATCGCGCTGGCCTCGATCGGGTTCCAGACGCGCGCGCTGCGAAGTGAGCTCCGCTTCGGGATCTTCGGCCTCTCGCTCGCCGCGGGCTACGCGGCGCTGCGCGTCCTCGAGCGGCGCGCGGCCCGGCGCGAAGCCGATGCCGCGCGCGTGGCGGAGGCGAGCGCCGCGCCGGCGCGCGCCGAGCAGCGCGCGGCGGGGTAGGGCGATGCTGTTCGAATACATCCAGTACCCGTACGCCCCGCTCGCGCTGATCACCCTGGGGCTCTTGTTCTGGCGACCGATCGCAGGCCTCTTGCTTCTCGCCGCGATCTTCCCCATGGACAACTTCGGGCCGCGCATGCCGGTGGCCGGCCTCAACACCGAGACCATGTTGCTCGGCGTCGCGTTCGCGGTGACCCTGCTGCGCTTTGGCGCGCGGCTGCCCCCGCTGCGTTACTCCGGCCCTGTGCTCGCGTTCATCTTCATCATGGGCGTCGGCTTCGCGCTCGCGATTCCCTGGGCGCGCAAAGTGACCGTCGCGGGCAGCGAGCCCGCGATCTGGTTCATCTTCAAGCACTGGAAGAGCATCACGTTCAGCTGCCTGTTCTTCTTCACGACTTACTGGTGGTTCGCGCAGGCGAGCGACCGGCGGCGCCTGCTCGAGGCGCTTTCGATCGGAGTCTTCATCTCCTCCGTCGCCGGACTCGTGGACTTGGTCCTGGGAATCACGCTCCAGGGCGGCGAAGGCCGCGCGACCGGCTTGCAGCACGACCCGAACGGGCTGGCGTGCGCGCTCGGCGGGACGATGCTCGTGTCGTTGTATCTCGCACTGTTCGCGCGCGAGCTGCCCAGGCTGCGGCGCACGTTCCACCTGGTCACCTACGCGCTGGCGTTCGTGGCGGTGGTGCTGTCGCTGTCGCGCGGCAACTACCTGGCGCTCGTCGCCGGGCACCTGGTGTTCTTCGCGCTGCTGAGTCGCCGGGTCTTCTTCGCGGCGCTCCTCGCGCTGGCGCTGGTCTCCACCGTCGCGTTTCCGCTGCTCCCGACGGTCGTGCGCGAACGAATCGAGAGCACTGTCGCCGGCGGCTCCGGCTTCAACGTGGCCGGCGGAGCGCAGCTCGAAGCCTCGACCGCCTACCGCGTCGTGTTCGCTCAGGTCGGCCTCGACATGTTCCGGACGTCTCCCCTGTGGGGCCGCGGGCTGAATTTCTTCTACTTCAACACGCCCGAGTTCTCGGCGAAGTACGGGGTTCTCGACTATCGCGATGCGCACAACATCGTGATCAAGATGGCCGTCGAGATGGGCATGTTCGGGCTGGCCGCGTTGGCATGGCTGGTCTGGGCCGTGTTCCGCTGTGGCCGGCGCCTTTGGCGCGCGGACTCGGACGAGTTCCGCATCGGCGCGGTCATGCTCGCCTCGGGAACGCATCTCCTGATCGCGAGTTTCTCGACGAACTCGTTCCTCGTGACCAAGGACATCTCGGCGTACTTCTGGATCCTGTACGCGCTGTCGGCGCGCGCCTATGTCGAGCGTTCCGCGGTCGCGGAAGCGGTGTCCGCCCTGCCGGTGGTGCGCGGCAGGTGGCGCAGGTTCTCCCAGAGAACCGCCGCGGCGGCGTCCCAGCTGTAGTGTGTGCGAATCAGCTCGGCGCCGGCCTCGCCGAGCGCGCGTCGCCGGGCCGGGTCGTTCAGCAGCGCGAGCGCGGCGCGCGCGAGGTTCTCCGCGCCGTCCGCCACGACCGCGTGTACGCCGGGCTCGAGGCGATCGAAGCCCTCGCAAGTGACTGAGCTCGCGACCATCGCCTTGCCCATGGCGAGCGCTGCCTGGAGCTTGTTCTTCATGCCGGTTCCGAAGCGCAGCGGACTCACCACGACCGTCGCGCGTGCCAGATATGGGCGCACGTCGGGCACGAAGCCAGTCACGATCACGCGCCGGCCGTCCTGAAGCTCCCGCAGCGCCTCGGCGGGCTCGGGACCGACGACGATCGCGCGCGCGTCCGGGCGCGCGCGCCACACGAGCGGCATCACGTCGCGCACCAGGTGCAGCGCGGCGTCGCCGTTGGGCGGGAAGGCGAGGTTGCCGAAGAACAGGAGGTCGTTCGCGGCCTCGGTTCGGTCGCTCACGTGCTCGGGCGAGAAGTACTCGACGTCGCCCCCGTCGATCACGTTCGCGATCGACAGGTCGGGCATGCGCGCGCGCAGCGCCGCGATGTCCGCCGTCGAGTTGAGCACCGCGCGTCCCGCCCGCCGCAGCCCCATGCGCTGAAACCGGCGCAGCGTCACGAGCGCCGTGCGCAGCTTCACGCGCTCCCACGTCGAGAGAGTCTCGTCGACCGCGAGCCGGCGTTCCGTCGCGAGCACGGGAGAGTCCACCAGGTCCCACAGCGTCGAGCGCCACAGGTCGCGCGGCACGCACTGCAGGGTGTCTCGCTCCCAGCAGTAGAAGACCACCGGTCCGTGCGTCCGAACCAGCGCGCGCGAGCGCGCGTGTGCTGCGCGCAGCACCGCGCGGTCCCGAAAGCGCAGGTCGAAGAGCGGGCGGGCCGCGAGCAGGGTGAGCCCCTTCGCGAGCGCCGACGCCTCGCCGCGGCGATAGAACGCGGTCGTGGACGCGAACACCTGTCGGAGCTCCGGGTGCTCACGGAAGCGCTCCCACTCCTCGGGCGACTGACCCACGACGGCGAGGCAGTGAACGGGCGTGCGCGCGGCGATGCGCTTCAAGAGCTGGAACGGACGCGGAGTGCCCGCTTCGGGGGGAATCGGAAAGACGCTCCCGATCACCGCCACGACGGTGGGGTCGGCCTCGTCCTGCGCCGGAGTGACACAGCCCGGTGTCATGCGCGAAAGCTCGGTTACGAAGCCGGCGCGCGGCCGAAGTCGTCCTCGATTCGAACGACGTCGTCGATCTCGGGGCTCGAGACCTCGCAGAGCTCGCAGTCCGAGACCCCTTCGAAACGGTGCCGCCGGCCCGGAGTGATGCGCCGGCTGGCGCCCGGCCCGAGGTCGGTGACCTCCAGCTCGCCGGCGTCGTTCTCGAGCGTCAGCCGCAGGGTTCCGCGCAGCACGTAGATCGCCTCGTCCTTCTGACGATGGAGCTGCAGCGACAGCCGCTTGCCCGCGCGGATCGCGAGGATCTTGCCCAGATAGCGCGGAGTCTCCGCCCAGATCTCCTCGTGCCCCCAGGGTTTTTCGACGCGCCGCGACACGCGCGCGAGCGTAGCATGGGGCCCAGGCGTGCGGAACTTCACGCGCGTTGCGGCTCGCCTGCCGGTCGCCGGGAGTGAGTAGCGGGCCACCGCTTTTGAACCGGTGCCTACACAGCTGCGCAGCTTGGGCCTCAGTCCCTGCGGCGCCGCGTGGGAACCGCCCGGAGTACAATTGGCACGCTAGTCGCAAGCTCCGACTTCGGAGCTGTCGTCGAAATCGGCGCCGGAGCCGCATCCCTCCCCACCACGTCTTGCGAGCCATGCGATGAAGCCCGCCCAGAGAGTCCTGATCGTCGATGACGACGAGAGCGCGCGCGAATGGCTGGCCGCGTTCATGCGCATGCGCGGCCTCGCTCCGGTGTGTGCGGCCTCGGGTGAGGAAGCGCTCGAGGGGCTGCAGCGCGCCGTCCCGGACGTGGCGACGCTCGATCTGGTTCTGCCGGGCATGGATGGCCTCGCGACGTTGCGCGCCATGAAGGCGCTCGCGCCCAGCGTGCCCGTGATCGTGCTCTCGGGCGTCGGCGCGACTCAGGCGATCGTCGAGGCGCTGCGCTTCGGAGCGGCGGACTTCCTGCGCAAGCCGTTCGAAACCGAGGAGCTCGAGATCGCGCTCGACAAGGCGCTCGCACGCGCGGCCCTCGAACGCGACACCAGCGGGTTCCGCGCGCGCCTTGCCGACGGCGCGTTCTCGCCCGCGCCGCTGGGGTTGTTCGCCGGAGAGAGTCGCAAGATGCGGCTGGTCGACGACATGATCGACCACGTCGCCGACACCGACATCACGGTGCTGCTGCGCGGCGAGAGCGGCACCGGCAAGGAGATCGTGGCGCGCGCCGTGTGGTCGCGCTCGAGCCGGGCGCGGCGCCCGTTCGTGAAGGTGAACTGCGCGGCGCTGCCGCACGAGCTGCTCGAGAGCGAGCTCTTCGGCTACGAGAAAGGCGCGTTCACCGGCGCGCAGAAGCGCAAGCTCGGCAAGTTCGAGATCGCCAACGGCGGCACGATCTTCCTCGACGAGATTTCGGAGATGCACCCGAGC
>WNFL01348398.1_pt2 | contig 10136 bp, 10 predicted proteins | sample 5400361 | NCBI WGS metagenome assembly WNFL01 (sample SAMN13153351, study PRJNA577476) | soil metagenome | isolation source: 40 cm soil on Douglas fir-dominated hillslope | place: USA:California | collected 2013-09-17
GAGGTGCGGTTAAATCCAACCTCCCGGAGCGCTTGCAAGTGATCCCTGGTAAGCCCGCGCGGATCTACTTCCACTCCCGCTTCGATATCCGGCGCAAAGTGGAATCTTGAACGGATTGCCGCGCCTAATCGACGAATCTCGTCCGGCAATGAAAACGTGGGCGTGCCGCCACCGAAATGCAATTGCACCACCTTGCGCCCGGGATTAATCAGCGCCTTCATCAAATCCATTTCGCGCTCAAGATATTTGATGTAATCGCCGCTTTTGTTCTGATCCGTTGTGATTACAGTCGTGCAGCCGCAGAACCAACAAAGCGACTGACAAAACGGCAGGTGAAAATAGAGCGACAGATCGCGCGACGAAGAACCATTCTCGCGAATCTTTTCCACGAGATTTTCCCGCGAAAGTTCGTCACTAAACTGAGTCGCCGGCGGGTAGGATGTATAGCGCGGGCCGGGAACGTTATACTTCCTGACCAGATCAATATCGACTTTCAACATACTCATAGGGCGCCTCGCACGGTTGCGACCAGGCTTTCGATGCACTCGAGCCGGGCCGTCGGCGGAACTCCGTGGCCCAGGTTGAAAATGTGACCAGGCCGGCCACGCATTTCCAACAAAATACGTCGCGCTTCGGACGCCACCATCTCCGGCGTCGTTGATAAAAGAAACGGATCGAGATTGCCCTGGACGGCGACCTGAGCCGGCAACCGGGCGGCCACTTCGGCCAATCGCGTGTTCCAATCCACCCCGATGACATTCGCGCCGGTGTCCACCAGATCCTGCCAATTACCGTGGACGCCGCGCGAGAACACGATTACCGGAACACGTGCTTTGACGGCCTCGACAATTTGGCGAATCCAAATGCCGGAGCCTTCAAAGAAGTTTCCATCGGAAAGCGCGCCGCCCAGGCTGTCGAAGATTTGCACCGCATCAGCCCCGGCATCGATTTGCAGATTCAGGAAAGCAATGACCGCCCGCGTAATCTTATCCAGCAATTTCGAGAGAAGCCTTGGTTCGGCATAGAGCATCGACTTAGCCCGGGTGTAGTCTTTCACGCCACCGCCTTCAATCATGAAATTGGCCAATGTCCATGGCGAACCGGCAAATCCGATCAACGCGGTATTGTCGCCCAGCGCTGATTTGATTAACCGCAATGCCTGGGACGTATATTGCAGTCGATCGGCAACGCAGCCGACGTCCAAACGCTCGATGTCTGCGGCGGTCTTGATTAGAAAGCCCATCTGAATTCCGCCACGCTCTTGAAACTCGTAAGGCTGCCCCAAACCTTCTGCGATCGCCAAAATATCGCTGAAAAGTATTGCGGCATCGAAATCGAATCTCCGAATCGGCTGTAGTGTAACTTCGGCAGCGAGCTCCGGAGTCTGGACTAATTCCAGGAACGAATGATCTTCCTTTAGCTCGCGATATTCCGGCAGTGCACGCCCGGCCTGGCGCATTAACCAGAGCGGCGGATAATCGAGCGCCCGGCAGTGGCAGGCATCGAGAAATCGCTTTCGATTTGAGGGCGGGGCGGTTGCCGAAGCCGTTTCGCTCTTTGATTCCATGTTTGCCACGGGAACAGTCATTTCATCAGTTTCCAGTTTAGCCAGCATTGTTGGATTGCCAGTTCGTTCTTACTGCACCATCAACAGACAACAGCTTATTACAGGCCGTATTCAGGACACTGCACATTTCTTGTCCTTTGAAGAACATATTTTGGTTAGTCCAGGGGATGCCCCAGGCTGCAGGGATCAATCGCACTACTGACGGCAAAACCCGATCTGTGACTGCCTTACTAAAATAGCCGCTGACCTGGCGCGCACAATTCGGCAGTCGATACGTACATGTTCGGCGTTGGAACTCTGTCGCCGAATCTAGCAAGGAAGATATTGCGCTTTCCACCATCCTGCCATTTGAGCTGAAGCAGGGGCTCGCTTATTTGAGAAGCGCGATCGACCGCCACCGTGAAAATGCTGGTTTTGGCGCGGGGTGTGTACCAAAGCGATTCGCCGCAACCTCCCATTGCGCAAGACTCCATCGATGCGCTTTTCACTGAAACGAAATCGCCGGCCGAAAAGTCGCAGGCAGTTTCGTTTTGGCTGAACTTCAACGACACGGTTCGTGATGCAAATTTCTGGCTATCGAGTCCGGGAACGGTGGCCTTCAGCCAGGCCAGCAACGCCTCGCGCTGCGGTTCAGTCGCTTCTTTCGGCAGATAGGCAACCACATGGTCGGCCTTTGCGCCTTCGGCCAAATTTTCACCCGACGCTTGAACCAGGGCGACACTCAGCCCGCGCAGGTCGGCATTGGCAACCTCACCTCCCGTAAAATTCCACGCTTGTAGCATGTAGCGGCCGCCGAGCGTGTCTTCGCTGGAAACGACGCAACCGCCGGCATACAATTCACACGAATGCAATTCCAACATCCGCCCACGGGGGACGTCGGCAGAAACCGCCGACAGCGCAGCCAGCATCAAAATGGAAAATGTAACGAACGCTCTCATAAATATCCTTACTCGGTTATTATATAATACACTGACGAAGGCGGTCCGACCAGAAGCTTTCTCGCTATTCTACGCCTTGAAGCGCTTTATCACCCGCTCCAATCCGTTAAGTCCAATTTCGAGCTTGCTTAACTCCGGACCGAAACTGACGCGGCAATAGTTTCCGTAACGTCCGTGCGACCGCCGGTTCCCCGGATTCACGTCGAAGAAAGTCCCCGGCACGATGATTACTTTTTCCTTCAATCCCTCCCGGAAAAACGCCATGCCATCGTCCAGCGGTTTGGGCAATTGAGACAGGTTGGCCCAGACGTAAAAGGATCCCGATGGTTCGGCATCCACGCCGATGCCCATTTGGACTAATCGCTTCAACACAAAATCGCGTTTCGCGCCAAAATGCTTTTGAATCGCTTCGGTTTCCTGGAAGGCGCGTTTCGGTTCGAGCAACGACGCGGCGACGCCCTGAAACGGATGGTTCGCGCCCCCGTCCAGGAAGGACCCGGCGCTGGCGACCGTCTCAATCACTGCTTTGGGGCCCAGCGTCCAGCTCACCCGCCAGCCCGGATATCGCCAATTTTTCGTCAGTCCATCTACGATGATGACCGGGTCGGTCTCGACATCTTCCACGTAAGCTGCGGCTGAAACCATTTTCGCGGGACCGCCCGCACCATTATAGATGTAATGCGAATAAAATTCATCGAGGATGATCGAGCACTGGCATTCGCGAGCAAGCTGGCACCACTCGCTCAACTGCTCGCCTTCAACCAACTGGCCGGTCGGATTGCACGGATTGCTCACCAACAGTGCGCTCAGACCGCGCCCGAGAATCTCCTTTTTCAGATCGTCGGTGGAGATCTTATACCCACGCTCCGAATCGAGCAGAATCGGAATTGCGCTGAAGGCCTTAAAAACGCTCAGCAATTCTTCATAGGCCGTGTAATCGGGGATGAAGTGACCCATGTTCACATTGCCCAGCGCGCTGGCCAGCCGGGTCAATGCCAATCGCCCGCCGCTGGCGATGCTTACATTGTCCCGCGTATATTTCGATTTTTTATCGCGTCGATAGACCGTGTTGTAAAAATCGGCTACTGCCTGGCAAAGATCCTTGCTGCCTGCGACCGGCGCGTATTGTTGGTGTGCGCTGGCAATCGTTACCGTTTCGATTCGCGGCGGGGCGCCCGGAATCGGCCCGGTTTCGGGCGATCCCTGACCGAGGTTCGCCCAGTTCGGGTCATCATAGCTAAAGCCGTGCGACGCCGCTTCATGCATGACGTAGATTACGCCCGTGCGCGGCACGAACCGGAAGCCCGGTATGGTAGATGTCTCAGTTCCGTTCACGAAAAAATAATTTGCGACCCGGCGGCGTTCAGCTTTACATCCAGAATCTGTCGATTGACAAAAGTGGTCCGCAATCGTTCTTTGGCTTCTGGTGGCGCGAAGAAGAGCATGAAACCGCCGCCGCCCGCGCCGAGCAATTTGCCACCCCATGCCCCGGCTTCCAAGCCCTGGCGATAAATGGCGTCAATTTCCGGATTGGTAACTCCCCCATCGAGGCTGCGTTTGGCTTCCCAGGCGCGATGGAGCAATTCTCCAAATTCTTTCAATGGCCGATTCTCCACTAACAGTTCGTAGCCCTCGTAAACCATTGCGCGCATTTTGCGCAACGCCGGAATGTTTTGATCGACGCGCTTTAATTGCGCCGCGACTACATCGGAAGCTTTGCGAGTGATGCCGGTGAACACCAGGAACAGGTGGTCCTGAAATTCGGCGAGCCGTTGCGGCGATAGCGGCACGCGGTTGACCAGGATGTCGGTTTCCGATCGAAACTCGACCAGGTTAAATCCGCCGAACGCTGCCAGCACCTGGTCCTGGCAACCGACGTTGTCTTTCAAAATCTCGCGTTCAACGTGAATGGCTTCATACGCCAGTTGTTGTGGCCGCAGGAACTCGCCTTTGAATGTGTGCAACGCATGCAGCAAGGACACGGTGAAAGCCGAGGAGGATCCCAGCCCGGTAAAAGCCGGGAGATCGGCAAAGTTGTGCAGCTCGATGTCCCGTTCGAAGCCGCATAGACAAAGGCATTCGCGAAAAACGTTGTGCTGAATGTCGCGGGCTTGTTTCACCACCTCGACATTTCGATAGGAAATACGAATCGAATAATCGAAGAGATGACTCAGGAATGGGCTGGCGGTGACGTAAGAATATTTGTTGATGGCGGTGGCCAGCACGGCGCCGCCCTCTTTCAAAAAATATTCCGGATAATCCGTGCCGCCGCCAAAGAAACTGATGCGCACCGGGGCGCGGGAAATAATCATAGCGCGTCCAATTCGAACCAACCGAGGTTGGATTTCACGAAAGATCCAGCCTCGGGCAATGACTCAGGCGTGCCGATGTCCAGGAAGGGAGCGGTCATCCGCAGAATTTTCAAGGATACGCCGGAAGACGTCAATTCCGGAAATATCTCGCGCTCGAGGCTTAGTGGCGCGCGTTCGGGAAATTTCGCAAGCAGGGAATCGCGCAACAAATAAACACCGGTGCTAATGAGTCCTTTGCCGGGGCGCTTCTCCTCGAATCGCATCAGGTTTCCGGCTTTGTCGGTCACCAGGCTGCCGTAGCGGGATGCATCGGGCACCTCTCGGGCGTAGATAACGCCGGCCGTGCCGGCGTTCTGCAGCGCTGCCTGTGCCTTGTCCAATTCGGCAAAAGCGATCGTGTCGCCATTCATGACGAGCCAGCCTGCCGCCTGTTCACCGCTTTCTCGCGCGGCATGTCGCACCGCGCCACCCGTGCCCAACGGCTCAGGTTCGGCGACACAATGCACTGTCACGCCGCGCACGGGTTGGCGGTCAAAATGCCGTTGCACGACTTCCGCGAGGTACCCGGTCGAAAGCACGACGCGGCGTACACCCTGTTTCGCCAGATAGCGCACCAGCCATTCCAGGCATGGTTTGCCCTCGATCGGCGCCATCGGCTTGGGAAGGTCAGGCAGCAGATGCTTTATGCGCGTGCCGAATCCGCCTGCCAAAATGACAGCTACAATCTGGTCTGAACTAATGCCGGCCACGGGGAAATTGCCGGTGACTTAAACGTTCGAGTAAAGGCTATTACGCAGAATCGTGTAGCCTTTAATCAGTTCAACGATGCCGCGATCAAGCGGCCACGCAGGTTGGAATCCGGTCGCCGCCAGCCGGGCATTCGAAACAATGTAATCACGCTTGTCCGGGTCCTCGCCGATCGGAGCTTCCAGATAAACAAACTTTGGCAGGCGCTTTTTGATGACCGCGCAAAGTTCCACCTTGGAAAGGTTGGCGTCATCGAGGCCGACATTGTAAGCCTTGCCTTTCATTGATTCGAAATTCTTCATTCCGTGGAGGAACACGCGCACCACATCGCGAATATGAATGTAATTACGTTTGAAATGACCTTCGAAAATCACCACCGCCCGATCATTCACGGCGCGGTGAACGAAATCATTTACCAACAGATCGATTCGCATCCGTGGCGACATGCCGAATACGGTTGCCAGCCGGAAGCTGATGCTGTTCTCTCTTTTCAACACCGCTTCCTCAGCCTTGACCTTGGTAATGCCATACAATGAAATCGGCCGGAGCGGCGATTCTTCGGTGCAAAATTTGTCTTTCTCACCCACCCCATAGCCGCTGTTGGTGACCGGCATCATTATTTTCTGATTCGGGCTTGCGATTCGGCAGAGCATCTCGATCGCGTCCTGGTTCGTGCTTTGGGTCGCCGGGATGTCGGTATTGCAAAGCGGCACACCCACGAGCGCGGCAAGCGGAATGATGAGATCCGCTTTGGGCACCAGCGACTTCATCAGTTTTTCATCTCGCGAATCACCACGCACCACTTGAAAGGAGTCGTATTGGCAGCAGTCCAGCAGTGTACTCTGATTAAAGTAAAAACTATCCAGCACCGTTACTTCGTGACCCTCGGCGAGCAGGGTGGGGGTGAGCACCGAGCCGATGTAGCCCGCGCCGCCCGTAATCAATATTTTCATGCGCGCTACTACTTAGTCGCTGACCTCGTTAACCGCAATTCAATTCAGCCGCTGGGGCCTCGACGCGGCGGGGCGAATCGCAGTGGCATGCCTGGACGGCCTGGCTAAGCAAGTCAGCTCCGATGCCCGCCCGCTGATGCCGTCTCAAAACCGCAGTCCTAATCGAGTGCCATATAATGTTCTTGCACAATAAACTGACTGACAGACACCAATATGGTGAGCGGGAGCAAATCATCCCCGAGCGGATCTTCCCGGTAGCGTTTCGTCCTGCACGATCCAACAAAATGCCGTTTCAACTTCGTTTGTGGCAATTCCTGACGACGCGCCCTCGCAAGCGAATAATAATTTTCCAGCACCACCTCGCAGTTCTCCAGACCAGACACCAGCAGCGGGCACATCACCAGACCCGGATCCGTCTTGTGCGCCTCCAGGCGGCTTCGAGGATCGCAGGTTTCAACCCGTATCACGGGACCCCCTTTTTGATCGTTCTCCGCCCAACAGGTCCCAATTATCTCGCTGGCCGAAACTATCGACCCAATCAAAGGGCTCGTCCCCCCAACCTTCCTGGTCCAATGCGCTTCCTTATCGATATCCAAGTCCAGGCCGAATGCTGTGTTAGCCACCTGTGCCGTCAGCGAAATGAACTTTTTGCGAGGATAGGATTGCTTGCCATCGATTCGCAACTCTGATTCCTCACCTATGATCCAAAAGGAAAATGTTCGCAGTGATCTCTTGAAATAAAAGAGGAATTCCTGCACCGACGCCTGGCTGAATGCGTTGCAATGATGATGCATTTTTATTAGTAACACTGGCCCCTCACGGCACTCAATCTCAAAGCTTAGCCGTAACAATGCAGTCGGACAAGTGCCGCCATTTATGGATTTATGGATCGATTGTTTTTTGTGAAGAAAGCCGTTCAGTCGCGGGCATGCGCCCGACTCACCAGAATCCAATTTAAAAGTGCCAATAAGTCCATTCAAATCGAGTTGACCGACCAGAAGCTTCGCCCTCTGCACAAACCTTCCTGATTTTTCGCGCCCCGGCCAAAGAGAGCGAGTCAAACAGACGCGCAGACATTTACGGACCAACGCCCGCATACTTTCCCCTATTGTTCGAATCTTGCGGGCGAAGCGGCCAGTTCAACTGCAGTTTATCCGTCATGCCCTTGACAAAAGAACGGCTTGCGAGCAAGGGCATGGCGGATAAACTGCTTAAGGTTAGCCCGAAACGCAGCGCCATGACACTGCTCGCAAATGTTGCTGTCCCGCTCTTTTTTCCGCAGCCGCTACTGGCGTTGCTTGCGCTGATGCCGATCATTGCGATTGAGACGTTGCTGCTGCGGCGCCGGACTAGCGTTAGTTGGCGTGACGTTTCGGTAGCTAATGTCTGCTCTACCATTGTGGGCATTCCCCTCGCCCTTGTCTCTGTCATGGTTTTGGGGTCTATGTTTGAGGTGTTCCTCGATAAGAATTACAGTCGGCTGTCGGATGTGCTTTTCGTGCTTCTCGCAGTCACAGTACCATGCTTCGCGTTGTCTGTTTACCTTGAGGGCAGCTATTTGCGTTCCAGAGTCATAGGATTGAGTGGCCGCTCGTTCTGGTTTACCGTCACGAAGGCGCATTGCTACTCGTATCTGGCGCTGCTGGTGATTTACTGTCTATGGATTTCAGCCGAGATTTCGTGATGATGACATGGGCTAACAACATCACTGGAGCGAATGCGGGCGGGCTTTCTCACTTTCATGGCCGCGAATATTGCCCATTGCTTTAGTAGGGCCCGGCCTTGTATCAATGGCGCATGAGTTCAAGTATGGCCCCTATGGAGTTTTTACTGGAATCAGAAAAGACCCTCAAGTTCAGCTTGAGTCGGGAAAGACTTACTATCTTGCATTCAGGTTTTGGATTAGCCCCTTCCATCATCCCAATTCAGTTATGATCTCCGTGGATCCGGCAACTGGCGGGGGCAGTGCTGCCCATTCCTGGTCATCTGGCCCGCAGTCACTGATCTTCGCGTTTGTTGGAAAATCATTGCGTCGTCGTGTCGTGGTGGCACTCTCCCTTTGATGCCGACGAGTCTTCGAATCGGTCCGTATCGGTTCTTCTTCTATGCTGGCGACCGACAATGCACACTCATGTGCAACGCGATAACGCTGAAGCGAAATTCTGGCTTTCCCCAGTGCGTTTGGCTTGGAATCGTGGCTTTTCTGGGGCAGAGTTAAGGCAGATTGAGCGCATCACAGCAGAGCACGAACCTCAGCTAATTGAGATTTGGAATGATTACTTCGACATTGGCCAATAGCCCCACCGCAGTGGGCGTGGACGTGAGTGAAGACGAATTGACTGTTTCACTTTCCGATGGGAGAGTGGTCCGCGTGCCGCTCTCTTGGTATCCGCGTCTTTCAAATGCGTTGCCGCAGCATCGCGCGTCGTGGGAATTGATTGGGAGGGGACACGGCATTCACTGGCCGGAGCTAGATGAGGACATCAGCGTTGAAAATGTGCTCTTCGGCCAACCGTCTGGCGAGGGCGCGCGCTCGTTTGCCCGATGGAAGGACTGGTACCGCCAGAAGGTGGCCGCTGCTCCGAATGGCGGCCCCGCGATGCCGCTCGGCAGTTCGGGAGCCGCCGGGGTCCCGCCATCGGTGAGCTAATCTTAGTCGTTGCTCGCGTTCTGTGAGAAACCTGTTCATCCAACTGGCGGCGTGCATCGCGTCGGTTGTCCTGACCGGTTGCGATCCAACGGCGGCGGACAAAGATCCTCCCGCCATTCTTCTGTTCAATGGAAAGGGAACATCTGGCAATGATGTTGCAGCGGTCGAGAAAATCCTGAAGGACAACCATCTCAAATATTCCACCGTGAATTCCCGACAGTTGAACCGCATGAGCGAACCACAGCTCATGGCCTATCGTCTGATGCTTGTTCCCGGCGGAAATTACCTCATCATGGGCAACAGCCTGACCACGAACACAACGGCGAACATTCATAACGCCGTGCAGGGCGGGTTGAATTATTTGGGAATCTGTGCCGGAGCACTTCTTGCCGGACATGCACCCTGCAACAGTTTGAATCTGACGGCGGTGCGGTTCGACTTTTACGCAGTCGTGAATCGAGGGATCCACAAGGCTTCAGTGGCCATTACGAGCGCCGACAAGACGTCGCTTGAGCATTATTGGGAAGACGGACCGCGATTGACCGGCTGGGGCGCGGTGGTCGGCAAGTATCCCGATGGGACTCCCGCCATCGTTGAAGGAATGTCCGGCAAAGGATGGGTTATCCTCTGCGGCGTGCATCCTGAAGCGCCGATGAAGTGGCGAGGCGGAATGACTTTCGCCACACCAGCGACCCTTGACAACGCCTATGCTGGAAAGCTGATTGACGCGGCATTACACGGAACATCGCTCCCGCACTATTAACGGACATTTCGCTTATTCATCGGGTTTTAAATCCACCACCCCCATGTCGAAGAACTGTCCGACGGCGGTGCGCCGCGCGTGAACGGCCAGGACATTTCGGCCGGGCTTGAGGGTCGCTCGAGCCGTTCCCTTCAAAGTGGCCAGTTCGTATTGCGCTTTATACCCGGGAAGCGCTGAGGCAAGAACGCCGTTGAAATAGACCTGCG
>WNFL01402956.1_pt3 | contig 10136 bp, 9 predicted proteins | sample 5400361 | NCBI WGS metagenome assembly WNFL01 (sample SAMN13153351, study PRJNA577476) | soil metagenome | isolation source: 40 cm soil on Douglas fir-dominated hillslope | place: USA:California | collected 2013-09-17
CGTAGCCTTCATCGAGAAGGTGTGAATGGCCATGACCTCACTGCAGTATCTGGCCAAGTCGTACCTTGCGCTCGCTATTTGGCTGATTGAATCCACGATCTTGCCTTGCCTATTTTCTACTCCGGATCAGTACACATTCTGTATTTCCTGAGACATTTACGGACTCTCTCCCAGCTTGACACTCTGGTGCCTGACGGGTTCTTGTCCTGCCCCGGAGATATGGGGGGCGATTGGCACCAAGGAAGTGCACGAGCTGATACACCCTTCTGCTCAACTCACCCTCAGCAGGCGCATTTAGACATGTTCTTGCCGAAGCTGAAATCGCTCTTCACTAAGAATCATCCCTCGGTATTTCAGATCCCACAGTCGATCGCTGCACCGGGCACGAACAGCTTCGACAACTTAGAACGGTGCAAGCCTACACGTGCGGCCGGCAGACCTTGGTGTCCTTCCAAGCGGTCTGTCGCAAAATGTTGGCTTGAGCTTGAGCTTTGATCTTCGGACCACGCCAGCACCCTCAATAAAACCAGAGTGAGAGGTAACACGCCTATTCAGGTCAGGGGATCACGTTATGAGACGGACATCCAGACGTTTTGCTCTGAGCCCGGGAAAGGATGCTTGACATGGCGTGGGGCGTGGGGCGTCCTTAGGCAAGAAGGTGCTGAGTAAGTCCTTGTGAAAGCATGATTTGTAGGTTTCAGGAATATTTTCCGCTTTTTTCTGTCCCACGTATCTTCTGTCGACGGCCTCTGGAATAGCAAATTTGAAGTTAACCCCATCCGCCGCTGGGCTTTTCAGGGCTACCACGCTTGGCCATCACTTTCCCCTCCTACTCTACCACGATGAGCACGCAAGGTGGCCTTCAGAGAAGACGCGTCGCAGCTGCAAGCACTTCCAGCAACGGCTTCGTCGATCCAGATGAAGACAGGCCGTCGGGGCCAAATACAGCACCAACAACGCCGAACTCGAGCGTGGATAGAGATGGACTTCGCGAAGGCCGCTTGGCGCATGCGGGGACAGCGATGGAAGGGGGTTCAAAAGTAGCATACGATCCCCGCGACCTCGTAGGCGCTGGGAGTGGCGGCACAGACGACTCAAAAGTACCAAAGCTCACTCTACTGGAGGAAGTTCTACTCCTGGGCATCAAGGACCGCGCGGTGAGTTTCCGTTTTGGAGGCTTCGCAGCTTCCCCCTGCAAGGACCCTCTCCTCTTGTTTTCCGACTCGCCCCACTCAATGCACGCTGCTGTGCAAGCGCGCACCGGGAACCTTATGATGCTGCTGACGCCAATACACTCGGCGCTTGACCTAGCTATGGAATACCGAACTGACGGACAGTGGATAGGGGTATCTCTCCTTTTGGAACGACAATATATCATATGCCCTGCGAGGGTGTATCATCATTGAATTGGCCTTACGTCGGCGCATAGCGGTGGTGAAGGATCCTGCGAGGAGGCGACTTCCTCTCGCAGACAGGTTGGTCTAAGGGTCATCAGGATACAGCCTACTTACCATACACCAGACCTATCGAAGTCTTGTCAGACCGCCAAACTGGGGAGACTATTCTTGATGAAGCCTTGCGGTTAATGAAGAGTCAACAAGATGGCCCAGGAGGGGGTGTCCAGGGAGAAAAGATGGGTGTAGGGAGCTGGGTTGATCTTATGAGTGGTATGTGGTCTGAGATTGTGCTCTTTGCGTCTCATTAGCTTCTCAGGGGAGACCTGGAATGTTCTCAAAATCGGTTACCAACTAAAACAGGTCCGCGAGCGGCTTGCGAAAGGCCTTGTTGATAAAGGTGTTCTTCGCACTGAGAAACGGAATTTCCTCCTATTTGATATGGCTACGCACCCGGTCGCAGACCCAACTGTGAGTCGCTAATGAATAGTCTTCGAGTGTTCGTTTATCCCCTTATTAGATAAAAGAGTCTATCATGTCCAGGGTCGTCGCCCTTCTCACTGCCCGCACAACATCTATTCCCCCTGCCGCCCTCCACTCTTCCAAGACTGAAGCAGCCATCGAGTTTCCCATTACCCGAGCGATTTCTCTTGTATGTGCTGCCTATGCGGCATCCGTTCTCGACAACGCCCTGGTTCGTCTAGGTTATGACGAACGAGAGGCGGCCTTCAACCGATCCGATGAGCTCCTCAGCGAATTCTGTATCTGGCCATTGGGTTCGGGCTCCTCAGGTGGGTCAACGCGACGCGGTGTTGGGACTGGGGGTTCAGGTCCGACATCTAGGGAGCTTATTCTCGCGCTGGTCCAAGCGGTCAAGGCGGAGATGACCGAGGGCAAAGAAGGGGACGACCTCTGCTTTGAAGTCATCGTCACTGTGTTCGAGGTGTTCTCGAGAATGGACTCTCTGTTAGGTTAATTACCGGTTCCGATACATTCATTATTGATATACCTCGCTGTGTTTCTTGATCCGCAATAGTGGGAAATATAGAAATGAGATAATCAGCACTCTGATAGCTAGAATGGGTAACAACATGAGAGCACAAGCCAATGTAGTAGTCAATGGCGCAGATCATACTTATGACCATAAGGAAAACTACAAGAGAGGAAGGAATTACAGAACTAGATACCAGGTGAGTGTTGAGAAGAGACGTTTTGTGGTTCGAGCTCACCAATAGCGAGAAATAACAAATCCACTCAATCTAATCCAATCCATAATAAAGATACCCAAACCGCAAGGTCCTCCAGCGACTCCAGGTTATGTGCTGAAGAGCATTAGTCTGGGCACATTCAATTCAGCCTGTCTTTGGCGTTCTTCTTTTTCTCGTTTCTTCGCATCCATCACATGCCTCTTACTGTCAGCAGAAACCCGCTTGGTTTCTTCTTGCTGTGCCTTCGCCTCGCGCTCCTGCTCGACCTTGAGGAGGGCCGCCTCGGCCTTCTTCGCCGCCCTATCCGCCTTTTGACGCGCCTTTTCTGCCGCTCTCTCCGCTTTGCTGAGAGCCACACCGGTGGGCATCGTACCGTTCATGGCAAACGATGTGGCAGCTAAAACCGAAGGCGACATGTGCTCTTTCATCGGGTTTGCACCCCCCCCGCTTGTTCGGCTTAGGATGTCTGTAAACGAGCTGATTTCGCTACCTCCACTGCGAGAGTGTGAGCGCTGTAGACCACCCAATCCGCCAGGACCGACAGAACTGCCAGAACCGCCTACTGTGCTCCCCCCCTCGAAAAAAGAGGTTGCAGGCGTTGTAATAGCAGAATGAACATGATTTGCGGATGAAAGCCCCGCGGATGCTGGTGGTTGCCAACTAGAGGGTGGCAATGGAGTAGCCCATTTGAACCCGAGTGTCTTCTCCATTGCTTTCTCCCTCTCCCTTACCTCACTGAAAGTGTGAGAGGGTGTCTGGAATGAGACCTTCTGGTGTTCGTTGGTAGCCTCGATCTCATTGTAATCCAGTGAAGACTTCTCGTCGATGCGACCCAAAGCATGGGGTGCCCCAGAGAGGACTGGGGTTGTGGAATCTGTAGGCGTAGCGAGCCGGGTTTGGATGCTGCCGAACGAACTGGATCGTGATACACTGTCCGAAATCAAGCTGGGGAGCATCGAACCAGGGCTAGCGGGAGTAATTGGCGGATTCAAGAGGAGACTCCCGGAGGAATTAAAATGACCAGGTCCAGGTTGGGCAGGGCGCGAGTTCTGCTTCGAAAGGTCATGCAGGTTCTGTTCGCTGCCACCGTATCGACCACGATGCAAAGTTGGTTTGCGAAAGGGAGCGTGATTTGCATCAGTACCAGTGGGGGCGGTTCGTAATGGACTGCGCGGTGGAGGAGACATGGCAATGGTATTTGGCATTGAAGGGGCACTCTTGTATCGAGGAAGTGGTGATGACCTCGCGGTGATGTGCTGTGGGGGGTTGGGGAACTGCAAAGTCTGAACAGAGGCCGGAAGACGTGACTCTGCTTCGGTATAATAGTCTACAGCACCACCACCCCGCGGGTGAGCATGTTCAATCTCATATAGTGGAGCTGGGCTGCGGGGTGTCCCCGAAACTTCCAGCGGCCTAGCGAGAGCCCCGCGTCTCAACATGGAAGGGAGCTGGGCATTCTCGTATGCAGGAGGAGGAGCACCTTGACTGTAGCGAGTAGAGGGAGAAGACACCCAATCTCCTTCGTGAATGTTCTGGCTGTCCTTTTGCGTGACGGATTCAAGCTGGTTAAGTAGCCTCTTCATCCTAGCGTCCGCATCCGAGTCGTCTTGAACTAATCCAAGCATCTCATCAAAGTCGGGCCTGTCAATCTGGTGTTTCTCGGGCGGAAGCTGAGGTTTTTGCTTGCTCTCTTGAATCGATTGAATCCCGGGTCTCGCGGCGAGGGAATTGCCATTGGGCCCACCAGTCGAGATTCGGGCGCTTGCGCTTCGAACCCCTCGAGGTACCGCTGGCCACTGTGGTAGTGTATCGAAGGTTTGTCTCCTTTGCTGCAACCGCTGGCCTGGTGGCAAGCTGGTGGGCGCATTGGGATCGACGGCTGAATGGGGTGAGAATTCAAGTGCCCCATGTGTCTCGTAGTAGTCAGCGTCAACACTGTCGGCATAGGGCGTTGTCACAGCAAACGCATTCGACATATCACTCTCATATTCTTGTTGTGGGTGGGGCACTGTAAGGTGCAGTCCAGTGACAGCTTGGCGGCTATATCCATCTAGAAGGGGCGAACATTGGGGGAAAGGATTTCAAGAAGTCTCAATTAATTGTACCAACATGACATTCGATCAGAAGCGCTCACTTGTTGAAGCGCTCAGTACTGAGCTGGGAGCCGGTGCAGAGCCATATGTGCTTCTCATGGACGGGCCATCGCTTGGTCTCGAAGGCCTGTTGGGCGCGTCCGACATTCCCCGGGGACGCGCTCCTCCGTCGTCTGGCCCAGGTCCGGGACCTACCGGTGGGCGTGCACGGGCGCTGGATCGCTGCTTGCTAGAAGACTACGAAAAGGATAGTCAGTCGGCAAATTTCGACAACACCTAAGTGCGACCATGTGTACTTACCATGACCACCTTGAGAGCACGGATCTGCAAGCTTTGACAATCGCACAACGTCGCGACTTCGTACACCCCAACAGACGTTGTATGCGTAAGAGCGCGGTGCATAGCATGCTTGACTTGTACTTCGAGGTCTTTGAGGCCATACGTAGTGCCGAGCAGAAGCAAGGCACTGAGCACCGCGGGAGCATGCTGCAGTCGGGTGATGAGGCCTTGGGTGTAGATCCACTGCAAGAAGGCGAGGGTGATGGGGTACGGCTCTGACAGCTGCAACGAGCGAGAGGTCAATCGCGGGTCGGGTCTCCCTCCCGCCTCTCGATCGCCTTCCACCAATACGCCAGGGAGATCGGGGAGGGCGACATCTCCGCGCACCCGAATGGCGGACCCCATCCCATCGAGGACGTGATTCACATTATCCTGGAAGTCTCTCCGCTTGTCCCGGAACCACTCCCATCGCTCTTCGAGCAGCCTCCTCGAGCACGCGATCCTCCGTCCATCCTCACAAGCGACCTCAAAGTCGGCACAAACGCCTTCCTCGAGTGCGGCGAGACCCATCTCCTGCGCAGCCAGGCTGAGCGTGAGCTCTGGGGGTTGGTATATCCCGAACGCCTCCAAGTCGATATACGCGACATGGTCCCAGGAGAGTAACCGCCGATTGTAGTCTTCCACAAGGTTGCCCTCTCGGTTGCCAAAGATGAGGAAACGATTGCCGCGCTCCCAGAGAACACCACGGGACCACGACCCAGAGGCTAGCGTCGCCCCAGGGTCTATTCGCGACCAGGTCATGTTGACGAGGTCGAGTGCCCAGATGGAGAAGCTTTGATACGAATGTGCGAGATATGTGCCAGCGATGACGAGGTGTTGCCCAAGTATTGCGCCAGTCGGGAAGCGAAGGCCGGGAGGCAGAGCCGAACCTGACATGGAACCAGAGCGATCTGTGATAGTAAAGTCGCTCGGGAGTGGGCCAATAACTTCAAGTTCACGCTTGACATCTGTGAACTGTACCAAAAATCAATGTGAGTCTACAATAACCTAGGGGGAAAGCGTATGAAAAGAAAAGGGAGACCAACGCACATTGTAGTTCGAGTATAAATAGATATCGTTTGGAAATTCGTCGGTAGGTTCGCAGGAGTACGGCAGATGCACGAGCTCTTTTGTGGGGGTAGGACCATCGGGGGCAGTATCAATAGCAGCAGTATTTCCAGCTCGTACCACGTTGGAGCCTGACGCGAAGCGGGCGCCTACTGGGCCAAGGAATTGGTAGCCTTGTGGTGGGGGGCTCCCGGAACCGTTGCCAGCCTTGAGTTCATCCATAGGTGAACGCACCCGGCGGGCTGCACAGACGGCAACGCTCCTGTACGTGCCACAGTGTCGTGGATAAGCCCTCCACATGACCCACGTCGCAGTTGGAAGGTCATAGACGTGTATATCGTCGAGCCAGACATTGGAGAGGTCCTGTCCTCCGATGATGAAGAGTTTCGAGGCGGTGACGGATGACAGGTGGGCATAGCGGGCCCGGGGTGTTGGAACAGGGTTGGCGGGATCGTCTGAAGCGGTTTGAACAGGCGCTACGGGAAGCCAGGAGAGGGTGGAGAGAGAGAAGAGGCGAACGTCGGATAGGACGCAAAGATCCTCAGAGGTCGGGTCTGCATAACCCATTCCACCGAAGATAACGAGATGGTCGTCCCCTAAAGCAGTGTGCAGTGTGTCAGTTTGGCTGAAACACGTCTCGGGGGTATCGAGGACAGCGAGGGTAGTCGAGATGGAGATGCCTCCCATGGAGATACTCCCCCGTCGGGCGAGGGCAATTGATCGAAGGAGAAGACTCACAAGCGTCAGCGCTGTGAAAGTAACGGGGACCTGGGACTGGATCGTCGGGTTTCGGCTCGACCTTTGTCCAAATGAAAGTTTGAAGATCAAAGATATACATATCAGACACCATTTTGCGGAGGGATACCAGGCGGCCGCCCTATAATTTTGGAGAGGGAGGTGTTATCGTTGAATACAAACAGAGGACGGTTTGACGAGGGAAGTTTGAAGGGGGACATACAAAGAGATACATTTTGCTGCCAAGTACGGTGGTGGATGCGCCCTATGGGATGAGGGAGTGAGTCAGCCCTGCGTACTGGATGCCGGGATCGCGGGGAAAGGAAGACGCACGACAAGTGGCGGAGGGACATCTCCCTTAGTCTTTCGAGCGAATGTGGTAAGATCGGAAACGGAGTGCATGGCGGACGAGGGCGGACGAGGGGGTTGGGAGCCCGGGTGTTTCTAGCGGTTACGGCTGCGGTGGCGAAACCGCAAAGAGAGAGGGCAGACTTGAGATATTTTAGAGGATATCTGTTGGAGAGCAGATTTGCAAGGTGAGTATCAGTTGATATGGACTCGACGAGCTGGAAACCGTGGAGGTGAAGGTGGTGGAGGAGAGCAGAGCAGAGCAGAGCAGAGCCAAGGAGGGACACTGCGCACTGTGTACTGTGTACTGCTTATCGTATACTGTATTACTGTGTACTGCTTATCGTATACTGTATATCGTCTAGGTTTATTGTGGCAATCCCGCCCCGTGAAATATCAACGCCCTCGGCTGCGGCCGACAGGGTAGCCTGCCAATGTGCGTCCTCGTTGCGGGAGACGGTGAGGAAGAGGTGTACACGTCGCTAGGCTTGGACTGAGAGCTATAGAGAGGTATCGATGCAGAGAGATGCAGAGAGAGAATGAGAGAATGGACCAAGCTTTGTCCTCTTCACCAACACTACTAAATCACCGACTTTTGACTAAACCCAAATTGGAACAACTCGCGGGATTTCATTTCATCCAACGGAACAAGTGCCAAGTGGACTATGTTTGCTTGGGGGCTAGAATCTAGAATATTGTCGTTTAGGTCGTCGCTTCCCGCTTCCAGATCCGTTGAAACGGTGCGCGCGCGGGCGGGTCCTCACGGCCGCATCTTTTCTATCCATCCCTTACTGCTTACTACTGTGACCTGCATTCTCGTCAAGAAGTCAAAAGTTTAGAACTCCCACACCACCGTAACGGATAACAGTCTCAATCACATTCCCAGATTCGTACTCGTGGGAGAAAGAGAAAGAGAAAAGGAGCTGAGGTGTAGCCGTGTCACCATCCAGGAACCACAAGATTTCAACGCCGTGGCCGGCAAGGCAGGGCAGGACCATACGGTACGCGAAGCGCGAAGGGGGGGGCGGACGTAACGTCACACGCAAATCACGGAATGAACACATGGTACATCCTGTCGCAACTTTCCCAACCCCGCCTTCCCCTTGCAACGCGCAACACGCAACACGCAACGCGCAACGCGATCGTTTTATTTACTTATTTACTTATCTACTTGGTGAAAAGGTATTCACATATCTTACTGTCTTGTTGACGCAGGCGAACCTGCGCATCTAAGCGATGGGTCCTCTTCTGCCGCTTTCCTCCCGCCCGACGTTCGCCTAAAATGACGACGTCGTCGGCCGACTCTCTCTGCCCATCTACAGCGGTAGTAGAACAGCGGGCGGTAGGCGGTAGGCGGTAGACTCGCTCCTCGAGCGCCATACGAGCGCGCCCTGTGCGATGGCCCCATTTAATTTCAATCTCTAACTCAAAACTCAAAGCGCGACCTCCCGGCGGCTCCGCTCGGCTGACCGGCTGCGCAGAACACTTATCACACGCATTTGCAATAACATAACTGAACCAAATGAACAAATGAACAAATGAACAACTACTCAAACGGAAAGAAAAGCTTAACAAGCTTACTCAACGTACTGATCTCATCAACAAAGACGATATTTGTTCATGTTCCGAAGCATGTGGAGGCACCGTGCAGCTTCAGGGACCAAATGGGCGATTTGTTCTGTAGACTAATTAACATGAATGACACAGGTGCGGACGGGATCTGCAATGCGGTACAAAATACACATATGGGGCAGCAGATGCGCGATATTGATAGCAGACAAAATTTCGGTCACGAGTCGACTAGGAACGGGCTGTGGACGAATCCATTATTGTGATAAATGAACCGAGATCGGTAGCGCGTTTAGCCAAATGTAGGGTATATGCTGTATGTTATGAGAGATGATGATGGGCCATATCGGGTCCATCAGTCTCTTTCTTCTTGCAGATCGCGGAGGAAACTTGTGATGGGGTGTCGTCACCGATTTGTTGGGGGGGTGTACGTCGTCAATAGTATCCGTTAAAATGTAGTATGAGGGACATCCAATCCATACTGAGTTTATGAGCTTTGGCTCGACAATCGATCAACTCCTTGCCCACTAGCACTGGAAAGATGTGGGAAGCACTACTGGCAGTGTTGATCATCCTAGTCAGCCCGCTCAGCTGTCGTACACACACGTCAGTCAAGTGTTGGGTGGCCAAATGAAAATAAAATAAATGGATGAGCTTACCTGCAACAACGGAAGCGATGCGACGTTTATATGGCGCTCTACATCGAGGAGACAGGCATAGACTTCACTCGCGGCCTAATCAAACCGGAGAGGGCACGTACAAGTTAGGCATATTTGAGGATGATGCAGGAGGGAGACAAACGTACCTGCTGATCCCACGGAGGGAATGTACAGAGCCTATGTAGTATTCCCTGCCACTCGCAAGCCCGAAGCCCTACTCGTCCAAAGCCACCAAACAGAAGGGTAGGTCAGTTAAATGTCAACTCGAGTCCCGATTACAGGGTACCCAACCAGAAAGAGAGAGAAAAGAACGGACCAAGCGTAATGTCATCCTCGGTGTCCTGCAGCACCCGAACCAACGCCATGCCCAGTTCGTCGATGTTCAAGTGATCGAGCAGCGCTCGTGCCTGATGGATATAGGCGAGTGCATCAACGGCCTGAGGCTTGGCGATGCAAAGCGACTGGTTGAATCGGCATTTAGGTTTGCCTGATCCTCTGTAGGTCCGCCGGAAGACGTCTGCACGGGCGTGGAGTTCCAATATGGTGAAGAATGGGTTCGAGTTATTTGTGGGGTTGTTGGGGGTGTTGGTGGGCGTCGCGATCGTGGGAAGAAGAGGGGCCGTGGTTGAATGGGGAACAACAACGGCAGCCGCTCCAATACCAAAAGCAGGAATGGCGATTGGGGTGGCTGCGGGGGGGAGGTTCGGCAAGGCAGGGACGCCTCCGAGCGGAGCCGAAGGATTT
>WNFL01273907.1_pt3 | contig 10135 bp, 8 predicted proteins | sample 5400361 | NCBI WGS metagenome assembly WNFL01 (sample SAMN13153351, study PRJNA577476) | soil metagenome | isolation source: 40 cm soil on Douglas fir-dominated hillslope | place: USA:California | collected 2013-09-17
AACGCCAGATCTCCCACATTGATGATTCGCGACAGGCGGCCCAGTCTCCCAAAGAAATCCAAAACATTGAAGTACGGGCCGTCGGCTTGCACCTCAAATGGCATTTCGTAGTGGTATTCCTTCGGTACGATCGCTTGCGCAGTCAAGCGCCGAATCTGCACGTTGGAGGCGCTCGCCGCTCCTTGCAACAGGCGGATAAACTCGTCTGTTTCTTTTTCCTCGGGCACGATGGTCTTCAGCGTTTCCAATTGCTTGGAAAGCGCGTCCATCTGCTGCTTCAATTCTCCGTACCGTTGCTTGTAAACCTGGAGCTGTGTGACTTCCTGGTTTAACTTCGTGCGCGTCTGCACGGCGCTGTCCACCTCGTCCCGTTCCCGTGCGATTGGCGAACCTGGCACGTAAACTCCCACCAGCACCAGCACGACCGCAACTGCCGCCGCCACCAGGGCCTGCATGATCACGGACATATCTCGAAATGGATTGGCCATGGCGCCCCTTACCCTTTCTTCGCCGGCGCCTTCGCAGCCGCAGCCGGTGCCGGTGTGTTGGCCGGCCGCGCCTGCACTGCGTTGGGCGGAGTGATTTCAGCCGATATCTGGAATCCAAACGATTGCACTGCCGTGTTCTTCTCGTCCTGCTTCGTTTCCTTGATTTCGACCTTCTGGAAGTAGCCGGACCGCTTCAGCGCGGTGATAAAGTTCGCAACCGCGTTCACCGACGCGGAAGTCCCTTCCATCGAAAGCACGTTGCCCTTGCGGACCATTTCGGTGAGCCACAGGTTTTCCGTCCGCGACACCGTGTTCGCGACCATGTCCAGCAGTTCCTGCCCGCCGGTGCGGTCGCGTTGCAACTGCTCGATCGTCGAGACCCTTTGCTGCAACACCACCTTTTGCTTCTCGAACGCCTCCACCTGCAGCTTGGTCTGCTCCAGCTCCGTCTTTTGCGCTGTCAGCCTCTTGATTTCGGCGTTTTCCTTGTTCAGCTGCTGCTGCCAGGTGTAATAGAAAAACCCAAGAACCAGGGCCCCCAGTACCAATCCCGCGCCGATGAACACCACCGGCAGTGCCGCCCCCGTATCCACCGGACGCCGTGCGGCTCTCGGTCGAATTTGTCCTAGAAGGTTTATGCGGATCATGGCTAGTCGAAGCTCCTCAGCGCCAGACCTACGGCAATCGCCAGCCGTGGCGCCATTTCACGAATCTGGTCGTCACTGTGCTTGCCCGGGTCGATTAGCACTTTTCGGAAGGGGTTCAATTCTTCCACCGGCATTGCGAATTCTTCTCGCAGCAAGTCCACCAGCCCCGGAACCCGCGCCGTGCCGCCTGCCACCACGATTCGCTGAATATTCTCGCCACTGGCGGTTGCTCGGAAAAAGTCGAACGTCTTTTGAATTTCCAGCGTCAGAATGTCCGAAACACTGCGCAATATCTGTTGCTTCTGTTCGTCGGTGACGCTCGGCAGCGAATCCCCTCTCTTCAAGCGTTCCGCGTCTTCGAAGCTGAGGTCCAGTTCCTTCTGCAGTGCGTCGGTATATTGGTTGCCGCCCACGCTGACGTCGCGCGTGAACAACGGCACGCCTCCGCGCACAATATTAATGTTCATCACGCTCGCGCCGATGTTCAGCAGCGCCACCGTCTGCCCCGCATCCGGCTCATAGTTGACTTCGAAGCAGTTCTGCAAACCAAACGCGTCGATGTCCACCACCACTGGCGTCTTCCCCGCCTGCGCCAGTACGTTGGTGTGATTCAAAATTTTGTCTTTCTTCACTGCCACCAGCAGAACGTCCATCTGCGAGTCCATGGACTCCAGCAGCTGATAGCTCAGGTTCACGTCGGCGATGTCGAAGGGAATGTGCTGGCTGGCTTCCGAAGGAATGCGGTCATAAAGCTCGTCTTCGGTCATCAACGGTAGCGGCACCCGCTTGACAATCACCGAATGTCCCGAAACCGATGTCGCTACGTTTTTTGTCTTGATGCGCTGCGCATCGAATATTTTGCTGATGGCGTTCGCCACTTGCGGCGCGTCCATGATGGCTCCGTCCACCACCGTGTCCGGCGCCAGCGTTTCCATGCCGAAGCTCACCAGCTCATATCCCGACTTCGTCGATTTCAATTCCACGGCCTTGATCGAACTGGACCCGATGTCCAGTCCCACGAGTTGCCGGCTCTTTTTTCCCATTCCAAGCATTTCGCGGCCCCTTTTCTAGCCTACGTCCCTATTTCCCGCGACAGACTACCGCCGCCTCGCGGTCGCCTGACTCATCTTGCGTTCCATCCAGCGGTCCAGGATCGTTTTACGCAGTTTCCAACGGTTGCCGAGTTTAAACGCGGGAATCTCGCCTTCCGTGATGTAACGGTACAGGGTATCCGGGGAGATGCCCAGATACTGCGACGCCTGCCGCACATTCATCACTTCGCGCGATTCGCTCACGAGGAACGCCACCCCGGCATGCAGATGAACCACAAAATTTAACCACCGTGAGTTGCGCCGACCTGCGCTGCGAAGGTTGGAGGGCCGCAACCCGTGGGAGCTTTATGACATCCTATCACTCCGACCGTCAAGGGAATCTATAGGGCTGTTGCCCTAAGAATACGGGTAGTTCTAGGCAATTCGGGGGGTATTGGCCGATAGTACCTGCTCATATTGTGGGTATTCCCTGAAGAAACCACAAGCAGTTGTGGTTTGGCATTCCCCGCTCCCTGTACGCAAGGACGGTTATCCTTTGAAATCAGCCTCTTCGCACGGAGAAGTACTACCTGTTTTCTCGGCTCACTGAGTGGTTTTCTTCTGTTCCTGTTTCACTGGCGACTTTCTTTTGCCCTCCCACTGCGAACAATGTCATCCGTATCTCATTTTTTCTCAGGCTTTATCCAGCCCCAGCGATCTCCACAAGCCATCGACTCTTTTCTTCGTAGCTTCGTCCATCAAAATCTCGCCCGGCCATGGCCGTGTAAATCCTTCCGACGCCCACTTGCGCGTCGCATCAATCCCCATCTTCGACCCGTAGTCCTGCATCCGCGCCGCGTGATCCAGCGTATCCATCGGTCCCAGCGTAAACTGCACGTCCCTTTCGGGATCGAGCGCGCACAGCGTCTTCCAGACCACCTCGCTATAGTTGTGAATATTCACGTCGTGGTCCACCACCACGATCACCTTCGTAAACATCGCCTGCCCCAGCGACCAAATCGCGTTCATGATTTTCCGTGCATGCCCCGGATACGACTTGCGAATCGCGACAATCATCAAATTATGAAAAATTCCCTCCGCCGGCATCGCCACATCCACAATTTCCGGATACTGCATCTTCATCACCGGCAAGAACACGCGCTCCACCGCGTATCCCATGTAGAAATCTTCCTGCGGCGGCGGCCCCACAACCGTGGTCAAATAGATCGGATCTTTGCGGCGCGTGACGCACTCGACATGAAACACCGGATACTCCCCTTCCAGCGAATAAAATCCCGTGTGGTCCCCGAACGGCCCTTCCGTCCGCATCTCATTCAGATTAACGTAGCCTTCCAGCACAATTTCCGCGTTCGCAGGCACTTCCAAGTCGTTCGTCTCGCAAGTTACCATTTCCACCGGCTCGCGTCGTAAAAAGCCCGCAAACATCATTTCATCCAGATCCGGCGGAATCGGCAGCATGCCGGCCAGCGCCGTCGCCGGATCTGTGCCGATCGCCACGCTCACCGGAATTCTGCCTTCGGGATTCTTCTCTCTCGCTCGCCGGAAATGTTCCGCTCCGTGCTTCTGCGTCTGCCAGTGCATCCCTGTCGTCCGCTCGTCATAAACCTGCATCCGGTACATCCCCACATTCCGCTTGCCCGTCTCCGGATTCCTCGTAAACACTAGCGGAAACGTGATGAAGCGTCCGCCATCCTGCGGCCAGCATTTCAAAATAGGAAAATCAAAAAGGTTGACGTCGCTTCCCTTCTGTACGACTTCCTTGCACGCACCCGTTTTCACACTCTTCGGGAAAAACGACCCCAGCTCCGCCAGCTTCGGCAGCATCTTCACCTTGTCGAAGAACCCTTGCGGCGTCTCCATTTTCAAAAATCCCTGGATGCGTTCCGCCACTTCATCCAACTCGTTCACTTCCAACGCCAGCGCCATCCGTCGCACGCTTCCAAACGCGTTAATCAGCAACGGATACCGCGACCCCTTCGGTTTTTCGAACAACACCGCCGGCCCTGGTGGGACAGGCATTCCTGCCTGTCCGCCTTCTTTACCTCTCATGACCCGCTGGACGACCTCCGTAATCTCCAACACCGGATCCACTTCCGCGCGAATCCGCTTAAGCTCCCCTTCCTTCTCCAGCTTTCGCACAAACTCCCGCAAGTCAGCGTATGCCACCGTACTCTCCTGTAGCCGCAAACTGTAGCACGAACCGTTTGGGTTCACGTCCCTGCCGAACCTGACTGCCAGGGACGCTCGAAAACACCTCCCGCTGGTACGGTACGCAAATCCCTCATTTCGACCGAAGGGAGACCTCTGCGCCATCGCTTGCGGCTTCACCGCAAGCGATGAAATCCCTCTTTCATTCCGATTTCAAACTCATTCGCATTCTCACTCCCAAGAGTTTCATGCTGACACAATCTGTCTCAGATTGAGCAGATTCGGCGTCAGCATATCGCCTACGTGATTTTGGCCTCTGCTCTGACACCCTTCTAAGCACTGTATTTGCCGGGACTTACGGACGTCCATGCAACCAGTCTCCCGTTCAGCGTTCCCACTCCGTTGGCATCTCAATTGCACCTCTTCCTGCCGCAGGAAGGCGTCTGTTCAATCGTCATGCGTGTGGGCATTCGCCCAAAACCCCGGGAATCGTTGGATCCATGCCCGGCACCAGATTTCGCTACCTTTAGAGGAGGAAGGTCGCAAACGTAACCACGCCAGCCACTTGTTTTCTCAAGCTTTCACTGGCGCATCGACCCAATATGCTAAATGTCCTCCACATCATCCGGCTTGATTATCTATCCTGTATTCTGACCGTTCTCGCCACCGTGCTCATCGGCAAGAAACTGTGGCAAGGCTGGGTCGTGGCCGCAGTCAATAGCGCCGTCGTCTGTGTCATCGGCATGCGCACCGCGCAATTCGGTTTTGTCCCGGCCAATCTCCTCTGCATCGCCCTCTACACCAGCAACCTCGTCAACTGGCGCCCCAAAAAACAAAGCGAATAGCTCCTAACACGCACGCGCTCAATGCGTTCGTGCGTTTCCCACGTTTCATTCCAATCACGTCTGCGTTGACTTGCCTTTGAGCACAGCCTAATATGCCTCGCCAAGAGCGGTTTCCCTGAAATGATTGGCCAGAACATCTCGCATTACCGCGTCATCGAGAAGCTCGGCGGGGGCGGGATGGGTGTGGTTTATAAGGCGGAGGATGTGAAGCTCGGACGGTTTGTGGCCCTGAAATTCCTGCCCGAGGAGGTATCCAAGGATCCGCAGGCCCTCAGCCGCTTTCAGCGTGAAGCAAAGGCTGCCTCCGCGCTGAATCATCCGAACATCTGCACCATCTACGAAATCGACGACCAGCACGGGCAAGCGTTCATCGCCATGGAGTTCCTCGACGGCTCGACGCTAAAGCACCAGATCTCCGGGCGGCCGATGGAACTCGACGCCATGATTTCCATTGGCGTCGAAATCGCCGATGCCCTGGATGCCGCCCACGCCGAAGGGATCATTCACCGCGACATCAAGCCCGCCAATGTTTTCGTAACCAAGCGAGGCCACGCCAAAGTCCTCGATTTCGGCCTCGCTAAGCAGTCCATTGACAAAGCGGCGCTACCCCGTTTCGATGCTTCGCAGGCCACCGTTGAGGCCACTCACGAGAACCTCACCAGCCCGGGCGCCGCCCTCGGCACGGTTGCCTATATGTCCCCCGAGCAGGCCCTCGGCAAGGATCTGGATCCTCGTACTGATCTTTTCTCTTTCGGCATCGTGCTTTACGAAATGGCGACCGGAAAGCTTCCCTTTCGTGGGGAAACCTCCGCGGCAATGTTCGATTCCATTCTTCACAAGGCGCCGCTAGCGCCTGTGCGCCTTAATCCCGACTTGCCATCCCGCCTCGAAGACATCATCAACAAGGCGCTCGAGAAAGACTGCAAACTTCGGTACCAGCACGCCGCCGACCTGCGCGCGGACCTTCAGCGCCTCAAGCGCGACACCGATTCCGGCCGCACCGCGCAACACGTCGTGTCGGAAGAAGCTCCAACCTCACCCGTGTCCGCGCCGTCATCGGAGCAGGCAAGAACGTCCGGCGGCCCGCATGCAGCCTATGCTCCCGCGCCGCCCGCGCAAGCAAGGAGGTCCTTTGCGCGCAATTGGAAAGTCCTCTTGCCCGTCGCATCGCTATTGGTGGCCACTGTGGCTGGCGCTTTCTACTGGCGTTCCACGAAAGCCCATGCCTTCACCGAAAAAGACAGCATCATCCTCGCCGATTTTGTGAACACCACTGGCGACGCCGTCTTCGACGGCACGCTCAAGCAAGCCCTCGCCGTGCAACTCGAGCAATCGCCTTATCTCAACTTAGTTCCCGAGTCGCGTATTCAGGAAGCGCTTCGTTATATGGGCCGCCGCCCTGACGAGCGCATCACCAGCGACGTGGCCCGCGAAATCTGTCTCCGGGAAGGCGTAAAGGCCATGCTCACTGGTTCGATTGCCAGCCTCGGCAGCCATTACGTCATCACGGTTGGCGCCGTCAATGCGCAGACAGGTGATTCGCTCGCGCGCGAGCAGGTTGAGGCAGCTAGCAAAGAGCAGGTGCTCAAATCGCTGGACACCGCCGCCTCCAGCCTGCGCCAGAGACTTGGCGAGTCCCTCGCTTCCGTTCAGCAGTTCGCCACTCCCCTCGAGCAGGCCACTACCTCATCGCTCGATGCTCTGAAAGAATACAGTCTCGGAGAAACCGCGCACCTGGAGACGAACGACGAGGCGGCGATTCCGCATCTCAAGCGTGCTATTGAATTGGATCCGAACTTCGCCACTGCGTATGCGGTCCTTGGCATCTGCTTCTCTAATTTAGGCGAAGTCAAACAAGCTGACGATTTGTTCAGGAAGGCTTACGACCTGCGGGAGAGAGCCAGCGAGCCGGAGAAACTTTACATTTTATCCCACTATTACGGGGTAAGTATCGGGGAACTTGAGAAGGAGATCGACGTCTACGAACAGTGGAATCATACGTACCCTCGCGACACCACGCCACTGGATAATCTTGCGCTGGTATATCAACGAATTGGTCTACCGGAGAAGGCCCTAAGCGCCTCGAGCGAGGCGCTGCGCTTGGACCCAAAAGATCGCTACGCTAATGGATGGGTTTCCGCCTCCTACCTGGCGCTGAATCGCTACGATGAAGCGAGAAGCGTCGCCGAGCAAGCCGTCGCTCAAAAATTCGATGGCAGTCAGGTTCACACGGTACTTTTCCGTGTCGCGTTCATCCGTGGCGATCAGGCTGGCATGCGGCGCGAGCTGTCGTGGTCAGCCGGAAAACCCGCGGAGCCCCAGATGCTGTCGTTCTCGGCTGGCTCCGAGGACTCACTCGGCAGAGTCAAGCGCGCCCGCGACATCTGGCAGCAGGACATGTCTTCTGCAAATCACCATGGCATGATAGGGTACGCCTCCACAATAACCGCCGTCCGGGCTGTACGCGATGCTGCTCATGGCTTCTCTGACGCTGCTCGTCAGGAAGCGGCGGAAGCTCTTCGCGTGCCCGGCGGGAGGGGAAGACGCGCCCTCGCAGCATTAGCCCTGGCGCAAGTCGGTGATGAGGAAAAAGCGCAAAAGCTCATCGATGATCTGGCCCACGAGTTTCCAAACGACACCATTGTGATTTCCGGTTATCTTCCCATGGTGCGGGCCCTCAATGATTTGCAACGTAAGAAGCCCGATGAGGCCATCGCTGCTCTGGAACCTGCCAGAAAGTACGAAATGGGAGCCGGGCCTGGCAATTCCCCCGGTTTTTGGCCAGTCTACATTCGCGGACTGGCTTTGCTTCACATGCAGGATGGCGTCAAGGCCGCTGCCGAGTTCCAGAAGATTCTGGACCACCGCGGGGCTCTTGCGGTAAGCGAACTCTATCCGCTTGCGCAGTTGAACCTCGCCCGCGCTTACGCCTTGCAGGCGGGTTATGTAGCGCCGGGCTTTAGCCCGGCATCTTCCGTCCCCAGGGGGGAAGACCTCAAGGTTAAGGCTCGCACTGCCTACCAGGATTTCTTAGCCCTCTGGAAAGACGCCGACTCCGACATCCCCGTCCTCATCGCCGCCAAAGCCGAATATGCCAAGCTGAAGTGAACGGGCGCTCCTGGTGCCCGCCGACAGGCTTAGAAACCAAGCCATGACATTTTCCGGTAGAGAATCCACTTCCCCATTTTCTCGGATTTGATTCGACCCTGCTCCGCTAACTTACGGTAACCAAACGGTTTCTTTTCCTTTCTCTTGCTCTCACTCGAATCCTCCCGCAAACCGTTCCCACCATGCACAGTGAGCTCTACCCCTTTGTTTTCTTCTCTTTGCAAAATCTTTCGAACAGCAACGGCCAACTCGCTGAATACTAATACTGTAAAAGTATTTGACGACTAGGGTAATCCATGGTAGCGTGGGTCGTGATTTATCGACGACATCTCCGCCAATCCCCTCAGTCCCGTTTAATGCGTGCCTTGCCCCTTCCGGCCTCCCCTTTGAACCTTCAACTTTTAGCTTTCAACCTTCCCCTCTTCTCGCCCTTCCGTTTTTACTCTTCAACTTTCAACCGCTTTCTCATCAACGTCCCGTTCCCTAAGTTCTTTCCTTGCCACACTTCCGAAAATTCGCCTGTAAGTCTTGGTATTGCCACAGATCCGAAAACACCCCTTTCTAAGTCTTGTATTTGCCACACATCCGAGCCCCCCCCGGGCCGGTTTCTCAACATGCTAACCTTCAACCTTCCAACATTCAAACGATTCCTCAATCTATCCCCTTTCTTTTCAAATTCTTCCGCACTCTTTTGCTCTCTTTTGCACTTTTTCGCACTCTCCAAAAACTCAACTGGTTTATTTTCATGCGATTCCGCACTCTTTGCAAAAAACCACCCGGGGTGGGGGTGGCTATTGCCACTAGCAATGGAATCGGCTCAGCAGCAGCGACCATTGACGGGCAAGGCTTCTCTCCTTTTTCAACTTTCAACTGTCGACTGTCAACCTCCCGAGAGTCACAATTCCCTACAAGTAGTATCCTATGGCTAGCCATATGAACCGCGTCTACCTCGATTTCAACGCCACCACGCCCGTCGAACCCGCCGTTCTCGACGCGATGCTTCCCTATTTCTCTGCCGAATTCGCCAACGCGGCCTCTATCCATACTCCGGGCCAGCGCGCCCGCGCCGCCGTCGAAACCGCCCGCGAACAAGTTGCCGCCCTCATCGGCGCGCGCCCTCAGGAGATCGTCTTCACCAGCGGCGGCACCGAATCCGACAACCACGCCATCTTTGGCATCGTTTCTTCGTCCTTAACCTCCTTTACTTCCTCTACTTCCTTAACTTCACCTCCTCACATCATCACCACCGCTATCGAACACGAAGCAGTCTTCAACGCCTGCCAAGCCCTCGAAAAAGAAGGCGTGCGCGTCACTTATTTACCGACCGATCGCCAAGGATTAATTGACCTCGAAGAATTGCGGCGCGCCATCCGCCTCCAAACCGTTCTTATCACCATCATGCACGCCAACAACGAGCTCGGCACCGTTCAACCACTCGAAGAAATTGGCCGCATCGCCAAAGAGGCCGATGTCTATTTCCACACCGACGCCGTGCAATCCGCTGGAAAAATCCCCATCGACGTCAACACGCTCCAGGTGGATCTGCTCTCCATTTCCGGACACAAGTTGTATGCGCCAAAGGGCATCGGTGCTTTGTACGTCCGCGGCGGAACGCGTTTGCGCCAACTTCTCTATGGTGGACATCACCAGCGCGGCTTCCGTCCTGGCACAGAAAACGTCGCCGGAATCGTTGGACTCGGCAAAGCCGCGGAGATCGCTCGCCGATCGCTCGCCGAAGACGCCCAGCGCGTCTCCACTCTTCGCGACAAATTGCAGCAAGGCCTGCTCCAACGTGTTCCTCAATCTCGCGTGAACGGCGGCTCTGCACCGCGCACTCCGAACACTAC
>WNFL01002705.1_pt2 | contig 10134 bp, 3 predicted proteins | sample 5400361 | NCBI WGS metagenome assembly WNFL01 (sample SAMN13153351, study PRJNA577476) | soil metagenome | isolation source: 40 cm soil on Douglas fir-dominated hillslope | place: USA:California | collected 2013-09-17
CCTCGAGCCGGGCATTCGGTCGACGATCGAGTCCGCCCAAGAAGGCGCTCGGGGCGTGCCTCTCTGGTTGCTTGAGCCCCTAGCCGCCACAACGTATCGAATCCTCGTGCGCTACTGGCATGGACGTCAACATGGTTTCTATCCCACAGTCGTAGAGGAGGTGCTACGGGAGCTGTACGTCGCCAGTGCAGGCCGCTGGATCTGGGGCGCGATGAAAAATGCCGCCAAGGATATGTTTCGCTCAAATGCCGGACAAAAGAACTTGGATCTGCACGTCGGGCTTTACCTGATTCAAAGACTTGCTCCGCTGAATCTTCCTATCAATCTGATTGGCCACAGTGCCGGGTCCATCGCAATCTGTGAGCTTCTGGCCGCCGCGGCGCTTGAGAATTTGAGGTTGCCCATCCGCAACGTCATTCTCCTGGCGCCCGCTGCAACCTCCGATCTGTTTTTGAACGAAATCGTGTCGCGACCGGAACGCTTCGGCCGCCTTCGGATGTTCACCATGCACGACGACTACGAATCCAAGGACATATTGGTTCCTTATGTCTATCCTCGGTCGTTGCTTTACCTTGTGTCTGGAATCATGGAAGAGAAAGCTGACACACCGATCTGCGGCATGCAGCGATATCAGACCGCCGCAAAGCCTTATGATGATTCAAACCTTGCCGCTATCAAGGGTTTTCTGCAGAAAGAAGATAGGCTTGTTCTCTCCAAGACTGCAGACGACTCGACAATGGGATTTCGATGTTCCGCCCTTAAGCACGGCAACTTCAACGAGGATCTTCTGACTCGCGAGAGCGTTCAAACAATTTTGCGTGGATAACAAACCATGGTGAATGATTTTGCCCTCGTCATAGGTCTTGCGGACTATCCGAACTACAGACCTCTTCTTGGTTCTCGGAAAGATGCCGAGGACTTTCATAGCTGGTTGTGCGAGCCAAACGGCGGTGATCTGGATCCCAAGAATGCGTTTCTCGTGCAGTCGTCCGCGACACCCTTAGGACCGGTGCAAGAACAAATAGATGAAGCATTGGAAGCTATCGCGACACAGTCGGTAGGCGGAGCGCGACGATTCTACTTTTATTTTGCGGGACATGGGATGGGCGAAAATACGAGTGAACTTGCGCTTTGCCTTCCCCGATGGTCGAAGCGTTGGCGGGGAGCTGCGTTATGCATGAACGGTTATGTACAATTCATGGTCGAGCTCGGCCAGTTCAAGCAGGTCGTTTGCTTTTTGGATTGTTGTCGGGTGAGAGAGAAGGGTATTGGATGCAAAACACCCCAAGTGGGAAACGTAAAGCCCGGTGAAGGCTCTGGATCCGTGGTCCCTTTCTTTGCCTTCGCGACGACGTTCGAGAACCTCGCCTATGAAGCAGAAGTCAATTCCGGCGGACCGGTCAGAGGGCACTTCACCCGCGCATTGATGGAAGGCCTGCGCGGCGCAGCAGCTGGACCGTCCCCGGGGGCAACGCCTTCGAAATTGGCGGGATACGTAGAACGACGCACTACGGAATTGGCGATCCTGAACAAGCAGACGCAGAAGGTATCCATTCCCGGAGTCCCGAGAGAGGAATCCGAATGGATCTTCGGCAGTTATCCGACCACCTACACCGTTCAGGTCAATCTTTCTGATCAGCTGACGGGCCCCGTCACCATTCAAGGACCAACCGGCAAAATAATTGCGAGCGGCCTGCGGCCTGGAACCAGCTGGAAGCAACCTCTGGAACCGGCTTGGCATGCAATCAAAGATGAAGGCACGGGACAACGGAAAGAAATTCGTGTGATACCTCAGAAGGATGACGAGGTGCAAATTGAGCAATTCTGAAGCAATTCACACTGTTAGGGTCACGACGGATCCCGAAGCTGAGGTCATCATCTTCGACGGATATGACTGCATAAAAGAGCGTGGAACTGGAACAGCAGACTGGAATCTCCCGGCCGGACTCTACACGGTTCGAGCGCAATTGGCCGGGCAACAAGTCCAACAAACGATCCTTGTGCCAGACAACACCAACGTTTCTCTCGTGCCGCAGATCTATTCTCCGACACCGATTGCTGGCGCCGCCACCACGCATGAGTACTATCACGACCCTGCCCAGGAATGGAGCAACAAGTCCACGGTCCCAACTGCTTCTGCTGCGGCCGAGGGCTGGCTCTTTTTCTTCCTACGCCTATCGTCTGAGAATTCGTTTCATGATCGAGACATTGCAGAAGGGCTTGCAATTCTTGACGCTGAAGGAAAGGTGCTTTTTGACCTTACGAACCCGGCACTAACACAGAGAGACGATTTGAAAGGCTGGATGCTTGTGTCTACGCCTGTCGATCCGGGCTTCTACCGGATCCGTTATGAAGGAACCGAGACACGTGAGACGAGCCTGTACGTCTATAAGGGTTTCTCGACTCAAATCTTCACTACCTATTTTCACTGGCCCCGATTAGAACAGATGCGAGTTTTTTTGCGCCCTCTTGGCCAACCTTTCGTTGCAAGTGACCTCGAGACCAGATCTATTGAGCTTGCCCTGTTGGGATTGCAGAACGGAATCGCAAGTTTGTCCCAAACGTTGCCGCGCAGCGAACAAAGGGCATTGCTCGACGGTAAGTTCAGTAACCCAATGCTCGGCCTTATCGGCGCGCATTGGCTTCTAGAGGATTCCGCGGCTGTTTCACCCTTCGTGACAATGGTCTTGTCAAACCTCAGGTTTTTGCTTGGTCCGGTCCCGGATGTCGTTGCACTCGAAATAGCCGCCGCGGCGCGGTTCAAGACTCCGCCACCAGTGGCTACGCCGATTCCTGCTCCGCCATTCCTGCGGCACGCTTTAGAGATTCTCGTGAAGGAAAGACCAGACTTATTGCCAGAGGGTCAGTTTCCCGAATCTGTTCTTCAGAATCTGTATTTGGATTCCCCATGGACAAGTTGGCAGCCAGAACTTCTGCCCAAGCCCGTCTTGAGGCAACTTGCGAGACTTGACTCACCAAAGGAGTCATCTCTCGACTGGATGGAATCGGCCGTACTCGATGCTGGGCTTCGTGGAGAATTCGATTTTGCGCGGACCGAGGCCATGGCCAAACAGCTTGTGGTGACGCCGGCTCTGTTACGTGACGCGAGCAAGCGACTGAATCAAAGCCTAGAGAATTTTTCGCAAAGGGTTCTCTTCAACGAAGACTATCTCGCCGAAGGGGAAAATCCTGTGGCTGAGATCAGGTTTGAAAATTGGGCCGCGCAAGGAGCTGCAGCCTACAACCAACCGCTTCCGATGGCATTTAAAGGCGCCACCGCGCACCTGTCCGCGAGCAAGGATCTCGCGTTGCGAGGACCCGCCGCTGACGTATACATCAAGATGAGAGATGGAGAGACTCAGCTGGGCATCAGAGATTGGAAGCTAGCCTTGCAAGACCTGGACCGCTCGTTCCCTGACTTACGGGTGTTGACCCCGAAATCGCGAGAAGGCAGCGCCACTTCCTTCGCGCTATCTGCCAGGTACGAATCTAATTCGCCTCGCGGAGCTGTGGTACTTGCATCAGCGGGCCCGCCGGCGAAACCTCAGTCTCCACAGTTTACCGTCCTGTCTGCCGGTACTCGTTGGCAAGGCCTACGCGATTCGATTCAGGCCTTTCTGCGGGACTTCGGGCTTCCCCGTCAGGTAGCGAAGGCCTCGGAGGTTTCGCACCAGATTTTCCAGTTTGGCAGTGTCGAAGGGAGCTTACGCTTCAAATTCGACTCTGAGATTACCTTTGGTGTGCTTGGGCAAGCGGAAGACGAGGGAAAGTGGCATTCCACCGAAGTACCTTATCCTCTCTCGGTGTCCGGCACACTCACGGCAAGCGGTGCCTTCCAATTTGGATTTTTTAGAGACCCAAAAGGAACTATCACTTTCGCGATTCACCGAGCCGCTCGCTCAGCGTATCCGCCGATCTATCTCGCTGAACTCGAAGTCGCATCCTTCCAATGGTACGAGTGGCTAAGACAGGCCTCTACCCAAACCAGGCAACAGAGCGAGCCGGTGGCCAGTACGTTTCTGGAGATGGCGCGAGTCTTCGCATCTCGAATCCAAGATCGCGCCTTCTACCACTGGCTCGACAATCGAAGCCACCAAGATGAGTCCTGGTATCGAGCGGAGAGCATAGAAGTCCAGGATGTTGCCTCGGCGATCACGCGCGTTCTTGCGAGGAAATACATCGCGGCAGTTCGAAGCCTTTTGGAGCAAAGGGCATCAGAAACACCGTTGATCGAGATTCAGATCGAAGGGACTGAGAATCTCGATTTACTCGAACAGGGGATGGATGGTTCGTTTGACCTGCGTGATCAGCGGCAGGGTGTGATCATCTCGGGAGCCCTGGTCTCAGTGGTAGGACAGCGTCAGAGCTGCCCCTTGCTTCTCGGCACCGGTAGGCCGACCGTTTTGGTGGACGACGGCGACCGAGTTACAGCCGTCGACACCACTTACGATTCTCCAGAAATGGGAATCGCACGTATGCAGGCCGCCGCCGCGGCAGGCGGATCTGGGCCAGTTTTGTTATCCGCACCGTCAGCTGTTTTAACGTCTTTTTTTTCCGGAGCCTCCTCTGACTTGCTGCAGCTTATTCTCTCCGCTCTAGTTCAACGGTGGTTTCCGACCGAGGTCAAGAATTGGCGATCGCTGATTGACAGCATCGGAACTCAAGCAGGTGCACTTCAGTGGAACGCCATTCTTCAATTGAAACTGCGATGGGCTATAGATATCCGAAAGGCAGGTAACGATGCGGCGCTTGCTTCCGAATTGATCCATTCCACACTGAGGCGAGAGCTTAGATTGCTTCTCCCATTCGTTCTCTTGGACAACTCCAATATCTTCGCAAATCTCAAGAAAGCAATACCACTTTTGATCTACCACCTACTGCCCCCAGATGTCTCCTCGGTCGCTGATTTGGAAATGAATTTCGACCTACCGTCAAAACTCATTGACTACTTGATCCCTCTGAGGCGAGCGCTCAAGCAAGTCGACATAGCAACGTCAGATGAGACGTGGAACATACCGTACTGGACGGCAACTGCCTCAGCCTCGTGGTCACTGAAATTGCTTCTTGCTTGGGAGGAACACGTTTGCCAGGCTGTTGCTCTACAGGTTTCCGAGTTGCGCCGCAACCCTAAAGGACGGGTCACGTACCTGGATCGATTGGCCGTCGAAATCGTTGACGCGCTCTTCGGTCTGCCGATGCTTGCCGGCAACCCACGAGCGGTCAACGCGATTCGGACCTTCATCTTCACAACTGCACTATCGCTGATGGCCAGCGACCCGGCAAATGTGGTTACCGAACTCTCTCTGACAGCCCTGGATTCGCAAGCGTCTCGTGCAATTCCGTGGATCGAATCGCCGGAATCGATGCCTCTGAGCGCCGTTGTCGCGTACAGCCGTCTTTCGGCAACCGCTCAAAGCTGGAGTCCTGCAGCTCTGAGGGCCAGAAGAGCCATGACTGCCTAGACCTTCTAGGTAATGCAATCCATAGGTGATCAGGAGTACCGCGCAGGAAGGCGAACAACCGTTGCTTCGCGCGCGGCGGGTCGAGGTCTGTCGTGAAGGATTATGGAGAAGGGGCTGTACCGTTCGGCATGTTGCAGTCCAGGTTGGGGACAGGGCCGAGCGTTTGCAGCACGAAGGGATCGATCAGGCGATGAGCAAGCATTTGGCGAGTTTGAGGCGGCGGGCGCGGTCGTCAAGGCCATTCGTGCCGCCATTGATCCGCTTCGTAATTGTCAGCAGATCATCTTTATCGGCGAGCTCATTGAGATGGCGCGTTGCCCAGAACCAGCCTGAGCAGTCGGCCGCGATATCGGGATCTGTTGCCAGCAGATTGGGGTTGAGGCCGGTGATGTAATCCTGGCCCCGGTCATTGCCGTAGTTAGTGTAATTGGTCCGGCCGGTGATCTGGATTAGTCCGCGGCCTTTGAAACGTGGGCCATCACCGGGTTGCGTGTTGCCGAGATCAATGCGGCCCTCGTAGGCTGCGCCATTTACCAACTCGGACGTGAAACGGAGACTGCCGCTCTCATGACCAAGCTGGGCGAGAAAGTGGGCCTGACGAAGTGTGGTATTTATCTGATTGGTGTTCATGCAAGTCACGAGCGGAGCGGCGAAGGTGGACGCCTGTTCCTGGGAAGAAAGCGGCATCAAGACGTGCAGCAGATTGAAGCCGGTCTGGCCGTTGACAGCCGCCCGCAGCGCGGCAAGAGTGGCGCTGCTCGGTTCGATGACGCCGGAAGCGGCTCCAGGTGTGGCCACTAGGCTTTGGAATTGCTGGATGACAGCCAGCGAGTGCGGGCCCATCACGCCATCTTCCATGAGGAAAGGAACACCCGGCAGCAGGGGAAGGGTTAAGTTCAACAATGCTTGAATCGTCCTGGGAAATCCACACCTGTCTCCTCCATCGGGCGACCGCTCGTCCTGCCGCACCGCTTCCAGGCCGTCCACGAACAACAAACGCGACAGCGAACGACGGGGAGAGATTTCCTTGTGCCCCTCGGCTACGCAGCTTCGAACCCGACGCACCTTCTGTCGATTCCGTTTGCTGGAACACTCCGACCCGAATGAGTTTGCTCTGGGCGAGCAGTCCGTCTGTCAAATATTGAACCCATGGAGTAGTGCCGGCCGACGGGAAAACGTTGCGGGTACACACGGAATTGATGTGATGGGCAAAGTGATAATCGGATTCACCATGTCATTGGACGGTTTCATCAGCGACCAGAATGGGAATGTGGAGCGTCTTCATCGCGACCCTCCATGACCTACCATCTTGAGATGAGCCAGTCCCCCGAGAAAAATCTTCCACCTACTTGATTCGAAGTTGGGCCGCGAGTTCGGAACTCCCACCACTATCAGAAGCGAATCTTAGCGCCAGGAAGCGTCGTGTCGTCTTTCCCTGCGTCGGGGCCCGGTTTTTGAAATGTTTGCGGACCAAACTCTACGCCGCCTTTGCGCGGGGCTACATCTTTACCCGTAATGCTCTGAACTGGGACGGACGGAGTTGTGGGGGCGGGCAAATTAGTGGGCGTCGCGGCGGTACCGGAATTTGGCTGCGCCGCTGGGGTATTTGCCGCTACCTCCGGAGTCCGTTCAAGTAGGTCCTTAGCAATCCATACGGCTCCTCCCTCGTTTCCGATCCGGCTTCGAGCAGTCCAGGTGTACCCGTCATAGCCACCGATATGCAGCGTGCGATGCTCAGACTCCTGCTTCCGAATCAGTGCGTAGGTGTTGTAGTCTGCTCCCGTCACCATGAGCGAAGTCTCGCGTTCCTCGAGCACGTAAAATTCCGGCTCGCTCCACCATTTGAGCGTCACCTTCAGGGCTGGGCCTGAAGTTCCCGATTCGGCAATGACCGGGACTCTCGCCGGAGTGGAATCGGACTTGACTCGTAACCGAGCCCGATACTTCGGGGGGCCATCTATGGGAAGAGCGCCAATTCTGCGAGTCATCTCCTCCGGCGTCGGTTTGCCAGTTCCAAATTCACCGAGCAAGATGCTCGTGTTGCTGATGATCAAGCTCGTAAGCTTCTGCATGAACTGCGTCAGTTTGGGACTGTCCTCCCATTTCTCTTCGACATGATTGGAACCGGATGTCTCGTAATATCCCGTCTTAATTTTCCACTTGGCATTGTCCCAGGAGTCACCCGCCCCCATCTCCCACCGAACAGCGTCTTGTTTGGAATCAATGAAGAGCACTGCGAACTCGTCATAGTTTCGGACGTTGTAGGTGAGCCATGCAGCGACGCGCAGAATATCCCCGTCGGTGAGCCCTGGAGACTGCATGAACAACCCATCGAGGTCGTTTATCTGCTTATTGATCTCTTCCGGATTTGTAATATAAGACGGACTCCCGAAAGTGGGGTCGTTGACGCCGGTATAAAGGCATTGTGCGCCCATGGTCTGCCAGAAAATCACGCGCCGGAGGAACGGCACAATCTGCGTTGCCTCCTTGATCTGTACGGATGTGCGGTGAGCCTCCAGAAGTGGTTTGCCGATGTCATTCCATAACTCGATCGCCAGCATCAACAGGTTGACGCTCACGCCTACAGTACGAGCCGGGGCAGAACCCCAGTGGATGGCGGACCACGTTTCGCCCGGAATCACTTTCCTCTCAAACTCCACTTGCGCGCGAACTCGCTGAAACGCAACATTCCTCGGAACCAGCCCGCCCCTCTTTCCATAGATCAGGGAATCACGCGTGGTTGGATTGAGTTGGCCCAGAAGATAGGAAAACGCCTTGTCGCTGTACACGCCCTTTTGCATGGCTTGATGAACAGCGACGCGCAGCGGAATTTCTTCGCTTGGAGTGCTTCTCAGCTGCTCAAGCGAGCGGGTGAATTCAGGTGTGATCTTCCCCTCTAGCGCGGTCGTTGGGGGAATTGCCTTAAGCGCGTCCTGATAAGCTTCCGCCTGCGTTCCGCCGGTGGATGTGTAATCGCGTGAACCGGTCGCACCAGTAGCGCGGGCCTCGGTGCGAACTCTGACGGCACTGTCAGCCGCCGTGCGCAAAGTTCCGCGCAAGGTGCTAGCCGAACTATGGATGTCATTCAAGAGTGACTCCACTGCGGGAGCGCCGCCAATTTCCTCGAGCCACGGCCTCCACAACTCGACAGTCTCTTGCATCTCCACCAGTTTGCGAAGCCGCTCCAATCCTGTTGTCAGTGTTGACTGCACGATCGGATTGATCGCAGCCTGCGGCCCTGCCGCAGCGATTGTAGTTTTTGTTGCCGTAACCGACGAGGGCGGCGCACCAGCCGCTGGCATCGTTGTGTAGGCAACGTTTATCCCGAGGTGACTGAGGAGTTCGAGCGTTTCCACCCTAGCTTGACCAGTTCCCCGCGCCGTAGGGTTAGTCTGTTCCACAATTCGCAGGCTGCCGGACTGCAGTAAAGTCGCATCCAGCACGGACATGATGCCAGTGACGTCTGCCGCATCAAGCCGCCCGACGTGGTGAGAGAAACCGCTCAAAGTCGGCGCGCCCGCGAAGAACTGATTCCACGAACCGGCAGACTCCGCTTCCATAGCCGTCTTGATTTGTTCGAGATCCTGCCCCCGAAGATCACCGAGGACAACAGCTTTCGCTCCGTCCGTTCGGCGCGTTACTCTGGTCATGAGAGAAGCGGTATCGGCCAAACCTGCCCTGCTCTGCACTCCTTTGAGCGCCGATCTCAATCCAACCATTTCCACGACGAGTTCGCCGGTCAAGAACGAATGACGAAAGACATCGCTGCCCGGAGTGCCTTTGTCCTTGAGTTTGAAGACAGGATTCCATGCGTTGCCAAATCCGCGCGAGGTTAGATTTGGATCCGTGGTGCTTCTCAGGGCGGTGATGGTCTGCCGAACAGAACTTAGATTCTGGTATTCCTGTGGAATGATTACGTTTTGGGAGATAGTACCCCACGCTTCGACTACTGCGGGTATGCCTCCCACATGATCGAGGTGACCGTGAATTACGCGAGCCTGGCTGACTTTGCTTACGCCGAGGTTGGCCATTAGCGCGGAGAATTGGGCGGTGTATATCGCGGCCTGGCCGGCTGTCGGCGTGGGCAGAGTTGGATTCACACGGGCCCCGATTCCAGGATCGGAACCGGCATCAAGCAGCAAAGCTGTCTGGTTTCCGGCTTGAAAGACTCGCGTACCCGAAGCACCGGCCGCCGGTACGGCAAACAGTGTCCCAAGATCGGTGGGAAGGTGTCCTGGTGTGTCTTCCGCTCGCTGCTGCGCGCTTGCTGGAGGGACAAGCACGAATCTCTCGGCTGGAGCGATGTAAAGCTTGTCGTCGGCCTGGATGAGAATGACCGCGCTCGCCGGATGAACCCAGTTATAGATCGGATTGTCATCCTTCGGAGATGCGATCTTGGTTTGCTGATCGCCAGTTGGGTCGCGCTGGATGGAAGGAGAACCGCGGTTTCCCTGCTGCAATACGTGAGTGAGCTCGTGCGCGAGCAAGAGTTTGCCGGACCCTGATTCGGGTGAGAATTGGGACTGACCAAAGACAACATGCTCGCCGACCGTATATGCACGGGCATTAACGGCTTCAGCGGAACGAGCGGCTTGGGAGTCAGTATGCACTCGCACGCCCTCCAGGTTTGTGTTCAGTCGCGTCTCGAAAAAAGTACGCAAGGAAGGTTCGA
>WNFL01278481.1_pt2 | contig 10133 bp, 11 predicted proteins | sample 5400361 | NCBI WGS metagenome assembly WNFL01 (sample SAMN13153351, study PRJNA577476) | soil metagenome | isolation source: 40 cm soil on Douglas fir-dominated hillslope | place: USA:California | collected 2013-09-17
CCTGCCGCCCGCTCGAGCCGCTGCCCGCATACTCCTACTCCTATCCTTCAGGGCATGCGTCTGGTGGCGCGATCATGGCCATCCTCTTGGCAAACATGGTGCCCGAGAAGCGTAGGGAGCTATTCGCGCGCGGCTGGGAGTATGGCCGCAACCGCGTGGTGGGCGGTGTGCACTACCCGAGCGACGTCGAAGCAGGCCGCATCGAGGCCACCGTCTTGGTCTCGGCCATGATGCAGAACCCGGCTTTCAGGAGCGATTTCGCTTCCGCCAGGGCGGAACTTCGCAAGGCTTTGGCCCTCTCGCCCTTGAATTAGGCTGCTCTCGAACGGCGGCCCCGCTCGCGCAACTTTGCGCGACAATTTAACCATAAAGGAGCTAAATCTGATTCGCGAAAATCAGCTTTGCTCAAGGTGTCGGCCCCGAATGATCAGAGTCAAAATTCAGCCATGTTTACATGGGTCTGTTAGCTGTCATTTATTTCACCGGTTCGCAAGGAAAGAGGCCGTAATTCGGCCGCGGACTTCGTTCACAAGCTTCGGCCGAAGGGTTAGCGAATGACGGTCTTGCGTTTTGCCGCACTGTTGGCGGGCATTGTCCTTTGCCTCTCCTGCATTGCGAGCGGTGATGCGGCCTACGCCCAATTGAGCCGCGCGCCTCCCCCGGTAAACGGTCGCCCCCCGGCGGCGGCCCCTTCGGGTGCGGCTGCCGAAAGCGCGCCCCTGGCCGCGCCGGCCAGGACCATCAACACGCAGGTCGTCGGCGGCTCCAGTGAAACCGCCCAGACCTTCACGCCAGTCGGGCTGTTCATGCGGGCCGACATCGTCGTCAAGTTCGTGCTGGCGTTGTTGATCCTCGTATCGTTCTGGTCCTGGGTGCTGATCATCGACAAGTGGATCGCTTTCCTCACGCTCAAACGCAAAGCCCGACGCTTCGAGAAGAGCTTCTGGTCCGGGCGGTCCTTGGATGAGCTCTACGCGCAGCATTCGCAGCGGGTCGACCAACCTTTCACGGCCGTGTTCGTGGCGGCCCTGCGCGAATGGAAGCGCTCGTTCGAAGGCGGCGCGCCCAAGGATTCGCAATTTGCCGGCCTGAAAGAACGCGTCGAGAAGGCAATGAACGTCTCCATCCAGCGTGAAGTGGAGAAGATCGAACGCGGTCTCGGCTATCTCGCCACCGTGGGCTCGACGGCGCCATTCGTGGGCCTGTTCGGCACTGTGTGGGGCATCATGAACTCATTCCAGGCGATCGCGGCTCGGCAAGACACGACACTTGCAGTGGTTGCGCCCGGTATCGCAGAAGCCTTGTTCGCGACGGCGCTCGGCCTGCTTGCTGCAATTCCTGCCGTTGTTGCCTACAACCGCTTTGTCAACGAGGTTGGCCGCTACACGGTCAGGCCCGAACCCTTTGCCGACGAATTCTCGACGTTCCTCTCGCGCCAGCTCGATGAGAGGTCGCGCTGATGCCCGCGGTAATGAACACGCCGAGAACGAGCCGTGGCGGCCGTGGCCGCAAAGGCCGCGTGATGGCGGAGATCAATGTCACGCCCTTCGTCGACGTGATGCTGGTCCTCCTCATCGTCTTCATGGTCACCGCGCCTTTGCTCACGGTGGGCGTACCGGTCGATCTGCCGCAGACGCGCGCCAAGCAGTTGGGCGAAGATCGCGAACCGCTCGCGGTGAGCATCGACAAGGGTGGCAAGATTTTCCTCCAGAACTCGCCCATCGGCGAAGAGGAGCTCGTGCCCAAGCTGATGGCGATTTCGGAGAATGGCTACAATCAGCGGATTTTCGTGCGCGGCGACAGGGATGTGGACTACGGCAAGGTGATGGAGGTGATGGGCCTCCTTAACTCCGCCGGGTTCACGCGCATCGGGCTTGTCACCGACAGCATCAAGAAGCCGCCGCCGGGGAAGTAAGGGATGTTCAAGCGGAGCATCATCGCTTCAGCGGGCATGCACCTCGGCATCATCGTCGCGGCGACCGTTGCCTGGCCGCATGCGCTCACGCTCTCAGATGATTCTCCCACCGTTGTTCCGGTCGACCTGGTGACGGTCGCCGATGTGACCAACATCGCGGCTACGGTCGAGGAGCAGAAGCCAGCGCCCCCGCCCGAGCAGTCGGTACAACCTCAGATTGCGGCACCGCCGCCGCCCCCGCCTGAAGCCGAAGTCGCGCCGATCCAGCCGGATAAGAAGCCTCCGCCGCCGCCCAAAAAGGCGGAAGCGACGCTGAAGGCGCCGGCCAATCCCATCATTCCGCGCCAGAAGCCCAAGCCTGAGGCTCCGCCACCGAAATTCGATGTCGATAGCGTCCTGGCCATGCTCAATAAAAGGGATGCACCCAAAGCGGCCCCTCAGGCCAATGCCAAGGTCGCCGAGACCACGCAAAAAGGCTTCGGCGAGCAGACCCTAATGACCATCGACATCAGGGATGCGCTTCTCGCCCAGATGCGGGAATGTTGGAACGTTCCCGTTGGGGCACCGAACCCCGAGCAACTGATCGTGCAGGTGCGCGTTTTCCTCGCGCCTGACGGAAGCTTGGCACAGCCGCCGCTACTGGAACCGGCCACTATCGCGGCCGAGGCGGCCAATCCGTATGTGCAAACGGCCGCCCAGGCGGCTTTGCGCGCCATCAATGTGTGCAAGCCATACAAGAATTTGCCCGCGGAGCGTTATGCGACGTGGCGTGAAATCGTGATGACCTTCGACCCCAGCAAGATGATTGGGCGTTGATATCGGGACTTAAGATGATGATGGGTGCCGCAAAAAATTGGCGTAGAGGAGGCCTGAAAGCGCTCCTGGTTCTCATTGCCCTGCTGAGCCTGTCGACGGCGGACTTCACCCCTGCTCGCGCGGCGCTGCAGCTCCGTGTCGATCAGGGTGTCACTGAACCCATTCCAATCGCCATTCCGGATTTTCTCGGCGCGACGCCTCAGGGGCGCGAGATTGCCGGCGTGGTGCGCGCCGATCTCGAACGCTCAGGCCTTTTCCGCGCGCTCAATCCCGCGTCGTTCATCGAGAAGGTCTCGGACATCAACGTGCCACCGCGTTTCGCCGACTGGCGCACCATCAAGGCGCAAGGGCTCGTAACCGGGCAAGCGGTCGCGCAACCGGACGGGCGCATGCGTGTCGAGTTCCGGCTCTGGGACACTTTCGCGGAGAGCCAGATGGTCGGCCTCCAGTACAACACCACGATGCCCGAGAGCTGGCGACAGATCGCTCATATGGTCTCCGATTCCGTCTACGAGAAGATCACCGGCGAGAAAGGCTATTTCAATACGCGCATCGTCTTCATCGATGAAGACGATGCGCGTATTGAAATAGCCTTTCTCGCCGGTGATCTATTATGGATCAAGACGGCTTCAATCCGTCGTTCCTGACGCAGGGCGACTATCTCGTGCTGACGCCGCGGTTCAATCCGACGGCGCAGATGATCGCCTATATGTCGTATATCCAGAGTCGGCCGCGCGTCTATCTGTTTGATATCGAGACGGGGCATCAGGAAGTGCTCGGCAATTTCCCCAATATGACATTCTCGCCTCGCTTTTCGCCGGATGGGAAAAGCGTCGTCATGGCGCTCGAGAGCAACGGCAATTCCGACATCTATTTGATGGATCTGGCGACCCGCTCGACCAAGCGCCTGACCAACGATCCCGGCATCGATACCGCGCCTTCCTTCTCGCCCGACGGGAAGCAGATCACGTTTGAATCGAGCCGCGGCGGCTCGCAGCAGATCTACGTGATGAACGCCGATGGCACGAACGTGCACCGCATCAGCTTCGGAGCGGGGAAGAACGGCACGCCGGTATGGAGCCCGCGCGGCGATCTCATCGCCTTCACCAAGATCACCGAGAGCGAGTTCGGAGTGGGCGTCATGCGCCCGGACGGTTCGAGCGAGCACGTGCTGACGCATGGCTGGCTCGACGAAGGTCCGACTTGGGCGCCCAACGGTCGAGTCATCATGTTCACACGCACGCTGCCTTCGGGCGCGGGAGGAGTCGGAGGGGGATCGCAGATATGGTCGATCGATATCACGGGGCGCAACGAACGGCGCGTGATCTCGCCGGGCGATGCGTCCGATCCGGCATGGTCACCCTTGCTACAGTAGGGGCCATTCCGTAATGATGTTGCATGTGTAGGGAACTTTGCTCGAAGTGGAAGGGATGCGTAAGCCGGGGGGCACAACCTTAGGAAGCGCATGGTCTCGCGAAACGAGTACTTGGCGCGTATGGAGTGAATAGCGATGTCAAAAACTACAGTCTTCGCAAAATTGGCGGGTGTTTCCGTCGCGGCCCTGCTGGCGGGCTGCCAATCGGAGAAACCTGCGCCGATGATGGCTGAAGCGCCGCCCCCAATGCAGGCTCCCACGCCAGCTCCTGCAATGCCGGCACTGCCGCCTCGTGCGGCGCCGATGCCTCCTGTCGCGGTGGGCCCGATCCCGGGAAGCCAAGAGGATTTCCGCGTCAATGTCGGCGATCGCGTGCTCTTCGCTTACGACAAGTCCGATCTCGACGATCGTGACCGCGGGACGCTGCAGAAGCAGGCGACGTGGCTGCAACGATATCCAACGGTGACGCTCATTGTCGAAGGCCATTGCGACGAGCGCGGCACGCGCGAATACAACATCGCTCTCGGCGCAAGGCGCGCCCAATCGGTCAAGGATTATCTTGTCAGCCTTGGCGTGAGCGCAGCGCGGCTCGACACGATCTCTTATGGCAAAGAACGTCCGGTTTGCGTGGATTCGAACGAGGCCTGCTGGGCCCAGGATCGACGCGGCGTGTCCGTGATCAAGAGCGGCGCGGTCTCTTAAACAGGACCGTGAGGGGTCGCAGTTCGAGGTCAGGGGGTTGAACCCCCTGGCGCTCGGCCGTGCATTTGGCGAAAACTGTCAGCCCCAATTCGACCAAGTTTTAAGCTAGAATATGCGAGAGTGATTTGCTCGAGCGTGAGGCGAGTCCCATGGGCGCGATGCTGAAAAGAGCCGGCGTAACAATGCGGAAATCGGGGTTGGCGCTCCTGGTCGGTACCGGCCTTGCGGCTCTGGCGGTATTGCCGGCGGACGCCCAATCCAGCACCGACCTGCAGATCAGACTGCAGCGGCTCGAGCGCGACATCCGCGATTTGCAGGCCGCGACGTTCAAGAAGCCGCAGGGCCCGCTCGCCGATCCGCCAGCCGAATCCGCTCCCGCAGCTGCGCCTGACATGCCCAAGGTCGACCTCGAGCCGACAATGCGCCGAATGGAAGAGATTGCCCAAAGTATCGATCACTTGACGGGACAGATGGAGGAGCTTGGCCATCAAGTGGACCAGCTGGCGCAGAGGACGGATCGCTTGCAGAAGCAACTCGATTTCCAGGCTGCGCAGACGAGCATGCGCCAGCCCGATGCCGGGGCCGACGGCGCGGCGGCACCACCGGCTTCGCCTGAAGCCGGTACGCTCGCCTCTGCGACGCCCGGTCCCGATGCGCCGACTTTGAAGCCTTATGCGCCGGAAAGCGGAATCCTGGGCACGCTGCCCGCAACCCGCGCTTCCCAAACGCCCCCGGCTGCGTCTGCAAATCCGCGGGTCGAATTCGACGCCGCGATGAACCTTCTCTCGCGCGCGCAATACGACAAGGCGAGCCAAGCATTCCGCACATTTACCGACGCGCACCCCGATGATGAGCGCGCCTCGGCCGCGCTGTATTGGACCGGCGACATAGCCTATTCTACGAAGAAGGATTACGACGAAGCGGCGCGTGACTTTGTGGAGCTTTTGAAGAAATATCCCAACGCCCCGCGCGCGCCTGAGGGGATGCTGAAGCTCGGTCTATCGCTGTTCGGACTGGGCCAGATGAAGGAAGGTTGTGCCACTCTTGCCGCGCTCCCCGCAAAGTACGCCGCCGCGAGCCAGGAAATCGTCACGCGCGCGCGCAACGAGCGCCGCGACAACAAGTGCCGCTGATCGCACGTCGGATTTGAGAGCGCGCTTCTCCGCCGCCATGGAGCGGCTTCAGTTTGCGCACGGCTCGCGCGCGGCGCTTGGCGTGTCGGGCGGCAGCGACTCGCTCGCTTTGATGCGGCTTTTTTCCGAGTGGGCGCGAGAGGAAGTCGCGCTTAAGCCCGCAGTGCTGACCGTCGATCATGGCTTGCGCGCTGAATCGGCTGACGATGCGAATTTTGTGATTGGGGCCGCGCGCGAGGTAGGCCTCGCGGTACATGTCCTGCGCTGGGAAGGCAAGAAGCCGGCGGCGAACCTCGAGGACGCCGCCCGCGAAGCGCGATACCGGCTTATGGGAGAGTGGTGTCGCGCCCACGCCGTGGGCGCTTTGTTCGTGGCGCATACCGAGGATGATCAGGCTGAGACGTTTCTGTTGAGATTGGGACGGGGCAGCGGTGTGGATGGTCTTTCCGCGATGCGCGCACGCGCTGCCTATCCGCTTCCGGGTTTTGAGCTCGACTTGCTCCGTCCGCTGCTTGGTGTCTCGCGCTCTGATCTGCGCGCTTTCCTGGCGGAAAAGGGCATCAAATGGCTCGATGATCCGATGAACGACGACCCACGCTTTGCCCGCGTCCGCTTGCGCAAGCTCTTGCCTGCGCTCGCGCAGGCGGGCATGACGCCAAGGCGGATCGCCAATGCCGCAGCCCATCTCAACCGCGCGCGCGATGCGCTCGAGTGGCAGGTGGAAGCTTTTCTCGCCAACCACGCACGCTGCGAGGCTTCGGGCGCCGTGCTGCTGGACGGTGCGGCCTTGAGAGAAGTCCCCCGCGAAATCGGCCTTCGGGCGCTCGCCACCCTCCTCATGAGGATGTCAGGCCGAGCCTACCGCCCGCGTTTCGAGCGGCTGGAGGCGGCGTTCGATGCCGTCAGCGGTGCGGATTTCCGCCAAGTCCGGACGCTTCTCATGTGCTGACCCGCGAATCGAGTAGGCGAGGTGCTCGCGAATTCAAGGCCCCGGCCAAGCTGAAAGTTGCGGTCGGCGCGTCAAATTTGCCCAAGAAAGGGCGTAATATGGCGGTCTCGTGCAATTCTTAACCGTTTCCTGACTGGCAAGACGGTATGGTAGTTCCTATCTGTTGATCGAATCTGTGGGCTCGAACGTTTCCCCGACGAGGCCTGCATCAAGAGGTCGGCCGTGAACAATTTCCGTAATTTGGCGCTTTGGATCATCATCGCTCTTCTTTTGGTGGCTCTGTTTAACCTTTTCCAGGGCCCGCAGCAGCGTGGTGGCCGTTCCGCGATCTCGTTCACCGAGTTCAACCAGCAGGTCTTGGCCGACCAGATCAAGGAAGTGAACCTCGCCGGCAACCACGTCGAGGGCAAGTACAAGAACGGCACCCAGTTCACCACCGACCTGCCCGAGGAGCACGCCGGCCTGACGCAACGGATGCTTGATCATAGCGTCGACATCAAGCCGCGCGCGGAAGGCGACAACATCACGCTCTTATCGGTGTTCATCAACTGGTTCCCGATGCTTCTCTTTGTTGCCGTGATGATCTTCCTCATGCGGCAGATGCAGGCGGGCGGCGGGAAAGCCATGGGATTCGGCAAAAGCCGGGCGAAAATGCTCACCGAGCGCCAAGGCCGCGTGACGTTTGAAGATGTGGCCGGCGTCGATGAGGCGAAGGAGGATCTGGTCGAGATTGTCGACTTCCTCAAAGACCCGCAAAAATTCCAGAAGTTGGGCGGACGAATCCCGAAGGGCGTGCTCCTTGTCGGGCCCCCGGGCACCGGCAAGACGCTGCTCGCTCGCGCGATCGCCGGCGAAGCCAACGTGCCGTTCTTCACGATTTCGGGCTCCGACTTCGTCGAGATGTTCGTCGGCGTGGGCGCGAGCCGGGTGCGCGACATGTTCGAGCAGGCGAAAAAGAACGCGCCCTGCATCGTGTTCATCGACGAGATCGACGCCGTCGGCCGGCATCGCGGCGCAGGCTTGGGTGGCGGCAATGACGAGCGCGAGCAGACGCTGAATCAGCTGCTCGTCGAGATGGACGGCTTCGAGGCGAACGAGGGCGTGATCCTGATCGCAGCCACGAACCGTCCCGACGTGCTTGACCCCGCGCTTCTGCGCCCGGGCCGCTTCGACCGCCAGATCGTCGTGCCAAACCCCGATCTCTCGGGCCGCGAGAAGATCCTGCGCGTCCATATGCGCAAAGTCCCGCTCGCGTCCGACGTGGATCCCAAGGTGATCGCGCGCGGCACGCCCGGGTTCTCCGGCGCCGACCTCGCCAATCTGGTCAATGAAGCGGCCTTGCTTGCTGCCAGACGCGGCAAGCGGCTTGTCAGCCGCGCCGAGTTCGAGGACGCCAAGGACAAGGTGATGATGGGCTCCGAGCGCCGCACGCTCGCCATGACCGACGACGAGAAGAAGCTCACCGCCTACCACGAGGGTGGCCACGCTATCGTCGCGATCAACGTCATTGGCTCCGATCCAATCCACAAGGCGACAATCATCCCGCGCGGACGCGCGCTCGGCATGGTCATGCGCCTGCCGGAACGCGATCAGGTCTCACTGTCGCGCCAGAAGCTCCATGCCGATCTCTGCGTCGCCTTCGGCGGCCGCATCGCGGAAGAGCTGATCTTCGGTTACGACAAGGTCACCACCGGCGCCCAATCGGACATCGAGATGGCGACCCGCATGGCACGCGCCATGGTCACCCGCTTCGGCATGTCCGACGAGCTCGGGCCCATCGCCTATGCGGAGAACCAGGAAGAGGTCTTCCTCGGCCATTCGATCTCGCGGCAGCAGAACGTCTCCGAAGCGACCGCCCAGAAGATCGACGCCGAAGTCCGCCGCATCATCGAGGACACCTACAACAACGCGAAGAAGATCCTGACCGAGAAGCTCGACGATCTCCATGCGCTGGCCAAAGGGCTCTTGGAATACGAGACGCTCACCGGCGAAGAGATCAAGGCGCTGCTGCGCGGCGAGCGGCCCGTGCGCACGCCCTACGAGGATCCGGAGCCGCAGCCGCAATCGCGGCCCGTGGGCACCGTGCCGTCCGCGGGACGTCCGCCGCGCGAGCCTGGTATCCTCTCGCCTGAACCCCAGCCGGGAACGTAAGCTTCCCGACGCGCGAATCTCCCGAGCCTCTTTGAAGGGATGTGTGTTGGCGCGCCGCGCAGCAGCGCGTCTGAAGCAGGGGGCAAGCTTTCGATCAGATGACATTCCTTTTCGGCATACTGAACATCACCGAGGATTCATTCTCGGACGGCGGGAAATTTCTCGATCGCAAGGCGGCGCTCGCGCAGGCGGAGAAGCTGATCGGCGACGGCGCGGATGCGCTCGATCTCGGCGCGGCCTCGAGCAATCCGCGTTCGAAGGGCGTGGCGCCGGAAATCGAGATCGCTCGGCTCAAACCCATTGTCGCGCGGGCAAAAAAGAAACAATGGAAAATCTCCGTCGATAGCTTCGCGCGCGAGACCCAGGCCTGGGCGATCGGTGAGGAAGCGGACTACATCAATGACATCCAAGGCTTTCCCTATCCTGAGATGTATCCGCAACTCGCCGCGGCACGAGCAAAGCTCATCGTCATGCATTCCGTGCAGGGCTTGGGCCGTGCGCAGGTGATCCCGACCGATCCCGCAACCATCATCGGACGCGTCGCCGATTTCTTCGACGCGCGTGTCACGGCCTTGACGGCGGCAGGCATTGCGCGTTCGCGCCTCATTCTCGATCCAGGGATGGGCCTTTTCGTCGGCAACAAGCCCGAGGTCTCGCTGACGATCTTGAAAGGGCTGGGCCGGCTCAAGGCCGCGTTCGGCCTGCCGATCCTCGTCTCGGTCTCGCGCAAATCCTTCTTACGCAAGCTGATTGGACGCGAGGTTTCGGAGATCGCGCCGGCGAGCCTTGCCGCCGAGCTCTACGCGGCTCTCAACGGCGCCGACATGATCCGTACCCATGAGCCCAAGCAGCTTCGCGACGCTTTAACGATTTGGGCCCATATTGCGTCCGGAAATATCCGGTAAGTGCCGGAAAAGCCTGATGTTCCCGCGTTCGCCATGGGTTATAGTAGCAGTGGATGCCGCTTAAGGCGCGCTCGGGGCAGGAATTGTCGATGACGCGGAATTTGTTCGGCACGGACGGCATAAGGGGGCTCGCCAACAGCTTCCCGATGACGCCCGAGATCGCCCTGAAAGTCGGCATGGCGGCGGG
>WNFL01424449.1_pt1 | contig 10133 bp, 7 predicted proteins | sample 5400361 | NCBI WGS metagenome assembly WNFL01 (sample SAMN13153351, study PRJNA577476) | soil metagenome | isolation source: 40 cm soil on Douglas fir-dominated hillslope | place: USA:California | collected 2013-09-17
TTTGACTTCTTCGCGCAGGACGATTGGAGGTTCCGCTCGAATCTGTCGTTCAATCTGGGACTGCGCTACGAGTACAACGGTCCTTATACAGAGGCACAGAATCACATCGCGAACCTGGACGTGGCGCCCAATTTTGCGGCCGCGGTGCCAGTGCTGCCGGGCCAGGCCGGGCCCGTCAACGGAATATTTCCGGCTTCGCTTGTGCGGCCGGACCGAAACAATTTCGCACCGCGCATCGGGATTGCCTGGAAACCACAGAAGCAGACAGTGGTGAGGGTGGGCTACGGAATTAACTATAACCTGGCACAGTACGGCGCGATCATCCAGAACTTTGCGTTTCAACCGCCCTTCGCCACGACGGCGACGAATACCACCGACGTCAACGGCTTCCTAGGCGCGAACAGGCTGACGATCACAGATGGATTCCCCAATTCCGGCAACACAGTGACCAACAACTTCGCCGTCAACCCAGACTATCGCCTGGGCTACGTGCAGATCTGGAATCTTGATATACAACGCGAGTTTCCAGGCGGCGCGGTGATGAACGCAGGCTATAACGGCGCGAAGGGAACGCGGTTGGATACGGAGCGCGCGCTGGTGGTCTCTGGCGGCCAGCCGTTTATTTACGAATCCTCGGAAGGAAATTCGATTTTGCACGCGGCCTCGGTGCGCGTGCGCAAGCGGATGGCGAAGGGGCTGGGGCTGAGCGCGCAGTATGTGTTTTCGAAGTCCATCGACGACGCATCATCGATCGGAGGCGGCGGGAGCGTTGTGGCGCAGGACCCCTTTGACATTTCCGCGGACCGCGGACTTTCCAGTTTCGACCAGCGACACAAATTCACGGGAAACTGGACTTACGACTTGCCATTCGGAGAAAACCGGCGATTCATTCCCAAGGGTGCATGGAGCCACGTTCTGGGAGGGTGGCAGTGGAGCGGCGACTTCACGGTTGGCTCCGGATTGTACTTCACGCCGCGGGTGCTTGGAGGAGGGCTGGACATCGGCCGCGGCGTGAGCGGTTCGCTTCGCGCAAACGTGGTCGCGGGACAATCGATTCCCATCAGCAACCCCACTACGCTCAAATGGTTCAATACGGCAGCGTTTTGCGCGCCGGGTCCCAATTGCTCGAACCCGAGCGGTTCTGGTTTTGGCGACGCTGGCCGAAATATTATCGAGGGGCCGGGACAGGTAGCGATGAACATGACGCTGAACAAGACAATCCAGATCAAGGAATCTCGCGCGCTCGACCTGCGCATCTCCGCCAACAATATTTTCAATATCGTCCACTTCACGACCATCAATACAGCGGTGAACTCTTTCACATTCGGCGAGGTTACGGGGACGAGCGGGATGCGGCGGGTGACGATGACCGCGCGCTTCCGGTTCTAAAAGGAAGATGCATATGCGGCTTCCAGGAAAAGCACTTTCGATGTTCACTGCGGCGGGACTGCTCGTACAAGCGGCGGCGCCAGCGATGGCCCAGCAGACCGGACAAGCTGAGTCGCGCATTCAAGTGACGAGCGAACTCGTACTGGTGAATGTGGTCGCGCACGACAAAAAGGGAAACCTGGTTCGCGACCTGAAGAAGGGAGACTTCACACTCTTTGAGGATGGCAAGAGGCAGGACATTTCCACTTTCGACTTCGAGAATGTGGACGAGTTGGCGACCGCTGGAGCGGCAGAAGCAACCGTCTCGGGCGTAAGCGCGCCGGGAACGGTGCTGCGTTCCGGAAAGCAAGCGGCGCCATCGCTGGACGCGCGCGACCGCCGCTTGATTCTGCTCTTCTTTGATTTTTCCGCGATGGAGCCGGAGCAGATTGACCGTTCCGTTGATGCCGCGAAGAAGTTCGTCAGCACAAAAATGCAGCCGGCCGATTTGATAGCACTGGTGTCGCTGGCAACGAATATGCATGTGGATCTGGATTTCACGGACGACAGGACCAAATTGCTGGGGGCGCTGACAGCGTATACGTCCGGACAAGGCCAGGGCTTCGAAAATGGCAGTACAGGGAGCGCGGAAGGCGCCGCGGAAACGAGCGGAGCCTTTTCGGCGGACGACACGGACTTCAACACGTTCAGCGCCGACCGCAAGCTGCTGGCGCTGCAGTCGCTGATGCAGGCCCTTGGTAAGCTCCCGCAAAAGAAGAGCCTCGTCTACTTCAGCAACGGAATTAGCCAGACGGGCTCGGACAACCAGTCCGCCCTACGCGCCACGACCGCGGCGGCGGTGAAAGCCAACGTGTCCATCTATTCGATGGACATCCGCGGGCTACAGGCGTTCCCGCCAGGGGGAGAGGCGCAGTCTGCCAGTTTGCATGGGCAGTCGGCGTATTCGGGGGCCGCCGTGCTGAACGATCTGAACAACAACGCTTCGTCGCAGGAAACGCTGGCGACGCTATCGTCGGATACGGGCGGGAAGGCCTTTTTTGATTCGAATGATTTCGGCGGGGTCTTTGCCCAGGTTCAGAAGGACAGCTCGGCGTATTACGTTCTAGGGTTCACCAGCAACAACCCGCTAAAGGACGGAAAATTCCGGCGATTGAAAGTGCAGGTGAATCGGCCCGACCTCAAGCTCGATTTTCGTTCGGGTTATTACGCAGGGCGCGATTTCGAGCACTTGAACCGCGCGGACCGCGAGCAGCAACTCGAGGACGAGCTGGCGGCGCAGTTGCCACGCGTAGATGTGCCTCTTTACGCGGGGACAGCGTTCTTCCGACAAGACGATTCCCATTATTACCTTGCCGTTTCACTGGTGGTGCCGGGCTCCCAGATCCCCTTCGTAACGGAAAGGGAGAAGGACAACGCGACAATCGACATCGTCGGAGAGGTCCGTGAAGGGGGAAAATTCCCTGTCGGGCAATTGCGCGACACCGTCAAGCTGGCTGTGGATAGCACGAGGGAGGTCCGTCGAAAGAATGTGCAATACAACACGGGGTTCGTACTGGCCCCGGGCGGCTATCACCTGAAGTTTGTCATCCGCGAAAATCAGTCCGGCCGGATGGGCTCTTTCGAGACGGATGTGCAGATCCCCGATCTGCGGAAAGCGCCGCTAAAAATGAGCTCGGTGGTGCTGAGCAGCCTGCGAGCGCCGGTAACGGGCAAGAAAAACGGAGCGAATCCTCTCGTACGGGACCAAATGGAACTGGTGCCGAACATTACGCATGTTTTCGCACCCGACCAGCACCTCTATTTGCAGTACGAAGTGTACGACGCAGCAAAAGGAAAGAACCCGGCGCCTGCGGTCGTCAATGGCCAGACGGTGGGCCAAAGCGGCACAGCCAAGGATGCGCCTCCAGTTAAGCCGGCGAAGGACAGTATTCGAGTTTTCACAAGCATCGAGTTTCTGCAGGGTGCCACGAAGGTTTACGAATCGAAGCCGGTGGTAGCGAACGAAGTGACGGCTCCAGACCGCAAAGCGGTGATCTTCCAGGTGGATCTGCCCCTTCATGCTTTGAAGCCGGGGCTCTACCTTTGCCAGGTAAATGTGATTGATGACGTTGCGGGCAGCTTTTCCTTTCCGCGGTTTCCTTTGCTGATTCGCGAAGCGACGCCAGCGACATCACCGAGCAAAGCTGCGGATTAAAACCGACTAGGAAGGCTTGTTGCGGTGGAGAAACGATTCAAAATAAGAGACTTAGCGTCAGTCGCCGGCGGCCGCCGCACTTCGAGACATTTCGACGGATTCCGCCAAGCCCCTGCGCATCGGTCCGAGAGCGAAAGCGGGCACTTGGCGCTCCGGAGCTACCGAGACACTGGTGGCCTTGCGCGGGAACTCGTTGCGGCGGTCCAAATACAACCCCGCTTCTTTCAAGAACTCAGCCGAAAAACCCATGTCCTCGGCGCGGTCCACGCCCCAAAACCACAGCTTCTCTTCCTGACGCTGGAGGAAATCGAGGGAGTCTTCTAGTCTCTTCATCGCGCGATCAAACGTTGAAGCGAGAAAGTAGACTCCCAGCGTCCAGGCATGGCGGGGGTAGTGGACTTGGACGCGGACACAGTATTTCCCCGACTGATTGCGGTCAATGGTGCAGCGGTAGTCGTTGCGAACAGACGAAGTGCGAGCTGCCATGTTAATGTCACCAATCTTTGGATTGCTGGCGCTGGTTGGCCATGATTGCTTCGGTTCCGATTCCTGGCGCTAACGGCGAAACCTGACATCCCCCAAACAAGGCCGTTCCGCAGTGGAATTCGGGTTCTAGGAAGACAGTAATAGGATATCGGGACACGAGGGGAAAGACAAGGGCAGGGTTCCACAACTGCAACTCTTTTATTTTGTGTAGGTTAGACTAACCAAAAGAGCCAAAACTCTTCAGTTTTTCGGGCATGAGCTTGAGCTTGCCTTCCTCCTTCAAGCGATTATCCAAGGCTTTCTGGAAGGCCTCAAAGGCAAGACTCCGCTTCGATTGCAGGACTTCGTCGGTCAACTGCTTCTTTTGTTTGTCGAAATCAGCCGGGTTGGGTTCCGTTTTTTCGGTCACGCGGTAAACGAGCCAGTTCTGCCCGAGGCTCAAAGGAGCCGCCGCGTCGCCGGCCTTGAGGTTGAAGGCTGCGCTGACCTGCTTGGCGCTGGCCGCGCCGGGGATGGAGCCGTCGCGCGCGATGAGGTCGCTCGTTTTCGGCTCCAAACCGAGGGAGCGGGCAGCCACGTCAAATTTCTCTCCCGCCTTGACGCGCTTGATTAGCTCTTCGGCCTTGTTCTTGGCCATCTCCGTGGACTTTTCGTGTTTCAGGTCGGTGATCACACGGTCGCGGACTTCTTCGAGCGAACCTTGGTGTGCTGTCTGGATCGATTTGACCGAGAGAATGACATAGCCGCGATCAGTTCGAAGTGGAAGGCTTGTTTCGTCTGGCTTTGCCCGGAAGATGGCATCCTTGGCTTCCTGGGAATTGGCAAGCTCCAACAGCGGGTCCGACGCGGCGACGGGGCGCGTCTCGCTCACCGTCAGGTGATATTGCTTCGCCAAATCGTCCAGAGAAATCTTGTTGGACTGGCGGATAGCTGCGGATATCTGGTCAGCTGTGTCGCTTGCCAGCTTGTCTGCCTGCGAGAGCAGGAATGGCGCGCGCAGCGAGTCCTTCACTTCTTCAAACGGCCTGGTATGGGCTGTTTCCTTCTCCAGGACCTTAATGATGTGGAATCCATACTGTGTCTTGACGAGGTCCGAAACCTGGCCTGGGTTGAGGCCGAAGGCTGTCTTTTCGAATTCAGGGACGGTCTGTCCTTGAGTGATCCAGCTCAAGTCACCGCCCTTGTCCTTGGAGCCGGGATCCTCGGAGTACTTCTTCGCGAGGTCTTCGAATTTTCCGCCCTTCTTGACCTGCTTTAGAACATCCTCAGCCTTCTTCTTAACCTCTTCGACTTCCGCGTCCGTCGTCTTTCCGACGGTCATAAAGAGAATATGCTCGACGTGCACGCGGTTCGGCACTTGATACTGCTGAATATTTGCCTGGTATTGTTGCTTGAGCATGTCATCGGAGACTTGCACGTTGTGACGGATCTGATTGACATCCACTAGCGCGTAGCGCACCACGCGCCGTTCCGGCACCTGGTATTTCGACTTGTTCTTCTCATAGGCCGCGCGAATTTCCGCCTCGTCCGGCGAAATCTTCGCTTCCAGGTCTTCCGGCTTGATCAGCACGTAGTCCAGCTTGACCTTTTCATTCTTGTAGCGGAACTCATCCTGAAGCTCGGCGGGTCCCACACTAATCCCGTCGGTCACCAGCTTGCGGAATTTTTCTTCGAGCAGACCTTGGCGTACCAGTTCTTCGAAGACGGGGACGGTCATCTGGAAGCGAGCCTGGACTTCGGCCGCATAACGGTCTCTACCAACAAATACGCCGTTATTGAAGGCCGTCGGAACGTATTGGCGAATGCGATCAGCCCGCTCTTGATCAGACACGGCGATTCCGAGCCGCTTGGCCTCGTATTCGATCTCTTTTTGAAATACCAATTGCTTCAGGATCTGCTGGGCGTAGAGGGCCTCGAGGGCCTTCATATTGGGATTGCGCTGCTCGATTTGGCTGAGCTGCTGGCGCACGTCCTGCACGCTAACCGACTCATCGCCGATCTTGGCCACCGTGTCCGTGGAGATCTCGCCGCTGACCGGCGACTGGGGAACGAGGTAGAGCAGCATGCTGCCCCCCAGAACCAGGACCACGACCCCGAGAAGGATGCGGTACCCAAGTTTGCTTTTATCTGCTCCAGCCATCCGATGAGTCTCCCCCGTCAGTAGACAAACTTAAGATTATACGAGATATAGGCGCGCGTCTCAAACACAATGGTCCGCCGCGGGCAGTTTAGTGAATTCTCAGGAATCAGTGTGGAATATTTCCTCGGCTCGGTCCAGCAGCAACAGGTACCCTGGGGACCTGCACCAGGGGACAGGCGAAGGACAATTGGGCAGGGCGCGACTGTGCTATTTGCAGTTTGACAACGCGCGGCTCCGCAAGTCATCCATTCGGAGACCGCTGTGCTAGATTAAAAAATTGGAGCTTTGCAGCACATTCAACCGTGACCACACAAACACCGATCGACCCGAAGTTCGCTCAGGCCCGCCAAAGGACCCCGCACGTCGAAGTGTACTGGAAGGCGGTTACCTATAAGACGGTGATCGCTTACGTGCTTCTGGCCTTGGCCATTATTTTCGCAGGGCTCTACCTGATCAAACCCGACTTGTATCAAGTGGTGCTCAAGAAGATCGACAAGGCCGTGAGCGATCCCGAAAACGAATCGCAGGCCGCCGATCAGAGGCACGCCAAATTCGTCAATCTCGACGGCAAAGTTCAGGTAAAAAGAGTGAATTCGGTGCAATGGGTGGAAGCAGACTACCGCACTTCACTCGACAAGGGCGATCTGGTCCAAACGGGCGCCGACAGCAACGCGCGCATCACCTTCGCTGACGGCACGACTTATACGGTCAAGCCCGATACCTTGATCACGGTGGAAGAGAACTCAACGGACAACAACAAGCCGACCAGCGTCGCGGTCCACATCAACACCGGTGAAGTAAATCTGGCGACACCGAACTGGAGTTCTCCGGACTCCAGGGCCGCCGTCAGCGCGGAAGATGCTGTGGCTCAACTGCATTCCAATAGCCGTGCCGCGGTCAAAGCCGACCCGGAGAAAAAGGAAAGCGAGGTTGTCGTTTCAAGTGGTAGCGCGCAGGTTCAGCGCGGACAGGAAAAGATCGACCTCGCGCAATGGGAAAAGGCTACTATTTCTAGTGGCAGAAGGATTCAGAAGTCCAATGTTCTCGCGCCTCCCGATCTTGTCGAACCGCTGAATCTCGCGCCGATCACGGCGGAAAATCCGCGGACGTATCCCATTCATTTCGAGTGGAAGCCCGTCCAGGATGCAGTTTCATACACGCTGCGAATCAGCACCACGGCAATGTTTACGAAGACGGTGAAGGAAGAAAAGGTCGGCGGAACAGGCGTGGATGTCACCGGGCTCGATCCCGGGGAATACTTTTGGAACGTCACGGCGACGGACGGAAAAAAACAGACCAGCGAACTCAGCGACAAATTCAAGTTTACGCTTGTCGCGCAAGGCAAGTCGCAGGGAATGGTGCTGGAAATCGTCAGCTACCAGGTTGTAGGGCACTCTGCCGAAATCGTGGGTCACACCGAGCCCGGCGCGGCTCTAATCGTAAACGGCCAATCCGTGCCCAACATTGCCCCGGATGGCAATTTCCGGCATTTCACCGAGCAGCTTGCCCCGGGCCAGCACACGATTTCCATTATCGGTTCGAACCGCCGAGGCGGGACGGCGATGAAGCAAGTGTCCATCGTAGTTCCGAAGTAAGATTTCCGAAGGAAGACCGAAGCGCCTTTGCGCTGGTCGCGGTGTCCGGAGACAATAGATGCGGGAGCTGGCCGCCGTGAGGTCAGCGCCATTGCCGGCCGGACAGCGGAGAGTCTTTCTCCGCAGGGGGATGGGGGGATGAACAAGAACGGTTACAACATGAGGTCGGTGTTCAGTTTGTTTTCTTCCGACCTGGCCATTGATCTGGGCACTGCAAACACGTTGGTGTTTGCGCATGGCAAAGGCATTGTCGTCAACGAACCTTCGATCGTGGCCATCAACAAATCCAGCGGAGAAGTTGTGGCTGTTGGCCGCGAAGCAAAAGAGATGCTCGGGCGCACGCCTGGCAACGTGGTGGCCATCAAGCCGATGAAAGATGGGGTCATCGCGGACTTCAAGGTCACCGAAAAGATGCTGACCTATTTCATCCAGAAGGCGCACAACCGACGCGTGCTGGTGCATCCGCGAATCGTCATTGGCGTTCCGAGCGAGATCACCCCCGTGGAAAAGCGGGCCGTTCAGGACTCCGCCTATCGCGCGCGCGCCAGCGAAGTTTTTCTCGTCGAGCAGGCCATGGCCGCAGCAATCGGCGCGGGCCTGCCGATTGAAGAGCCTTCCGGCAACATGGTCGTGGACATCGGCGGCGGCACCACGGACATCGCGGTCATCTCCATGAGCGGGATTGTTTATTCGCGGTCCGTACGCGTGGCGGGCAACGAGATGGACGAAGCGGTGATGCAATATCTGAAGCGCAAGTACAACCTGCTCGTCGGCGAACGTACGGCAGAGCAGATCAAGATGGAGATCGGCTCCGCCTACCCTCTGGAAAAACCCCTTACGATGGAAGTGAAGGGCCGCAACTTGATCGAAGGCGTTCCGCGCACTGTTACGATTGACGACAGCGAGATTCGCGAGGCCCTGAGCGAGTGCGTCGCGACCATTCTGAACGCCGTGCGCGTGGCCCTCGAGCGCACGCCTCCGGAGCTTTCCGCCGATATTAGCGACCGCGGTATCGTGCTGACCGGTGGCGGCGCGCTGCTGAAGAATCTCGACAAGCGGATTCGCGAGGAAACCGGGCTACCGGTTTCGATTGCGGACGATCCGCTGGCGTCGGTGGTGCTCGGCACGGGAAAAATGCTGAGCGATTTCAAATTGCTGCGCCAGGTTTGCATTGACTAGGAAAAAAGTTTTCAGTTTTCTGAATTCTGGGTGGATCTTTCATTTTCGAGTAGCGTGAGCTGCCGGACGATTCGCGCCAGTGAGATTGATCTGACCCTGACATAACGAGCTGCCGGTCACCAGTCACTAGTTACCGGCGCTCCAGCAAATACGAAGAGAACACCGCCAATGGTCGCCATTCCCTCTCGCCATAAATCGCTGGTCCTGCTCACAGGAGTCATCATATTGCAGGTGCTCATGCTCGCTGTGCAGATCAAGCGCGAATCGGAGGGCCGACTTATTCGCGTCTGGACTGTTGGCGCAGTTTCCCCATTTGAACGCGCGGGCTCGTCGAGCTTCGGCTGGTTTCGCGATGCGTGGCGCAAATACTTCGCGCTGCAAAACACGACGAAAGTGAACGAGCAGATTCGCCGTGAGAACGATGCGCTGAAACTTCAAATTTCGCAGCTTCAGGGCAAAGCCGCGGAAGCAGACCGCCTGGCGGCATTGCTGAATTTCCGGCAATCGCACGCCAACGTCCCCATGATTGGCGCGCGCGTGATTGGCACGGGCGCGGGGACCGCAAGTCTCATGATTCAACTGGACCGCGGCGAGCGCGACGGCATTCGAAAGAATATGGGAGTCATCACTCCGGACGGCGTGGTCGGCAAAGTTGTCGAATCCTATCCGAACGCATCGCAGGTGCTTCTCCTCACGGACAAGGAGAGTGGCGTCGGAGCAATGTTGGCCGATTCGCGAATCCAGAGCCCTGTTGGCGGGCAGGGTGAACCTCTTTTGGTGATGAAATACGTTCCGAATGACGATGAGGTCAATACCGGGGAACGCGTGGTTACCAGCGGCATGGACCGCATCTTCCCGCGCGATCTTCCCGTGGGAACCGTCGCGGAAATCAAGCCCGGCAATCCGTTCAAGCAAATTCGCGTCAAACCGGCTGCCAACCTCGAACGTCTGGAGGAAGTGCTGGTTCTCCTGACGCTCCATCCTCTCGAGATGAAAAACGAAGAGCGTCCCGCCAATGCGCAGCCGTCCGCGCCCGGCGCGACCAGTCCTCCGCGGGCGGCGAGACGATGAACGACGCGTTTGATATCCGTGGCGAATCGCACATCGAAGTTCACAAGTTTCGCGCGGGCGCCATCATCATCGCCACGTT
>WNFL01125246.1_pt1 | contig 10130 bp, 8 predicted proteins | sample 5400361 | NCBI WGS metagenome assembly WNFL01 (sample SAMN13153351, study PRJNA577476) | soil metagenome | isolation source: 40 cm soil on Douglas fir-dominated hillslope | place: USA:California | collected 2013-09-17
ATGGCAGAAGTTCAAGAAGAGGAGGGCATTAAGGTTAAGACCCCTCCTAGCAACGGTCGGAAAATGAAAAAGTCCACACCTGTAACTGTTCAAACGCAAGAAGAGGAAGGCGAAGAACCTCCAGTACCCAAGCCGACTAGGCGAGCACAAAAGGCGGCTACTCCCGCGGTGGAGCTGGAAGAGGTTCAGGAACCCACCCCGGCCATCTCAAAGAGGAAAACGAGGTCTCAATCGGTTGAAGCGACTGAAGAAGTCGTCGCAGCACCCGCATCAGCTACACGGTCGAGGAGAGGGCGTACTCCGGCACTTGAAGAGATGGAAGAAGCCGCAAAGGCTACGCCTGCTGTGAGTCGAACTTCAAAAAGAGGGAAAAAGGCTGCGGTGGTTGTGGAAGAACCACCTTTGGAGATAATTGATGAGGATATTCAGGTGCGTCTAGTCCTGGATAGCGTGCCTATGATGGTTCTATACTGACTTAAAATCTCTTAGATGGACGTTGAACCAGCAGGAAAGTCAGAAGCTGGTTCGTCCACCAAACGCACCCGGGCAGCGAAGGTGACTGTCCTTGAAGAAGAGACTCCAGCGCCTACATCCGTAAAACGAAAGACAAATGCTCGATCTGCTCGGGTCCCTGCGACGATCGAGGAGGATGCCGGCTCTGATCACATACGCGAAGCCGAGGCCATCATCACACCAGCTCCTCCTAAATCTCGAAGCCGTAAAGGGAAAGCCGCAGAAGCCTCCGTTGGCCCTGTCTCTCGCCTTCCGAAGGCTACTCGAACTCCTCGCATTCCGCTCACGGAGAGCACAGCTAAAGACGAAGAATATGAGGTTGAGGTGGAGTTGATTGCGATCACGGATAAGAAGACCCCCGGTGCGTCCAGGGTGAAGGGCGTTCGTTCGACGACAGGAAGCTCTGGTGCAAAGTCGAAGAGCTCATCTGGCGCCGCTTCATCCTCTGGTGCACGTAAGGCGAAGGGGGTCGATGAGAACACCGCGCCTGCCGCTCTCGAACCTGCCACGAGGGTCACCCGAACGAGAGCGAGAAAGTGATTGGGTTCCTTGGTCTCGTGTAACATGCTTGAGTATATCCCTGTAGAATAGGGAGTGTCTTCGTGTTCCTTGAAGGAATCCTGAACCAACGGCATCAGAAACCAGATTAGAAACAATAGCGCTTAATACAGTATCTGAATCTCTAGAGGGCACCCAATACGTTCTGTTGTTAACATCGGATAATCCCGGCCTTACTCCGCTGTTGCCCGGCTTATCTTGCTTTGACTCGACTACTCCGACGGGACAGAAAATGATCAAACTAAGCGAGAAACGACTTTACCTAACTCGCCATGGGCAAGCAGAGCACAAGTTCGTCCGAATCGCTTAACATGTTCTTTCGAATCTGACATGCCGATGGCTTCAGCGTGGACGGTGATCTCTCCAGTACGTTGAAAAATGCAAATCTGGTGTGATTTGGGACTACCCTGACGCTTGATGCGTAGTTCCTGACCCTGGATTAACCCCGAAAGGGCGTGACGAGGCAGCGACGCTCCACGAAGAAACCAGGGACACTATCCAGGTCGAAGCAGAGCTCCTGGTCACCAGTCCATTGAAAAGGCCATTGCAAACCACCGTCATTGGCTACCCAGATTTGAGGAAACGGCTGGAAGGGGAAGGAAAACCTGTTATCATTCTTCCTGAATTACAGGAGGTTCAGTATTACTGAAGGCTCTGTCGAAGGCTCTTATTGTTACCCTCAGATTGATGCCTTCCCTTGCGACACTGGTTCAGTACGTTCGTCTCGCCCACTTTGAAGAATTGACCCGAAACCCCACTCCATCCCTACAAATAGACTCGAGGCGAGTTAGAGGCAAACCCTGAATTTACTGGCCTGGACTTTCGTGGGCTTACGCCTGACTGGACGAACAAGAAAGGTCGCTACTCAGCTAGCGACGATGCACTCAAGAAACGCGCTGCATGGGTCCGAAAGTGGCTGCGAGATAGACCAGAGAGTAAGATCGTCGTCGTCGCCCACGCAGGGATTCTCAGGTATATTACGGATGGGTATAATTCCGGCAAAGATTGGGCCAATGTCGAAGTGAGGGTCTATACGTTTGCGAGCGACACGGAAGACGAAAATGCGGAAATAATTCCGGTTGTAGGATGATCAACTATCGGGTTGTGTTAACAGTAGGAAGAGAGATTGCTGTTGGTGATATAAGAGAATCTCCAGGATACCAATAGTTTGAATATGATATGGCTGCTCCAGTCAAAGCTGGCACTATTGTACTTGATGCAAGCTTTGATATCGGCAGAGCAATGATAGCGTATCCATCTACCCAGCAGTCAACGACAAAGAGCAGGGAAGAGGAAAGTGCACCATGAATAATAGCGCTGGCGCAATCGCAGTCGCCAACATGACCTTGTTCCTCACTATTGGAAACACATACCAGCAGCTCTCGAGATCGGAGACGCGTCGACAAATTCGGAAGTGCCAAGGATATCCGGTTGAATGGGCTATGGTGGGTGGAATGGACACCAAGCATGGCTCTTTTGTTGAGTTTTCATTCTCCCTTCGATTTTGTTTGGTATTGGCTGGGGGCGGTGCGATGTCGGGGGTCTGTGCTTACGGTGGAGGGCTCGCGAGACCGAGGAGGTGGCAGAAGAAGCGTACTTACGGTACGTCGAGTTTGTATAACAGTAGAAGGATACGATAGCTCGTCAGGGAGCAATCGCACTAGTACTGAGTGCCGCTTCTGTCTGGACATCGTTCACCGTATTTGGCTATTTTACGAGTTGGGGAGACTGGAGATGCAGGGAATCGCATGTAAAAACTTGAAATTTACGAAATTGAGCTGCACTCACGTTGCGTTATGCGCCAACGGATAGTTGACATAATATTGACAAGGTCCCGGAAACACGAAGGCCAGGTTGGGATTACTGATGTGTTCTATCACCACCTTGGACGCTCCTTGCAACCAGATAAACCTTGTTTTCGGGGGTTTGCATATGGTGGGTTTATGGAGGAAATGAGCGGTGCTTTAGTAGCAAGATTCTTGGCTGTTCCGGATGGAAATATACTGGTGTCAGATAAAAGAAGATATGGGTTCCTCGAAGCGTGATTGGAACCCAGGTAAATCGATCATGTGAGAAATTTGTGTAGGCTGTACGCCTTCTCTGGATCGAGACCTGCCAGCGGGGCTTTCGATGAAGCTTTGACAGACAGGACACTCTAAGAAGCGTGTAATTGCTCAGTTTTAATATTCGTATAAAAATGAAGACAAATTTATAAATGGAACCACGCTCCACACAAAGCACCATTATTTGGTTCCTTCTTTCGAGCTCACCGGACTTAATGACGCGATTTGGTATGTCAGTAAAAGACGTGTGTGTAAAGGAGACAGATTCTCTCACTCTTAGTGGAATAGGTTTCCCCCTCGTGTTCGATTTATACCTTCCGTTAACCTCGAACACCTCGAAGAGCTTGGAGCTGCGGTCTCGATCTCTTGGGCCCTTCAATGATTAACTTCGTCCAATGGTAAGTCTCCTCTGGCCGCCCAACCCAGAGGAAGAGCACCTTGTACGCTGGAAAGCGATGAAAATGTGACCTTAGGGGCCTCAGCAGTATCTGAGTCCGCAGTAGGACCGTATAACCCTCCATGTTTACCTCGCTGAACCGGGATAAGGTTCAGGCGCTTGTCAAGCAGGGGAAGGATTCCCGAAGGTCTTCATTCAGAACGTATGCTTGCATTTTTATTTCCGTATGACGGCGAAACTGGCTCACCGGCATTCATTTAGGCAGTTCGGACCACGGACCAAGAAGAAGAGGGAGAAGAGGGACGCCTTCGTAAGTAGAATTTAATGGAGGCGGGTCATTAATCGATATGTCTTCGATGCGGGCTCAATTGCACAAGATCCGCCAAGCAGGGGCGCTTCCATATTAACCAATTGCTGGAGACGTACCTCGTCAGTCGCAGGCGGAAAAGGCGCCAGACATTTGCCAAAAAAAGGATGAACAGGGACTGGACTGGTAGACCCTGAAAGGCCTCAGGAGCCCCCTTAAACCTCGCCCACAAGCGCTCATAAGCCACACATCTGTCAGAGAAGATGTCCGCTCCAACGTGGATCGGTTTGATGAGAAGCCCCATGAGGCCCCTTGAAGCCCAAAGAAGCCCAAAGAAGCCCGATGAGTCGTGATTCTCTCCCAGTTCTGAGGTAATGGAAACCACCACCTGGCAGGTTGTGGGTGGTTGAAGGGTGGAATGTTACGATGGACTCGATTCTGATGCTCAAATCGGCCGCGCGATGCTCCTCTGTCACAAGTAGAGGAGATAAGCCACGTTGGTGGCGTTCACGGAACCAGCCCTCATCCGGAGCAATGTTGCGTGCGCGCTACGAGGATATATTTTATAGCGCCGGACAAGTGTTCTCCATCCAATAGCACGTTCAACTGGGCCGAATTGCCTCAGCAGGTCAAGGTCCCACAGGTCCCACTCATCAGCTGGGCATCCTTCTCAGGCCTTCTCCGGCCGACCTTCGCGGGTAGAGGAGAATATAAAAGGAGGGGCGAAATCTGCAACGTCTTGTCGTTGTCGTTGTCGTTGTCGATACCAATATGGCTCACATCACTGTCTCTGGTGCCGGTCTTCCCGCCCCTTCCCATCCCGGTGCTCAGCCCGTCGCACCTCCCCGTCTCAATATCGCCGATCTTATCAAAAATGATAAGCAATGGTCGCTGTACATCCAAGCCCTGAGTAAGTGCATCCCCCTGTCGTTCTTATGACGATGACAGCTAGTGACGATCCGTTCAGCTGGGGCCCAGCATCAGGATCCCGCGCAACCGCTCTCTTGGTTTGCCCTGAGCGCCATTCACGGGTACCCGTACGACCTTCAATGGGAGAAAGCTGGCGCCAAAACCGAGGTCTACGGTTACTGCGTCCATGGACAGCCTCACTTCCCAACCTGGCACCGCCCTTATCTTGCCGTGTACGAGGTTAGTATCCCTGGTCCATGTAACACCTGATATCTGATATACCATACTGACGATATTCTACTACTTGTAGCAAGGTCTCCAAGCCGCTGCTCTTGCAGTCGCCCAGAAGTATAAGACCGACACCGCTGCTTGGGTCCAAGCCGCCCTCACACTCCGCTCCCCATACTGGGATTGGGCCGACCCTGCGACCTACCTACCTCCTCGTCAGATTTACGACTCCGTTCGCTATGCCAACCTTCGCATCACCACCCCAGATGGCCCAAAGGACGTTCCTAACCCGCTCCTCGCCTATACATTCCAGCGCAAGATCAACTGGTCGTTCTCTCAGTACCCCGCAACTGTCAGGCATCCTCGTTCTCCCCCGAACCCTGCTGCAAGTATCTCAGCTTTCGAGGTGTAAGTCCTCAATAACCCGATCGGTAATGATACCTTGTACTAACGGTATGTGCAGGGACATTGGATCCCAAGCCACGAACGGTAACCTTCAGTGGGCTTTGTGGAGGACCCTCAACTGGACGACCACCTGGTCACAATTCAGTAACCAGGGTGCTACCCAAGGACAGAGTACGTCAAGCCTACTTCCTGCCTTCATTGCGTTCAATCAATGCTGAACGACACTACAGAGGCCAACAGTCTGGAAACCCTTCACAATTGGATGCACACCCGAACTGGAGGTGATGGACATATGAGTAACCCAATCTCTGCCAGTGCGTGTCTTCCTCCATTTCACATGAGTCAGTGGTGATTAATTGTGTCCTCAGGCTACGATCCACTCTTTATGCTTCACCATACCAATGTCAGTTGACTCTCCTGGACGTCTCCCTTTGCTGACGGATTTGATCAGGTTGATCGTCAACTCGCACTTTGGCAAACGCTCCATCCGGAGGTCTGGATTTCTCAACAAAACGAACCTCAATTCGTCAACAAGGGTCGGTGTCTCTGTTCTTGCAAATGCGGGCCAATGATTCTGATAGGCTATCCCCAGACCTCACTCCCTTCTGGAAGAGCGACACGGCGTTCCATCGTTCGACCGATACGCCTGTCAAAGACTTCATCAAGTTCCAGTCTACCTACCCTGAGTTCGTGGGCCTGGAGAATCTCTCCGTCGCCGAGAGGACGGCGAGGATTCAAGCGAAGGTCGACGCATTGTACGACCCCACCAACCGTCGCCGCGGTATTGCTGTGGCGCCCGTCGGGTCTCGGGCACCTCTCGCGGCGGTTGCGGGTGCGGCAGCAGGTAGCGCAGCAGGGGGTGCAATTCGCGCATCTCCAGGTGCACCACCGGTCCGTGCAGCTGGTGCGGGTGCGCCAGGTGGTATTGTATCCCACGCACCACAGGCCGCCTTTTCAGCAGCAGCTCTCTCTGTTCAGGCCACTCCCCCAGTTGCTGCACCTCCACATGGCGGTACTGCCTCGACTCTTACCGCACTTCAGCGCCTCGATTGGTTCATTCGCATCCGTGTCAAGAAGTTCCAGCTCGGACAAAGCTTCACCATCCTCTTTTTCCTCGGTGCGGTTCCCGAGGACGTCGCACAATGGCGTACCTCTCCTCACCTCATTGGAAGCCACAGTGAATTTGTCAACTCCGACCCTGAACATTGCGCCAATTGCAAGGAAAACATCGATGCCATCACGGAGGGGTTCATTGACTTGGACGACTCGCTTGAACGACTAGGCCTTGGCCACAAGACCGAGGAGGAGATTGAGAAGTACATCCATGACGAGATTCACTGGCGTATTCAGAGGGTAAGCCGCCAAAATGATTGTCTTCTGTTGACGGCGGGACCTGACGTATTGCTTGCTAGATCGATGGGACGACCGTGCCTGCTGCGGATCTTGATGTCCTCGAGGTAGGCGTGATGACCTGGGATGTGACGGACGGAGATATCGATGTTCTCCCCATCCACCGCAATATTACCTCTGAAAAGGCTGGAGGTCGTATTCCGGGCCAAAAGCCCTACCACCTGTGATTGAAGCCCAGAGTCTTGTTGGAGAATCCGAATGCAAAGAGAAGAAATGTTAGTTTGGTAAAACCAATTGTGAAATTGAGATTGTACACTTGTTGATTCTGAGCATGGAACATGGGTTAATAAACGTGCAATAGTCAGTCATTCGCAGGATGTCAGCACGATTGTACCCACCCGGCCCAAATTACGAGACCTTCAATGAGCTGCGAGGTTTCAATCCTCTCGTCGATGTAGGGCTGCGCTGAAAGAAATTTCGCTGGTTATATATTGGTGGGACTTCACCCTCTTGACTCCCAACGTTAGCTATCTGCGGGAGCTGGAATGACATCGTCGTCCTCCAGCTCGTAATCAAGGAACCCAATGAAGACTACGACCTTCTATGGTCGTATCGTAGTTAGAAATATTCCCAGTGTCCAACAGATCGTGGAACAGACTCAAAGGAGAAGTAGGGCTTATGTGGCTCTCTTAGTACCTCTGGGATGAATTGACCTTCTAGTTTCCATTCCGGGGGCGGGTGTGTGGTAGGGGCGGAAATCATCTCGTACTGCCGAAACTCATTCCAGTGGAGCGTCCGGATTTGGTTGTGGCCCTATCTCCAATCTGAGCTCTCCTTCAAATGTGGAAATTAAATTTGTCAAAAATTAAGAAGTGTTCTGAATGGAAAATAATGCGTGCGTGCATTGGCATTGGAAATTGGAATGACCAACTGAGATGCTCGGCTTTGTCGACGGGAATCCCTGGCTCTCAAGAATCCGGTGTATCCCAGGGAATCGATTATTGGGAGGTGTTTTGTTTGTTTTCACTCTCTCAAAGTACACGATGGCAAAATTGCAGACGAGGTGTCCTCCTTTACTCCTTCCATCAACAAATAGGGTCTCTGGAACATATCAGGGGGTTGGTACGCCCCTTCTCGAGCGGCATTGTAGAACTCCGGCCATCCTTGTTATTTCGACTACGACTGAGCAGAGAAGGCTGCATCAGGAATGAAATATGGCCACTGAAGCAAGGTTTTCCTGGGCAACTCCTTCATGATATCGTTGCTCTTCTTGGACTTGGTCATATTCATGCCTCGGCCACTAGTAGCCAAGTCGTTTGCTTTATGGACCACCTGATGCCGTCGAGCATCGTTTCAGTATCCCCCTTTTCGACCGAGCCCTTGAGGTCGGGTATCAAAGGTCGTTGGTGGAATATAAGTCGAGAGTGTCGACCGAACGACAAAATGATTGTCGCACCCATGTGTGATGAATCTATGCCCGCTCTCGAGCCTGTCTTCGAACCCGTTCTTGCACCAGCAAGGCCCCTAGAAGTAGGGAGGCGTCGCTTCGTAAGTGTTCTTGCGCAAATCGAGATCGCCTCTTGTTTCCGCAAACACAAGGAGCCCTTGTTTCAAATCTTGAGCCCACTCATCTATGCTATGGTGGATTTGTAAGTGAGGTCCATGCTGCGTCGAGTTGCATTAACGTAGCTAATAGGTCCGTAGAGACAATCCCGGAAAACATCTTTCGGCCGCGTTGTATGGCTTCTGACAAAGGCGGGTGTGACTCGCACCTTTCTGCACAATGGGCTTCGGACGCCTCACGAAGGACATACTAAAGTAGCTCCATACGAAATTAGAAGCACCTTTGATGTAAGCAATGTTTAAATCGCCGTATCTCAGTCTCGAATGTGACGACCATTTGGTGTTGATGATGTGTACGTACGCGGGCGACCGGGTATCAGTAGTGATGCAGCCTTGTGGGCATAGCATCCACCCACCCAGCCTTGCACTTGCAGCGCGAGGTTGCTCTTATTTCCTTTTCTGTTGGACCGTTGTTTCTCGTTGGACTCCTATGTAAGTCATCACCTCGAGGAACAAGACAGACACACTTTGCTACTGCACTGAGTCTGCACGCTCACATAGTCTGCTGTCCATTATGCTCTACCGTAGAACGTCTCTTAGGTATTTCATACTATAGCTACTGTATGCTACCACATATATTGAGTCTAACGTCTCTTGGTTTCAATTAATATTTGGTTGTAGTCAAAGGACTGTTGTCATGTTGTATATATCAGAAGCGTTAAGGGAATTCAGATTGACGACGGGGGGCTGATCCTGGTGGCCATAATACTGGATAAGGAGTTTGCTGTTCTAATGTTGCTGTAAGGCTTAGTGACAACTTCTTCGGGCAGCCGAGGCAATGGCAGATGTAGAAATGGGATAGAGTGCAGATCATATGGATATCTAGGAGGTAAATACATGACTACAAATTGTCCTTTGCCATAAGCGAGACCTCCGGCTTTGCAGAGGCACATCAAGAGCTTACTCTGACCACCTCATTTTCAATGACCAATACGAATGGGGCATCTTTCTTCCAGTCTTCTTGATCCCACCAAATGTAGCACTTTTCCAGGAAATAGCCAGCCAATCGTCTATTGTTCATCATCTGCCTGCATGATTGGCTAAGTTGTTTCTTACTTGAACTCCGAATGTGCCAAAACTGAAGTTTCAACACCTTCATATTTGGACAGGGCACTTTCATTGTAATATGATTGACAGACTTCCTGGTCAAAATGTCCCGTTCTAATTCGGCAAGCGAGCCAAATGCAATCTTGATCACCAGGTCAAGTTGTTCCACCTCATCTTTGGATTCAAGTAACTCCATCAATCCTTGGAATGAACTAAAGTTGTCGAACTTGAATCTTTTTGCATGGATCATTTGTAATGCGCTGATTACCCTCTCGTCGTGATGGTCCCGTACTACTGACCGCAACTCGCATGTGTCCAGTAATGGTAAATGGAAGTTGGATTGCAAGACAGGCAGACTCTCGCCGTACTGGTTGGCCACCAGGTGGGTACAGGCTGGCATCCCCACCTTTTGTTTGAATATTCCAGGCGAGACAGGTTCGCCTACATCAAACCTCTGTAACTGTGTAAAGACTAACCCATCCATCCAGCCAAGGGTTGAGTGTCTAAGACACAATTTTTGGAGGGTATGAACCAAAGGGAGGTCAACATCATGGGTGAGGGGTGGGATATCGACAAAGAATAGCTTGAGCACTCTCAATTCGTGACAAAATGGGAGTACATTCAGCACTTTCCTCTCATTGGAGGGAGCCACAATTTCGAGGGTTTGTAGATGATAAAGAAAGGGGACAAAAAGGGCATTCTCATAGACAGCATTGTTCCATCCCCTTGT
>WNFL01296310.1_pt1 | contig 10130 bp, 9 predicted proteins | sample 5400361 | NCBI WGS metagenome assembly WNFL01 (sample SAMN13153351, study PRJNA577476) | soil metagenome | isolation source: 40 cm soil on Douglas fir-dominated hillslope | place: USA:California | collected 2013-09-17
TGTCCATCGCCGAGCAGTGCGACGGAGCGCGCTGCGACATGGCCATGCTGGTGATGAACGACGTCTTCCAGGGGACCTGGAGTCGCCGAGCCGGCGCTCGGCCGTCCGCGGAGTACTGGCCGCCGCTGATCGCAGCGGTGCGACGAAGAGATCGCGAGTTCCTCTTCGGGGCCGAGGCCTACTGGGACCTGGAATGGGAGCTGGAGCGGCAGGGGTTCGACTACTGTTACGACAAGCGGCTCTACGACCTGCTGGAGAGAGGCTCCGCGGAGAGCGTGCAGAAGCACCTCCAAGCCGACCTCCCTCATCAGGAACGCCTCGTCCGGTTCATCGAGAACCACGACGAGCGCCGGGCCGCCGCCGCCTTCCCCGGCAAGGGTCGCGCGGCTGCGGTGGTGGTCGCCACCCTGCCGGGGGCGAGGCTCTTTCACGAGGGGCAGCTCGACGGACGGCGAGTCCGGCTGCCCGTGTTCCTCGGCCGTCGCCCCCCGGAGCCGGTGGACGAGGCGCTACAGGCCTTCTATCGTCGGCTCCTGGCGGAGGCCGCGAGCCCGGTGCTGCGAAACGGAGAGTGGCGGCTTCTCCAGGTGACCGGCTGGCCCGACAATCAGGGCTGCCGGAACCTCGTGGCCTGGTGCTGGTCGCGGGCTGGGGATCGCCGCGTGGTGGTGGTGAACCTGGCGGACGTCCCGGCCCAGGGCCGCGTGCGGATTCCCTGGCCGGAGCTGGCCGGGCAACGCTGGCAGCTGACGGACCTTCTCTCGGGCACGGTCTATGAGCGGGACGGTGACGAGCTGGCCGGGGAGGGCCTCTACGTGGATCTTCCCCCCGGCGGGCATCACGTTATAGCTCCTCGACGGGTCGGGGGACTCCGAAGTGGAAGCCCTGCGCGTGAGTGAAGCCGATCTCGGAGCACACGTCGGCTTCGGCTTTGGTCTCGACGCCCTCCGCGACCGTGTAGACCAGCAGGTCGCGGGCCACCGCGACGAGCGAGGTCAGGAGCCGCCGCCGCGAAGGGGGAGCACTGTCGATCCCCCGGATGAAGCGCATGTCGAACTTCAGGAAGTGAGGGGGGACCTCGGCCAGCTCGAGGAGGCGCGCCTGCCCGGCCCCGAAATCGTCGTAAGCGAGGTCGATCCCTATCTTCGCGAGCTGCGTCCGCAGGCCGTCGATGCTGGTGGGGTCGGCCAGGGCGCCTTCGTGGATCTCGAGGGCCAGGCGCAAGTGCGGGGCGAGGCGCTTCGCCTCCGCCAGCGACTCCATGAGGCCCGGTTCCTCGAGCTCGGCGGGGTGCGTGTTGAGGAAGAGCATGGGCAGGTCGCGTCGTCCCGCCACCAGCTCGAGGGCCTTCCGGCGGAAAAGGCGCGACAGCTCGGCTTCGGCCCCCACCCCGGAGGCGATGTGGAAGAGCTCGGTCGGCTCCTCGGGGAGGCGCGGATGGCGGCCGCGGCCCAGCACCTCGTAGCCGGTGATGACGCCGCCCGGCAGGCTCACGATCGGCTGGAAGACGATGCCGATCATCGCGTTGCGCAGCAGCTCGGGCATCTCCCGCGTCCCCTCGATGAAGCCGTGAGGAAGCGCCATCTCGGTGATGGAGACGGTGGAGGGCTCCATCTCGTCGGGGTCCTCGAGCTCCTGCCGACCCAGGCGGAACTCGAGCTGCGCGAAGTGGATGATGTCGCCTTCGTGGACGGGGGCATCGCCCACCCGGTCGCGGTTGACGAACGTCCCGTTCTTGCTCTTGAAGTCGCGGACTCGGAGGGACTCGCCGTCCTGGTAGAGCTCGGCGTGCTCCTTCGATACGGCGTCCGAGGGCAGGCTGAGCTCGAGCCCGGGCTTCCGACCTATCCGGAAGGGGAGCGGGTGGACCGCGACTCTCCTGAGCTGCCGGCCGCCTTCCACGAGGCTTTCCAGGAACCAACGAAAAGTGGGGGGGCCCGACGGGGGCGACGGGGGCGCTTCGTCGGACATATTCGGGGACAACGGTAACCCAATACTGGGCCCAAATCGAGCGGAGCGGGCTTGGCCGTGCGCGCCATCGCTTCTATCATGCTCCAGTGACACGACATCGCCCCACGTTCCTGGTAGCCGGCGTGCTCCTCGGGGTCTTCGGGCTCCGCGCAACCCTCGCCGACACCCGCCGAGTCACTCCCGCCGACCGCATCCGCTCGGACGTGGCCCGCCTCGCGGACGACGCCTGGCAGGGCCGCCGCGCGGGGACACATGGAGCGGACGCCGCCGCCGAATGGATCGCCGGCGAGTTCCGGGGCATCGGCCTGCTCCCGGCGGGGGACGGAGGGACCTACTTTCAGGCCTTCTCCTTCATCGACGGGATCGTGCTCGCCGCCGGCAACCGACTCGTCGTGGGGGGACACGCCTTCAAGCCGGGGGAAGAGTTCCGGCCTCTCGCCTTCTCTTCGGCGGGCTCGGTCTTCGGTGAAGTGGTCTTCGCGGGCTACGGGACCGTGGCCAGGGACCTCGAATACGACGACTACACGGGCCTCGACGTGAAGGACAGGGTGGTGGTGCTGCTTCGCTACGGCCCCGGGGGCGACGATCCCCAGTCCAAGTGGGCGGCCTTCATGCCGCTCCGGCTCAAGGCACAGAACGCGCGGGACAAGGGGGCGCGGGCAGTCCTGATCGTGACGGGGCCCCGCACCCCGGGAGCGCTCGACCAGCTCGTCCCCCTCCGGGCCGACGCCTCCCTGGCTGACGAGGGGCTCCCCTGCTTCACGGTCACGCGCGCCGTGACCGACGCGCTCTTTGCCAGGGCGGGCACGACCCTCGACGACGCCCAGCGCACGATCGACGAGAGCCGGAAGCCCGCGCCCCTTGTCCTGACGGGCGCTCGTCTCGAGGCGACCGCCGATCTGACCCCGAAGCGGGCCCTCACGCGCAACGTGATCGGCCTCCTGCCGCGGGCCAGCACGGCCGATGAGGCGGTCGTGGTGGGCGCGCACTACGACCACCTCGGCCTCGGAGCCACGGGCTCCCTCGATCCCGCCCCCGACGGCAAGATCCACCACGGGGCCGACGACAACGCCTCCGGAGTGGCGGGGGTCCTGGATCTGGCCCGGCGCTTCGCCGCGCGCACCGAGCCGGCCCAGCGGTCGATCTACTTCGTGGCCTTCGGGGCCGAGGAGGTGGGCGTCCTCGGGTCGTCCTACCTGGTGAAGAACCCCCCGCGGCCCCTCGAGCGGATCGCGGCCATGGTGAACCTGGACATGATCGGCCGCCTGCGGGAGGACACCCTGGAGGTCCACGGCGCCGGCACGAGCCCCCTCTTCAAGCCCCTCCTCGAAGAGGCGAACCGCACCGCCGGCTTGAAGCTCAAGCTCCACGAGGGCGGTTACGGCCCCTCGGACCACTCGCCGTTCTACGCGGCCGGCCGTCCCGTGTTGTTCGTCTTCACCGGCAACCACCCCGACTACCATCGGCCCTCCGACACGGCGGACAAGGTCGACGCCGATGGCATCGTGAGGGTGCTGGGGCTGGTGGAGCCGGTCGTCTCGGCCCTCGCCACGTCGTCCGCCCCCATCGCCTTCACCCGGGTGGCGGCGGAGAAGGAAGGAGGCGTCGGGGGCGCGCGCGGATTCCGCGTCTGGGTCGGTGGCATCCCGGACTACAGCGAGGAGGCGCCGGGCGTGAAGCTCTCCGGAGTCACTCCGGGCTCGCCGGCCGACAAGGCGGGGATGAAGGGCGGCGACGTGCTCGTGAAGTTCGGGCCCAGGGAGATCCGGAACATCTACGACTACACCTATGCCCTGGCCGAGCGCAAGCCGGGGGACGCGGTGACGGTGGTGGTGAAGCGCGATGGGCGCGACGTGAGCCTGGACCTGGTCCTCGGCTCGCGGCCAAGCGCGGCTCGCTAGTGGCGGCCGCGGCCATCGGACTGCGGACGCCGCGCCCGCGCGTCGCCCCGGCGCTCATCCTTGCCCTCGTCTCCCTCGGAGCCCCTGGGCTGGGGCTCACGGCCTGCGGGGAGCGGGCTTCGGACCGGGAGGCGGCCGCATTGGCCGGGCAGCTCCGGCAGGTGTACGGGCCGGCCACCGCACCCTGGGAGCGCTGGCGGCACCGGCAGACGGTGCGCCTTCCCGACGGCCGCGAGCTCGCGCGCGACCAGGCGTTCCGCGACGACCCGCACTTTCCAGGGGCTTGCCGGGTCCTGCTGGCCAGCAGGTCCGGCGACGAGGCCAGCCTCGGGGCCTGGCTGCTCGGAACCGTTCCCGCTTCACGCGCGGCCGAGGTGGAGCCGGCGCTCGTCGAAGCGCTGACCAGCGCGGACTCGCGCGCGGCTTTCGAAGCCGCCCTGTCTCTCGAGCGGGTGGGGGGAAGGACGGCGATCCCGGCCCTCGAAGGCGCCGCCCTTTCCGGAGCGGCGCCCGAGCTCCGCACCGCCGCTCAGGTGGCGATCGAGGAGATCGAACGGCGCCGCCCGGGGCCGGCGAACGAGGTGCGGAACGAGGTGCGGGACGATTCCCGACGGGGGGAACCCATCGCGGCCGGCGCCGCGTCCGGGAGCGCGCCGGGCCTCGCCCCGTCCTTTCGCCGCGGAGTCTCCTGGTGGTGGAGCGAGGCGGGCCCGGACGCCGGCGTTTCGTCGTTCCGCCGCCTCCGGGCCCTGGGCGTCACCTGGGTGTCCATCCACACCTGGGATCCGCTTCAGCGCGGCCTCCACGATCCCGTCTTCGCCGAGGCGAGGCACCCCTTCGTCCTCCGCGACCTCGACGCGATCGTCAAGAACGCGCACCAGGCCGGCCTCGCGGTGATGCTCAAGCCGCACCTCGAGATGCGTCCCCGGGGCGGGGGCGAGACCGGCGACCACAACCGGATCGAGATGGAGTCGGAAGCCGACTGGCGCCAATGGTTCCGGAATTACGAGACCTACCTGCTGTCCTACGCGCAGGCCGCCCGGGCCACGGGGGCCGACGCGTTCTGCGTGGGCCGGGAGCTCGACACCTCGGTCATCCGGCGCGAATCCGACTGGCGGCGGATCATCGCCGGCGTCCGCAAGGTATTCCCCGGCCCTCTCGCCTACTCGGCCAACTTCGATACGTGGCACGGGGTGGGCTTCTGGGACGCCCTCGACTTCATCGGCGTCTCCGCCTACTTCCCCCTGAGCGACCGGCCCGACCCATCCCTCGACGACCTCGCGGCCGGCTGGGGGCGGGCCCTCGGCCCGCTCGAGGAGGCCTCGCGCCGATACGGCCGTCCCGTCCTGTTCACCGAGGTCGGATACCCCTCGGTCCCCGAGGCCGCCCGCGCTCCCTGGCGCGAGGCGAGGCTGCCCGCAGATGTCTGGCTCCAGGCCCGGTGCTACGACGCGACCCTGCACGCGCTGGCCCAGCGTCCCTGGATCGCAGGGGCGTTCTTCTGGCTGTGGGAGCGCTCCGCGGAGCCGGCGTTCCGCGATCCGTCGCACACGCTGCCGGGCAAGCCGGCGGCCTACGTGATGGCTCGCTGGTACCGGCCGGGAGCGGAGCTCAGGCGCCCGGACGCACCGGACGCCAAGGCGCCACGACCGGCCGTGCCTGCTCCGACATCGCGCCCTGCAGGATGACTTGCCCCTGGGGCACCTCGTTGAAGCGGCGCAACAGGTACCAGAGGACGACGACCACCACGACCAACATGACGATCAGCGGCACGAGCCAACGCCGCCGGCCGGAGGCCAGCCGAAAGCGGGTGCGATGGTGCCGCCGGCGGCGGCCGCCGGGCTTTGCCGAGGCGGCGTCCGGGCTGGTCCCAGCGGGTCCTGTCTCGTCGGATTCCCCCTCGTCCCGCTCCTCCGGCAGCGCCTCCTCGCGGGAGAGGGCACCTAGCTGGTCTCGCCGGCCGCCGTCCCTGCCGGGAATGGGCGGGGGCAGCTCGCGCTGGATTTCCTCGACCGAGTTGGCCTTCACCCACTCCCCGAGCCCGGCGCGCCAGATGAGGGTGTCCTCGGGGACGGCCCCGCCGAGGATCAAGGCCACGAGCTCGGCCACGCCCAGCGGGCCCTTGCGGCGGCCCTCCTGGACGTAAAACCAACGGACGCCCGTCTCACCGTTGTCCGTCATGGGAATGTCAAACGAGAGGTTAGTCGCCGCCGGGCGCCTGTCAAGCGCGCTCCGGCCCTCGCCCGCGGTCAGGCCACCTCGAAGGACGTGCGGAAGTCGATGTCCGGGCGGAGCGAATGCCAGACCGAGCAGTACTTCTCCCGCGAGAGCGCAATGGCCCGTTGGACCTTTTCGGCGGGCGCCTCGCCCCCTACCATGAAGTGCAGGTGCACGCTCACCAGCCGCTTCGGGTCTTCCGGGGCGCGCTCCGCCTCGAGGTGCGCCTTCAGGGACCGCAGCTCGAGGCGGCCCTTCTTCAAGATGTGCACGACGTCGATGGCCATGCAGGCCGCGAGGCTGAAGGCCAGGGTCTGGACGGGAGTCGGGCCCGCCCCGCCCGCGCTGTCCAGGACGAGGGAGACCGCGCCCGTGGTGCCGCGGAAGCGCAGGTCGCCCTGCCATTCGAGATCGAGGGAGAGGGGAGTCGAGGTCTTGCCGGCGGCGGGCGCGTCGTTCATGGCTCTATCGGATCAGCTCGCCCGCCCGGGAGACGATCGCCTTCTTCAGGTCCTCCTGGATCGGCTTCTCGCCGAGCCAGATCCCGAACACGGCCGTGACGAAGGCCTTGTCGGCGATCGGCGGCTTCGCCTGGCCTGCGATGACGGCCTCGAGGGTGCCGCCCGGGGCCCACTTCAGGACGCACTCCTGGCCGGTGGTGATGGCCGGGAAATAGGCGACGAAGGCGTCGACCCGGGCCTTGTCGGCCCCCGCCAGCGCCTCGCGCATGGCCTCCTGGATCGTGCTCGAAGAGAGGTCGCGGAGGAACCTCATCGTGACTTGCTTCGGGAAATCGCCTTGTACGAGATCGCGATAGAAGGCCGGCGAGTCGGTCTTGCCCTTGTAGGCGGCGAGGGGCCCGGAGAGCGCCGAATCGGCTACGTAGAGCCCCAGCGCGTAGACGTGGACCTTCAGGAAGGTCTTGGTGCGAAGGCCCGCGCCGAGCAGCGCCTTGTCCTCGATCCGGGTCGGGAACTTTGCCCCCGACCTGGGCTCGGTGACTTCCTGGGCCAGGAGCGGCGTCGCCAAGGCGGTCGCCAAGAGCAGGGTGACGGGAGCAACGCTCTTCATTTCTTCGGGGCCCAGAGGAAGCCGAACGAGACGGCCCCTTCCTTCCCGGTCGTCTTGTGGTGCACCAGATGGGCCTTGATGATCCGCTGGAGGTATCGGCCGGCGGGCGGGAAGCAAACCATCAGCCAGGCGACGGCCTCCATACCCGCGAGGACCGCGACGAAGAGGAGGACGTAACCGAGGGAGGCGACGGGGGCGTCCATTGCTTCCATTCTAGACCCCCCCTTGACCGACGCAGGGGTCCTGATCTATAGTCAGCCCTCTTACTTAGTTAGCTGAGTATGGTCCAAGACTCCCTGCAAGGCTCGCTTCCCGTGCTCGTCCTGAAGATCCTTGCCCGGCGGGGGCCGCTGCACGGCTACGGCATCACCGCCCAGATCGAGGAGATGTCGGACAACGTGCTGCGCGTGGAGGAGGGTTCGCTCTATCCGGCGCTCCATCGGATGGAGGAGGCAGGGTGGGTCGACGCGAGATGGGTGAAGACCGGCAACAAGCGGCGGGCCCGCGTCTACGAGATCACCGCAGCGGGGCGAGCCCAGCTCGAAGCACGGGAGACCCGCTGGCGGGCGGTGACCGCGGCGGTCGGTCACATTCTGAAGCGCGCTTAGCGAGGAGGCGACCGATGTCCTGGCTCTCCCGTCTGGCGAACGTGTTCCGGGACGACAGCCTGAGCCGCGACCTCGACGACGAGCTGCGTTTCCACGTCGAGGCCAGGACGGAGGACCTCGTCCGCCGCGGCCTGACGCGGCGGGACGCCGAGCGCGAGGCGCGCCGGCGGCTGGGCAACCCGCTGCTCCTGCGCGAGATGAGCCGTGACGTCAAGCTCTTGCCGCGCCTCGAGTCGATCCTGCGGGACGTGCGGTTCGGTCTGCGGATGCTCGGCAAGCACCGCGTGGTCACGGGAGCGGCCGTGGCGTCCCTGTCCCTCGCCATCGGCGCCGGTACCGCCGCCTTCTCCCTGATCGACGCGCTGGTGCTGAGGCCTCTGCCGGTCCGGGAGCCGGAGCGCCTGGTCTATCTGTCCGTTACGCCTCCGGGCGTCGAGGCGCAGGAGCGGGACAGCTTCAACTACCCCCTCTTCGAGCGCTTCCGCGACGGGGCCCGGCCGCGGGCGGATCTGTTCGGCGCGAGCTATCAGGGGATCCTCCGCCCCGTGGTTTTCGACGACCCGGGCGGGGAGGAAGAGAAGATACGCCTGCAGTGGATCTCAGGCGACGCGTTCGCGGTCCTCGGGGTCAAGCCGGCCCTCGGCCGGCTGCTCAGCGCCGCCGACGATCAGCGGCCCGGCGCCCATCCAGTGGCGGTGCTCAGCCACGGCTTCTGGACCCGACGCTTCGGCCAGAGCCCGTCCGTGCTCGGCCGGTGGCTCACCCTCAAGGAGAAGGAGAAGCAGCTCCAGATCGTCGGAGTGGCCCAGGAGGGTTTCAGCGGTGTGGAACCCGGCGTGCGGACGGACCTCTGGGCTCCCAACATGATGTACGACCAGGCGGCGCTGACAAGGCCGGACTGGCACTGGTTCCGGATCTGGGGGCGGATCCGGCCCGACGTCACCCCCGAACAGCTCCGGGGAGCTCTCCAGCCGACGTTCGCCGCCTTCCTCCGCGAGCGGGCCGACACCTTCCGGCCCGACGAGCCGCGCGATCGGTTGGACCGTCACCTGAGGACGCCGCTCAACGTGCGCTCTGCCGCCAACGGTCCCTCCGTGCTTCGCCGGGATTTCGAGCGGCCGCTGTGGATCCTCGCTCTCGTGGCGGGGCTGGTGCTCCTGATCGCCTGCTCCAACGTGGCGAACCTCCTGATCGCCCGGGCGGCGGCCCGGGGGTCCGAGATGGCGCTGCGGGTCTCGATCGGGGCCGGGCGGGGCCGCCTGATCCAGCAGGTCCTGGTCGAGAGTGCGCTCCTGGCCGGGGCGGCCTGCGTCGCGGGCCTGGCCCTCGCCTCCGTCATGGCGCCCGCCATCGTGCAGCGGCTCTCTCCCGCGGACAACCCCGCATACCTGGACCTTCGTCTCGACGGGCGCGCCCTCGCGTTCCTGTCGGTCGTCTGCGCGGCGACGACGTTCCTCTTCGGCCTTGCTCCCGCCCTGCGCGCGTCAGCCGTCTCTCCAAGCGACGCGCTGAAGGCCGAAGGCGGCAAGCGGCTCACGGGCCTGGGTCCGCTGCGCCCGCTGGTGGCGGCACAGATGGGCGTGAGCTTCGTCGTGCTCTTCGTCGCCGGCCTCCTCCTGCTGTCGTTCCAGAGGTTGACGAGCATCGACCCCGGCTTCGCGAAGACGGGCGTAGTCCTCCTCACGATCGAAGCCAAGAGCCTGAAGGAAGGAGAACGGGCGCGGGCGGCCGGATTGCAGCTGCAGGACCGCGTACGTGGGCTCTCGGGTGTGCGGTCGGTCAGCCTCTCCGCGTGGGGGCTCTTCTCGGGCTCCGGCTGGACCACCAGCATCCGCGTCGCGGGGCGCGAGCCCGACTCGTTCGAATGCGGGGCGGCCGGGAGCTCGCTGCCCCCGACACCCAGCCCGAGCATCCCACCGCGGTCGTGGTCAATGAAGCGTTCGCCCGGCGGTATTTTCCGGGCGAGGATCCCCTCGGCAAGCGGTTCGAGCGCGTCGAGCGCTCCGACACCGTGCCGCAAGAGATCGTCGGACTCGCTGGGGACGCCAAGTACAACGATCTCCGCGAGGTCACGCCGCCCACGGTCTACGTGCCGTTGGGGGGCGTCCACATGGCGACCCTTCAGGTGCGGACGACGACGGACCCGATGGCGTTGGCTTCCATGCTGCGCACGGAGATCCCCCGGATCCATCCCGCCCTGCGCGTCACCGACGTGACCCTCCAGTCGACCCTCATCGACAACACGCTGATCCGGGAGCGGGTGCTGGCCCTGCTCTCCGGCTTCTTCGCCCTGGTCGCGGTCGCCCTGGTCGCGGTGGGTCTGTACGGAGTGCTCAGCTATTCGGTCGTCCGGCGAACCAGG
>WNFL01346662.1_pt1 | contig 10130 bp, 8 predicted proteins | sample 5400361 | NCBI WGS metagenome assembly WNFL01 (sample SAMN13153351, study PRJNA577476) | soil metagenome | isolation source: 40 cm soil on Douglas fir-dominated hillslope | place: USA:California | collected 2013-09-17
CTCCGGGATTCGGGCGGAGACGTCGGGCTGGCCCTGCTGGTCTGGATCGTCGGCGGTGGGCTCTCGTTGCTCGGGGCGTTGACCTACGCCGAGCTCGGCGCCATGAATCCGCGGGCCGGCGGTTTTTACGTGTACCTGCGCGACGCATTCGGCCCGCTGCCCGCATTCCTCTACGGATGGGCGCTGTTCTTCGTGATCGGCAGCGGCTCGATCGCGACCCTGTCGGCGGCCTTCGCTCGCTACATCCAGCAGTTCATCGCGCTCAGTGCCCCGAGCGCGAAGCTGGTGTCGCTCGCCACCATCGTGGTCGTCACCGTGGTCAACGTATGGGGCACGCGCCAGGGCGCCGTCGTTCAGAACTGGAGCACGGCAATCAAGGTCGGCGCGCTGCTGCTGCTGAGTGCCCTTCTCATCACGGCCGGGCACGGGCTCACGGCCGCGCCGGTGCCGGTTTTCTCGACGCCGCTCTCGTCGCAACTCCTCCGGGGCATGGCCGTCGCGATGGTCGCGGTGCTGTGGGCCTACGAAGGATGGCACTACGTCACGTTCTCTGCCGGCGAGATCGTGGAGCCACAACGCATTTTTGCCCGCGGCATCATCGTCGGCACGGCTGCGATCGTCGTGATCTACCTGCTGGCCAACCTCGGCTACCTCGCCGCGCTTGGCCCCGCGGGGGTTGCCCAGTCGAATCGGGTGGCGGCGGACGCGGTCACCACACTGTTTGGGGGCACGTGGGGTCGGCTCGTCGCGATTCCGATTCTCGTGTCCATTTTCGGCGCGGCGAACGGCATCGCGCTCACGGCTCCACGCGTGTTCTATGCGATGGCGCGCGACGGGCTGTTCTTCCGCAAGCTGGCCGAGGTGCACCCACGGTTCGGTACGCCCGCGGTCGCGATCCTGGCGGGGAGCGCGTGGACGATGGTGCTCGCGGCTTCGGGTACGTTCGAGCAGCTACTGACGTACGTGGTGTTCACCGGGTGTGTACCGCCGGCGGCTACCACACGCGGCCCGGCCGTTCCGCGTGCCGGGATATCCGCTGACGCCGGCGCTCTTCATCGTCGCAGCCGGCGCCATTGTCGTCTCGACGCTCGTGTCCCGGCCGACGCAGGCCTTGCTCGGCATCGGAATCATCTTGCTGGGGATGCCGGCGTATTGGTGGTGGCGTCGTAAAGGCGCCTAGGGCCGCCGCACTCTCACCGGCGGCGCCGGCTCGGCCTGCAGCTTCACCGGAGTTGCCTCGAGCAGCCGCAACGCTTCCTGCACCGCCCGCTCGAGCTGCGGGTCGCGTCCCTGGGAAACAAGCGCGGGGGTTTGTTGCACCACGATGTCGGGCGTGATGCCGGCATTCTCGACGTCCCAGTGGCCCTCGGTATTGAAGAACCCGCCGCGCGGCGCGGTGATGTATCCGCCATCGATCAGGCCCGGCACGTCCCAGATGCCGACGAGCCCGCCCCACGTCCGCGTACCGACCAGCGGTCCGAGTTTCATCTCGTGGAACAGATACGGCAGCATGTCGCCCCCGGAGCCGGCATACTCGTTGATCAGCATGACTTTGGGGCCGAAGATCCCCGTGATCGGCTCCGTCCAGGGCCGCCGCTCCCCAACCGGGTTGTTGAAATAGCCGCGCAAGTGCCTCGCGAGGATGTCCACGAAATAATCCGCGATGTAGCCGCCGCCATTGAAGCGCTCGTCGAGGATCACGCCCTGGCGGTCTTGCTGCGCGAAATAGTAGCGATTGAAGTACTCGTAGCCCTGATCGGCGGTGTTGGGCAGCCAGACGTAAGCGAGCTTGCCTTTGGAGAGTGAATCGACGAGCCGGCGGTTGTCCTCGACCCACGCGCGCGTACGCAGGTCATCCTCATCGCTCACCGGGACGACGGTGACCGTCCACGAACCATCGAGTGTGGGCTTGTCGTTGAGACGCAGCACGGTCTGGCGATTCGCCGCCCCTTCGAGCGCTGCGTACGGACTCAGCGGCGGCCTGAGGTCGGCGCCATTCACCGCGAGGAGATAGTCTCCGGTGCGGGCCTTCACCCCGGGCGCCGAGAGCGGCGCGCGCAGATTCGGATTCCAGTTCTCGCCCGAGAAGATCCGCTTCACGCGGTAGCGCCCGTTCTCCACCGCGAAGTCGACGCCGAGCATCCCGACTTTGACGGTGTCGATCGCCGGCGTGTCACCGCCAAACGTGAAGGTGTGACCCAGCGACAGCTCACCGCCGAGCAGGTCGAGCATGTAGGTGAGATCGGAGCGGTGGCCGAGGTTCGCGAGCCACGGCTCGTACATCGTCCAGACTTTGTCCCAATCGGCCCCGTGGTGATTCGGGACGTACAGGTAGTCCCGCTCGAAGCGCCATGCCTCCTTGTAGATCTGCCGCCACTCGGCCCGTGGATCGAGTCGCATTTGCAAATCCACCGTGATCTTCCCATCGCCGGGCTTGGGCGCCGCGTCGGCGCCGACGATCATCCACGACTCACCGGACTGGTACAACAGCTTCTTGCCGTCGCGCGACAGGCTGAACCGCATCACCGGCGACGCAAAGCTCTCCGACTTGCGCTTCTTGAGATCGTAGCGATGCAACGTCGCGCCGGGCTGATTCTCGATCGCTTCGGTGACGAATACGACGCCCTCGCTCCCCGCCGCGAGCGACGTGTAGGCACGCACCGGCATGCCGAGGGCGAGGATGCGCTGGCTCAACCCTGCGCGGTCGATCCGGACGGCCACGGCGCCCTTGGGGGGCTTCGCTTTGCTCGTATCGACGGCCCCCCCCGACGTCGTGTCGCGCGCCTCCTCGTCGCTTTCCGGCAGGAGCGGCGACGGCGTGTCAGCCGCGAGCACCATCAAGTAGGCCCCGCGACGCGTGTGACGGTCGATGGAGCTGAGATCGAGCCAACCGCTCGAGAGCCCAAAGTCGGTGCTCGCGAGGAAGTAGAGATATTTGCCGCCCGCATCCCAGGCCGGACTCACTGCATCCGAGAGGCCATCCGTGAGCTGATAGGGTTTCTTCTCCACCATGGAGTAGGCCATCAGCACGTGGAACTGGCTGGGAAGCCGCTTGGAGTAGGCGAGCCACTTCGAGTCGGGCGACCACGCCGGTTCAAAGGTGCGTTCCGGGTGTGCGTAGGTGTCGGTGTCGATCCGCGTCACCTTCCCCGTCGCCACCTCGACCAGCAGCAGGTTCAGCCCTTCGTCCGTGACGGCGATGTACTTCCCGTCGGGCGACCAGTCGGCAGTATGATAGAAGGTCGGCTGCTCGAACTTGATCTCGCGCGGCGCGCTGAGCCCCTCCTGCGTCCCGATCATGAGGCGATACTCGCCACTCGCATCGGAAAACCAGGCGACCTGCTTTCCATCGGGAGACCAGACCGGCGTACGCTCTGCAGTCCCCGAGCTTCGCGTCAGATTGCGGGCATCGCCCTTCTCGGCGGGCACGGAGAAGACTTCACCGCGCGCGGAGAACAGCGCGCGGGCCCCACTCGGCGACAGCGACGCCGACTCGATCCATTTCGAGGCGTCCAGCCAGCGCGCCTCGGCCCACGGCAAGTCGCCGCGGCACGTGATCGCGAGCTGCGTGTCCTTGCCGCTGGCCGGCTCGAGCAGATGGAGGTAGCCGGCCTCTTCATAGACGATCACGCCGCTTCCCGCGTCGAGCGTCTTGACGTCGTAGTCTTTGTAATGCGTGAGCTGGGTGAGTTGTTTGGACGCGACGTCGTACTTCCAGATGTTCGCCGCCCAGTCGCGATCGGAAATGAAGTAGATCGCGTCACCCATCCATACCGGCCAGGTGTCGAGCGTTCCTTGTGACGGCAACGTATCCACCGCCTGCGACGTGACGGCAACGTATCCACCGCCTGCGACCCGATGGTATAGATGCTCACGGGATGCGTCTGTCCGCCGCGGTAGTTGCGCCACTCGACGTCCCAGCGCGAGACCTTTTCGTACGCCAGCCGTTGCCCGTCGGGGGAAAGCGAGCCGCGCAGCGCGTCGGGAATTGGCAGGCGCTCGGGCACGCCCCCGGTCGCGGCGATCGTCCAGAGCTGTTGGACCCCCACCGACGGTGCGCTGACGCGGGCGGAGCTGAACAAGATCCGTTTCGCGTCGGGCGACCAGGCGCGCGCGATGTCCGGCCCCGGGTGCCACGTCAGACGCCGCGCCTCGCCGCCCGCAGCGTCGATCACGTAGACGTCGGTGTTGCCGCCGTACTGCATGCTGAAGGCGATCTGCTTGCCGTCTGGCGAAAAATGGGCATTGGATTCCGTGCCCGGGAAGCTCGTCAGACGCTTGGCGTCGCCACCGTCGCGGCTGGCCACCCAGATGTCGCCGGCGTACGCGAACGCGATTTGCGTATTGCTCACCGTCGGTTGCCGGAGCAGGCGCGTACCCTGTGCGTACGCGAGGATGGGGCAACAGAGCAAACCAAGGACGGCGGAGGTATACCGCATTGTATACACCAGGGTGGAGTTGCCACTATGCTAGCCCCCGACCCGTGCGGCGGCTAGGAGCTATGCGAGGGCTTGGCTCAGCATTTCGAGGTCGAATCCTTCCTTGCGGACCCGCAGGTCGTAGTAGAAGACGGTGAAGACACAGGAAATCACCGGGTAGATGAGCATCGACACGCACGCGCCAATCACCGCCAGGACGACGTCCAGTCCGCCCATCACCCCTCCCAGGATGCCTCCCAGCACTCCGACACCGACGAACACGACCAGGATCAGACATATCGAGACGACCCCCAGCCCGAGCGCCTTCCATCTGAAGCCCTTCGTCAACTCCCAAGACCGCCGTAGTGCGTCGCTGGACGAGCCCGACTCCAGCGCGGCCGCTTCCGCCGCGACGGAATAGCCGCACGCCACGACGATGCCGGGGATGACGAGCGCCAACAGGGCCAGGACCGTCAGGATCCCACTCATGATGTTCGCGCCGAGGATCGCTCCGAACCTGCTGCCCGCGAAGCGCATCGCGTCGCCGAACAGGGGCGACTGGCCGAGGTAGGCCTCCGACACGACGCGCACCGTCGCACCGGTCACGAGCACGCTCCCCACGAGCGTCAGCAAACGGTCCAGCAGGCTCAAGCCGGGATTCTGTGACGCGCCACCCGTGAGGTCGATGTAGACATCCATTGCCGTCGGGATGCCCTCGCACACGATGGCGATGCCCAGCACCAGCCCGAAGTGGCGCCGCAGCAGCACGAGCGCGCCGTCCAGGACCTCGCCGAAGGACAGGGGACGTAGCTGATATGTCGCCATAGAGGCCTCCTCAGCTTCGCCGTCAGGGCGACGGCGCGGGCGTGAAGGTGAGCGCGAACAGGACGAGGCTCGCCACCAGCAGCCAAATTCGCGATTTGGGAAGCGGACGGTAGGTGTCCAGCACGGGGGGATGGGCAAACTGACCGCGAGAAAGAAGGAGCACGACGAACGCCCAGACGAACCAGCTCCGCGACAGGAATCCGAGCAAGATAACGACCACGAAAAAGAATCGGGCGAGCTGCCGTTGGGCACGGGGCACGGCAGCGTAGAGGATGTGCCCACCGTCGAGCTGGGCGATGGGCAGCAGGTTGAGCATCGTGACCAACATCCCCATCCATCCCGCGAACGCCATCGGACTCAGCAAGACCGGGCCGGTTTGGTGCGTGAAGTACCGGATCAGCAACGTCACCGCAGAGTCCCCGAGCGCCCATATCCCCCAGCCGATCGACACTTGCATCCCCGGCGCAACGGGATCTGGTACTGCGTGGCTGTGAGCCAATCCGATCCAGAGCATGGGGAGCGCGACGACGAAGCCGGCGATCGGTCCTGCCGCGCCGATGTCGAGGAGCTGACGGCGGTCGTTGAGAATCGAACGGAGCCGAATGAACGCGCCGAACGTCCCGATCCCGATTGGCGGCGGCGGTCCCGGCAGGAAGTGCGGCGGTGACACATTCACCTGGTAGTATCGCGCGGTCAGATAGTGACCCAGCTCGTGACAGAGAAGAATGGCCAGGAGTGGGATCGAGAACGCGAATCCGCTCGTCCATCCACGCAGGAAGGCGAAGTTCCAGGCAGCCGGGTTGTAGAGCACGCCCAGCACGGGCGGGAGACCGCCCGCGATCAGGGCACCGGACAGCGTGGTCAGGAACAGGGTCGCCGCGAACAGCACGGCGTGCAGCGTCCACGATTCCCGTGGCTTGATAGTGGGACGCGTCAGGACGAGATGACGCCCATCCTGCTCGCTCGACCAGTAGTATGTCCCCGGCCATTCTCGGAGGGCTGCCGCGAGTCCCGCGGACGGCTCGGCGTGGGCCGGATCTACAAGTGCGTCAACAACTTCGCGGTCGTGGAGGGGGGTGGTCCGCCACGCCAGGAGAAATGGTGCGAGACTCACGGGCGCTCTTGACTCGCCGCCCGTCGAGGCCTACTATCACTCGTTCGCACACCGCCAAAATCCCAAGTTTCCATTTTCAACCAGGACCCATCCCGGGTTTTCCCCGCCGTGGCGCAAACGGAGCCGAAGCACACGTGGATATCGCCGAATTAAAGAGAAAGTCCGTCGCGGAACTACACGCGATGGCCGAGAGCCTGAACATCACCAACTACTCTGGGCTCCGCAAGCAGGATCTCATCTTCCGCATCGAGCAGTCGCTGCTCGACACCGACACGGTACTCCGTGGCGAGGGCGTGCTCGAAATCCTGCCGGAAGGGTACGGATTCCTGCGCAGCGCCGACTGGAACTACCTGTACGGCCCCGATGACATCTATGTCTCGCCCAGCCAGATCAAGCGGTTCGATCTGCGCACCGGCGACACGATTACGGGTCAGGTGCGGCCGCCGAAAGAGGGCGAGCGCTACCTCGCGCTGCTGAAGGTCGAAGTCGTCAACGGTGAAGAACCCGAGAAGGCCAAGCACCGCGTCGCGTTCGACAACTTGCGACCCCGCTATCCCGAGCAGCAGCTCAAGTTGGAGCGGAAAGACGGCGACTTGTCGATGCGGGTGTTGGACATCCTGTCCCCCATCGGCAAGGGGCAACGCGGCTTGATCGTGTCGCCGCCCAAGGCCGGTAAGACCATCCTGATGCAGAAGCTGGCCAACTCCATCATCGAGAATCATCCGGAGGTCTACCTCATCGTGCTGCTCATTGATGAGCGGCCCGAAGAAGTGACCGACATGGAAGAGAACGTGAAGGGCCCGAATGTGGAGGTGGTCTCGTCCACCTTCGACGAGCCCGCCGACCGGCACGTCCAGGTCGCCGACATGGTGATCGAGAAGGCGAAGCGTCTCGTCGAGCACGGCAAGGACGTGGTCATTCTGCTCGACTCGATCACGCGTCTGGGCCGCGCGCACAACGTCGTGGTCCCGCACTCCGGCAAGATTCTCTCGGGTGGTGTGGACGCGAACGCGCTGCAGAAGCCCAAGCGCTTCTTCGGCGCCGCGCGCAACATCGAAGGCGGCGGCTCGCTCACGATTCTGGCGACCGCGCTGATCGACACCGGCTCGCGCATGGACGAAGTGATCTTCGAGGAGTTCAAGGGCACCGGTAACTCCGAAGTCATCCTCGACCGCCGCATCGCCGAGCGCCGCACGTTCCCGGCCATCGACGTGCAACGCACCAGCACACGTAAGGAAGAGCTGCTGCTCACCAAAGAAGAGCTGAACAAGGTCTACCTGCTGCGCAACTTCCTGTCCGACATGCCGCCCGTAGAGGCGATCGAGTTTCTGCTCGAGCGGCTCAAGCGCACGAAAACGAACACGGAATTCTTCCAGACGATGTCCCAAGGGTGAAAGGCCGGCTTCTGGCCGTGGATTGGGGTGAGCGCCGAATCGGGCTCGCCCTGTCCGACGAAACCCAGACGCTTGCCCAACCGCTCACCACGCTCACCCGCCGCGCCGGGAAGCGATTCCCCATGGCGCAGCTGCTCGACCACATCACGCGAAATCAGGTCGTCGGTATTATCGTCGGTCTGCCGTTAGATGAGGCGGGGGCCGAAGGTGATGCCGCTCACGCCGCCCGGGAGCTCGCCGATGCTATCAAACGGCGCGTAGACGAGGGCCTGGAGGTGACCATGTGGGACGAGCGAATGACCACGGCGCGGGTGCTGGCCGCCGTCCGGGAAATGGGCGGCTCGACGCGCGGGCGCAAAGCAGACGTCGACGCGATGGCTGCGGCGCTGCTGTTGCAGCGTGGGCTTTGCTGGCCTTCGCGATCTCGTGCAGCAAGCCCGATCCCGACAACTACCAGTCGGTCGCCGACCGGATCATGGTCATCATTCCGCGCGGGTCTACCTATCCCCAGGCGCTCGATTCCCTCGAGTCCCGCGGCGTGATCAAAGCCCGAGATTGGTTCAGCCTCTACGCGCGAATCCGGGCGCTGCCGTCCAACCTGAAGAGCGGCGTCTACACCTTCGACAAGGACGAGAGTTGGAGCAGCGTGGTCAGCACGCTGAAGAGCGGCCGCGGACTGGAAGTGCGCTTCACCGTCACCGAAGGCATGATGGGATTTGAGGTCGCCGAGCGAGCGCGCTCCTGGTTGGGCGTACCGCGCGACTCGTTTACGGTCGCCATGCGCGACACGTCGCTGGAGCGCGAGCTCGGCATTGCGCGCAGCCCTGCGGGCGTCGAGGGCTATATGTATCCCACGACGTACGTCGTGCCGATGCGCATGCGCGCGCGCGACCTCGTGAAGCTCATGACGCACGAATTCATCGCGCGCTGGCAACCCGAGTGGGACGTGCGGCTCAATGAGCTGCACATGACGCGGCACGAAATCGTCACGCTCGCGTCCATCATCGAAGCGGAGGTGCGCTACCGGCCCGATCGGCCTTATGTCTCGGCCGTCTACCATAACCGGCTCAAGCGCGGGATGGCGTTGCAGGCCGATCCAACGATCATCTACGCCCACGGCCGCCGAATGCGGCGCGTGTGGGAAAAGCAGTTACAGATACGGTCGCCGTACAACACCTACCTGAATCCGGGACTGCCGCCTGGCCCCATCACGCAACCCAGCGACTCGAGCATCATCGCCGCGCTATATCCCGCGCCGACCGGGTATCTGTTCTTCGTCGCGCAGCCGGACGGGAAGCACATTTTCTCCGCGACGTACAACGACCACTTGGCGGCGATTCGGCGGGTGAGGCAACGACGGTAAGGGACGGTAAAGGACGGTAGGGGACGGTAGGGGTCAACTGATTGCCTGGCGTATTCCCCGTGCAGCTTTTTCAGGACTTACCGCACCTAGCACTGCTCCAATTACAGCTATGCCCGTCGCGCCGGCGTCGATCACTGAGCGCGCGTTTGACGCCGCAATGCCGCCGATACCAATCACAAGCGTCCCCTCCGGCGCTAAACGAGCCAGCGCTCCAAAGCCTTCGGGGCCAAGCGGTGCGCCGGCATCGGCTTTCGTGGGCGTGGCAAAGCAGGGTCCCACACTCCAATAGTCGGCGGTGGCCGGAGCGCGCGCCGCCTCATCCGGCGACCCCACGGAGAGGCCGAGCAGAAAGCCGGCCGGCAAATGGGGACGCAGGGCGTCGACGGGCGGATCATCCCAGCCGAGGTGAGCGCCGGCCGCGCCTGCGGCCAGCGCGATATCCACGCGGTCAGGAACCGGCAGGGCCGCCACGAGCGCCCGGGTCAACTCCAGGATTTCCGCCGGCGTGCCATCTTTCCAGCGCACCTGCACCATCGTCGCGCCACCGGCGACCGCCTGGCGCAGGACGGCCACCGGATCCCGCCCCTTGAGGAGGACGGGATCGGTGATCACCATCAAGCACAACTGATCGGCAAGTGCCATGACCAAGATCCTGCGCGGCCTGCGTGGAGCGACCACGGCGGCCGCCAATACGAGTGACGCGATTCTCGAGGCGACGGCGGAGCTGCTCTCCGCGCTTCAGGAAGCGAACGGGTTTGCGCCGGAAGACGTGGAGAGCGCGATCTTCACGTCGTCCCCAGACCTCACCGCCGAGTATCCCGCTCGCGCGGCCCGAGGGCTCGGCTGGACCGATGTGCCGCTCCTCGGAGCCGCGGAAGTCGCCGTCCCCACTGGCTTGAAGCGCTGCATCCGGGTGCTGCTGCACTTCTACACGGCCAAGCCGCAGCAGGCGCTGAAACATATCTACCTGCGGGAAGCGGCGAAGCTGCGTCCGGACCGATGACGGTCAAAGTCAC
>WNFL01450291.1_pt2 | contig 10130 bp, 12 predicted proteins | sample 5400361 | NCBI WGS metagenome assembly WNFL01 (sample SAMN13153351, study PRJNA577476) | soil metagenome | isolation source: 40 cm soil on Douglas fir-dominated hillslope | place: USA:California | collected 2013-09-17
TCGGTACTGCTTTCAAGAATCCGAACTTTGCCGCCATGGCCGAAGCCTCTGGCGTGCGCGGAATCCGGCTCGAGGATCCCGCTGGTGTCGATGAGGGCATCGCCGCCGCGCTCGCCCATGATGGGCCGGTGCTCGTCGACGCCGTGGTAAGCCGGACCGTGCTTCCCATGCCGCCCGCCATTACTGCCGAAATGGCCAAGGGCTTCACGCTCTACATGGTGAAAGCCGTATTCCACGGCCGCGGTGACGATCTCGTCGACCTCGCCCGATCGAACCTTTGGGCCTGAGCGGAGAGGGGAACTTGCAATAGATGCCACGGCTCTTCTCCTGTCACGGATACAATTTGGTTTCACCATCTCGTTCCACATCATTTTCCCGGCGTTCACAATCGGCCTTGCTGCCTGCGTCGCTGAACATTCAGCACGCCGCCGGCCGCGGCCCCTGATTGCCGCGTGAAACCAAAGAGCGGCCGGCAGATAGGGAAGCCAATGGTCGCACAAGGCAAGGATGTCCATGAACGGCGTCAATCAAGACCACGCCCCGTCACCTGAAATGCGGTCGTCGTGCGTTCAGCGGCAGGCGCATGTGGCGTCGGCGGAGGCAATTGCCCTGCTATCGCTCAGTGCCAGGCTGCTGTTCGAAAACGGTCAATCCACTGAAAAAATCGTTTCCGCCGCCGGCCAACTTGCCGACGCTTTGGGATTTCGCGCGACCATCTTCCCGCGCTGGGGCGACCTGACCATCCGCATCGACGATGGCAGCTTCCCGCGGTACGAGATTCTCGCATGCGCTCCTGTGGGCGTGGACATGAGCAGGGTAGCCGCGACGATCGGCGTGATCGATGACGTCTGCGACGGTCGCCTCGACGTGGCAACGGCGCGTTCGGCGCTCGATGCGGTTGCGCAATTCCCGCCGGTCTCGCTGACGCGTTTTGCGCTCCTCGCGGCGGCCGGGGCGGCGGCGCTTGGCGTGATTTTCGGCGCGGCTCACCTGTTGAGCCTGTTGCTGATCGCGATCAGCGCCGGTGCCGGCGCTTGTCTTCGCCGATGGCTGTCGGGAATTAGCCGCAATCCGTTTATTCAGCCGCTTTGTGCGGCACTGCTCGCCGGCGCCATCGGTGCGATCGCCGTCCGCCTGCAGCTCAGCTCCGTCCTGCGTCTCGTTGCCGTCTGTCCATGCATGATCCTGGTGCCAGGTCCTCATCTCCTCAATGGCACGATCGATCTGGCACGGGCGCGCATCGGGTTAGGCGCATCGCGCGTCGCTTATGCCGGCTTGATCATCCTTGTGATCTGCACGGGCCTATTGACTGGCCTTTTGTTCGGCAGCGTGAGCCTGCCGGTCTCCGCGCCATCGTACCCGGTACCGCTCGGATATGACGTGATCGCGGCGGGTGTCGCGGTCGCAGCATATGGGACGTTCTTCTCGATGCCGTGGCGGATGCTGCCGATCCCCATCGCGATCGGAATGCTCGCGCACGCGTCGCGCTGGGGCATGATTTCGATGGCGGGCGTCAGTGCCGGGACTGGAGCGCTCGCCGCCTGTCTCGTGGTCGGAATCATCATAACGCCGATCGCCGACCGACTGCGGCTGCCTTTCGCGGCATTCGCCTTCGCGTCCGTCGTCTCGCTGATACCAGGGGTGTTCCTGTTCCGAATGGCCGGCGGGTTGGTCGATTTGCTCGCGCTTGGCGACAAGGCGTCATTTGACGTGCTGCGCAATACGATCGCGGACGGGACCACAGCCTTGCTGGTCATCCTGGCGATGGCCTTCGGCCTGATCGTTCCGAAAATGTGCATCGAATATTTCTATCCCAGTCTTGCCAAATCCGACTCTCGAGGCGCGCGGGAAAACCACAATGTCCGGAATCCGTGAGAGAGTGGGTCGCCGCCGGCTTGCGGAACTGACGGTAACCCCCGTTGCGGAAAAAGCCTGACGAGCCAAGCTGACGTTCGGGCGTCGTGACAGTCTCAAGCGCGGCGCGCGGCGAAGCGTGCTGCAGAGGTGATCGCAGCCAGCCGATGGGGACGTTCTTTTACAAAAGCAAGCGGGCCTATTCGAAATACATTTCGACGTCTCGGCTGTTCAATGCGTACGAAGAAAAAGATTGTCTCAAAGCGCACGGAGTCGCGGAAATGAGTCCGTTCAGTCAGCGTCGGCCCGCTCCACGAACGCTCGAAAGGTCCGAGCTTCTGGAGGCTTCGATGTGGATCGCAGCAAGATGGTTCGACCGGTTTGTATGTAGCTCCGATCGAGCGACAGATACGACCGAACTCGTGGAGTTTGGGGGGGTCGAGGCCAACCTTGCCGAAGCGGTGGTGCTTGATCAGGGCGCTGATTTCGTGTTTCCGAAGTGGGGCGCCGCGCTCGGTACGCTTTGTGGTGGCGATCATCGCGGTCATCGGCTATCGACACTTCCCCAGCCCAGCCGTGGCCGGTTGCGGCGCGTCTGCGTACGAGCCACTGCGGCCCAGATGCCGGAAGCAGAACAGGCGACCTGGGTGGTAGATGGGCGGATATGGCAGTGCGCGATGTTGGCGCTGCCGACGGCTGGCAACGAGCTTTCTGCGACACGACTTCTTGTCGCTGTCTTGTTCGCGCCTCACCCAATGTTCGCCGATTCGCTTATCCCGAATCACAGGGAAGGGCACCCGGGCTTAACTACCACGCTGGCCACCCAAACGATTTTTCCGAACCCCTGAGGCATCCGAGTTCCCTCCCTGCGGGTGCCAAGACTGGCGGCGGGCCGCATGAGCGGTCCGCCGCCATTTTTAAAAACCTGTCGCGTGTGCGTGCGATCCACTGCCGCCAAGGTGCCCCGGCTCGGGTGCCGGAGCCGAAACTGGCGACGTGGGCCGTTGACGGACAGTGCCTCAGTTTCAGTTGTCGACCATTCTGACCTGGCGTGCGCCGCGCGCGCAGCCATTGACCATCAGAGATCGCGCAACCGCGAACACTCCTGGATTTTGGACGATCAGGTGAAAGGCGTTGATTGGAATTGTGCGGGTGCGCTCATGATCGGCGAGTGGCTTCAAACAGGAACCATGTGCGGCGTTCCGCTTCGTCGATCCAGTTCTCGATCAGGCTCGTGGTCGCAACATCGCCGTACTCATCGCAAAGCGCGTGGGTTTCGCGAAGGTACTTGGTGAATTGCTTGTTGTCGTCGCGCAATTCCGCAAGCATATCCTCTGCCGTGACATATTCGGCGTCATTGTCCAGGAGACGCTGAAGGCGGCCGATTTGGCCGATCGAGCGCAGCGTCGTTCCTCCGATCTTCCGCGCGCGTTCCGCGAGGTCATCCGTCATCGCAAAGATTTGGTCTCCGTGCTCGTCTAGAAGCAAATGGTAGTCCCGGAAATGAGGGCCAGACATATGCCAGTGAAAGTTTTTGGTCTTGAGGTAGAGCGCGAATGCGTCCGCGAGCAGGGCTCGCAGGGCCGCAGGAATGTCCCGCGTCGCGTTTGCGCCAACGTCTGATGGTGTTTTCAGATTGGCTGATTTTCGTTCTTCGACGGCATTGGTCATAGTTACACTCCGGGAGGCGGCTTCAACAGCAGGAGAACCGACATAGCTGCGGTTACGCGCAGATATGACTTCATGCCGACGGAGTGTCTTTCGCAAATGCATGAGAGTGTCTTGTTGACACGTCGCCGAGCGCTGAAAGGAGAGCGACATCAAGCCGGTGCTTCTTCTCGATCTCCGTCACCCCGTCTCCCCGCGCGGCGCCGGGGTTTCAGATTGAACGAGATGGTAACGGCCGGAAAACATGCTGCCCGGCGGAGTACCCCCCGGTGGGACGGTCGAGCCCGACCCCAAGCCCCAAGCGCAGCGGGGAAGTCGCGCTCACGCCGGAAGGCGGCGGCGCGCTTGTCGTCGCCTGAGCGCGGGCCCGGTTGCACCACGCCAATTCCGAGCCGGCTAATAGATACGCGCACAAGGAAAATGTAACAACCTGGGGTAATCCGAGCGGTCGCGAGAAGTTGAACCCTCTCGGCAGGGGGCGGGCCTGGCATGGGCAGTTCCCCTGACACCTTGCTCAGCGAATGTTAGTTTGCGAGCAGTGCACCGGTATTGCTAAAACCACGTCCAACCGCTGTGAAATCCCAAGGTAGATACTCAAGATAGATACCCAAGATAGATACCAAGGTATCGTGTGCTCAGCCAACAATATACCTATTCAAAACGCTCGTAGAATGGAGTGTGCGGCCTCGTTCGGTAGTCTGGAACCACACAAGCCGGAATGGGTCGATGAAAAGATGCGATCACGATTGCGGAAATGAGCAGCCCAGATCGGGCTTCGCACGTTTTGCTTCTGCAAGGCTCCGGCTTCCGGTCAGTACAATGACAAGGAGATTGGACCATGCCGCAGCAGTCGCTAATCCTAGGAGGCAACAGTGGTAACAGTGGTAATTGTGTAGATCGCGCGGCCCTCTATGAGAGGGCGGCAGCCTGCCGAAATGCAATCGGTACCGCTCTGGTCATCGCTTATCTGGATGACGTTAATGAATCGGGATCTGCGTCTCGCAGCCGTCCAGTCCTCGAAGCCAGGATGACGCTTGCTTTTCAGCGCCTCGACGTCGCTCTCGCAATTGCGGCGCGAGGGCCTGGCCAAGACAGTGCCGCCGAAGGCAACGCGATACTGAACGCCAGGTGCCTGCGCTCGGAATCCTCTCAGGAAAAAGGCCGTGACGATTGCTTGCGAATTGCGGACAATGCCAACCGCAAGGGCGTACGACACGCTCCCACGGCCGAGAGCCCCGAGGACCCCGTCATCAAGCGCCTGTCCGACGCGCTGATGGCCACCGAAAGCGCGAATGATCGCTATACCGGAATTTGTGCCGAGGCCCTGCGGCTCGCCATCGTCACCAGGCTGCTGGGTCTGCAATCCGGAGCGCAGCGATCCACCGAGCAAATCGACAGGGCCGACGAAGGCTGCGCCGAACGGCAAATGCGGGCGTTGCAGAAATGGCGCCTCAAGCGAGTCGTCGAATATGTCGATAGTCATCTCTCTGGCAAAATCACGCTGCTGGATTTGGCGGCGGTCGCGGGGCTGAGCCGAATGCACTTCGCTTCCCAGTTCCGGGTCGCTACAGGTTTTCGACCTCATGAGTATCTTCTGAGACGGCGAATCCTGCGTGCTGAAGAATTGCTGCGTCAGTCTACCATGACGCTTGTCGAGATCGCGCTGACCGTCGGCTTCCAGACGCAAGCTCATTTCACCACGGTATTCAAGCGCTTCGTGGGAGACACTCCGTATCAATGGCGAAACGCCAACTGCGTCGGCGATCGACGCTCCAAGTAGCTGTCGATGGAATACTTTGCATTTGAAGCGCCAACGCAGCCCGCGAGCATCGGGCGATCAATGCTGAGGCGCAAGGAAGTCGGCGAAGATCTGCCGGGTGTTGCCCGGTTTCTGTGAGATCGCTTTTCGGCGAGCGTCGTCCGGTAAAATCAATGCCGCGGCGGTCCAAGCGCGCGCCTGGCCTTGTTCAATTCATTTTTGCAGAGTGTGATGTCGGCGGCGCGATCGGCCTCGCGAGCACGTTCAAGCGCATTGAGTGCGCTTTGGAGGCCCGACCCATTGCCCGATGCTTCTTCGGCCCGCGCAATTGATCGCGGAGTCGGTTGATGGCCGCGAAGCGCGTCGATACTTTCGGGCCTCCAGGGGCCCGAGCCGGCTTGTTCGTCGATGGCGGCATCAACCTGGGCCTGAACGCGGTCAATCGAACGGCCGCAGGGGCCGGCATAACTCGGTGATGCCGCCAACGGTAGGGTGACGATGATAAAAAGGCTGATGGCCTTTGTCATGGGGCCCTGGCCTCCAATTCGAGTGCGCCAGCGAGACTATCGCCGGAACGGTATGGTAGCTGAGGCAGCGACAAGTGTCTTCCGCAAATGAACGTGTGCCGTCGAGTGGGGCGCTGAACGAAGCCCATCGAACGGCGTGCTTTTGAGCAATAATATCAATCGATCCGGAAATACCGGCGATCGGTGCGGTATGCTAGGATTTCCTATGGCCATTCCACCCTGAGCAAACGGAAGCGACCATGAGTCGACTACATCAAATACGCCGAGGCATTCGGTGCGACGGGCCTTATGATCGACAACCCCGACGATATCGCCCCGATCATGAAGAAGGCGTTCGACACCCCTGGCCCCGTCATTATCGGTGTCCACGTCGATTATCGCGACAACCACAAGCTCTTCGAGATGGTGGATGCGAGCGCCTTCCACTAGCGATCGCCTGGTTGATGAACGGAGCGAAGTTCTTGATCCACGCTGCGCCGCCGAACACCGCGCATCTGATTGGTTTCTCAGGGAGACAAGGGATATGAAGATAGCGATCATTGGTGCTGGTGCGGTGGGATCCGCGTGCCTGACGGCCCTTGTTATGCGCGGCTGTGCAAGTGAGATCATCGTCATCGATAGAACCCTGGAGAAGGCGCGAGGTCTGGTAACCGATGTGCAGTATGGCGCGACGCTGTCTCCATCAGTCACCATTCGCGCGGGCGACTATTCAAATCTCAAAAGCGCCGCTTTGGTGATTGTCACCGCCGGCGTTAACGAAAGAACTGGCGGAGCCACGGATCGCGGCGACGCGGCGGGCAGGCTGCGGTTGCTCGGTACCAACGTGGATGTCTACAGAGACGTTATTTCACGGCTTCATGCCGTTGAGCCGGAGGCATTGGTGCTGGTCGTCACCGATCCGCCAGATCCGTTGGCAGACGCGGCGCGCATGATGGGTCATAGTCGGGTCCTGAGCACCGGCACATATCTGGACAGTTTGCGCTTTCGATTTCACCTGGCTCGCCGGTTCGGCGTCAGCGCAAGCTCGGTCAGTGCGCAGGTATTGGGAGAACACGGTACGTCCGAAGTGTTCGTATGGTCTTCGGCTCATATCGCTGGCGTGCCGATCCGGGCGTTGCTTTCCCAGCAGCCCTGCGACGATTTTGACAAATTTCGCCGCGACGTCGAGAACGAGGTCCGATACGCCAATATATCCATCATCGAGGGCATCGGTGCCAGCCAGCACGGCATCGGCATGGTTTCGGCGCGGATCGCGGAAATCATATTGCGCGATGAGCGGGTCGCGATTCCGATCGGCTATTATAGCCCCGAACATGGGGTTACGCTTTCCCTGCCAAGCATCGTGGGTCGCGAAGGTGTGCTTCGGACACTAGAGCCGGACTTGTCCAAGGACGAGCGACTGGGTCTGCTGAGCAGCGTCAATACGCTAAGGGCGGCGGTTGACCAAATAAAGATCTGAACTGTAACCGTCCTGAATTTTTCCTCCCGTTGGCACGACCGAGCTTAACAATCTGCAGCTCCTAAGAGGACAAGATATGACCGACGACAGCTCTCAAGTGAGGATTGTCCCGACGCTCGCCTCCAGGTCGAGCGTGATGGATGCTCCGGGTATGGGGGTGCTTCCGGCGATCAGCTTGCACAGCGCCGCGACGCCTCTTCTTTATGATCTGAATGCGCAGCCGATCAATCAGATGTCGGCGCTGATCCAGAGGCAGTAACTGCACGGAACGCAGTTGACCCTGGTCAAATGGATCATGAAGAAGGGGGCCGCCGTTCCGCTTCATCACCACGTCTACGAGCAGATCACCTGGATCACGGAGGGACAGGCCGAAGTCTACTCGCAAGGCAAGAAGTACGTGATGAAGCCCGGCGACGTGATGATCATTACGCCCAATATTCTGTACGAGTTCAGGTTCGTCGAGGACACGATCGACATCGATATCTTCGCGCCCCAACGCCAGGACTGGATGACGGGACGACCAGCTACTACGCCAAGACCTGACGCGTCACTCGTTGAGCCGATAGAGCTCGCACGAAGGAATTCATGACAGCCGAAGAAAGTTCGAGATGGGAAGGCGGCCCCCAATCACGTCTTTGTCTTCTCAACTGTCTTTTTGTCGGGGTGTGCCTCTGCCGCATTCCGCATGGATCTTGCGTAACTGTCGGCGGCGTTATCGGCAGAAATTTGCAACCTCTTTGCGGCGGCGGCTCCCTGCAACAAGGTACTTTTCGCGATCTGCTTAAATCGTTCTTTGGTCTCCCTATCTTTCGCCTTGGCGGCAAGGCGGAGGTATCGATCACGCCGACTTTTTGCAGCGGCCATGAGAGCTCTATTCTGTTGCTTCGCAAGGTGTCGCATTACGACATCCAGATCGGCATCCGCCATGTTCACTTCCCCACGTGCCCATCAGCACATGCGGCTGGCGAATGCACCAAGTGCTCCCGAGAGGACCTTAGGGCCGGTCGAGACTGCGTCAAGCGCAGGGAAAGTTTTCTGTTTGTTTTGAGCGGCAGCGACCTGGAGCGATCAGAGATCGCTGATTACCGGGCGGCAGCAGAATAGAGGACATAGAATTTCCGCTTCTGGCGCAAAGCGGCCGTTCGTGGCCAAACATAGCATCTGAGCTCGTGCTCGATGAGTAGAAAACTATCCGGCCTCGTGGATGTGGAGAGCGATCAAATCCGCGAAGACGCGCGGTGGTTCATGGGGAGGGCTGCGCCGCACGGCTATGCCTCGATCAATCGAGCGCTCCGCGTCAATCGTCCATTCTTCGGCGTCCCGTCGCCGAAGGAAGATGTTGGCTACGTATTGCCGTTTGTGCCGTACCTAAACGCGCCAGCTTCCCAATTTCAGTTTTGCGTACGTCGCCATGGCGTGTGCACTCAATTCCCGTTTCGTGTGCGCTACGTGTGCGCCGCGAGATCAAAAGCGGTACAAGCATCTGCAATTTCGGCTAGGTTCGAGTGCACACGGAAGCGCAGATGTTCCTGATCCAGTCCTTTGATGGTGTGGGATAACCGGTTGCAGCGGGCGTGGTTTGTCGCAAGCCCTGGTGCCGAGCCGGATATCCGGCACCAATCTGATTATCGATGGCGTACTAACCGAAGCGGTCTGACGCGAACAGCGAAACCTGCGATGCAGGGTTGCGAATAGACTTGCGTTCGCGACCGTACATACCCTGTCATTGCTGTATCTTTGATCGCTTGACGCTCACAATTTACACATGCTGCATACAAAATGCCGCATTTTGAAATATTCGAATTGATTTTTTCCGCAAAGCGTCATCTGGAATAAATTTGTTCTTGACAGTGCGGCACTCTCGGGAGAGCCTTCAAAACAGGCGCTGGGCAAAGATGCCCGAAACGGCGCCACCCAATTTGCAAATTCTTTTTTGACGGCACAGTTTCGCCGGAGCCTGGACAATCAGGCTTGTTGCGTTGGGTAAGCCTTATGGCGCTTCAAGATCTTCAGGTTGGCTATCTATTCTCCTCGACGGGCTCGTATGAGTTGGTCGCGCGTTCGATGTTGAATGGCGCCCTTCTTGCCGCCGAAGAAATCAACGCGTCAGGTCTCGGGATCCGTCTTGAGCCATCCGTCCTGAATCCAGGCGGCAACCTCTCGCAGTATTCGGCGCTCGCAGCGACGCTGTTGAAGCGCCAAATCCGCCATGTGGTGGGCTGCTATACGTCGTCGTCGCGTAAGGAAGTCATTCCTCTGTTTGAGAAGCACGACGCCCTGCTGTGGTATCCATCGCACTACGAAGGCTTCGAGAGTTCCACCAATGTTATCTATACCGGAGCTGCTCCAAATCAGCACGTCTTGCCACTGGTTGAATACCTGATTCAACATCACGGCCATCGCGCGTTTTGCGTTGGCTCCAATTACATCTGGGCCTGGGAGAACAACCGCATCTTGCGCGAGAGCGTCACGGCGCGCGGAGGTTCGGTGCTGGCCGAGCGCTATTTCGCCGTCGGCGAAACCGATTTTGACCAGGCCATCGAGGCGATCATCGCAGCGCGCCCTTCATTCGTGTTTCTGACGCTGATAGGCACCTCGGCCTACCAGTTTTTCCGCGACTTCAGAGTGGCGTGCCGCGCCCGCGGAATAGATCAGGCTCGGGAAATCCCGGTTGCCTCCTGTTCGCTTTCGGAGCCGGAGCTCGAGGCCATCGGTGAGGGTGCCGTCGATGGCCATCTGAGTTCGAGCGTCTATTTCTGTTCGATTCAAAGCCCGGCAAACCTCCGATTTCTCGACGCCTACCAGGCGCGGTTTCCGAAGGGCCCGACCGCGTCCGCTGATGCGGAGGCGTCCTACAATGCGG
>WNFL01293932.1_pt1 | contig 10129 bp, 11 predicted proteins | sample 5400361 | NCBI WGS metagenome assembly WNFL01 (sample SAMN13153351, study PRJNA577476) | soil metagenome | isolation source: 40 cm soil on Douglas fir-dominated hillslope | place: USA:California | collected 2013-09-17
GCGTTTCTCCTGATTCGTTATATTTGGCGCCACTGCATCGACGGCGAGGTAGACGTTTTCAAAGACGTTGAGCCAAGGCAGCAGCGAATAATTCTGGAAAACGACGCCGCGATCTGGTCCGGGTCCATCGATCGGTTTGCTTTCGAGCATGATGGATCCGGAATCCGCAACCATGAGGCCGGCGATTAACGAAATTAAAGTCGTCTTGCCGGCACCGGAACGGCCGACGATGCAGACAAATTCGTTTTCGCGAATCGACAAATTGATATCGCGCAGCACTTCCACCTTACCGGGTGGTAACTTCCCCCGACCGTTGCGCGCAAAACTTTTGCTCACGCCTTCCAGTTCAAGAATTGCCACGGCTCAATCCATCAAGCGGTCTTGAAACGGCGCTCGACCACGCCCATCAAGCGATCGAGTGCAAAGCCGATCAAGCCGATCGCCAACACCGATAATAGAATGTGGGAGTAGACCAAACTGTTGTATTCCTGCCAGAGAAAGCCGCCGAGGCCGGGCGAACCGGTGAGCATTTCGGCGGCGACAATCACCAGCCACGCCATCCCAAGACTGAGGCGGTAACCGGTGAACATATACCGCAGCGTCGCTGGAATCATGATCTTGCGTAGCGTCTTCAGCGGCGATAGCTTGAGCACGCGGCCGACGTTCAAATACTCGGTGCCGATGCTGCGCACGCCCATGGCAGTGTTGATCACCGTCGGCCACATCGCACATAGGGCAATCGTGAACAGCGCCGCCGGTTCGGACTGTTTGAAGATCACCAAGCCGAGCGGCAACCAGGCCAACGGCGAAATCGGCCGCAGCACCTGGATGACGGGATCGAACGTCTGATGAAATTTCGGCGACAGTCCCAGGAGAAATCCCAACGGCGTGCCGAACAGAATCGCCAAGCTAAAACCTTTCGCGACCCGAATCAGACTCAAAAAAGCAAAGCGCAGGATGCCTTGATTCATTTCGCCGTCTTTGAAAAACGGGTTGAGAATATATTGCTGGCTCTCACGCCAGGTCTTGAGCGGGGACGGCAGATCGGGAGCGATCTTCAAACTGATCGCGGTCCAGATAACCAGCATCAAGCCAATACCCAGCAACGGCAGCACCAGCGCGGCAGAGTCTAGACGTTTTTCCATTTTTTTCGCCGAACCTCTAAGCAACGTTGCTAACGGCAAATTTCTTTACGTATTCCTCAGGCTTGCTCGGATCGAACTCGACCTTGTCGAAGAGCATTTCTTTCTTCATGTCTTCTTTCGGCACCGCGACGCTCATCTCCTTGGCCACTTCGCGGTAAATATCGGGGCGGATCACCTTGTTGACGATACCGGTATAATCCGGCGCGCCTTTGACCATGCCCCAGCGGCGAAATTGGGAAACCCACCAGACGCCGTGCGACTTCCAGGGAAAATTGGTATTGCGGTCAAAGAAAGTCATGTAGTTGGGATCTTTTTCCTTGCGTCCGTCGCCATAATCGTAATCGCCCAACATGCGGCCGAGAATGACCTCTTTAGCGGTATTAATGTACTGCGGTTTTGACACCACCTCGGCCATCTGCGGGCGGTTCTCCAACTTGTCGATGTACTGGCTCGACTCGGTCATCGCGCGTAAGATTGCTTTGACGGTCTTGGGATTTTTCTCGGCGAACTCTTCCGTGAAAGCCAGGACCTTCTCCGGATGGTCTTTCCAAATTTGCTGCGTCGTCACCGCGGTGTAGCCGATGCCGTCCGCAATGGCACGCGCGTTCCACGGTTCGCCGACACAGAAGCCGTCCATCTTGTCGACTTTCATATTGGCGACCATCTGCGCCGGCGGTATCGTAATCAGCGTCACATCTTTGTCCGGGTTGATGCCGCCGGCGGCAAGCCAGTAGCGCGTCCACATGGCATGGGTTCCCGGCGGAAACGTCATCGCGAAGGTCATCGGCTTGCCGGCCTTTTTCGCCTCGTCGACGATCGGTTTCAACTGCTGCGGCGTCCGCACGCCCTTTGCCTTGAGATCGTTTTCCAGCGTGATGGCTTGGCCGTTATGATTGATTTCGAACGGAATAATCATCGGCTTCACCGGCGAACCGAGCAAACCCATGGTCGAGGCGAAAGGCATGCCGAAAAGCATATGGGTTGCGTGATTTTCACCGAGAGTCAGTTTGTCGCGAATCGCCGCCCAGGAAGCTTCCTTTGAAATTGTCGATTCGATACCGTATTTTTTGAAGAGGCCCAATTCATGGGCCATCACGATCGACGAGCAATCGGTCAGGGCGATTATGCCGAAACGAATCTTGGTCGTCTCCGGCGCATCGGCCGCGTAAACCCCGCCGATCCAGCGATGCGGTAAATTGCTGAGCAGCAACCCCAAGGAACTGGCCGAGGAAATTTGCAAAAACCTTCTGCGGCTCAACGCGGTTTTTTTCAATGATCTATTTTCCCGTCTCATCCCTTCACTCCTCGACAGTCGCGCCATCGCCTTGAGCGACGAGCTTAAACACTTTGATTTTCAGTTTTGGATCGGTGGAACAGATGCCGCTCTGCAAATTGAACTTGTAGCCATGCAGCGGACAAACCACTTCGCCGGCTTCCAACCAGCCCTTACAAAGCTGTCCGCCTTCGTGCGGACAACTATTTTGCACGCCGAAAACTTTGCCGTCGCTTTTGAACACCGCCATCTCTTCACCATTGGCCCGCACCAGCTTGGCCCCGCCTTCCGGAATATCGGCTAGAGCTATCCGTTTTACCGCCTCGGTTTTGACGGCTGCCGCTGGCGTCTGGTCTATTGCGCCCGTCGCTGGAGGTTGGGGAATTTTTCGCAGTTGCTGGCGCATCGCCTTGAACGCGCCATGTTTGACCAAGCCGGCAACCGCTTCCGGCAAGTCTTCGCACGGCACGTCTTCCAAAAGTTTGATCGGGAAATTCGCCTCACAGCCAGCCGAGCCACCGGCAAAAACGTCGACCGCTTCGACGACTTCGCCATTGAGCTTGATATTTTTCCCGAGCAGACCGATGTCGGCGAGCGTGTGATTGCCGCAGCTCGCCGGACAACCCGACCAGTGCATGCGCAGCGGCTGGGTTTTACCTAATTTCATTTCCAACGCATGAGCAGTCTTGAGCGCCCAGCCTTTGGTATCGATCAAGGCAAAGTGGCAGAAGTCCATACCGGTGCAACTCACCAGACCGCGCATGACTTCGGAAGGATCGTAGCGTAACTTCTGCAGCACCGGCTCATCAGTAAGCTCGCCGATCTTATTGTCGGGCACATTAGGAATAAGCAGATTCTGCCCGACCGTCAGACGCAGCTGGCCGCTGCCGTAGTTCTCGGCAACGTCAGCGACCTGCAGCATCTGTTCCGAAGTCATGCGCCCAACAGGCACGGCTAGGCCGACATAATTAAGACCGGCCTGCTGCTGGCGAAACACTCCGACATGATCGGTGTGTTTCGGCGTGCGTTGATCAGACCCAGCGGAGGCAAGCGGGCGATCAACGCGCCGTTCGAGCTCTTTGCGAAACTTTTCCACGCCCCATTCGTCAATCAAAAATGCCAAGCGCGCCTTGGTGCGCAGTTCGCGCGCGCCATGATCGCGAAAGATCATCACGATGTGCGAGCAGATCGACGCCGCTTCGTTCACCGTAACGAAGAGATCCAGCGGCGACGCCATACGAAAGCCGCCCGAGCCGAGCTTGCCGCCAACCGCAACGTTGAACCCTTTCAGCTCAACGCCGGCGATTTCTTTTAGCGCCGGCGTCAAAGCCAAATCCTGCGCTTCGGCGTGGGTGCAAGCTTCTTTACAGGCGGTGATCGTCACGTTGAATTTGCGCGGCAGATTGGTAAACGCCTTGTTGCCGACGAACATTTGCGTGAACTCACGCACCACGCGCGAGGCATCAAAGAGTTCGTTGGGCGTCAAGCCGGCCACAGGGCAGCCGATCACACCGCGGATGTTGTCCATGCCCGTCTGTAACGAGACCAGATCGACGGCGCGCAGGCGCTGCCAAATTTCCGGCACGTCGTTGATTCTGAACTCGCGCAACTGGATCTGCTGGCGCGTGGTGAGATCGGCGAAACTTTTGCCAAAGTCACGGCTGATTTCGCCGATGGCGCGCAACTGGGTCGCGGTCATGAAACCGTTCGGGATGCGCAGCCGCATCATGAAGCGGCCGGGGGTTTGGCGGCGAAAGAAAACCCCGGCCCATTTCATTCGCTCCTTGTCGCCATCGGTGATTTTTTCCCAACCTTCGTTGGCGTAGCGCGGCATGTCGTCGAGAATATCGAGCCCGTCTTTGTCGCGCTTATATTCTTCGATCTTGTTCATCGCTCACCTAGGGGTATGAGCAACGCGCATGCCACGGCGGAAATTCGCAAGACTTGAATGAATTCACCGCTATCGGGCAATTCAACGTTGCCGCTTTGCTCACCAATCATTCGCATGCCGCCAATAAATTAGGCACACGCCGCGAGCACGAATAGGGTTGGCGATTATTTTTGCGGAAGCTGAAATTCGCAGCTCGCTGCCGCTTCGCTAACTGGTCAAAAGTTTGATTAGCCGGCGGCTACCTGATGGTTTGAGCTGGGCCAAAAGATCAAGGACCGGCAAACCTTTGCGCGGTTGGCGCTCGCGCCGCATCGGCGGATCCAATAACACCGGGCAGGACATTTTGCCGGCAATCTTGACGAGTTTGAGCGTGGTAAAATTCGGAATCAGCCGGCGCCGCGGGAGTTTGAGAACCAACAGATCCACCGCCTCGTCGCGCATAAAGACTGTTATTTCTTTAGTCAGCTTGCCGATTCTGATGACCTTTCTGATGCTCGCTTGATTTGGGGCGACGGTCTCATGCTCGACGAAATTGCACAGATCGAGAGTTCGCTCGCGTAGCATCACGTCGAGGGTCACCGGCGCCGATCCATCGAGCAGAAACGGCAGGCCTTCCACCGGCGCGATAGAGGTCAACAAGATATCTCTTTCGGCTTTTTCATCGATGACGTGCAATGCGATGAGTTGCGCCGCGGTCTCCCGCGCCAGTGCTAACGCGTTACGCAGCGCCTGGGCCGACTCCGGGGAAAAATCGACGGGCACTAATATCCTTCTTATCTTGTCCATTTTCATCTCCTTCACACAGCGTAATTAATGCGGCGCGCCATTCGTGCCATCACTAGCGTTTGTACAAACCATCGATGAAGCCGCTCCTATCGATATCTTTAATCACCGCCAGGTTGACGAAGCCTTCGGGCTTCGCTCCCTTGGCTTTGGGATTTCTTTGCGCGACGTCGTTGATCTGAAATTCAATTCCCTTAAGCGTCGGATAGGGTTTCTTTTCCGTGAGTTTCTTGTAGGCGACGTAGGTCTCGTCGAGAATCGCCTGATCTTTGATCTTTAACCGTTTCGCCAAAATCTCTTTGGTTTTTTTCTCATCGGTCATCCACAAATGAATCCCCGCGATGAAGGCCTTGAGGAATTTGCGCGCGGTGTCTGGCCGCTCGGCGAGTAAGCGCTCGGTGGTTACCACCGCCTCCTGTTGATAGGGCAACCCTAAATCCGCCATATCGGCGAGCACTTGGTAGCCCATTTTTTTCGCGGTAAGATCGAAGGGCGGCGAGATCACCGTCGCCTGCACCGTGCCGCTGGTGAGGGCGGCAAAGCGCGTCGTCTGATCGCCGAGTTGCACCAGCGTGATATCCTTTCCCGGTGTCATGCCTTTCTGCTCGAAGGCATAGCGAACCGCGAGATCAGACGTTGTGCCAAAGCGGCTGATCGCCGCTTTCATGCCTTTTAATTCCTCGAGCCGGTTGATGCCTTTGGCGGCGACGATACTGTAGGGCAGCGTGTTCATATATCCCGCGATGATCGTAACGTCTGAGCCGGCCACCCGCGCGCCAATGGTTTCCGATCCGGACGAAATGGTAAATTGCAGCCCGCCCGCCAACAGTGCTTGCAGACCTTGCGTGCCGCCCTGAAAGAAAATCAATTCGACGTCGAGGCCATATTTTTCATAGAGCCCGCTATCCTTCGGAATGAACGCATGCGCCAACGCGCCGCTCATGCCGGCGACGCCGACGTAAATCTTTTCGAGCTTTTCCTGAGCCCGGCAATCGCTCGCCAACTGCGTCAGCGCAAGCAAAACCACCGCGATAAACAAGTTCGGTTTCATGATTTTCACAATCCTTAAGTAGGCTATCGACGGACGGCCCGGATCACGCTGCGGCCAAAAAAAGCGTTGGCTTCGACTTCTTCGCCGTTGTCCAAGCTGACGTCGAATGGAATGACTTTGTCGCCGTTAAAGAGCATCAACCCGGCTCGATGATTGGCAAGGAAACTGAAGCCGCCGTAGGTGACATAACCTTCCGGCATGCCCACGCCAAAGCCTTCGGGGTGCGGCGGTAAGATCTGCACCGGGCGACCATCGAAAAATCCCAGCACGTTGCGTTTTTCCTTCCATGCCCTGACCGACGCTTCGCTTTCCTTTGATTTCGCCTCGACGGGGTCGAGATGTTCCGCCGTGTGGTACAGCGCCACCAGGGCCGGTTCGTGCAACAAGCCGTTGATCACTTGTGACGCATCAAGCTTGCTATATTTTTTCGCCCAGACTTCCGTGGGCACTCCCAAGTGAGCGTGATCGGCATCGAGCGGGAACAGATAGCGCGCCGCGCCAAGCGCGAGCATCTCTCTCAGATGGCGCGTTACCTCGATAATGAATTGGCACTGGACCTGAACCTTGGCTTGACGGTAGGTCGCCATGAAATCCGCCCTGCCGTACATGCACGCCTCTGCCGGCAAGGGATTGCGAATGCGCACGCCATAGTTTTCCTGGTACTGATACGCTGCGTCTATTTCTTCGGCATTGAAAAACCACTGGCTCCGCGGCGGATCGGCCAACGCATCGGTGGCGTTTGCAATCATAACGGCCAAACCAAGCACCAGCGCCGTGCCGAACTGCTTGCAGCCATTGCCGGTGCGCTTCAGCTGTGGATCTCGAACCTCGCTAGCGTGGGTTATTTCAGTGATCCGTTGCCGCGGCCGCGCCCGCGGCAAAAAAAATGGCGCTTCATTCCCCTCTCGGGAATTTGGCGCCATTGCCGAGCCTACGGTTCCAGCGTCGCAGCCGTGGCTCATCTAAAATCGCTCCGGCTTCGCATCACGAAAGCCGGATCGCTGTGAATCAACTTCTGCTAATTTTGCAAAACTTCATCCAGCCCAACCGGTTCCGAATTCGCTTGGGACTTCTGATAGAAGACATCGGTAGCCTGACCTGACTCGGCGCCGAGTAATGCTTGGGCGTTGCCGATCGCCCGATCGATGTCTTCGATCGGCTGGTCGGAAATCCGCCCATGGCCGGGATAAAGCGCGCGCAGACCGAAGCAGCGCAGCCGTGCCAGAGAGTCCAAATAATCGCCGATGCTGCCCGACTCGGCGATATACGAAAGTGTCCCGCCGGCAAACACGCTGTCGGCGGAAAACAGCAGGCCGTGCTTAGCTTCGATCAGGGAAATACAGCCGGAAGTGTGTCCCGGCGTGTGAAACACCCGCAAACTATAATTCCCCAAATCGATCCGCATCATGTTTTCCAGCCACAGATGCACGCGCATCGGCAGCTCGTTGAGATCGTTGCCCTTATACATCGTCACGTAGTAATCGCCGGTGGTCATCTTCGAAGCGGCTAAACGATAGGCCGCAATCATCGATGATTCCTGAAAATAGCGATTGGCGCCGATATGGTCGCAATGTTCATGTGAATTGATGACCAAATTAATATCGCGTACTTTGAGGCCGATTTTTCGCAGACCTCGTTCCAGCACTGGAAAGTTTTGATCCGAGCCGGAATCGATCATGACGTTCATGTAATCGCCTTTGATCACGTAACTGTGACTGCTTCCCTGCAGGCCGCGGATCTGAAAAATTCCCGGATTTAACTCGGCAACTTTTTCTTTGTCAGACATCTTGATTAACAGCTCCCTTTGCCGTCATTGCGGCTTCAATATCTTCATAAAAATCGAATTGCTCGGCGAAGCGGTCGTGCTGAAAATAACCTTTGAGTTCCGGATTGAGGTTGCACAGCCGCAGCACGCCGACGCGTTGATCGACTTCCCGTTTGAACGAGGTGAGCAGCCCAACTTCCCAGACACCGAATTGTTCCAGGTGATTTAAGTTCACGATAACCCGGATTCCCGATTTCGCCAGCCAACGGTGAAACAGATGGCGCACTCGCAGCGGCTCGTTGTTTTCGGCTTTCCCCGACGGCGCGATGATGGTCCAACCACCGGCCTCCGTGATGCGATATTTCACTTGAGTTCATTTCCATAATGCCCATGAGTTACTGCGCGGCGGCAGCACCCGCGCTGAGCTCGGCGCGGTGAGGTCGAAACATTGCGCCATCTCCAACACCGGTGTCTTGGGAATATCCTTGTCGTCGAGGTCGCCGAAAACTTCGGCCAAGAAAAGAATGTTGTCGAAAATTTTTCCGGTCATGGTTTTATTCTTTGAAGTCGTCATGCTTTCCCCCTTTCTTGGAAAAAAAAAGCGCTCCACCGCGTTGACGGTGAGCGCCATTGCTCAGCTAAAGGCGTCGTCGCCCTCAACTATTTACTTGAGCAACTGTTATGCCACTAAATTTGTTGCCAAGAAGCTCGCAATCATCATGTTTTACTCTGCTGAAATAAAATATCGCCTGCATAACGATCATCCACTGCTTAAACTTCAAGCAGCAACTTTTTCACGATCGTCGCACTAGGTTAGTTTTCTGCCGGCTAATAATCCGCCGGCGAGAATAATCGCCTGCGCGACGTCGGCCATCGGCTTGCGCATGTTCATGCTGGCTTTTTTGATCAGGGAGTAGGCTTGCTCTTCGGTGAGGCCGCGCTGCTCCATCAACAGGCCCTTGGCACGTTCGATGAGCTTGCGCGATTCTAAAGATTCTTTGAGTGACTCGTTTTCATTTTGCAGGTCTAGATAATCTTTGAAGCGGGACACCGCCAATTCGATTGCCGGGCTCACTGCTTCGGCGCGCAGCGGCTTTAACAACACTGCCATCACACCGGCTTTGGTGGCGCGATCGATGGTTGGATTTTCGTAGTGGCTGGTGATCAAGACGATTGGCAAGCGGACGTTTGCCAAAATCTCGGATGCGGCTTGAATGCCGTCCAAATCGGCCAATCCGGCGGCGATCACGACGACGTCAGGAGACGCGGTCCGAGCGAGCGCCAGCGCCAGTTTACCACTGCTCCCTTCGCCGGCTATCTCATATCCACGTTCGATTAAGATTTTGATGAGAAGCACGCGCGAGGGCTCATGGTCGTCAATGACCAGCACCCGTCTCATGCGTCGGCCAAACCTCCGTCTTTGCTTTGGCGTCGCGCGCGCGCGACGCGGCGGACAAATTCGGTGAGAAAGCGCTCGCCGTAATATTTCAGGGTCGAGGCGTAGTTGTGCGTGTCGGCCAAAATTTTCTCCGGTAAAACGTAGGGCACCAACGCGAGATCCTTCGATCGTTCATCGATCCAACGTTCGATCATGGTCGGTGTCACTTCGAGGTGGAATTGCAATCCGTAAATCGATTTGCCGACGCGAAACGCTTGGGTTTTGAAATTAACCGACGAAGCCAGATGGATCGCGCCTTGGGGCAATTCAAAACCATCGCCATGCCACTGAAACACCGTGGCGCTTTCCGGCAGATAGCCGAGCAAAGAATCCACTTGGCCGTGGGGGGTGATCGAGATCGGGCTCCAGCCGATTTCTTTCACTGGCCCGTGATAAATTTTGGTGCCGAGTGATTCGGAAATCAACTGCGCGCCGAGGCAAATCCCGAGAATTGGCACAGCCTCATCGATAGCCGCCCGGATAATCCGCTTTTCCCAACGTAAGAACTGAAATTGATCTTCTTCACCGACGCTCATGGGACCGCCGAGGATGATCAGCGCGCCAATGTGCTGCCAATCTTCGGCAGGCATTTCACCTTCGAACAAACGCAGGACGCGATAGTCGGCTCCCTGCTTCTCCAGAACTTCGGCAAAAAATCCCAGGTCCTCGAAGGGATCGTGCTGAAATACTAGCACCTCTTCCATTCGGTCCCTCACTTACAATCGTGCTGCGGATCGGCTGAGAGGAATGAGCGACTTTGGATCGAACTCAATCCTCTCAGCT
>WNFL01294390.1_pt1 | contig 10129 bp, 5 predicted proteins | sample 5400361 | NCBI WGS metagenome assembly WNFL01 (sample SAMN13153351, study PRJNA577476) | soil metagenome | isolation source: 40 cm soil on Douglas fir-dominated hillslope | place: USA:California | collected 2013-09-17
CGACAACTCCATGCCAGGCAAGACCGGCCTCGAGGTCGCCCGCGAGCTGAAACCGCTCCTTCCCGACGCATCGATCGTGTTCCTGACGCTCGACCCGGGGATCCGGGACCTCGCGCTCGCAGTCGGAGCGGCCGCCCACATCTCCAAGGACACGGCTCCCCAGGAGACGCTCCGGATCCTCCGCCAGGTGGCACAGCAGCGCGCGAAGGCAAAGCCCGCGGAGCTCAAGCCGATCGAGCGCACCCTCGCCGACGCGCTTGTCGCCGAGCACCTCTTCACGAACGAACAGATGGCCCGTCTCATCGCGACCCGCGGAGCGCGCGAGAGTCTCTCGGCTGCGCTGATCCGGACCGGTCTCATTCCCGACGCGCGCGCCGCGCAGATCCTCTCGCGCGTCAGCGGTCGTCACCTTGTGACGCTTGCTCCGTACCACGACACGGGCGTCGCGCGCCTCGCGCGCGGCCGCCGCAGCCTGATCGACCCGATCGATCCGACCGTGGTCGCCCAGCTCGCGAAGCGACTGTGCGAGCAGCGTCACGTGGTGCTGGTCGCGCTCGGTCGCAGCGAGGCAACACTGGCGATGGCCGACCCGCTCGACGATCAGACTCCGAACGACGTCAGCGCGCTTCTCGGCAACGTGCCGGTCAGCGTCGTGACCGCGAGCACCGGCGAGATCGCCGCCGCGATCGCACGCGGCTTCGTCACCGCGGCTCCCAAAGTCACGCCTCTGCCGGTGGTCGAGCGCGCAGCGCAGCGCGAGCGCTCACGCCGTCCGCTGCTTCTTGTTGCCGCGGCTCTCGCAGCACTGCTGCTCTTCGTCACGGGATCGGCTGTGATCCTCGGTCCCGCTTCGAGCGCGGCGCAGGCGCGCGCGAACATCACGATCTTCCAGGGCAATGTCGACGTCCGCACCGGCAGTGGCGCATACGCGCCGGTCGGCACCGGCTACGTCGTTCGCCAGGGCGACACGATCCGCACGCGTGCGGCCGCGAACGCGGCGCTCACGTTCTTCGATGAGTCTGTCGTCGTTCTGGAGCCCGGTACGGAGATCGAGATCGTCGAGCTTCGTGCGCAGTCGAACGGTTCGATCGCGGCAGCACTGCGGCAGACCGCCGGTGCGACATGGCACGTTGTCAACCACCAATCAGCGACTCGCTACGCGGTCACGACGCCGACAACGACGGCGTCGGTCACGGGCACAGCCTTCACCGTCCGAGTCGACCCATCTGGTTCGACGACGGTCGGAACTACCGAAGGGTCAGTTGATGTTCGCGGCGTCGACGGTGCTGCGAATTCGAGCGTCTCCGTCGCAGCTGGATTCACGACCACGGTCGCATCGAAGGGCAGCGTGCCCGCGGCCGTCACCGCGATCGCTCAGAACACAGTCACGTTCGTCCTCGAAGACTCACGCGACGCCGTGATCGTCGACCGCACTGGTCGCGCCGCCGGTGTCAGCAACGGCGACCTCGTGCGCTACATCCCGGGCTCGATCGTGAACCGAATCGACACGACCGTCGTCGTGACGATCCCGAACAACGATGGCGATCGCTTCGGATCTGTCGCGTCGCCGCTGAACAACAGCGACGACACCGTCAGCGTGACTGCTGAAGCGCACAGCTCGACCGGAGCAGTGGTCGGGCAGATCGCCGACACGCGGCCGGTGGTCGATGGTGTCGCGCTTGGTGGTGTTCGCGTGAGCAGCAAGGAAGTCGTTGCTCTCAGCGCTGATGCCATCCGCACGCTTCCCGCGCCGATCACGGCGAGCGTTCCAGTGAACACTGGCTTCGACGTCTTCGTCTTCTTCCGCCGCGATCCGACAAGCCCAGCTGGCAACGCTGGTCCGGCTGGCACCGATGGAACGCAGGGTCCCGCTGGTCCTCCCGGCCCTCAGGGCCCGACGGGTGCCACGGGTGCCGATGGCGCTCCGGGCGCGCAGGGCGCCGCTGGCGCGAATGGTCTGAATGGCGCTGCCGGCGCGACTGGTGCGGCTGGCGCGGGTCCCGCTGGCGTGAATGGTGTTAACGGCGCGGCCGGCCCGGCCGGTGGCGCGGGCGCGCAAGGTCCCGCTGGCCCCGCTGGTCCTGCTGGTCCTGCCGGTGGTCCGACGGGCCCCGCTGGCCCCGCTGGCCCCGCTGGCCCCGCGGGTCCTGCTGGTGCGGCTGGGCTCGCTGGCGCGAATGGCGTCGATGGCGTGACCGGACCTGCTGGCGCGAATGGTGTTAATGGTGCGACAGGCGCGACCGGATCCACCGGTGTCGCTGGCTCGACTGGACCCACCGGTGCCGCCGGCACGAACGGCGTGAATGGCGCGACAGGTGCCACCGGTCCTGCTGGTGCGGTTGGTCCAGCTGGTCCGACCGGGCCTGCGGGTGTGAATGGTGTTGACGGCGCGACCGGCGCGAACGGAGCCACCGGCGCGAACGGAGCAAATGGTGTTGATGGAGTAACTGGTGCCACTGGCGCGAACGGCGCGAACGGCGCGAACGGCGCTGATGGAGCGACTGGAGCTCAGGGGCCGATCGGTCCCGCTGGTGCGACAGGCCCCACCGGTGCAACGGGTGCCACGGGCGCGAACGGATCGAACGGCGCTGATGGCGCGACTGGTGCGAACGGCGCGACTGGTGCGAACGGCGCGACTGGTGCGACTGGTGCAACTGGTGCGACCGGGACTAACGGGAATGACGGCGCAGTCGGACCACAAGGTCCAGTGGGTCCGCAGGGTCCGGTGGGTCCGACCGGTGCGACCGGTGCGACCGGAGCCACGGGCGCGAATGGATCGAATGGCGCGGATGGCGCGACAGGTGCGACTGGTGCGAACGGAGCTGACGGAGCAACCGGCGCGACAGGAGCGACTGGTACGGCTGGTGCGAACGGATCGAATGGCGCGACTGGTGCGACCGGTGCTAACGGGAATGACGGCGCAGTCGGACCCCAGGGTCCAGTGGGTCCTCAGGGTCCTGTCGGTCCGACCGGTGCAACGGGTGCAACGGGTGCGACCGGCTCCAACGGAGTTGACGGAGCAACGGGCGCGACTGGTGCGAACGGATCAAATGGCGCTGATGGCGCAACGGGTGCAACTGGTGCGACCGGTGCGACTGGTGCGACTGGTGCGACTGGTGCAACTGGTGCAACTGGCGCAAACGGATCGAATGGTGCTGATGGCGCGACGGGAGCGACCGGTGCGAACGGGAATGATGGCGCAGTAGGTCCTCAAGGTCCGGTCGGCCCCGCGGGTGCAACTGGTGCGACCGGTGCAACAGGTGCGAATGGCAATGACGGCGCGACGGGCGCCACCGGTGCAACAGGTGCCACGGGCGCGAACGGATCGAACGGCGCGACTGGCGCGACTGGCGCGACTGGCGCCAACGGGAATGACGGCGCAGTCGGACCACAGGGGCGACCGGTGCGACCGGTGCTAACGGGAATGACGGCGCGACAGGCGCGACAGGTGCAACGGGCGCCACAGGTGCCACGGGCGCGAACGGATCGAATGGCGCAACTGGCGCAACGGGTGCGACTGGTGCAACTGGTGCGACCGGTGCCAGTGGCAATGACGGCGCGATTGGCCCTCAAGGTCCGGTTGGTCCCGCTGGTGCCACGGGCGCGACCGGCGCGACCGGTGCGACCGGTGCGACTGGTGCGACTGGTGCGACTGGTGCGACTGGCGCCAACGGATCTAACGGAGCAACGGGCGCGACGGGCGCGACGGGCGCGACGGGCGCGAACGGGAATGACGGCGCCGTAGGTCCTCAAGGTGCAGTGGGTCCGATGGGTCCGACCGGTGCAACTGGCGCCACAGGTGCGACGGGTGCCACTGGTGCAACTGGCGCGAACGGATCGAATGGCGCAACTGGTGCGACTGGTGCGACTGGTGCGAACGGAAATGACGGCGCAGCTGGTCCTCAGGGTCCGGTCGGCCCGGCAGGCGCAACGGGCGCAACGGGTGCCACCGGCGCGACCGGTGCCACTGGTGCGACCGGCGCGAACGGATCCAACGGTGCAACAGGCGCGACGGGCGCGAACGGGAACGACGGCGCTGTGGGTCCGCAAGGCCCAGTTGGGCCGATCGGTCCCCAGGGTCCGACCGGAGCTACGGGCGCGACCGGTGCGACCGGTGCCACTGGCGCGACGGGCCCGACTGGAGCGACGGGTGTCACTGGTGCAACTGGCGCGACCGGTGTAACTGGTGCCACAGGCGCAACTGGAGCAACGGGCGTGACCGGCCCGACCGGTGCAACGGGCGCGACTGGCCCGACCGGCGCGACGGGACCGACTGGAGCAACAGGCGCGACCGGAGTAACGGGCGCGACAGGTGTAACAGGTGCCACCGGTGCAACGGGTGCGACTGGCGCGACCGCACAGATCCAGAACAGCGGCGTGAACGTCGCGACCGAGCCGAAGCTGAACTTCACCGGCAACCTGCAGGCTGTCGACAATGCCGGCAACACGAGCACGGACGTGTCGCTGGCCAGCACGATCACCGGTGACCACACCTTCAGTGGTACGACCAACGGCGTGGGCGTGAACGTCGCGACGGGCAACACGCTCGCCGGCGGCACTGCGCTGCAGGTCGACACGGGCACCTCCGCGTTCTCAGGTAACGCTGTGAATATCCAGAGCGGCGGCGACTTCTCGGGCACGCTCGTGAACATGCAGGCGAACAGCACGACCGCTGGCACCGTCCTCGGGATCAGCGCCACGTCGCTCACGACGGGCACCCTTATCAATGCGAACCTCGGCTCGGCCGTCTACACGAACGTGAACGGCGCGATCCGGCTGACCGCGAACTCCGCCTCGAGTGGCACGCTTCTCTCGATCTCCGGCACGACGCTTGGCGCGAACAACGGCACAGCCGCCAGTTTCGCGACGGGTGTCGGGACCGGCACCGAGGACACCACAAGCAAGGCCGTGCGGGTCGTGCTCGGCGCAGTCGGGAACGGCTACTACGCGAATGCCGCGACGGGCTACACCGGTAACTTCGCTGAGTTCCAGGTGAACGGCTCGAACATCTTCACCGTCTCGGCGACAACGATCACGACCTCGGACAACATCAGCCAGACCGGCGCGTCGACTCTGTCGACTGGCACCGGCAACGTGTCGCTGAATGGCAGCACCACGTTGGCGTCGGGCAAGACGCTCACCGCTGCTGGTGGAGCGAGCAACTTCGACTTCTCGGCCTCCACAGGCACGTTCAGCACGAGCTCGGGCGCGGTCACGCTCGGCGGCAGCACGACACTCGCCTCGGGCAAGACATTCACTGCGGCCGGTGGTGTGAGCAACTTCGACTTCTCCGCCTCCACAGGCACGTTCAGCACGGGCACCGGCAACGTCGCGCTGAATGGCAACGTCTCGATCGCGTCGGGCAAGACGTTCGCGCAGACCGGTGCCGGCACCTTCAGCACGGGCACCGGCAACATCTCGCTGAACGGCAACGTCGTCACCAACATCGCTCAGACCGGCGCGACGACGTTCAGCACCGGTACCGGCAACATCTCTCTGACCGGCAGCGTCGTGACGAACATCGCTCAGACCGGCGCGACGACATTCAGCACCGGCACCGGTGCGGTCTCGCTGAACGGTGACGTCGCCGTGGCCTCAGGCAAGAACTTCTCGCAGAGCGGCGCGGGCACCTTTAGCACCGGCTCCGGCAACATCTCGCTGAACGGCAGCGTCGTGAGCGCGACGACCTTCAGCACGGGCACCGGCGCGATCAGTCTCAATGGCCCGGTCACCGTCGCCGCGAACAACGCGTTCACGCAAAGCGGCACGGGCACGTTCGGCACGGGCACCGGCGCGGTCTCGCTGAACGGCGACGTCACCGTCGCATCGGGCAAGAACTTCACGCAGAGCGGCGCCGCCACCTTCACAAGCGGCACGGGTGCCGTGACGCTCAATGGCAGCACCGTCGTAGCTCTTGCGAAGACGCTGACGATCGCGGGCACCAACGCCAACGTGTCGACACCGATCACGGGTCACTACTCGGCCACGGCCGCCGGGCTCGACTTCGCGAGCTTGGCTGCGGGCGCCTGCTCCACACTGACCATGACAGTGACGGGCGCACGTTCGGGTGACACGGTCGTCGCGACGCCCACCGCGGTCGCCAGCGGGATCGAGACGCTGCTCATGAGCTGGAACGCTTGGGTCTCCGCGAACAACACGATCTCGATCAGGGCCTGCTCGTTCGCGACCGGTCAGAACGCAGCCGCTCAGACCTGGCGCGCCGACGTCTGGCAGCACTAAAAACCTCCGCCCCGGTGGGCGTCGCGGCCAGATCCACGGTTCGACGCGCTAGCCTGACGACAGGAATGAGAAACTCAGCCCTCTCGCGCGTCGGGAAGGTCGCGCTCGCGCTCGTCGTGTTCGTCGCGGTGTTCGCGTTCGTCGAGTGGTGGGACTTCGCGCCGCCGTCGTTTGGCGGCGCGCGATACCAGGCGGTCTTCCTCAGCAACGGCCAGACGTACTTCGGTCACTACATCGAGCGTCTGGGGCCGTACGCGAAGATCGAGAACGCGTTCTACATCCAGCAGACGCCGGCCGCGAACGAGAATGAGGCCGCGACGTCGAAGATCGTGCGACGCGGCAACGAATTCCACCAGCCTGAGCCGTTCGTCCTGCTGCCGAAGACCGCGATCCTCTTCGTCGAGGATCTGCGCACGGACTCATCGGTCGCACAGTTCATGGATCGCGAGCTGGGGAAATGACGGCCCGGTCGCGCAGGTTCATCGCGCTCTGGATCGTCGTGCCGGCCCTGTTAGGGGCGATCTTTTCGGTGCTGCTTGATCCGCGAGCGCTCCCATTCACCAACCACGAGCAGCTCTCCGCGGTGTTCCTCCTCGATGGTCAGGCGTACTTCGGACATCTCGAGGACAGTCCGTGGTCGGGCACCATCACTCTTCGCGACGTCTACTACTTCGAGGACGCGACCAAGGTCACGACCGATCTGCCGATCGCGCTGGTGAAGCGCGGCAATGAGCTCCATCAACCTGTCGACGTCATGCGCATCCGGCGCGACAAGGTCCTGGTCGTCGAACGGGTCACGCTCGACTCGTCGGTCGCCATGGCGATCGCGGCGCAGCGGGCACTCGATCGGATGGCGAAGTGAACAGCGCAGTGATCCGCATCCAGCGGCGCACGTTGTTCATGGCCGGAGGAGCGCTCATCGTCGTCCTGCTGCTGCTCGCGCTCACCGCGAGCGGCGTTGTCGCGCGCGCGGCGGAAGCGAACACGGTCGCGAGCTCGTCGGTGCTGCAGGCACAGCAGTCCGCGGCCGAGCGCGACGTCGAGCGCGCGTACGAGGCAGCCGTCGAGCAGGTTCGGAAGGTGCGCGCTCTGAATCTTGCGATCACGCCGGCGCAGGCCGACGCGATCGCCACGAAGGCGTTCGGCGACCTCAAGGCGCTACGCCACAGCGGCCTGGTTTCACTTGGTCAGGTGCTCGGGCTCGCCAACGTCGAGCCATATGCGACCGCGACGGAGCAGCGATTCGACCAGACGCCCGTGTCCACGCAGCCCGCGCCGACGCCGGTGCTGCTTGCGCCGCGCCTCTACAGCATCGTGACGACGATGAGCCAGCTCGCGGGCCAACTTTCGGATCAGGCGACGACGGCGCTCACCGCGCCCGCCGCCACAACCGCGCCGACGGCGGCGCCATCAGCATCGCCATCGCGAGCGCCGACACCGACGGCCTCGCCCACGGCGCGGCCGTGATGGTCCTCTACCATCGGCGCGACATGATCGCCCGTGTCATCACAGCTCTTTTCGCAGTGGTCATGATCTCGTGCGGGTCGCCAGGCACGTCGGGGACCGACGGCGCCGCGGCCGACGCGCTCAGCCGTGGCCTTCAGGCGCACACCGCTGGCAAGCTCGACGAAGCGACGACCGCGTATTTCGAAACGCTCGCCAAGGATTCGAAGAACAAGTTCGCGTTCTACAACCTCGGCGTTATCGCGCAGGGGCAGGGCCGCTCGGCCGCGGCTGAGTCGTACTACCGCCTCGCCCTCGAGCAGGACGCGAAGATGACATCGGCCCTCTTCAACCTGGCGATCCTCCGCGGTGTCGCGGGCGCGAATCAGGAGTCGGCCGATCTGTACCGACGGGTCATCGCGGTCGAGCCGAACAATGCCGCGGCGCATTTCAACCTCGGTCTCGTTCTCCGACTCCTCGGTCAGACCGCGGAGGCGCAGACGGAGCTCACGAAGGCGCAGCAGCTCGACGCGAAGCTTGTCGCGCCCAGCCCCAGCGCCAGCCCGGCCCGGCAAGCGAGCCCATCGCCCACCAGGTGATCACGTCGCGTCTGAGCTAACGCTCCCGCGGCTGCAGCGAGTCTTCCTGGTCCTCCTCATCGCGGTGCCCACCGCGATGAACGCGGTCGCTCTCGCGCCCGAGGTCGCCTACCCGGTCCCGAACGTCAACGACGACGCGCAACACGTCGCGTTCGTTCGGCGCGCAGCTGATGGCTGGTCGCGCGGCGAGAACGTCCTGGATCTCTGGGTCCCGGAGTTCGAGCTCGGCGTTCCGCAGTTCCTTGACTACCAGCATCTGCCCCACGTCGCCGTAGCTTTGCTCGGGCGGGTGACGCTCGGAGCCGTCGACCTGCGCACGCTCTTCGATCTCGTTCGTTACCTGCTCCTGCTCGCGTTCCCGCTCACCGTGTTCTGGTCGATGCGAACGATGGGCTTCTCATCGGTCGCGAGTGGCATCGCTGCCGCCGCGAGCTCGCTGCTCTCTGGGAATCACCGCTACGGATTCGAGTACGACAGCTACGTCTGGCGCGGTTTCGGCGTCTTCACGCAGCTCTTCGCGATGCACCTCTCGTTCATCGCGCTCGCGACGCTCCATCGCGTCGCGAACAGAGGGAGCGGCATCGTCCTGGCCACGCTCGCATGCACCGCGCTCGCTCTCTCACACCTTCTTTACGCTTACATGCTCGCGATCACCGCGGTCGTACTGCTGTTCGTTGGCATGACGCGAACGAACGTCGGAGCGCGGGTAGGCCGTTTCACTCTCCTCGGCGCGATCACCGCGGCAGCGACGTCGTACATGTGGCTGCCGTTCTTCTTGCAGTCGGCGTATGTCAACGTGACGCCCTACCTCGACCCCGCGAAATACGACTCCTTCGGCGCCGGCCCGATCATCACGTGGCTTGTGACCGGCGATCTGTTCGATCACGGCCGTCTCCCGATACTCACGTTGCTGCTGGCGAGCGGCGTGTTCTGCGCGGTCGTCACACGCGCGCGGCCCGCGCTGCTCGCGCTCGGCCTCTTCGGACTCTGGCTCGTCCTCTATTTCGGCCGACCGACGCTTGGCGCGCTCGTCGACCTGCTCCCGTTGCACGACAGCCTGTTCCTGCACCGCTTCGTCGGCGCGGTCGACATCTTCGCGATCGTTCTCATGGGCGTCGGTGGCGCGTGGCTCTGGGATCTGCTGCGCGCGTCGTCGTCTCGTCGCCGGCTCGTCGCGGTCGGCGGCGCGAGTCTGTTGCTCCTCGCTCCTGCGCTCGGCGAGCGCTGGTCGTACTACGCGCAGAACGCGGACTGGATGCGCCAAACACAGGCCGCTCTCGACGCAGATTCAGACGCGCGAACGATCCTGGCCGAGCTCGCGCGGCAGCCGAGCGGACGCGTGTACGCGGGACTGCGCAGCAACTGGGGGCAGACGCTCGACTTCGGGATCCCGTTCAACTCAGTGCGCTTCTACAACCTCTTCGCGCACTACGAGCTCGATGCGGTCGCTCCGCCGAACCAGAGCCTCTCGTTCAACGCCGATCTCCTGTGGGAGTTCAACGACCAGGATCTCTCGCATTACCGGTTGTTCAACGTCGACTACGTGATCGCACCACGTAGCGTGTCGTTCCCGTCCGACCTGCGCGTGCTCGCGACAACTTCGAAGTACGTCCTCTACGCAGCACCGGGACGCGGGTACGCCGAGTACGCGGCGATCACGCGTAGCGAGCCTGCGTCGACAAAGGCCGAGCTGTTCTCGAAGGAGCTCGCGTGGCTTCGCAGCGGCGAAGTGGCGCGGTGGTCCCTCGCGCGCTACGACTATCCGAAATCGGCCCCCGTCGACGTCCCGGTGCCCATCCCCGACTGCGCAGCCGGCCGCATCGCGTACGAGCGGGTGCAGCCCGCTC
>WNFL01103840.1_pt2 | contig 10128 bp, 13 predicted proteins | sample 5400361 | NCBI WGS metagenome assembly WNFL01 (sample SAMN13153351, study PRJNA577476) | soil metagenome | isolation source: 40 cm soil on Douglas fir-dominated hillslope | place: USA:California | collected 2013-09-17
GTAGCCGAAGTACGGGATCGCCGCGGTGACCCGCGCCGCCGAGGAGCGCTTGAGCGCGTCCACCATCCCCAGCAGCTCCATCAGGTTGTCGTTGGTCGGCGCGCAGGTCGACTGCAGCACGAACACGTCCTTGCCGCGCACGTTCTCGAGCAGCTCGACCATCACTTCGCCGTCGGAGAACTTGCCGACGATGGCGCGGCCGAGCGACAGGTTCAGGTGCTTCGCCACCTCCTGCGCGAGGCGCGGGGTGGCGTTGCCGGAGAACACCATCAGCCGATCGAGCGGCGCGTTGGTCATCTTTGCACCAGGTAATGGCTGGGGAGGAAGGATTCGAACCCTCGAATGCCGGAATCAAAATCCGGTGCCTTAACCAACTTGGCGACTCCCCAGTGTGAAGCTTCAATTCGTCAAGTCGTGGAGCGGGTGCTGCTCGAGGCCCTGCGCCACGAACCCGCGCATTGTCTCCGGCAACTGCGACTCCAGGGCCCGCGCTTCGCTTTCGCTTTGCAACTCGGCGAAAACGCCGGCCCCGGAACCTGTCATGCGCGCCTGCGGACAACGGCCTTTCAGCCACGCGAGACTCGCCGCTACCTCGGGGTGCCGGCCCACTACGACCGGCTCAAGATCGTTGTTTCCCTGCCCCGGAAAAAAGGGCGGTATTGTGAGTCGTTTCCCCCCGGAAGTCAACGCATTCGCGAAGGTTTCCTTCGTGGAAACCGATACTTGCGGCGTCAGCACCAGGTACCAGGCGGGCGGCAACTCGAGCGCCTGCAACCGCTCGCCAATCCCCTCGCCGAGGGCGTTGCGGCCGAAGAGAAAAAACGGCACGTCGGCGCCCAGCTCAAGACCGATGTTTTGCAGCGCCTTCCTTTTCAGCTTCAGATTCCACAGCGTGTTCAGGACCAGCAGCACCGTCGCGGCGTCGGAGGAGCCGCCGCCCAGGCCGCCGCCGATTGGAAGATTCTTTTCCAGCTGCAGGTCGCAACCCTTGCGCGAGCCGGTTTTTTTCTGCAGCAGCCTGGCGGCCCGGACGCACAGATTCTCGTCCCCGAAAACGCCGGCAAAGCGGATTTCGCCGTCCTCGCGCGCCGCGACGCCAACGCGGTCGGCGCGGTCGATGAGGCGGAACACGGTTTGCAGCTCGTGGTAGCCGTCGTCCCGCCTGCCGAGAACGTGCAGGAAGAGGTTGAGTTTTCCCGGCGCCGGGTAGAAGCTTACTTCCATTCGGAGATCGCGAGCCGCAGCTCGATGCCGGGGTAAGTGAGCCGCATGCGCACCGGCCGACGCTCGCTGTCGTACTCCTGGTACTCGATTTTCCAGCCGCGCGCTTCCAGCGCCGGCGCCGGCCGTCCGCGCACCCAGTCGGCAAGGCCCTCGATCGGCAGGCGAAAGCCGAGCACGCGCTCGGTGAGCGCTTCGGCGTCCGTCGCGCGATGGATGCGCCCTTCAGCCGTGGCGAGCTCGACCGCGTCGCCCTGGCGCACCAGGCGCGCCACGCCCTGGCCGAGCGGCGTGCGGATCACCAGGTCATCGGCGGCGCGGGCGTGGCGCCAGTTGAGGCTGCCGGTGAACGAGTCGTCGCGCGCGTTGGCGGCGAGGCGGCCGTTGAGCTCGAATTCGAGCTGGCTCAGGTCGGGCCGCAGCTCGAGGGATGCGCAGGCGGCCGCCAGCAGCGCCACCAGCGCCACCAGGAGCGCACCGGGCGCGCTGGCGACGCGCGTCACGGCTTCTGCAGGCGCTTGATCGTCTTCTGCAGCGTCTCGTTATCGGGCCCGGCCTGCAGCGCCTCCTGCCAGACGCGTTTCGCCTCGTCGCGCTCGCCGAGCACCCACAGCACCTCGCCGAGGTGCGCGCCGATTTCCGCGTCGGGCCGCCCGCCGTAGGCGCGGCGCAGCGTCGCCGCCGCCGCCTTGAGATTGCCCTCGCGGTACTGCACCCAGCCGAGGCTGTCGATGATGAAGTAGTCCTCGGGGGAAATTTCGAGCGCCTTTTCGATGAGTTTCCTCGCCTCGCCCAGGCGCATGTTGCGCTCGGCGAAGGAATAGCCGAGCGCGTTGTAGGCATGCGCGTGGTCCGGGCGTACGGTGATCAGCTTCCTCAGGTTCTGCTCGAGCAGGTCGTAGCGCTCGAGCTTCTCGGCGGTGAGCGCATAGTCGTAGAGCAGCTCGGGCTGCTCCGGCTCGCGGCTTAGCGCCTCGCCCAGCATGTCGAAGGCGTCGCGGTGCAGGTTGGCGTCGCGCAGCAGCTGCGCCTCGGCCACCGTGAGCTGCGCCAGCTGCTCCGGATTTTCCTTGGCGAGTCCGCGCAGGTAGGTGCGCGCGTCCTCCAGGCGCCCCTGCTTGGCGAGCGCGTTGGCGGTGCGCAGCCGCGCCGGCATGGCCTGGTCGCCGTCCTTGATCTGGTCGTACCAGCCCACCGCCTCGGGCCAGCGCTTCTGCTCCTCGGCGATCTGGCCGAGGATATAGCGCACGCTGTCCGGATCGCGGAAGCGCGCATTGAGCAGCCGCTTCAGGTAATCCTCGGCGGCGGCGTAGTCCTTGAGCTGGAAGGCGACCACGCCGACCGAATAGACCACGTCGGTGTTGCCGGGATTCGCCGCCAGCAGGGCCTCGAACTGGGCGCGCGCCTCGGCGTAGCGCTTGTCGAGCGCCAGCAGGCGCGCGTACGCCAGGCGCGTATCGGTCGATTTGGGATTCTTCGCCACGTACTCGCTGAGGCGTTTCATCGCTTCGGCCGGCGAGCGCTTCTGCAGCAGCTGCGCCTCGAGCAGCGCGGCCTGGTCCCAGTCGGGGCGCAGCTCGAGCGCCTGGCGCGCGGCGGCGATCGCCGCGCTGTCGTCGCCGGCCAGCGCCGACGCCTGGGCCACTGCGAAGTGCGCCTGCGGCAGCTTGGGGTGGCGTTGCGCGAGCCGGCGCACCACGCGCAGGTTGGCCTTCTTGTCTGGATTGCCGGCCAGCACCCGGTTGAGCTGCATGAAGACGTTTTCCGGCGCGGCGCCCGGCGCGGCGAGCAGCTTCTCGAGGGCCGGCTCGGCCTCGTCGACGCGCTGCGCCGAGACCAGCATGCTGGCGAGCACCTGCAGCGCCTGCGGCGAAGCGGGCTCGCGCTCCACCCAGACGCGCGCGGCTTCGATCGCGATCTCGGTCTGGTTGCCGCGGCTTGCCACTTCCACCGCGCGCCGCGCGATGCGCGCATCGCCCAGCCGGCGCGCGAGGTTGAGGTAGGTTTTCGCCGCCAGCGCGTAGTCGCCGCGCTGCATGGCGATTTCGCCGAGCAGCAGCTCGTAGAGCGTCTGCCGGTTGAGCTCCTCCGGCTCGGCCTGCGCCGCCGCGTGGCCCGCGGCGGCGGCAAGCGCGAAAGCGATCAGAAATGCGACGATTTTCCGCATGGGATTTCGACCGATCTTAGGTATATTTGGTGCCCCGCACAAGGCACCTTTTCCATGCCCGAGCTCCCTGAAGTCGAAGTGACGCGGCGCGGCCTCGCGCCGCGCATCATCGGGCGCGTCATCTCCGGCGTGCAGGTGCGCGAGCCGCGCCTGCGCTGGCCGGTGTCGCGCGCCGTGCGCGGCCTGGCGGGACGCGCTGTCAGATCCGTCCGGCGCCGCGGAAAATACCTGCTGCTCGATTGCGGCGACGGCCACCTGATCCTGCACCTCGGCATGTCGGGCAGCCTGCGCGTGGTGCCGGCGGGCACGCCGGCGAAGAAACATGATCACTTCGATCTGGTTCTCGGCGACCGGCTGCTCCGCCTGCACGACCCGCGGCGCTTCGGCGCCGTGCTCTGGACCGCTGGCGCGCCCGAAGCGCATCCGCTGCTCGCGCGGCTTGGCATCGAACCCCTCTCGCGCGGGCTCGATCCGGCGCGGCTGCACGCGATGACGCGGGCGCGGCGCACCGCGATCAAGCAGTTCCTGATGGACGCGCAGCGCATTGTCGGCGTGGGCAACATCTATGCGAGCGAAAGCCTGTTCCGCGCCCGCATCGATCCGCGCAAAGCGGCGGAAAAATTGTCCTTGGTGGACTGCAGGAAACTCGTGGCCGCGATCAAGCGCACGCTGCAACTGGCGATCCGCGCCGGCGGCTCGAGCCTGCGTGACTTCTCCGTGAATGGCCGCTCGGGCTACTTCCAGAACCGCTACGGGGTCTACGCGCGCGAGGGCAAGGCCTGCCGCCGCTGCCGCACGCCGGTGCGGCGCCTGGTGCAGGGGCAGCGCTCTACTTTTTACTGCCCCCGCTGCCAGGCATAGCGCCGGTCTTTTCCTTGAGGCGCGCCGCCACGCGCGGGTCGACGAACTTGGCGACGTCGCCGCCGAGCGCCGCGATCTCGCGCACCAGCGTCGCCGAGATGAACATGTGCTGCTCCGAGGGGGTGAGGAACATGGTCTCGAAATCCGGGTACAGGCTGCGGTTCATGCCGGCGAGCTGGAACTCGTACTCGAAATCCGACACCGCGCGCAGGCCGCGCAGCACCACGCGCGCGCCGTTCTGGCGGATGAAGTCGATCAGCAGGCCGTTGAAGCCGACCACCTGCACGTTTTTCTGGGCGCCGAGCACCTCGCGCGCCATCGCCACGCGCTCCTCCAGCGTGAAGAAGGTGCGCTTGGTGCGGCTGTCGGCGACGCCGACGATCAGCGAATCGAACAGCGAAGCGGCGCGCTTCACGAGGTCCTCGTGGCCGCGCGTCAGCGGATCAAACGTTCCCGGGTAGACGGCCCTGATCATCGGCTCTCCATTCGAGCAGCTGGTAGCTCACTTGCCCGGCGCGCGCGCGCCGCACAGGTACACCCGCGCCCCTTCAGCGAGCCGCGCCGGCAGCCTCGCCAGCAACGCCGCTGGCGCATTCTGCCTGAAGGGCGGATCGAGGAAAACCACATCGAAGCGCTCGCCCGGGCGCTCGAGGTAGGCCAGCGCATCGCCCGGGATCAGCGCGATGTTTCTGGCGCCCAGCAGCTGCAGCGAATCGCGCAGCTGCGCCAATGCTTTGCGGTCCTGCTCCACCATCACCACGCGGGCGGCGCCGCGCGAGGCGGCTTCGAAGCCGAGCGCGCCGCTGCCCGCGAACAGATCAAGGCAGGCAAGCCCGTCCAGGCGCTGGCCGAGCCAGTTGAACAGCGTTTCGCGCACGCGGTCGGGCGTCGGCCGCAAGTCGGGAGCCGCGCTGACGGCGATGCGCCGGCCGCGCCATTCGCCGCCGATGATGCGGATTTTCCCTTTGTTAGAATGCACCGATCCATGGTAACGCTCTCGTGGGCCGCGCGCCTCAAGGCAGCTCTCGCGCGCGGGCGCGTCGACGCGGCGCTGTTCGCCGAGCTGGAAGAGATCCTGCTGCGCGCCGACTGCGGCCCGGCCGCGACGCAGGCGCTCATCGCCGGGCTGCGCTCGCAAAACCTCCCGGACGGCGCCGCGCTAAAGGTTGCATTGCGTCAGGGGATTTCGTCACTGCTGGCCCCCCTGGAAAGAACGTTGACCGTTAACAACGCGAAGCCATTTCTCATCATGGTCGCGGGCGTCAACGGCTCGGGCAAGACCACCTCCATCGGCAAGCTCGCCAAGTGGCTGCAGGCGCACGGCGCAAGCGTGCTGCTCGCGGCTGGCGACACCTTCCGCGCCGCGGCGCGCGAGCAGCTTGTCGCCTGGGGCGAGAAAAATGGCGTGCCGGTCATCTCGCAGTCCTCTGGCGATCCCGGCGCCGTGGTGTTCGATGCGCTCGGCGCGGCACGCGCGCGCGGCGTCGACGTGGTGATCGCCGACACCGCCGGACCCAAGAAGGCGCGCCGCACGAAGTGCTGCTGGTGCTCGACGCCAACACCGGGCAGAACGCGATTGCCCAGGTGAAGGCATTCGACGACGCACTGGGGCTGACGGGCTTGCTGGTGACGAAACTGGACGGCACGGCAAAAGGTGGCGTGCTCTGCGCCATCGCCAGGGAGCGGCCAATTTCGGTCCTGTTCGTCGGCGTCGGCGAGGGCATCGACGACCTGCGTCCGTTCGTGGCGCGCGAGTTCGCGGAGGCGCTGATTGATTAGCTTTTCTGCCGTCGCCAAGCGCTATCCCGGCGGCCAGGAGGCGCTCAAGGATGTGAGCTTCGCCGTCGAATCGGGCGAGCTGGTGTTCCTCACCGGGCGCTCCGGCGCCGGCAAGTCCACCGTGCTGAAGCTGATCCCGGCGATCGAGCGCCCGAGCGCCGGCTCGGTAGTGATCAACGGGCAGAACGTGGCGGCGCTGAAGCGCGCCGCGCTTCCCTACCTGCGGCGCAACATCGGCCTGGTGTTCCAGGACCAGAAGCTGCTCTACGACCGCAGCGTCTACGACAACGTCATGCTGCCGCTCGCCTTCTCCGGCCATGCGCCGCGCGAAGCGGCGCGCCGCGCGCGTGCGGCGCTCGACAAGGTCGGGCTGCTCGCGCGTGAGCGCGCCAACCCGGTGCAGCTCTCCGGCGGCGAGCAGCAGCGCCTCGCCATCGCGCGCGCGGTGGTCAACCGGCCGGCGCTGCTGGTGGCCGACGAGCCGACGGCGAACCTCGACGCCGATTCCGCCGTGCGCATCCTCGACATCTTCGTCGAGTTCCACCGCGTCGGCGTCACGGCGCTGATCGCGACGCACGACCACGCGCTAATTGCGCGCTACGGCAAGCGCGCCGTCCACCTCGAGGACGGGAGGGCGCGGTGAGGTCCTGGCTGCGCCAGCATCGCCAGGCGTTCGCGCAGGCGGCGGCACGCTTCGCGCGCCCCGGCGGACTGCTGAGCGCGCTGGTGATCGGCGTGGCGCTGTCGCTGCCGGCGGGCGGCTACACGCTGCTCGAAAGCCTGCGCGCGGTCGCCGCGCGCCTGTCGTTTGACCCCCAAATCACGGTGTTTCTCGCCGCGACAGCGAAGCGCGCCGAGGCCGACGCGCTCGGCACGCGCCTGAAGGCCGATGCGCGCATTGCCAAGCTGCGGTTTGTGCCGCGCGAGGCAGCGCTGAAGGAGCTCGCCGCGGTGCAGGGGCTGCCGGAGCTGGTCACCGCGCTGGGACGTAATCCGCTGCCGGATGCCTACGTCGCCGTCCCCCGCGAACCCCGCGAGATCGAGGCGCTGGCCGCCGATCTCGCCAAACTGCCCGGGGTGGCCCACGTCCAGGCAGACGCCGCCTGGGCGCGGCGCCTGGCGGCGCTGGCCGCCATCGCCCGTATGGGCCTGTGGCTGCTCGCGGCGCTGCTCGGCGCGGGACTGGTGGCGGTAACCTTCAATACGGTGCGGCTGCAGATCCTCACGCAGCGCGACGAGATCGAGGTCTCGAAGCTGATCGGCGCCACCGATGGCTTCATCCGGCGGCCTTTCCAGTACCTCGGGCTGCTGCAGGGCGTCGCGGGCGGGATCATCGCCCTGGCGATCGTCGGACTCGCGCTCGCGCTGCTGAACCTCGAGGTGCGCCCGCTCGCGGAGTCCTACGGCTCTGGCTTTCGCTTCGCGTTCCTGACGCTGCGGGACGCGGGCTGGGTGGTCCTGTTCTCCGGCTTTCTCGGCTTGATGGGCGCGCAGCTTTCGGTCGGCCGGCACCTGCGGGATATAGAGCCCAAGTAGCGTGTGCCGCTAGTGCTCACTTACACTTAGAGCATTATCTTATATAAGAACTTTTTGTGGTCTTAGCACTCTAATACCCAGAGTGCTAAAATCACCGGGAAGGATATAAGAATGAGCCTGCAAGCCACGATGCCGCTATCGCTTCCCATGCCGACGATGGCCGGGAGCCTGGAGTCGTACATCCAGGCGGTCAATCGCATCCCGATGCTGAGCGCGGAGCAGGAAAGCTCGCTCGCCCGGCGCTTCCGGAAAGAGAACGACCTCGACGCCGCGCGCGAGCTGGTGCTGTCGCACCTGCGCCTGGTCGTGGCGGTGGCGCGCGGCTACCTCGGCTACGGCCTGCCGCATGCCGACCTGATCCAGGAGGGCAACATCGGCCTGATGAAGGCCGTGAAGCGCTACGACCCGGAGCGCGGCGTGCGCCTGGTGTCGTTCGCCATCCACTGGATCCGCGCCGAGATGCACGAGTACATCCTGCGCAACTGGCGGCTGGTCAAGGTGGCCACCACCAAGGCGCAGCGCAAGCTGTTTTTCAACCTGCGCTCGATGAAGAGCGGCCTCGCGCCGCTCACGCGCAGCGAGGTCGAGCGCATGGCGCGCGAGCTGCGCGTCAAGCCCGAGGACGTGCAGGAGATGGAAACGCGCTTGTCGGGCCGCGAAATCGCTTTCGACGCCGACCAGGACGACGAAGAAGCCTACGCGCCGGCGCAGTACCTTGCCGACCCGGATGCCGAGCCCTCGCGCCTGCTCGAGGCCGAGGAGAACGAGCGGGTGTCGAGCCAGAGCCTGCACACGGCGCTCGCCGCGCTCGACCCGCGCAGCCGCCGCATCGTCGAGTCGCGCTGGCTGAAGGAGAAGGACGCCGCCACGCTGCACGAGCTCGCCGCCGAGTTCAAGATCTCGGCCGAGCGCGTGCGCCAGATCGAAGCCAAGGCGATGGAGAAGATGCGCAAGTCCATCGGCGGCATCGGCGGCGCCGGCGCGCCGCGCGCGCTGCCCGCGCCCGCCCCGGCCTAGGTTCTCGGCTTCGCCCTCAGCAGGCTGGTCAGCGCCTCTAGCGGCACCGGCTTGCTGAACAGGTAGCCCTGCATCACATCGCATCGCAACAGCCGCAGCACCTTCGCCTGGTCTTCCGCATCCACCCCTTCGGCGACCACGTCGAGCTTGAGGCTGTGGGCCAGCGAAATGATGGTCTGCACCAGGGTCGCCGTATCCGGATCATTGAGCATGGTGATGATGAATGAGCGGTCGATCTTGATCGTCTGCACCGGAAGCTTCGCCAGGTAGGCGAGCGAGGAGTAGCCGGTGCCGAAATCGTCGATGGCGATGCGGATGCCCAGCCCGCGCACGCTCTTCAGCTTCACGATGTTCGCCTCGATGTCCTGCATGATCAGGCTTTCGGTGATCTCCAGGTCGATGCCGGTCGGGGCGATGCCGTCGAGGATCGCCGCCTCCACCACCGCGACGAAATCGCGCTGGCGCAGCTGGATCGCGGACACGTTGACGGCGATGCGCGGCGGCTTGAGGCCCTGCTCGAACAGGTTGCGGTGGTCGAGCGCCGCCCGGTTCAGCGCCCAGGAGCCGACTTCCAGGATCAGGCCGGTTTCCTCGAGCAGCGGGATGAACTTCATCGGCGGCACCAGGCCGAGCTCCGGGCTTTGCCAGCGGATCAGCGCCTCGGCGCCGACGATGGCGCGCGTGACGAGGTCGACCTTCGGCTGGTAGTGCAGGACGAATTCGTTGTTGGCAAGCGCCAGGCGCAGCTTGTTCTCCAACGCGAGCTTTTCCGCCACGCGCTCGCTCATGTCCTGCGCGTAGAACAGCTGTCGCTCGCCCACGGCCTTGGCCTTCTTCAGCGCCGCTTCGGCGTGCCGGAACAGGCTGTCGGCATCCTTGCCGTCGGCGGGGTACATCGCGATGCCGGCCGTCGACGCGATCCTCAGGTCGGTTTCGCCCACGCGAAACGGCACCGCGAAGACCTGTTCCATTTTCTCCTCGTTGCGCCGGGCCAACTCGCTCTCGGAGAACACCCCGGAATGCACGACCGCAAACCGGTCGGCGCTGATGCGCGCGAGCGAGCCCGGATCGCTCGCCGCCTGCTTCATCCGCTGGGCAATCTGCCGCAGCAAGTCGTCGCCCGCTCCCCGGCCGAGACTGTCGTTGATGGTCCTGAAGCGGTCGATGTCCAGGATGATGACGGCGAGCGTGCGCCCGCTCTGCGCCATGGCGTCGACCAGCTGCCCGACTCGCTCATGGAACTTATTGCGATTCAGCAGCCCGGTCAGCTCATCATGGTAGGCAAGGTAATGCAGCCGGCTCGCCTTTTCGAGGTGACTGAGCGCGAACGAGATGTCGCCGGCAAGCTCGGTAAGGAGCTTCATTTCGTCGTCGCTGAAGAAGTTCCGCTCCCGGGCAAAAAGGGTCAGCGTCGCCCTCACGGTGTCGTCGACGATGAGTGGCATGGCGATGATGGAGTGGAAGCCCTTGCGTAGCGCCTCGGCGCGCCGCGGCCCGCCCGCGCCGGGGTCGGCGTCGATGTCGTTGGTGATGACCGGCGCCTTGCT
>WNFL01255657.1_pt1 | contig 10128 bp, 11 predicted proteins | sample 5400361 | NCBI WGS metagenome assembly WNFL01 (sample SAMN13153351, study PRJNA577476) | soil metagenome | isolation source: 40 cm soil on Douglas fir-dominated hillslope | place: USA:California | collected 2013-09-17
CGGTCGAATAGATCTCTCTGGCCGTCTCGACAGCCTCGCAACCGACGGCGAGATACGCGTCGTCGGTAAAACCGGCTCGCAATCCGGCGTCGTGCTCGACCACCACCCGATGACCGGCGCGCGTGAGCTGGGGCACCACTTCCGGCACGAGCGCGACACGCCTTTCACCGCTCGCAATTTCTCGCGGGACGCCGATCAGCATTCCGTAGCGTTATTGGCCGTCATCTATGCGCCATAAGATAAGCGCTCCCGATAGCTCGTGTTTATATTCGCTCAATGCCCCGCCAACTTCATTGGAGAGAGCTGACCGGCGGTATGATTGCCGCAGCCGTGATCGCGGCGCTGACCATCGCCGTTCTGCTGTTCGCACGCGTGGGTGGGCTTCACGGCAAGAAAGTGACCTTGTACGTCGTGACCGGCGAGGCACCCGGTGTCCTTGCCGGTACCGACGTGTGGCTTGCCGGCAAGAAGGAGGGGGAGGTCAAGGATATCTCCTTCCGTCCCGCAACGGTCCCGGGATTGGAGCGGATTCTGATCAGGACGGAATTCCTGAAGGAGGCACTCCCGAGCGTGCGGCGGGATTCGTACGCGCGGATAAAATCCGGCGGCGGGAGTCTGATCGGTGCTCCCGTCGTATACATATCGTCGGGGACTTTAGGGTCGCCCCCGCTGCGCGATGGCGACACCGTTCACGCCCGACCCCCCGCCCCACCTCCCGATCTCGCTGAAGATGTGGGGGCGCTCGGCCCCGCGTTCGCAAAGCTCGGCTCGCAAACCAGGCAACTCAGCGCCAACATCAGCCGGCCCGTCGGCACGATCGGCAGCTATCGCGAGGAAGGACTCCCCGATTTGGCGGATGTGAGCGCCGGCATGTCGAGCCTGAGCGCGAGAGCGACTCGGGGAAACGGCACGATCACCCGGGCGATGCGCGGCGACCTTCAAGTGCGGGCTTCGCGTGCTATGGCCGCGGCTGATTCCATTAAGACTCTGGTCGCGTCGAACAAAAGCAACATCGGTCGCTTCAGGCGCGACACGACGCTCGTCACCAACGCGAATCACATCCTGGCGGAGGTCGACACATTGAGGTCTCTGCTCTCGAATCCCGTCGGCGCCATTGCCGCCGCTCATCCGGACAGCGCTCTTACGCGGCAGCTGGATCGCACCCATGTGCTGCTCGCTTCACTCATCAGAGACGTCAAGAGCAATCCGATGCGCTACATCAGATTCTGACTTGACCGCATTTTTCGCCACCGTTAGCTTCGATGTGAATCACGCGCGTTGACGCGCCGCCCTCCTTCTCCCCTCCGCTAGCACCTCAGCAACCGATCCCCACCAGTCTTCCGAGCTCCATCGAGCTCGGAGTTTTCAGCAAGCTCCTACCTTTTTCTCTCCCTCCCCCACCGCGTGGATATCGCCGAGTTAAAGCGAAAATCCGTGTCCGAGCTCCAGGAGATGGCCGACGGGCTCAAGATTGACGGCGCCTCGGGTCTCCGGAAGCAGGATCTCATCTTCCAGATCGAGCAGAATCTGCTCGATACCGACATCATGTTGCACGGTGATGGCGTACTGGAGATTCTGCCCGAGGGGTACGGGTTTCTGCGGAGCCAGGACTGGAGCTACCTCCCGGGGCCGGACGACATCTACGTCTCGCCGTCGCAGATAAAGCGATTCGGCTTGAGAACGGGAGACGAGGTCCGTGGACAGGTACGGCCGCCCAAGCCGTGGGAACGGTACCTCGCGCTGCTCAAGGTCGAGAGCGTCAACGCGGAAGATCCCGAGAAGGCCAAGGATCGCGTCCCGTTCGACAACCTGCGCCCACAGTATCCCGATGAGAGGCTCCGACTCGAGACGAAGGACGGCGATCTCAGCATGCGCGTCGTCGATATCATGACACCGATTGGCAAAGGCCAGCGCGGCATCATCGTGTCGCCCCCGCGCGCGGGAAAGACAATCCTGCTTCACAAGATGGCCAACGCGATCGCCGAGAATCATCCGGAGGTCACAATCATCGTGCTGCTGATCGACGAGCGGCCAGAGGAAGTGACCGAGATGATCGCCAGCACTACGCGCGCGGAGGTCGTGAGCTCGACGTTCGACGAGGGCGCCGCGCGTCACGTTCAGGTGTCGGACATGGTTCTGGAAAAGGCGAAGCGGCTGGTCGAGCACGGCAAGGACGTAGTGATTCTGCTGGATTCGCTCACCCGATTCGCGCGCGCGCACAACACGGTCGCGCCGCAGTCTGGAAAGATTCTCTCCGGTGGTGTCGACGCCAGCGCGCTCCACAAGCCCAAACGGTTCTTCGGGTCAGCGCGCAACATCGAGGGGGGTGGCTCACTCACGATCGTCGCGACGGCGTTGACCGAGACCGGCTCGCGCATGGACGATGTGATTTTCGAGGAGTTCAAGGGCACCGGCCGACCGGCGCATTTATCCGGCAATCGACATCTTCAGATCAGGCACGAGAAAGGAGGAGCTGCTGCTCAGCCAGGCGGAGATCAACCGCGTGATCCTGCTCCGTCAATTCCTTGCCGACATGCCGGAAGCCGAGGCGATCGAGTTCCTTCTCCGTCAGATGGCGAAGTCGAAAAACAACAAGGAATTCTTCACCCAGATGGCGCAGGGTTAGACCCGGGTGAACGCCGCCCTCGCTCGTTTTCTCGCCGTGGATTACGGCCGCAAGCGAATCGGCCTCGCAATCAGCGATCCCCTCGGGATGATCGCTTCCCCGGCGGGGGTCATAGAGCGGCGTCAGGGCAAAAGACCCCCAATCACAAAAATTGTCGCGAGAGCCACCGAGCTGGACGCTCAGGGGTACTTAATAGGGCTTCCGCTCGACGGAGAGGGCAACGAGACGCCATGGACGGCGGAAGTGCGCGCTTTGGGGGCAGAAATCGCGAAACGTACTGGCATGCCCGTTCGTTTCTTAGATGAACGGTTCACCACGGCGGTAGCCTTGCGCACAGTCAAAGAAATGGGAGAATCCACCCGCGGCAGGAAGGGCGATGTAGATTCGCTCGCGGCCACGATTCTGCTACAACGAGCCCTTAATGTTCCGAGCTGATCGGCGCTCCGCGCTCGTCGCGGCGTGTGTGTTTGCGCTTGCGTGCGCGGGTCAGCCGCACGGAGCGGCGACGCGCGTGATCATTCCCCGCGGCGCCAGCTTCGCGCAGGCAGCAGACTCTCTGGCGCGGACGGGGCTCCTTGGCTCGCCGAGGATGTTCCGACTCTACGGTCGACTCACCGGCGGAGATCGCAACATCAAGCCCGGTACGTATCTCCTGAAGCATGGTACGCCCTGGAAAGACATCGTCAGCGCGCTCAATGGGGGGCACGGGCTCGTCAACACGATCACGATCCCCGAGGGTTACAGCCTCTCGCAGATCACGCCGCTTCTGGCACGAACGCTCAAAGTGCCGGCTGATTCGGTGGAAGCCGCCGTTCGCGACACCGCACTGCTGGCAAGACTCGACATCCCGAATAAGACAGTCGAAGGCTATGTCTTTCCAGATACGTACGCGTTCCCGCTCGGAACCACGGCGCGGCAGGCCACGCGCGAGATGGTCTATGCATTCGAGCGCCGCTGGAGACCCGATTGGGACTCGAGCCTGGTGGAACTCAAGATCAATCGCAACGATCTTGTGACGATGGCATCCATCGTCGAAAGAGAAGCCCGGCTGCCTGAAGAGCGCCCCGTCATCGCCGCGGTCTACTACAATCGTCTGCGCAGGGGAATGTTGCTACAGGCGGATCCAACGATTCAATACGCGCTTGGTCATCACGTCGGACGAGTGCTATACAAAGATCTCGCCATCGAGTCGCCGTACAACACCTACATACACAAAGGCCTTCCCCCGGGACCCGTGGCGTCTCCGGGCGTGGCGAGCCTTGCAGCCGCTGCGAATCCGGCGAATGTCCCATACCTGTACTTCGTCGCGAGTAAGGATGGCCACCACGAATTCCGTATGACGCTCGACGAGCACACGACAGCCGTCAGGCAGATACGCGCCACGATGCCGGTCAAGAAGCCGGCACCTCGGATGCTGGCCATGGCCTCGACACCCGGTCGGAGCGAAGCCAGTCGACCGACGAGGATCTCTTCGCGTGCCCCGAGCAAGACTGCGGTGAAAACGGCGAGCAAGTCGATCTCCAAGCCCGCCAAATCGACGCCGAACAAATCTGGCAGCCACACATCGAGCACTAAGAAGCGCGCTTCCAGCAGGACGACGGTCACAAGCAGATAGCGCGATATGCTCGACCCGAAGATCCTGCGTCTGGTCGCCATTACGGATGACGCCGAGGATCGACGAGCAACGTTGACTGACAGGGTCGCGGCGGCAGTTCGAGGCGGCGCGACGAGCGTCCAGGTGAGGCTCAAGGCCGCGACGCCACGGGAAGTGGTCGAGATAACGCGATCGATCATTTGCAGAGTATCAGTGCCGGTCATCGTCAACGACCGCGCCGACATCGCCCTTGCTGCTGGTGCAGCCGGCGTTCACGTGGGCGAAGCGGATCTTCCCGTAGCGGCGATTCGCAGATTTGCACCGGCGAGTTTCATAATCGGAGCATCACTCGGGAGCGACGCCGAGCTGCCGAACGCGAAGGATGCCGATTACGTCGGCATCGGTCCCGTCTACGGCTCGGACTCGAAGAGCGATGCCGGCTCGGCGATTGGCGTCGCGGGATTCAAGCGTCTCGCGGCGCTGGTGGAACACCCCGCGCTGGCGGTGGGCGGGATAACCGCTGACCGCGCGCTTCAGATCACAGTCGCCGGAGCGGCAGGAGTCGCTGTCATCAACGCGATATTCAAGGCTGACGATCCGGAGAGCGCGACCCGAGCGATCGCGGCTGCCATCGGAAAGTGATGTCGGGCGCGCGCTGACTCTCTCCGTGCCGCCTGTTTGCACGCTTCGTCCGCGGCACGTTCGCCTCCCGCATGGCGTTCTCGATTTTCGTGCGCACGGAGGGACTGAGAAAGAGATCGACCAGCTCGGGGTCGAACTGCGTTCCTTTCCCTTCGCCGATCGCGCCCATGGCTTCCTTGAAACTGCGAGCGTGGCTGTAGCGGCGCCGGTGAGTGATCGCGTCGAAGCTGTCCGCGATCGAGACGACGCGGGCAGTTAACGGAATTCTCTTCCCCTTGAGTCCGCGTGGATAACCGGTTCCGTCCCAACGCTCGTGGTGCGCAAGAACTCCCTTCGGCAAGTCGGGATAGAACGGACTGAGCGGCGCGAGCACGTCGGCTCCGCGCTGAGGGTGCGTCATCACGGCTGTTCGCTCTTCCGGGGTGAGCTTGCGAGGGTCGTGAAAAATGTCCGTCAAGGCTCCGTGGAGCTTGCCGATATCGTGAAAAAGTGCCACCCGCTCGACGCTGTGGAGGGTCCGCTCTTCGAGATCGGCTGCTTCACCAAGTATGAGCGCGTACGTCGCGACGCGGCGGACGTGGGCGCCGGTATCGGCGTCATTGGCATCGATCGCGTTGAGTAGCGTTTCCAGCGTAGCCGCGCTCAACCGTTCGGCCAGGGTGCGCATCCTGCGCTCGCGGAAGAGCAGCCCGGTCGCGGCCGCGCCAGCCGAGAGTTTCACGATGTCCCTCATGTTGGATCCTTTCGCAAGAATTGTACGGGTTCGCGGCTTCCTAGTCTGATTGCATCAGTCGTCCTAGACAAGTACAAAACCAAAGCAGGGAGCTGTGAGCTTCGCAGCTGATAGCCTGTAGCTTTTCCGTCGGTGTTAGGAACTGCCAATTCTGGAACGTGCTCGCGAAATGCTCGTCGAGGCTCGCGCGATCTGAAAACCGAGCGCACTTCGAGCGCCGGTATAAGAGGCTCCCGACCTATCGGCTGCAAGGCTAATGGCTCCCTGCTTCGGTATTCGTGTGGCCATTTAGCGCCTAAGACTGTGAAAGTAGATCGTTACATTGACGCATGACTGTTGCGCGCGTGAATGCCAAAGGTGCACGGCGGTGGATGAGCGGGCACCCCTGGATCTATCGCACGGACGTGATGGAGCGGCCAATGATGGACGCCGGCGCGGTTCTCGTTCACGACGGTCGCGGCAAGCCAATCGGGTGGGCGCTCTGGAGTCCGCTCTCGGAGATCTCGCTGCGGCTGCTCGATCGCAATCCCGAGGCGGTGATCGACCAGGCGTGGTGGGACGAGCGAATCGCATCCGCAATCGCGCGACGGGTGCCTCTCGAAGATCACACCAACGCAATCCGCCTCGTGCACGGCGAGGCCGATGGATGTCCGTCGCTCGTCTGCGACCGCTACGACGAGTGGCTCGTTGTGCAGTTCATGAGTGCCGGGCTCGAGCGATTCAGAGCGGAGATACTCGCGTCGCTGCGCTCGCTGGAAGAGCCTGAAGGAATCCTGGCGCGCAACGACGTGCCGCTCCGCGCGAAAGAGGGATTGCCGCGGGAGACGGCAGTTCTGTACGGCGACGTCCCGGTTGAGATCGAAGTGCATGAGTACGGCGTCAAGTTCCTGGCCGCGCCCTGGACCGGGCAGAAGACGGGCGCGTTCCTCGACCAGAGAGAAAACAGACACTTCGTCGGGACGGTGGCGCGAGGCAGGGCACTCGACTGTTTCAGCTACCACGGATCGTTCGCGTTGCATCTGGCGAAAAAAGCAACGCACGTAACGGCACTCGATTCCTCGGGTCCTGCCCTTGTCAGAGCCGCCGAGAACGCGGCGCGCAATTCGCTCGACAACATCTCATTCGTCGAGGCGAACGCGTTCGATTATCTGCGCGAGAAGGAGCGCGAAGGCATCACTTTCGACACGATCGTTCTCGATCCACCGGCTTTCGCCAAGACCCGGGCCGCACTGCCTGGAGCGATACGCGGTTACAAGGACATCAATCTTCGCGCGATCCGTTTGTTAGCTCCAGGCGGACTGCTGTACACCGCGAGCTGCAGCTTTCATCTGACCCGGCCGCTTTTTCAGGAGATGCTGCAGGATGCGGCCGCGGACAGCGGTAGGCGCGTCGCGATCCGGGCGCTCACGGGGCAGCCGCTCGATCATCCCGAGGTGCTCACGATCCCTGAGACGGGATACATCAAGGGCGCGCTGCTCGAGGTTATGGATTAGAGCAGAGTCGTAGGCGCTGCGAATCGTTCCCCGAATGCTGAAGCAGGGAGCCGTTAGCTTTGCAGCGAATATGCTGGGAGCTTTCACCCACGCTGGCAGGAGGGGCAGAAGTAGGTGGAGCGTCCGGCCTGAACAATTCGCTTGATCGTACCGCCGCAGCGCCGGCAAATCTGCCCCTCGCGATCGTAGACCGCGAACCGGCCGGCCTCCCGTTGGTCGGTGTAACGACCGGGTAGCCGCTTCTCGGGGCTCAGCACGAGGCGGATCGCATCAACGAGCCTCCCCAGTTTTGCCCGACTTATTTTGGAGGCTGATTTGCGCGGATTCAGCTCGGCCTCCCACAACGCTTCGGCAACGTAGATGTTGCCGAGCCCGGCGACTACCGATTGATCCATGAGAGCCGGCTTTATTGCGATCTTCTTTCGCTTGAGCGCTCCTGACAAATATTCCGCATCGAGCGAGGGATCGCTGGCCTCGCGACCAAGTTTCGGCAGGGACGACGTGCCATTCTTGTCGAGTGTGATCGAGGAGAGCGCGCGACGATCAATCAGCGAGATGCGAGTCTCATCGACGAGTTCGATGACGGCGCGCGCGAAGCGGTCCAGCGGGTCCGCGGTTGTGCCGACTTCCCAATCGCCGTTCATCCGGAAATGCACTATGAGGGTATCGCCGCTGTCCAGATGGAGGAGCTGGTGCTTGCCCCGTCGCTCGATGCTCTCGATCCGCTTGCCCTTCGCGGCGCGGGATTTCGCCGTTGACAACTTGCGCTTGAGTGCCGGATGGATCGCCCTCACCGAGGCGATCGTTTTTCCGAGAGCCGCGCGCGTGAGCTGCTGTGCTGCCTTCTCAACCTCAGGAAGTTCCGGCATTCAACCCGCGGTCGGCATACTACGCGAGCATCCTTCCGATGGGGATCCTGAATGTGTCATCGTGGTCCTTGAGTGCATCCAACAGCTCTACCCCGGTGAACTTTCGCGCGTCATACGTGCAGAGCGCCACCACCGGAAAACGGGGTACGATGAGCCGCTCGAAGCCGACCTCCAATTTGATCATTTGCTTCGCTGATACGTTCAGGCGAAGGCCCCACATGTCGCCTACGACACGGAATGACTCGACACCGTCCTCTTCCGCGTTTTGCATCGCCGTCTCGAAAAAGCGGCACTGAGCCGCCGGAGTCTTCTGGTGCTCGCTCACGATGAGGCGGCCAGCCTTGATATCCGAGTCCAATGAAGAGCGCCTTCGCTTCATCGCCTTCAGGACGACCCGTTGCACGCGCGACGGAGCCACGAGGAAGCAAACACTTCTCCTGCGCAGGCCTTCGAGCAGAAACGGAACGACGAGATCGAGCCGGCCGGCATCGCTTCCGTAGATGCCGCACAGGTGATTGCCGTGGATGGCAGAGAGCGGTTCATCTGCAGAGACCTGCACCTTGATTGGACCCTCCTTCCCTTCCGGCGAGAGTTGCGCTGCAGCGGGCTGTTCCATGAATGACATCAGGTCTGCGCGACGAAATCGGCGCTCGTGGCGCAGGCCGATGCGAAGGCACGGTAGCACGCCGGCATTCGTCCACCGGCGGAGCGATGTCTCGCTCACGTTCAGAAGCTGAGCGGCTTCGCTGATATCGAGTAGCTCAACGGTGTCTGTCAATCAAGATCACCCAGGAGGTTAGGCTGTGCTTGATAATGCCAGAGCCGCGCCACCTGCGGCTCGGGTTGACGATTTACGCGAGCGCTCTCTCGAGAGGATAGCGAAAGATGTCGCGGTGCCCCTTCAGAGCATTCAGCAGCTCGACTCCGGAAAATCTCCGCGCGTCATAGATGCATATCGTCACTACCGGATAATTTCGAGCGATGAGGCGGTCGTAATCGGCCTCGTACTCGACCAATGATTCCTCGCTCGTTTTCGAGCGCATGCTCCACATATCACCGATGACGCGAAAGGACTGAGAACCCTCGGCGACTTTTTCGTCGAGAAGCGTGCGATAGTATTTGATCTGCGCCCGCGATCCGGCGTGATACTCTGCCTGAATCAGATACCCCGCGTCGATGTCGGCCTGAAGAGACGGGCACCTTTTGTTCAGCTGCTTGAGAATCTCGTTGCGGACGCGGGGCTGACCCACGAGGAAGCAGACGCTCCCCTCGTTGAGCCCGCCGAGTAGAAAGGGAACCGCGAGCGTAAGCCGGCCCAGATCGGTGTCGTATATCCCACAGAGATGACCGCCGTTCGTAACAGTCACTGGCCCCTCTGACAGATCGGCGACTTTGCCTGCGCGACTGTCCCCGACGCGTTCCAGGCTGGCATCGACGACGTGCGCGAAGCGCGCCGCCATCTCCGATGTCTGGCCCTCGAGAAATCCAAGGAGATCCTCGCGCCGGAACCTCCGCTCCCGCCGCCGACCCACGCGAAGACAGGCGAGGCGTCCGGAGTTTGTCCATCGCCTCAGCGAAGCCTCGCTGACGTTCAGGAACGCAGCTGCCTGGCCGATATCGAGCAGCTCATTGGGATCAGCTATGTCCTGAGGCCTCAGGGGTTTACCCAATAGGCACCCCGCTCCAGTCGTTGTAACCTCACTGCCCGATGCCCCGTGCGGTCTGAAGCTCTACCGACGGTAATAGCTCGGAGATTGCTCAACAAAGTACAGCAAAGTATAATAAAGGCAAGGTTATTAACGGTCATTTTCAAATGTTCAAATGAACGGGGCCGCGCGGTTTTGCAGTGTTCCCGTTCCGGTACGCAAAGGTCGGGTGGAGTTGTGACTGCTGTACGAAGTGTTTTCCCCACAACGGAAAAATCATTGCGGGTACTGATGCTGGAAAACAGCGAGGCCGACGCCGAACTGATAAAGCACGAGTTGAGCCGCGCAGGTCTGGCGCCCGTGACCAAACGCGTCGACTCCGAGGAAGCATTCGCTTCGGCTCTTCGTGAATTCGCTCCAGAACTGGTTCTCTCCGACCATTCGCTCGCGCAATTCGACGCGCGTGGCGCGATTCGCGTTTTGCGCAAGCTCCGGCCCGCGACACCACTCATCGTCGTCAGCGGT
>WNFL01271907.1_pt2 | contig 10128 bp, 9 predicted proteins | sample 5400361 | NCBI WGS metagenome assembly WNFL01 (sample SAMN13153351, study PRJNA577476) | soil metagenome | isolation source: 40 cm soil on Douglas fir-dominated hillslope | place: USA:California | collected 2013-09-17
CTGAGCAAGGCAAAGCGACAAGACTTGATCCGGATGCGGCGATCAATTTCGCTTAAATCTGGACAAAATCCGGCTAACTACGGCAAACTGGCCGCCATGAAATCCACCTCGAAGGGTGGCAAAGCGCGGCCTCCCTCTGCGCGAAGCCTCCGCAAGGTTCTGGTGTTGCATGGTCCTAACCTGAATCTTCTCGGCACCCGGGAGCCGCAGATATACGGCGGGGAAACGCTGGCGCACATCGGCAGACGATTGGCTGCGCAGGCGGTCAGTGCCGGCATCAAGCTGGACAGCTTCCAGAGTAATTCCGAGTCCCAACTGATCGAACGAATACAGAAAGCCCGTCAATCCGGCGTGGATTTTATCGTTATCAATCCGGCCGCGTTTACCCACACCAGCGTAGCCCTGAGGGATGCGCTGGCGGCGGTCCGGATTCCGTTCATAGAGGTACATCTGTCGAACGTCCATGACCGCGAGCCATTCCGGCGTTTTTCTTACTTCAGCGACCTGGCAGTGGGGACGATTTGCGGTCTGGGTTCTCGGGGCTACGAATACGCGCTCGCCTACGCGATTGATCATGTGCCCACGAAATAGGGACTTGCCCAATGGACCTTAGAAAACTGAAAAAACTGATCGACCTGGTGCAGGAATCCGGCATCGCCGAGCTGGAAATTACCGAAGGCGAAGAAAAGGTTCGGATCAACCGAGTCGGCAGCCCTGGACACCCAGGCATGATGACCATCCCACAGGCGCTTGCTCCCATGGCTGCGGTCCCGGCGACCGCGCTGATAACAGCGCCTGCGGCAGGGGAAGTGCCGGCAGAGCCAGAGGGTCACATCGTGAAGTCGCCGATGGTGGGTACTTTCTACCGGTCTTCGGCGCCCGGCTCGAAACCGTTTGTCGAAATAGGTCAGAACGTCAACGCGGGGGAAACGCTCTGCATCATCGAAGCGATGAAGTTGCTGAACGAGATCGAAGCCGACCAGAGCGGTGTCGTCAAGAAAGTGCTGGTCGAGAACGGCCAACCGGTCGAATACGCCCAACCACTATTCATGATCGGGTAGCCATTTGCCCGGCCGGCGCGGAGCCGAGCCGCTCAGCCAGAGTCCCGCATGTTTGAAAAGATACTCATCGCGAATCGGGGCGAAATCGCCCTCCGTGTCCAGCGTGCCTGCCGCGAACTGGGGATCAAAACCGTTGCGGTGCATTCCGTCGCAGATGCCGAAGCCAAATACGTGCGGCTTGCCGATGAATCGGTTTGCATCGGCCCGGCCGCGTCCGCCGATAGTTATCTCAATATTCCGGCGATCATCAGCGCAGCCGAGGTAACCGACGCCGAAGCTATCCATCCAGGTTATGGCTTCCTGTCGGAGAACGCCGATTTTGCCGAACGGGTGGAGAAAAGCGGATTCGTGTTCATTGGTCCGCGCCCCGACACCATTCGCCTGATGGGCGACAAGGTCAGCGCCAAGAACACAATGATCAAGGCGGGCGTTCCCGTTGTGCCAGGCAGCGAGGGTGCATTGCCGGAGGAGCCGCAGGAAATCGTCAAGATTGCACGCAAGGTCGGCTACCCGATCATCATCAAGGCTGCGGGAGGCGGTGGCGGCCGCGGCATGCGCGTTGTGCATACCGAGGCCGCATTGATCAACGCAGTGGCCATGACGCGCCAGGAGGCCAAGAACGCATTCGGCAACCCGACCGTATACATGGAAAAGTTTCTCGAAACGCCGCGACACGTCGAGATCCAGGTGCTTGCCGATGAACACCGTAATGCCGTCTATCTCGGCGATCGCGATTGCTCCATGCAGCGCCGTCATCAGAAAATCGTCGAGGAGGCTCCTGCGCCGCTGATCCCGATGAAGGAGCGCGTGCGCATAGGCGAACGCTGTGCCGATGCCTGCCGCAAAATCGGGTACCGCGGCGCCGGGACCTTCGAGTTCCTCTACGAGAAAGGCGAGTTCCATTTCATCGAAATGAACACTCGCGTCCAGGTAGAGCATCCGGTCACCGAGATGATCACCGGGGTGGACATAGTCAAAACCCAGATACTGGTCGCGGCCGGAGAAAAGCTGCCGTTCCGGCAGAGGGATGTCAATTTTCGCGGACATGCGATCGAATGCCGCATCAATGCGGAGCATCCCTACAAGTTCACGCCATCACCGGGACGCATCACATCGTGGCACGTCCCGGGTGGCCCCGGCATCAGGGTGGACTCGCATGTCTACGATGGGTACTTCGTGCCGCCATATTATGATTCGCTGATCGCCAAGGTTATTGCCTACGGCGATACCCGGGAGCAGGCGATCGCGCGAATGCGTATTGCCCTGTCCGAAATGATCGTGGAGGGTATTCAGACCAATCTGCCCCTGCACCAGGAACTCATGCTGGATACCTCGTTCATGCGCGGCGGCACCAGTATCCACTACCTGGAAGAGAAGCTCGCCAAGTACGGCAAGGTCGAGTAGCTGCGGATATCACGGAGGCGCCCCATCGCCTGGCTAGCGATCGAATTGTTGGTGGACGCCGCAAAGGTATTGGCGGTATCGGATGCTCTGCTTGAGGCGGGGGCGGTCTCGGTGGACGTCGCCGATGCACAGGCCGGAACGGACCGCGAAACGCCGATCTTCGGCGAACCCGGCGAGGATCTCGAACTGGCATTTGGATCGAATCGCGTAGTCGCGCTTTTCGAACCCGAAGCGGACTTGCCTGGTGCGATCGAACGAGTCTGCGCGGCAGCCGGCTTGTCCGCCTCGCCCGAGTACAAAATCACCGAGGTCGCAGAACGGGATTGGGTCAGGCTGACTCAGAGCCAATTCACACCGATCCACGTGTCTGCGCGGCTGTGGATCGTTCCGAGCTGGCATTCCAGCCCGGATCCTGCAGCGATCAACATCATTCTCGATCCGGGTCTCGCCTTCGGTACGGGCAGTCATCCCAGTACGCGTTTGTGCCTGGACTGGCTGGACCGGCACATGTCGCCCGGTTGCAGCGTGATCGACTATGGCTGCGGCTCCGGCATCCTGGCGATAGCGGCCGCGAAACTTGGCGCTGCTCGCGTGCGAGGCGTCGACATTGACCAGCAGGCTGTGCTGTCGAGCCGCTACAATGCAGAACGTAACTACGCGATCGCCGAATTTTCCAACGCGGATGCAGCTCCGCCCGAGCCGGCAGATGTCGTATTGGCAAATATACTTTCCAACCCTCTCAAGGTCCTTGCGCCATTGCTGGCAAGCCTGACACTGCCCGGCGGAACGCTGGTGCTATCAGGGATCCTGCCCCCCCAGGCAGCGGATGTGGCGGAGGCTTATGGGTCTTGGTTCCATATGGAACTCCCTGCCATGGATGAGGGCTGGGTGCGATTGAGCGGCACCCGGCTGAGCTGAGGCAGGCGGCATGGATCTGTATACCCGCTGTGCCAATTGCGCGACCACTTTCCGTGTCACTACGCAGCAATTGCAGGCGTCGGGCGGACAGGTCCGTTGCGGTCATTGTCAGAAAATATTCGATGCCTTCGCCACGCTGACAGCCCAGGAGCCTCAAATTGCATCACACGAACCGGTCGCTTCAGCGGCGGAGCAGTCGGAAGAAAATCGATCCGCTGTCGAATCGAGACTATCCGGAACGACAGACCCCAACTCGTACGACCGGATCCCGCGGCGAGCCTGTACGAATGGGAATTCAAGATGCCGGAATCACCGCGGCGCACCGTACTTTGGACGGTTCTGGTGCCGTTGCTGTCAATTGTTCTTGCCGGGCAGGCCGCCTACGCGTTTCGCACCGAATTGATGGTGCTACTTCCGCAAACGCGCAGCTACTACGTGCGGCTTTGCGAGTCTTTTGGGTGCACCATCGCATTGCCGAAGTTATCGAACTACCTGCATATAGAAGCTTCCGATCTGAAAGCCGTCGATCCATCACATCAGAACGAAATTCAATTGCTGGTATCGGTGCGAAACCGCGCGCCAGTCGATCTGGCCTACCCGGCATTCGAATTGACACTGACCAATTCTCTGGAACAGGCAATAGCGCGTCGTGTCTTCCTGCCTGCAGAGTATCTGCCGCCCGCCGCGCAGGCAGGGGGGTTGAAAGCGGGTACCGAATTGCCGATCCAGCTGTTTCTCGATACCGGTGGTCTGCGCGCAGCCGGCTACGGCCTTTATATGTTCTATCCGTGAAAGGGCGGCGCCGGAAGTGATTGCCCGCGAGAACGGCCATATCACGAATGCCGCTGGAAGGCGAGACGGTGTCCGCTGCAGAATTCTACTGTTATTTTTATCAAGAGGAGAACTACTAGATGGCAACCGTAACACTGAAGGGCAATCCAGTAACCGTGGCAGGCAATCTGCCAAAAAAGGGTGAGGGCGTAGCGGACTTCAGCCTGACCGGCAAGGATCTTGGCGACGTGTCGCTCAAGAATTACGCGGGCAAACGCAAGGTACTGAATATCGTTCCCAGCCTGGATACGCCCACCTGCCAGCAATCCACGCGGGTATTCAACCAAAAGGCTTCCAGCGTGAACAATTCGATTGTATTGGTCATCTCTGCCGACTTGCCGTTCGCCATGTCGCGTTTTTGCAGTGCCGAAGGCCTGAACAATGTGGTGACATTGTCCACTTTCCGAGGCAAGGATTTTCACGGCAAGTACGGTGTGGACATCGCAGATGGCCCGCTCAAGGGGCTGACCGCCCGCGCAGTCGTCGTGCTGGACGAAAACAACAAGGTTCTGCACTCGGAGCTGGTGCCGGAGATCGCCAGTGAACCGAACTACGACGCAGCGCTGGCAGCGTTGAAGTGAAACAGGAATTGGACATCAAATGAATTCCGGCCAGACAGAAAGTCCGCACAAAGGCAAAACCGGATTGAGACGAGTGTGGAATGCGATATTCTATTCGATCGAGGGCCTGAGAGCGGCTTACCGGCACGAAGACGCATTCCGACAGGAAGTCCTGCTGGCTGCGTTGCTGATACCGCTGGCATTGTTTCTGCCGGCATCCGGTTCGGGAAAAGGGTTGATGATTGCCTCGGTGCTTCTGGTGCTGATCGTCGAGTTGCTGAACTCGGCTGTGGAGGCGACTGTAGACCGCGTATCGCTGGAGCATCATCGACTTGCCAAGCGCGCCAAGGATATTGGCAGTGCCGCGGTGATGATGTCGTTGGCAAACGTCATCGTGGTCTGGCTGCTGGTATTATTCGGTTGAGTATTGATTCGGCATGACAGTCGGACCCAATCAGCCCAGCCGTAACCACATCGTCATCAATACGTCATCGTAATTTCGTACCGCAACGGCAAACTTGCCGGGCATGAGCGAAAATGCGCTTGTTCTCCAGGAATTTCCTGTAGCGACGTTACCCCTCCGGATGGCAGTGGTTACGGAGACCTATCCGCCCGAAATAAACGGCGTCGCCATGACCCTCGGACGCATCGTCGGGTCCCTGCTGGGACGCAAGCACAGTGTGCAACTGATCCGCCCGCGGCAAGGCGCGCTGGATAGCGCGGCTCGCGGCGAACGATTCGAAGAAGTGCTCAAGCCCGGCATTCCGATCCCACGCTGCGATGGCCTGAAAATCGGACTTCCCGCCAAGCACGGACTCGTCCGGCTGTGGACGCTGAATCGTCCGGACATCGTGCACATAGCAACGGAAGGCCCGCTTGGCTGGTCGGCGCTTGTTGCAGCGACCAAACTAAAGATTCCGGTTTCCACCGGATTTCATACCAACTTCCACAGCTACAGCAAGCACTACGGGTTTGGATTTCTCAAGAAACCGATCGCAGCCTACTTGCGCAATTTCCACAATCGCGCGCTCGCAACGCTGGTTCCCACCGAAGGTCTTCGCCACGAACTGGAATGCTATGGCTTCCAGAACCTGCACGTCGTCTCAAGGGGCGTCGATACAAGCCTGTTCTCGCCGTCGCGACGAAACCCGGAATTGCGCAGGGCGTGGGGCGCGGGCGAACATGGAATCGTTGCAATGTACGTCGGCAGGATGGCGCCGGAAAAGAATCTTCCCCTCGTGGTCAAGGCTTTTCTGGCAATGCACGAACGAAATCCGCAAGTGCAACTGGTCATGGTCGGCGACGGTCCCGAGCGCACCTCGCTGGCGAGACGCAACCCCGATGTAGTTTTTGCGGGCACGCGGTCAGGGCAGGACCTGGCAATGCACTATGCATCCGCTGACGTGTTCCTGTTTCCGAGCCTGACGGAAACGTTCGGAAACGTAACTCTGGAGGCGATGGCCAGCGGCCTGGCGGTCGTCGCATACGAATATGCGGCCGCCCGGCAATGCTTGGTGCATGAAGAAAGCGGGTTGTTGGCGCCGTTTGGCGACTCGCGCGCATTCGTAGGCATGGCGGCCGGGCTGATGAACGATTCGTTGCGCGTTGCGCGTTTGCGCATTCGTGCGCGCGCTGCCGCGGAGCGCATCGATTGGGAGGGCGTGGTCGATGAATTCGAGAACGTCCTGCGCAGCGTGATTCAAAGGCAGGAGGCTGGCCGTGTTTAACCCGGTCCGGGGAGGTCAGTGGCTGGAAGTGGATGGGGGGCTTTGTATCCGCTTCACTGATCCCTTTTACATTCTGCCTTGACTCGCATCGCGCCGGGTTTGCAATGTCCGCTCGGCATTCTTGCGGGAATGGTTGTCGGCGCCCGCGCCGCCGCAAGATCCTTCTGAACCTACCTGCTCCGATTTGAGGCTGGCAGCGTTTTCCGTCGTTGCGACCCTCCTGGCAGCCCCATTGAATGGCCAGTTTCACAAAAAATCATATACTTTTGGCCGGAATATCGTAGAATCTCTAGCTCAAACGCCTTAATTAGCTAGAAATCAAAGGCTTCAGGCATCCAATCAGGGGCGGGTGGCATGAAGAAAACGGCTTTCTGGAAAGCCGACTGGGTCCTCGGACTAATCGTTGCAGTAGTACTGTTTTTCGCGTCCGGCAGCGACCTAGTCCAAAGTCTCGAACGCTTAGCTTACGACTGGGGCGTCCGAGCATCCAGTCACGCCCCATCGACGCGCGTCGCGGTGATCGCCATCGACGATCAGAGCATCGCCAACATCGGACGCTGGCCCTGGTCGCGTGAAATTCACGCCCAGATGATCGGGAAGCTGAGGCAGGCCGGCGCGAAGGTCGTCGGCTATGCATCCTTCTTTTTCGAGCCGCAGATAGATCCGGGCCTGGTCTACGTCCAGAGACTCAGCGAGCTCTATCAGGCCCTACCTCCGCCCCTACAGGAGAATCTGGCGCAATTTGCGTCGACACTTGGAGAGGCCGAAGACGCGCTGAACAGTGATCGCAAGCTGGCGGCCGCCGTTACCGAGGCGGGCAACGTTGCGCTGCCGATGCTGTTTGTTCTTGGCGAGCCGCGCGGCAATCCCGACAAGCCGCTTCCCGACTACGTTCTGAAGAACCAGATCACGAAGGTTGCGGACCGCATCGGCGCGGCAAACAACAATATATTTCCGGTGCCTACGTCGCAAGCCGTCGCGCCGCTGCAGGAAGTCGCCGGCGCCGCTACTGCCATCGGTCACCTGAACGCGCTCCCCGACATCGACGGCAGTATGCGGACCGAACCCCTGATAGTGCGCTATTACGATCAGTATTTCCCATCGTTTTCGATAATGCTCGCGGCAAGGAGTCTCAACCTTGGTCCGGGTGACATCGAGCTGCGCTTGGGTGAGGGCATCAAGGTGGGCAATCTCACCATCAATACCGATCCCTACCTGCAGATGCACAGTTACTTCTACAAGGACAAGGATGGCAAGCCTGCATTTCCGCTGGACTCCTTCTATGACGTGATTACAGGAAAAATCCCCGCCGAAAAATATCGCGACAAGGTAGTTCTGATAGGAGCTACCGCAGCCGGCTTGGGCACGAATCAGGTGACGCCCATATCGCCCGCGATGCCTCCGGTGGTCACGCTCGCGCACTCGGTTTCCAGCATTCTGCAGGAAGACTTCTTCGTTGCGCCGACCTGGGGTTTCTGGGTGGAGAAGCTGGCCTTCCTGCTGGTCGCGCTCTACATCATCCTGCTGCTGCCGCGGCTGAAGGCGGGAATGGGGTTCGCCGTGAGTGCGGCGCTGCTTATCGCACTGATCGCGACTCACTTCGTATTGATGGCGGGCAAATTGATGTGGATCCAGTTAATGGCCTCAGCTGTGCTGCTGGTAGTCGGACACGTCTTGCTGACGACGAAGCGATTCCTGGTGACCGAGCGCGGCAAAGCCAAATCGGACCTGGAATCCGCAGAGTCCAACCGTATGCTCGGGCTTGCGTTCCAGGGTCAGGGTCAGCTCGACATGGCATTCGACAAGTTCAAGAAGGTGCCGCTCGACGATGCCGTGATGGACAACATGTACAACCTTGCGCTCGATTTCGAGCGCAAGCGCCAGTTCAACAAGGCGCACGCGGTCTATGAGTACATGGCAACCTACAACCCGAAGTTCCGCGATCTTGAACAGAAGCGCAATCGCGCGAAGCAAATGTCCGAGACGGTGATTCTTGGAAGCGGTGGCGGGCGTACCAATGCCAGCACCCTGGTGCTCGAAGGCGGTGCGGTGGAGAAACCCATGCTCGGCCGCTACCAGGTGGAAAAGGAACTTGGCAAGGGCGCTATGGGCGTGGTCTATCTTGGAAAGGATCCGAAGATCGGTCGGGTGGTTGCGATCAAGACCATGGCACTGTCACAGGAATTCGAAGCGGACGAACTGGAAGACGTAAAACAGCGGTTCTTCCGCGAAGCGGAAACCGCAGGCAGGCTCAATCACCCCAATATTGTCACGATCTACGACGCCGGAGAAGAACACGATCTCGCCTATATCGCCATGGAGTTCCTGAAAGGCAAGGACCTGGTGCCGCAGACCAAGCAGGGCGCGTTGCTGCCATTGCCGAAGACGCTTTCAATCGTCGCGCGGGTCGCGGAGGCGCTTTCCTATGCGCACCTGCAGAACGTGGTTCACCGCGATATCAAGCCGGCCAACGTCATGTATGACCCACAGGCCGATTCCGTCAAAGTGACCGATTTCGGCATTGCGCGTATCACGGATTCGTCGAAAACCAAGACGGGGATGGTGCTCGGCACGCCTTCCTACATGTCGCCGCCGGAGCAACTGGCCGGCAAGAAGATCGACGGTCAGTCGGACCTGTTCTCGCTTGGCGTCACGCTGTATCAACTATCATGCGGCAGCCTGCCTTTTCAGGGTGACTCGATGACGCAACTGATGTTTAAGATCGCCAATGAGCCGCCGATCGACATCCTCGGGTTGAATCCGGCCCTTCCGGAGTGCGTAGTGGAAATCATCAATAAGGCGCTCGCCAAACATGTGGCGGAGCGTTATCAAAGCGGTGACGAGTTCGCGCAGGCCATCCGCGCGTGCGCAGCTCAGTTCGATACCGTGGACGTTACTCTCTGAGCGGATGCCCGACATGAGCTTGATCTCTTCTCTCGAGATGGCAAGAGCCACTCACACCGGAATGGTGCGTTCGCATAACGAGGACAGCATTGCCACCGACGCCGAAATCGGCCTCGCGGTTCTGGCCGATGGCATGGGTGGCTATAACGCCGGCGAAGTCGCCAGCGGCATCGCCACTGCCCTGATCTCGAGCGAAACCCGCGAGGCGCTCGTGCGGCAGGCGCCGCACGAAGTGGACAGGGCAACGGGCTCGCCTTTTGCCAGGAAACTTCTCGGGGATATCATCGCAAAGGCCAACACATCGATATTCAAGTCGGCCAACAGCCAGCCGCAATACGCCGGCATGGGCACCACGTTGGTTGTCGCGTTGTTCAGCAACAATCAGACGACGGTCGCTCACATCGGCGATTCGCGCTGCTATCGTCAGCGTGGTGGCAAGCTGGAGCAGATTACCCGGGACCACTCGCTGCTGCAGGAGCAAATCGATAGCGGTCTGCTCACGAAAGAGGCGGCCAAACGCTCCCAGAACAAGAATCTGGTCACGCGAGCGTTAGGGATCGAGCCGGCAGTGGAAGCGGAGATCCATACCTATCCGGCGCAGGAAGGCGATATCTACCTGATATGCTCGGACGGCCTCAACGACATGGTCGAGGACGAAGACATCGAGATGACGCTTGGCGCGTTCGGCGCCAATCTGCAGCTTGCGGCCGAGCAACTGGTGCA
>WNFL01403819.1_pt1 | contig 10128 bp, 8 predicted proteins | sample 5400361 | NCBI WGS metagenome assembly WNFL01 (sample SAMN13153351, study PRJNA577476) | soil metagenome | isolation source: 40 cm soil on Douglas fir-dominated hillslope | place: USA:California | collected 2013-09-17
AAGAAAGACGGCCAGACCATTCCCGCCCTGATCCAGGCGACCAAGATGGGTTTCTTGTTCGTGCTGAACCGCAACACCGGTGAGCCGGTCTATCCGATCGAGGAGCGTCCCTATCCCGCTTCCGACGTGAAGGGCGAAGTGGCGGCCAAAACTCAGCCCTATGTGCCGCTGCCTGAACCGACGATCGCGGACACGATGCCGCCGGTTTCCACGTTCGCCGATATCGTCAGTTTCGGCGAATGCAGCCGTTGGAAGGCGCGCATCCGTGACGAAGGCCGCTTCACGCCGCCGTCGCTTCGCGGCTCGATCTCCTGGCCGGCCACCCTGGGTGGCGTGGAATGGGGTGGCGGCGCGCTGGATCCCACCACCAACACCTATGTGGTGAACAGCAATGTGGTGCCGCAGATCTACACCCTGATACCGCGTGAGGAAGCCAACAAGAAGTATGGCAACGCGCTGCGTGGCAAGGATGGTTATGCGGCGCAACAGGGCTCGGCTTACGGCTTCAAACTGGAGAATTTCCTCAACATGTGGGGCATGCCCTGCTGGGCGCCGCCTTATGGCACCTTGTCGAGCTACGACATGAATACCGGCAAGCTCAACTGGAAGAAACCGTTCGGCGTGGTCCAGAAGTGGGGCTTCTACATGCCCGACAGCTGGGGTTCGATCACCATCGGCGCGCCGGCGGTCACCAAGTCCGGGCTGGTCTTTATTGGCGCCTCGATGGACAGCCGCGTGCGCGCGATCGACATGAAGACCGGAAATGTGCTGTGGAAGCACATCGTGGATTCGCCTGCCGTGGCCCAGCCTGCGATCTACACCTACAAGGGCAAGCAGTATGTGGCGTTCGCGGTCGGCGGCAACGGCATCCTGACGCCGCGCCTGTCAGATCAGTTGGTGGCCTTCGCGCTGCCGAACTGATGCGGTTGATCGACAATGATGAGGGCGCCCGCCGATGGCGGGCGCCCTTTGCTTTTGGGAGATGAACATGACTTTACGCAAACGCGAATTTCTCGCCGGGTTGGGCATGACCGGCCTGAGCCTGACCGGCGCGCCGGCGCAGAACGTACCCAAGGGTAAAGATCTGGGCGCGGTGCCGCCCGCGCCCAAGCGCGAGGTGCCTCATCGCAAGGTCACGACGCGCAACCTGTTCAAGGTGCCGGACGGTTATCCCAACGGTGTCGCGGTGGTGCCCCAAGGCGTATGGGTCGCCGAGCAGAAGGCGCAGGGCTACGGCCAGAGTGGCAAGAAGGTCAAGGAAGCGGCATGGCTGTTCGACTGGAACGGCAAGAAGCTGAAAACCGTGATGACCGAATCCAGCAACACTTCGGGTCTTGCCTTCGGCAATGGCCATGTCTGGATGGGCGCCAATGGCGGACCGGAGGGCATCTATGAAGTGGATATGGACGGGCGCACCGTGTCGCATCGCCAGATACCGCTAGGCCCCAGCGACAATGGCGGCGGCTGCCATGGCCTGATGTGGCGCGCCGGCAAGCTGTGGATTGTCGCCAATCGCATCAAGGCCATCCTGCGGGTCGATCCGAAGACCTGGACGCCGGAATTCATGATTCCCATCACCACCCAACGCTGGCACGGCATCGCCTGGGATGATTCCCATCCCGACGGGGCGATCTGGATGGTGACAGGCAGTTCCGATATCAATCGCTACGTCATGCAGAACGGCAAGCTGCACCACACCACCACCTGCGGGTTGATGAAATATTCCGCCACCACCGGCCAACTGCTGGAAACGGCCGAGTTCGAGGACGGCACCGCGGACGCCCACGGCCTGGACATGCACAATGGCAAGCTGATCTCGTGTGACGCTGGCGTGGGCCCGCCCGGTTTCGAGGGCACCGGAAGTCCAAGCGCGGGCTATGTTTTTGAGATCAATTTTGTCTAGCTTTCCCTTGCAGTCTTCGCCGGGTTCGTCGGGCGGCTCTTGCCAATAGGGGGGGGCATCCCCATTGTCCCACCCGGAAGGGTATTGGCCATGGCAAGTCCCCGCGAAAAGGACACTGCAATAAGGCTGGATGAATGGTCGCCGCGGCTCTTGAAGTCGCGCCTGTATCAGCGAATCCTGGTCGACATCATTATCGGCGCTTTGGCGCCCGGCGAGCAGCTGGATGAAAATGCCCTGGCCCGGCGCTATGGCGGCGGCCTGGCCGGCATCCGCGAGGCGCTGGCGCGCCTGGCCCTTGAAGGGCTGGTGGTGCGCCGCGCCCGGGTCGGCACCTCGGTGGCGCCACTGGATTTGATGGGCGCCCGCGAGGCCTTTGAAGCGCGCCGGCTGGTCGAGGTGCATTGCGCCGGACTGGCCGCCGTCCATGCCAGCGATGAAGAGATCGCCGCGATCCGCGCCACCCTGGATGACGGCGAAGCGGCGGTGGAAGACAATGATCAGGCGGCACTGGCGGCGATGGACGAGACTTTCCATGTCGCGGTGGCGGCAGCCAGCGGAAATCGCGCCTTGGCCAAGATGGTGGTGACCCTGCATCACCAGACCGCGCGCTATTGGCTTTATGCCATGCGCGGACCGGCCAGCGAGGACGACATAGTCGCGCTGAACGAACACCGGTCGCTGGCTGATGCCATCGCCAGCCGCGATGTCGAACGCGCCCGCGCCGAGATGTTGAAGGTGCTGGGCGATTTCCCCGCCGAAATGAAACGCAGCCTGGAAAGCCGATAAGGGATAATGATCCAGGGTGGGACCGAGCGCCGCGGCTGGCTGACCTTGGCCCTTATGAGCGCGCTGTTTTTCATCATAACAGCTGCCACGTTCGATAGCCTTGGGGTGGTCCTGCCCACAATGGTGGGTGAACTCGACTGGAGCTGGGCCAATGCGGGTTTCGGTTTCACCTTGCTGGGTTTTTTCTGCGGCATCACCAGCACCATTCCTGCCACCCTGATCCGCAGATGGGGCGTGCGGGTCTGCCTGCTGGTGGGGGCGGTGGTGATGGCGTGCGCCTTTCTGTGCCTCGCCCGCACCGACGGCTTGCCGCTCTATTTTGCCGGCGCCTCGCTGGCGGGACTGGGTCTCACCCTGCTGGCAACGGTGCCCGGCACCTATCTCCTGGCGCGGCTGTTTGCACGGCCTGCTTTCGCCATCGGGCTTTATTTCACAGTCGGCGGATTGGGCGGTGTTGCCGGGCCTCTGCTCTATCGCGCGGTGATCGACATCACGGGCCAGTGGCGCAGCTATTGGCTGGTGATGGACGCGCTGGTGGTGTTGGCGGCTCTCACCGCGATGCTGCTGGTGGACACGGCAACCGATGTCGGATCGGCCACGGACAGCGATCCGGAGATTTCCACGGAAAGCTGGGATGTGCGCGCGGCGTTCCGGACGCACCAGTTCTGGATCCTGGCTGCGGCCTACAGCGCCTTCCTGTTCTGCGGCATTACCGCCAATTCGGTGTCGGTGGCACACCTCACCCAGGTCGGCGTCACAGCGGCGATGGCGGGCAACATGATGAGCCTGCAGGCCCTGATCAATGCCGGTGCGCGGCTGGCCGGCGGCATTCTCACCCGTTTCATCAGCGCCAAGACATTGTTGGCGGCGTCATTGGCTTTGCTGGTGATCGGGCTGCTGGCGCTGGGCGCGGCACGCGATGTGCCCATGATGCTGGTCTATGCCGCGGGCATCGGTATCGGCTATGGCCTGACTTTCTTTGCCGCCAGTATCCTGCTGCTGGATTATTTCGGGCGCGGCCCCTATCTGGAATTGTTCGCCACCGTCAACCTGATCTCGACGGTGGGAGCGGTGGCGCCGACCCTGGCGGGCCTGAGCCGAGACCATATCGGCAGTTTTACGCCTTTTTTCGTGGGGCTTGCCATACTGGTAGCCCTGGTCCTGCTGGCGGTGATCCTGATGCGCGCACCGCATCCGAGACAAGCATGAAAGAGTTGGAGTTTTCCTGCCTGTCGCGACGTGAAGCGTGCGTGAGCGCGTTCGCCAAGAAATAACGTTCGCGCCGTGCCCTGAAGGCGCTGGGCATGAGCAGTGCGACGGTAGCGACCGTCGCCGACTTTGCGGCGGTTTGGGAAAAAACCTAACGGAAACAGATTATTACATCTTGGGTGCGTCAGTCCGTCGCGTTGGGCAAAAGATGTAAAATGTTACATGGCTTTTTCTGTGAGGATGTCTATGTAGGGTCCCATGAGATGGGGTCTGGTTCTTTTGACGGCCGCCGGTTGGGCGGTTTTGGGCGCGGGCGCAGCGCAAGCCCAAGGCCTGGAATCGATCACCGTTACTGGTGACCCCGTGCATCTGCTGGAGACCCGCGCCAGCGATACCGCCTTTGGCCTGGACAAGCCGCTGATCGAAACCCCCCGTGCGGTCACCCTAGTCAGCGACGCCACCATCGCACGCTACGGCATCGCCGGCGTGAACGATCTCACCGCCATCACCCCTTCCGCCTATACCGCCAGCTATTATGGGGTCGAGGGCTCAGTGTCGTTGCGCGGGACCCTGGCGGAAAATTATTTTCGCGGGTTCAAGCGGGCCGAAAATCGCGGCACCTATTCCACGCCCTTGGCCGATGCCGCGGGAATCGAAATACTGCGCGGACCGCCTTCGCCGATCTATGGTGCGGGCAAGGTCGGCGGGCTGGTCAACTTCCTGCCCAAGACCGTCAGCGCCGACGACACGCTGGGTGGCGAAATCGCCGTCACCTATGGCAGCTATTCCAGACGCAATGCCACCGCGCAGATCAGTGCGCCGGTGACGATTGGCGAGGCGGCGGGCGGGCTGCATGCCTATGGCGAGCTGGACGACAGTTTCAGTTTCTATCGCGGCCTTCATCCCAGCCATCAGCTGATCGAACTGTCTGGGGGGCTGGCGCTGGGCGACTGGTCCTTTGCCGCCGACTATATGTATTACCATTCCAACGGCGACGTGCAGACGCCGGGCTGGAACCGCTTGACCCAGCAGCTGATCGATAGCGGCAGCTACATCACCGGGCGTAACACGTCCCTGGCCGATACGGACGGCAATGGCCGGCTGACCCTGAACGAGCTGGGCGGCAATCCCTACTTTTTTGATCCCAATTTTCATGCCCTGGCCTGCACGGGGTGCCAGGATGCCGCCCATCGATTGGACACCGGGGTCGGCACCACCACACTCGATACGCGAACCGTCTATATCGCGCGCGGCGTGGACTTCTCCAACACCAATACGCACACCGTCTTTCTGGAAGCGGCCGACGATTTGGGAAATGGCCAGAGCCTGCGCCTGCAATTGTTCGGAGACAGTTTGCAGAACGAGCGTTTCGTCTCTTATGGGTTTCCCGGCTCCTATCGCACCCAGATCGGCGAGGCGCGGCTGCGCTACGATCTCAAGCGCGATTTCGGATTGTTGAAGACCCAGACGGTGGCGGGCGCTTCCTACCGCACCGTCCATGCCATCGGAAAAGAAAGCTTCAACAGCGGCGTCATCGCGCTGGACCGCCGCGATATCGCGCTGGGTCCCGCCGCCAACGACGTTATCGACTCACCTTTCAATGTGGACCCGCCGGGCACAGTGGGTCTGGGCTGGGAAAATGACGTTCGCACCAACAGCGCCGATGCCGGCGCGTTCGTGACCACTGACCTGACCTGGGACGACAGTCTCGATCTCACCGTGGGCGGGCGGTATGACGATTACAATGTGCGCTCGGTGGACCAGGGCGTGCTGGCCTTCGAACCGGGCGCGGGTCGCGGCAACGCCGGACGGTTCACCTATTCGGCAAGCCTTTCCTACAAAACGCCGTGGGGCCTGGTGCCCTATGTCACAACCGCCAAGTCCGCGGCAATCGAGATCGGCCAGGCCAGCCAGGTATTGACCAGCCTGCTGGCGGGCCGCGACTGGCTGTCCAACTCTTTTCTCAACGAAGCCGGCGTGAAGTTTACCGCCCTGGACGGTCACCTGCTGGGCAGCCTGGACTGGTACGTGCAGAACCGCACCCAGTTGAATCAGGGCGCCGGCGGCATCACCAGCGTGATGGGCACCGTCGCCCGGGGCGCGGAACTGGAATTGCGCTATGTCGCGACCTCCAACATCAGCCTGACCCTGGCCGCGTCCCTGCAGCACACCACCATCAAGGGGCCGGATCACAGCTTTGCTTATGTGCCGGCGCGTACTTATGGCGTCTCACCGCAGAACGGCTTTGGCGGCAGCTATATCGTCTATGATTTTTCCACCCTGCCGGGCCGGGGTGGCGATTATGAAAACACCCTGCTGCCCCATGCGGTGATCAGTCCTTACATCACCTGGACCAGCGATGCTCTTTCCTGGGGCGGCCTTGAAAATATGACATGGGGCGCGACGCTTGGCGGCACCTATGTCGGGCACACCCGGCAGACCGTGCCGGGTCCCATCACATATCCGTCATATGTCACCCTGAACGCATCGGCCTTTGCGCAATGGGATGTGTGGGAAGCCGATGTGAATGTGAACAATCTGGGCGATGCCCGCTATTTCACGCCGGGCGCCGACACCTATGCCAATCTCAGCGCCCTGCCGGGCATCGGCCGGGTCTGGAAAGTGACCCTGAAGCGGTTGTTCTAACCGCGCCGGCGCGGTTACGCTCCGCGCCGATGAAAAAGCTCGCGCTGTCTTTCCTCTTCTCGTTTCTACCCATTGTTGCCAATTCGATCGCTTGTCGGGCCGCGGACAGCGCCTGGGTGCAGGCCACCGCATCCGGTTTCGAGGCGCGGATCGTTACCGCTGCGGCGGCTTGTCCCACGTTGCACACCGACAAAGGCGATACCGCAATGGCGGTGCGCGCCGCCGCCAGTGCGAGTTTTCCCTTGGTGTGCGCCGCCGCGATCCCGGCCGGCGCCTCCCGCGCCAGTATCGCGGATGCCGCCTTGCCGCTGCCGGTAGCGGCTCCGCAACGCATATTGGTGCTGGGCGACACCGGCTGCCGCATCAAGGGATCGGCGCTGCAGGCCTGCAACGATCCGGCGAAATGGCCTTTCCCCCAACTGGCGGCAGCCGCCGCGGCATTGAAGCCGGACCTGGTGGTGCATGTGGGCGATTACCTCTACCGCGAAAGCCCATGTCCTGCTGGCGCCAATGGCTGCGCCGGTTCGCCCTGGGGCGACAACTGGATCACCTGGCAGGCGGATTTTTACACGCCGGCCGCGTCGCTGCTGGCAGCCGCGCCCATCGTGCTGGTGCGCGGCAATCATGAGGATTGCGACCGCGCCGGTCCCGGCTGGTTGAGACTGCAAGGTCCTTCCGCCTTTGATCCGTCCTGCGCCAGGCATCTGTCCTCGTACACTGTGGACCTCGGCGCGCTGCGGCTGGCGGTGATGGATGACTCCACGGCGCAGGAGACCGAACTCGATCGCGACGCTTCGCCGGTCTATGCCGCCGAACTGACAGGCTTGGCTGCTATTCCTGGACCGGTCTGGTTTGTACATCATCGTCCCGTCTGGGCGGCGGTGACCGGCCCGCTGGGCATTCCCATCGGCGGCAACTTCACCCTGATAGACGCTGATCGCGCCCAATGTCGAGTTGATGCTGTCCGGGCATATCCATGCGTTCGAGGCGATCAATTTCACCAGGGGCGTGCCGCCCCAGATCGTGGCCGGCAATGGCGGCGACGATCTCCTGGTCACCCCCAAGAATCTGAGAGGCACGCAATTCCTGGGACATTCCGGCGTCACCGTTGCCGACGGACTGTCGGTGGGCGGCTTCGGCTTCCTGCTGATGACCCGCGCCGCGGATGGCTGGACCATCGATCTCTACGACTCGGCGGGCAGCAAGACGCGGACTTGTCGATTCACTTCGGGTCGATTCGCTTCGGGAAATCCCGGTCGGTTGGACTGCCCGGTTTAAGGGCTGGCGGGCTTTTGCACCGCGTCGGCCTCCAGCATCGCCAACAGTACGGCGGTGGCAAAGCCGTCGGCAACCAGGCTCTTGGACTTCTGGTATTGGCTGAGCGCGGCGCGGGTCTTGCGCCCCAGCCCGCCGTCGGGGGTCCCGGGATCAAATCCCAGTTTCTGCAGATCGGTCTGAAAGGCGATCCGCTCGCTGCGCGACAAAGCGCGCTCTTCGCGCGGCCAGCCGCGACGCACAGGCCCGGCGCCCGTCATGCGGTCGGCCAGCAGCGATATCGCCAGGGCATAGCTCGCGGCATTATTGTATTTCAAAATCACCCGGAAATTCGCAAACACCAGGAAGGCGGGGCCGCGCGCCCCCGCCGGCAGATAAATCGCTGCGCTGTCATCCGATGGCGGCGGCGCGTCGCCGCTTGCCGTCTTCACGCCCCGCGCGCTCCATTCGGAAATGCTTTTCTGGGTATCGAGGTCGGCATCTTCATATGCGAAGCTGTCCGGGCGCGTGAGCTCATATCCCCAGTGTTGATTTCTGGTCCAGCCCTAGCCGGCCAGCAACCGCGCAGCTGACGCCAGCGCATCGGGTGCGGAGCGCCACAGGTCGATCTGTCCGTCGCCGTCACCATCGGCGGCATATTTGACAAAGGTGGTGGGCGTGAACTGGGTCTGGCCGAAGGCGCCCGCCCAACTGCCGACCATCTCGCTCAGCGCATAGTGCTGCTGCTGATAGATCTGCAGCGCCGCCAGGAATTCCGGCCTGGCATAACTGGCGCGCGGTCCGTCATAGGCCAGGGTCGCCAGCGCCGCGAACAGGTTGAAGCTGCCGCTGTCGGCGCCATAATCGCTTTCCAGGCCCCAGATCGCGACCAGGATTTCCTTGGGCACACCGCTCTGGGCCGCGATGCGGTCCAGCACCTCGCCATAACGGGTCAGCATGAACTGCGCGTCCTTGATCCGCCGCGCCGACACCGCCGAATCCAGATAGCTCCACACCGGCCTGGCGAATTCGGGCTGGTTGGCGTTCATGGCAATAATGCCCGGGATGGGCGCGATCCCCGCTATTGCGCTGTCGAAGGTCGCCGCCGTGATGCCTTGGGCCAGGGCTTCGGTTCTGGCTTCGGCCAGAAAGGCGTCGAATTTCGGATCGCCGGAACCGGGACGCGCCTGCGGAACCGGGGCAATGACCGTGGGCGCCGGACCCGGGGCGGGTTTGTGCGGAGGCGTTGCGCAGGCCACCACCAGCAAGGCGCCGCACAGGGCGGCGGGGCGTTTGAGGGAGGCCAGGGGACAATGGGAGCGCATCACGCCGCATTGGTACACCGGTTCGCGGGATTTTTGGCGGGAAAGCTGGCTTTTTTGCCAGATTTCGCGGGTTGACAGGGGTGGGGGGCTTGCATAGTTTCCGCGCCTCTACGGACGACGGCCTTTTGCGGCCGCTTTGGCTCGAAAAAGGCAGTGTCATGAAGGTTCGCAACTCCCTCCGGTCGCTCAAGAAGCGTGACAAGGACTGCCGCGTCATCCGCCGCAAGGGTCGGGTTTACGTGATCAACAAGAAGAATCCGCGGTTCAAAGCCCGCCAGGGTTAAGCGATACTGCGCCGCATTTTGTCATAGGCGCGTATGCTTCTTCCTCCTACCGATGCCACCATTGTCGCCCGCCGCGCCGAGATCGTCGCAGGCCTGAAGGCCATCGTTCCCGATGGCGTAGTGGCCGACAAGTCGGGGCTGGCCACTTTCGATGCCGACGCGCTGAGCGCCTATCACCAGATGCCGCTGGTCTGCGTGCTGCCCAGCAATCGTGAGCAGGTCAGCGAAATCCTGAAATATGCGCAAAGCCAGGGCGTGCCCATCGTGCCGCGTGGCGCCGGCACCTCGCTGTCCGGCGGCGCGCTGCCGCGCGAGGACGGCATCCTGATCGGCATGGGGCGCATGAAGCGCATCCTGGAGATCGACTATGAGAATGGCTGCGTGGTGGTCGAGCCCGGCGTCACCAACCTCAACATCACCAAGGCGGTGGAGGCCAACGGCTTCTACTACGCGCCCGATCCCTCCAGCCAGGTCGCCTGCACCATCGGCGGCAATGTGGCGGAAAATTCCGGCGGGCTGCATTGCTTGAAATACGGCCTGACCACCAACAATCTGCTGGGCGTCACCCTGGTGCTGCCGGGCGGCGAGATCGTGACGCTTGGCGGCAAGGCGGGCGCGCAGGGCGGGCTGGATTTGCTGGGCCTGGTCACCGGTTCCGAAGGCCTGCTGGGCATTGTCGTCGAAGTGATTGTGAAGATCCTGCGCAAAGCTCCGATGACCC
>WNFL01432716.1_pt1 | contig 10127 bp, 11 predicted proteins | sample 5400361 | NCBI WGS metagenome assembly WNFL01 (sample SAMN13153351, study PRJNA577476) | soil metagenome | isolation source: 40 cm soil on Douglas fir-dominated hillslope | place: USA:California | collected 2013-09-17
CGCGGTCCGTTTCCAACCCGGGTTGGAAACGGACCGCGTTGGCGTCCGCATCAACCTCAATCCGGTCCCGGTCGTTCTTTCACGAGGTTGAAGAAGGCGCCGAAGAACACTTTTCGGTGGGGCATCGGTAAGCGCTCCGGTGAACCGCCGGAATTCCAAGCTGCGCCGGCTAGAGCCGGAACTCCATACTGCGCCGACACCAAACTCGCAGGCGCGCCTGCGTTAGCAAAAAGAAATTACAAAGCTTTCTTGCCTTGCGCCTTCGCCTGCTTCCATCGAGCCCGGGCGATGGCAGCGAGTTTTGCTTTGGTAGCGGGGCTCATGTGACGCCTGCCGCGGCGACCACCGCCGCCGGACGGCGCGGTTCGGGCGCCGGAATATGAGCCGCCAAGCAGTCCGCTCAACTCGGATTGGAGTGTGTCGATGCGTTCCCGGAGTTTTGCGGCTTGCCTGAGTTGCCTTGCTGATAGATCAATGAGTGCATTCATTAGGCGCAGTGTTAACCCGGCCTTTGGGTGAGTCAAGCATGCGATTATCGCGATAATTAGGGATAGCGTAACTGCCGTTGGTTCCTATATTGGCATTGCCCTATGCAGTCTTCGCGCATACTACTGCTTCAATGTGTGATGGCCGCCCATCGGTTAGAATCGATCGATAAACTTCGATGAAAGTTTCCGTTATAATACCCGCTTTCAACGAGGAGAGATTGCTGGGCGAATCGCTGCATCATGTTTGCACGGCCATGGCTGGGTTCGCGCGGTTCGATTTGGAAAGCGAATTGATCGTCTGCAACAACAACTCGACCTTCGAGCCAATCAACCAAATCGGCCGCGCCAGAAATTGCGGCGCGGCAGCGGCCACCGGTGATTGGCTGGTGTTCGTCGATGCCGACTCACACCCCAGCGTCGGGCTATTCGAAGATGTCGCCCGAGAAATTCAATCTGGAGGAGTAGTGGCCGGCGGGAGCACCTTGCGCATCGATGGCAGCACCGGCGCGGCCCGGCGCATCACCGCGCTTTGGAATTTTATCAGCCTGAAGACAAAATGGGTCGCCGGCTCATTCATCTTTTGCGAAGCAAAAGCTTTTCGAGAGGTCGGCGGCTTCAACAACGAATTGTTCGCCAGCGAAGAAATCGATCTAAGCAAGAAACTGAAGCGCTACGCCAGAAAGGCGCGCAAGAAAATGGTCATTCTCGATCAGCATCCAATGGTGACATCCGATCGCAAGCTGCACTTGTACACCATGCGCGAACACTTGCGCTTTATCGTGCGGACTGTCCTGGCTGGAGGAAAAACCCTCAACAGCCGGGAAGCCTGTCATAGTTGGTACGACGGGCGTCGATGACAACGGCCACTACGTCCTACGTCTTATCGATCTCCAACGTATTGCAGCGAACCAACTTGGCGCCGACGCACCTTCCAGTGGGACAACGGACGGCGGTCCGGTTACGCCTTCTCGGGCGTTGCGGCAACCCGCATTTCGCGTTCTTTAACCAGCGTCGCGCCTTTTCCAAGGCGGCCGCGGAGATAAGTGAGCTTGGCGCGGCGCGCTTTGCCCTTTCGTTCGACCTCGACTTTTTCGACGCGCGGCGAATGCAACGGGAACACGCGTTCCACTCCTTCGCCGTAGCTGATGCGGCGCACCGTAAACATTTCATTCAAGCCGCGTCCCCGCCGGCCCATGACAACGCCGGAAAAAATCTGGATGCGTTCCTTGTCGCCTTCGACGACCTTGGTGTGAACGCGAACGGTATCGCCTACGCCGAAGCTCGGGCTGTCTTTGCGGAAATAGCCTGATTCAATTTTATCAAGTAATGCCTGGTTCATAAATTTTATTTTCTAATGCGCGTCGTTTTTCTGGCTCGGACTCTTCTGCTTAAGCAAATCCGGCCGCCGATCACCGGTTCTGAGCCGCGCCTGGTCCGCTCGCCAGCGGGCAATTTCTGCGTGGTTGCCGGACAATAATACATCGGGCACCTTCATGCCTCGAAATTCCGCCGGCCGCGTAAACTGCGGATATTCAAGAAGCCCCTGGCTGAAGGACTCTTCACGCGAACTTTCATCGTCGCCCAGCACGCCGGGCATCAATCGCGTCACTGCATCGATGACAACCATCACCGGCAACGCGCCGTTGGTGAGGACGTAATCGCCGATGGATAACTCGTCATCCGCCAGGGTTTCGCGCACCCGTTCGTCGAAGCCTTCATAGTGCCCCGAAATCAATAACAGGTGCCGATATCCGGATAGTTCGCGGGCGATTGCCTGCGTGAACGGCCGCCCCGAGGGCGACAGCAAAATCACTCGCGTGTCTTCCCCAGCCAGATGCTCACATGCTTCAAAGATCGGTTCGGGCTTCAACAACATGCCCGGGCCGCCCCCAAACGGGCGGTCATCGACCGTCCGATGACGATCGTGCGCGTAATCGCGCAAATTGTGGATCCCCAACTCGAGGAGTCCGGCGTCGCGTGCCCGCTTGATAATGCTTTCATCGAGCGGCCCCGCAAACATTGCGGGGAACAACGTGAGCACGTCGATTTTCATAGCTCTCCGTTGGCACCGGCCTGTGCAGTCGCTTACCGAAGTCCAGCGAGTTGCAGTGCCCTATGCTGCCGGTTTTTCTTCGACGATTTCCAACGTGCAGCGCATGCCTTTCCTGGCGCTGCCAGCCAGAAGCAGTGAACGAATGGCGTTAATCGTCATTCCCTGCCGGCCAATAATTTTCCCAACGTCCTGCGGATCAAGGCGCAATTCATAAACGGTCGTGCCCTCGCGCTCGACGGGCGTAACGGTGACCTCGGAGAAAGGCTTGCATACAGGGTCACCTGTTCCGGCCGACTAGGCAACCGCAGCAACAGCGGCGGCCTTGTTCGCTTTCTTGATAAAACTGGCGACCGTTTCACTCGGCTGGGCGCCTTTGCTCAGCCAGTATTTTATGCGGTCGAGGTCCAGCGAAAAATTATCGCTCTTCTTGCGAGGCTGATAAGTGCCCAGAGCTTCGATAAACTTGCCGTCCCGCGGACTGCGGCCATCGGCTACTACAATACGAAATACGGGTTTGTTCTTAGCACCAACCCGTTTCATGCGAATTTTGACTGCCATATTTAAATTCTATCTGCCAGGATTTACTGCCAGACCGCCCGGCAGCACTTTAAAACTGTCCCGAAAAAAGAGGCCAGAGAATAGTCCTGGACCTGGCGGTTGGCAAGCCTGTTTTCGATTTTTTTGAAGGTTTTCGCGAGTTCCGGTTCAAAAAACGGAAATGCTGCGGCCAAATCTCCCAAGTGCCCAACCGGCGATTGCTTTGGTTAAATGATTCTCTCATCATGTCGAGGTTACGAGCAATATGATTTCTGGACCGCTTGAATTGCCACTGATTTTGAATCCAAGGCAGGCTCACCGACCTCGGCAATTGGTTGATGATGTAGCAGAGTTTAAAGATTTCGGAAAGACCACAGTGGTTACGACAACCGCTTACCGCGATGCCACCGGGCAACAGAATGACGCAACGACATTCGTCAATGAGTTTTGGACAGCTCGGCAGCGGCAAGCCCACTCGCTGCACGAAATCTCATACCGGGCTTGTTTCAAACCGCAGTTGCCAGCCTTCTTCATCGATAGATTAACGCAAATGGGAGAGGTTGTTTACGATCCATTCATGGGACGCGGGACGACCTTGCTTGAAGCAGCGTTACGGCAACGGATTCCCTATGGCTGCGACATTAATCCGCTGAGTGCGGTCCTGCTGCGGCCCCGCCTCGCGCCGCCGCTGCTCGAAGATCTGGCTGCCCGCCTGAAACAACTGGATTTGTCTGCAGAGGAGCCAATACCAGAGAAACTGCTGGTCTTTTTTCACGCTGATACGTTGCGGCAAATCATCGCGCTCAAGAAGTATCTGCTGGATCGGCAAGCGGACGGGAGTTTGGATGCAATTGATGAATGGATACGGCTGGTGGCGATCAATCGATTGACCGGTCACTCACCCGGTTTCTTTTCGGTCTATACGATGCCGCCGAACCAGGCCGTCTCCTGTGAATCGCAAGCGAAAATTAACAAGCAGCGCGATCAAACGCCGCCGCGGCGTGATGTGTCGGCGATCATTTTGAAGAAGTCGAGGCACCTGTTGAGTGATTGCGATCATTCAACTCGCCGGACACTGCTCGCTGCCGCTGCACAAGCGAAGTTTGTCACCGGTTCTTGTGTCAGCACGCCGGAGATTCCGGACAACTCCGTATCGCTGGTCGTGACGTCGCCGCCTTTTCTTAACGTGGTTGATTATGCGACGGACAACTGGCTTCGCTGCTGGTTTTTAGGCATCGATGCGAAATCGGTTAAGCTTACCGTGCCGAAAAAATTGGAACTTTGGCGCGCAGCGATGAGCGAGGCATTCCGCGAACTGAGCCGTGTTCTTCGACCGGGAGGTCACGTGGCGTTCGAAGTTGGCGAGGTACATGGCGGAAAGACCCGCCTCGAGGAAGTCGTTTTGCCGTGCGGTGAAGCCGCGGGACTCAAGCCGTTGCTGGTGCTGATAAATGACCAGGCGTTCACGAAAACGGCGAACTGTTGGGGGGTGGACAATAACACGAAGGGGACGAACACTAATCGCATCGTGGTTTTTCAAAAACCGGCCTGATCGGAAAGGGATTGTTCGGCAGTGAAGTCGAAAAGGATTTGCCAGACCTTGCATCGAATGGATGGCGACCGTAATTTGGAGCGAGAATGTTGAAATCCGGCCGAGCGATCATACGCCTTCGCGGCGTTCGCCACAATAACCTGAAAAATTTCGATTTGGATCTGCCAATGAACCGGCTGATCGTGATCACCGGCCTCAGCGGTTCCGGCAAGAGTTCGCTCGCATTCGACACTCTCTTTGCAGAAGGCCAAAGGCGCTACATAGAGACCTTCTCGCCTTATGCCCGCCAGTTCTTCGACCGGATGGATAAACCGCAGGTGGATAGCATCGAAGGAATTCCGCCGGCGATTGCGATCGAACAACGAAATACTGTCCGGTCAACCCGTTCGACCGTCGGCACGATGACCGAGCTGTGCGAGTACATGAAGATGCTCTGGCCGCATGTGGCGCAACTGCATTGCCGTCAATGCGGGCGCCCGGTCAGCAAAGAACCGACTGGAGTGGTTTGGCAGAAATTGAAGGACCAAAATCTCGATGCTGAGTTATTGATTACGTTTGATCTGCCGCTTACCGAAAAGTTGACCGTCGAAGAATCGCTGGGTCTGGTTTCCAAACAAGGCTATCAGCGGTTATTGGTAAATGGGCGCATTGTCCGGCTCGACGAATCACTTGGGCTTTTCGCCAAGAATCGCAATCATGGCGGTTCCATCACCGTCATTCAGGACCGGTTGAATCCGGCGGTTGCGAACCGCTCCCGATTTGTTGAAGCGTGCGAGCAGGCCTATCACTTCGGAAAAGGGAAATTAACGGTATGGGAAGTCAAAGCATCCGGCGCCGCTGCAGACCCGCGCTTTTTTTCGAACCGGTTGCATTGCGCGGAGTGCGATATTGAGTATCGGGAACCTTCGCCGGCGCTGTTCAGTTTTAATCATCCGGTCGGCGCCTGCCCGACCTGCCGAGGTTTCGGGCGGGTGATTAGCATTGATTACAACCTGGCGTTGCCTGACCGAACAAAAACGATCGCCGGTGGCGTAGTAAAACCCTGGCAAACCGGCCACGGCCTGGATTCGCAAAAAGATTTGCTCAAGGTTTGCCGGCACTTGGAAATTGATACTGATGTGCCTTTCGAAAAACTCTCTGCAAAATGGCAGACGTTTGTGATCGAAGGTGACCCTGATTACGCGAAGGACGAAGAGCACCAATGGCCGCGAGCATGGTACGGCGTGAAGGGTTATTTCCGCTGGCTGGAATCGAAAGCCTACAAGATGCACGTTCGCGTGCTGCTCTCGCGATATCGGGCGTACACACCCTGCCCTGACTGCCAGGGCAGGAGGTTTCAACCGGACGCATTGCTCTACAAGACGGTCGTGGGCACGAACAATGGCGCCGACCACGGCACTCGCGCTCAGGGAGCACACGTGCTGACGCTTGCGGATTTCTATCAATTGCCAATTCGAGATGCCCTCGGCGTAATCAAGCAGCTAGCGGCCAGGCACTCGGTGAAGCCTGGCGATCCTCTGGGCCTGATTTTCAATGAGATTGGCGCGCGCCTTTCTTATCTGGAAGCCGTCGGGCTCGGCTACCTCACCTTGGACCGGCCGACGCGAACTTTGTCAGGCGGAGAGACTGAGCGGGTGAACCTGACGACCTGCCTGGGAACACGGTTGGTGAACACGCTGTTCGTGCTCGACGAGCCAAGTGTCGGATTGCACCCACGCGATACCGAACGACTGGTAGCGATACTGGAACGCTTGCGCGACACTGGAAACACGGTGGTGGTGGTCGAACATGAGCCGCGAGTGATGAGTGCTGCCGACCAGATTATTGATCTCGGGCCGGGCCACGGGGCTACAGGGGGCCACGTAGTGTTTCAAGGAACCTATCCGCAAATCCTGAAATCGTCAGGGTCGCTTACCGGTCAATATTTGAGCGGTCGGAAAAGTGTGGAAATTCCGCCGAGGAGACCTGTTTCAATCTCGCCCATCGATACCGCGTTCTTCAAACGCGATCAAGGAATCGCAGAACCGATGTTCCTGAGCGAAGCACGCGTTGGTTTCGATATTCAAGAAGAGTCTGCTGTACTGCGTATTCGCAATGCTTCGCGGCATAACTTAAAGAACGTTTCGGTGGATATTCCGCTGCGCCGATTGGTTTGCCTGACCGGCGTAAGCGGTTCAGGAAAAACGACGTTGATGCGTGAAGTGCTGCTGCCGGCCCTGTCCGAGAAACTCAAGCATTCCTCCGGCACAAACGATGCTCGAACCAATGGAGAGGAAAATCGCGAGGAGGCAGAAACATTGGCAAGCACTGCTTCGGAAACGCAAATTGAAGGATTCGATTCGATTAGCGAAATCGTTTTGGTGGATCAATCCGGCCTCGGGAAGACCCCGCGTTCGAATCCGGCGGTTTACATTGGCGCCTTCGACGATATTCGGGAAGTATTCGCCGGGTCTGAGGTTGCAAAACAGCGCGGATTGTCCAGCAGCGCGTTCAGTTTCAATTCAAGCCAGGGTCAATGCGAGCGTTGCCACGGAGTGGGTTTCGAAAAAATCGAAATGCAATTCTTGAGCGATGTATTTGTTCGCTGTCCAGCCTGTGATGGGAAACGCTATCGCCCGCATATTCTTGAGGTGCGAATTTCGCCACCCAAACTCTCCGCTGAGGGGGTGTCACCCAATAAACCGTCCAAAAACGCCAAGGCGAATGGTTACAAGCGCGGGCGAGGGCTGTCGATTGCGGATGTGCTGGATTCCACAATTGATGAAGTAATCGAGTTCCTCCGGGCTTTCGCGAACTCGGGACCGGCAAGACGCGCCGCCGAAAGCCTCGCTTTGCTCCAGGAGGTGGGGCTAGGTTATTTGAAACTCGGTCAGCCCATTAACACGTTATCCGGCGGCGAGAGTCAGCGCCTAAAGCTGGTCCGCCATCTCGCTGATTCCAGACAGGCAACTCCCTCCCTGGCCAGTTACCAACGCCACGTATCCTATAGCCAGCAGCCAACCAGACCGATTGTCGAGCACTCACTGTTTCTATTTGATGAGCCCACCACTGGACTGCATTTTGATGACATCCGCGTGTTGCTGAAAGTGTTTCAAAGGTTGGTTGATGCCGGTCACTCCGTGCTGGTGATCGAACACAATCTTGACGTGATCAAGACGGCCGATTGGGTGATTGACCTCGGACCGGATGCCGGCGATCAAGGCGGCGAGATCGTCGCCGTCGGAACACCTGAAGCAATCGCGGCCCATCCGCGGAGCCACACCGGCGCCGCGTTGAGGCAGGTAATGACGGAAAATCCCACCATTACCGCGGCGATATAGAATAATTCGGTTCACCTTAACCTAGGGACTCACCCCATGTCCCCACGGGCCGAGGCGTTTGAAACTTAACGGGACGTAGGAAATCGGAGCAACGGGACGAATACCGACAACTGGGCAAACAATGCTTCGACGATTGTTCAATAAATGCCTTTTAAGGCCCTTGGACTTTGAGCCATCGCAACCCGATCTGGAAGTGATTGGGGCGTTCAATCCCGGCGCAATCGCGACTGAACGTGGGGTCACTCTGCTGGTCAGGGTTGCCGAACAGGCCGCTGAAAAGAGACCAGGCAAACACGGGCTACCGCGTTATGACCTTAAAGAGGGCCGAGTGGTTATCGATTGGAAAGAGGAGCATGCTCACGCACCCATCGACATCCGAGTTGTCCGAAAAAAACGAACCGGGCTGGTGCGGCTCAATTTCATTTCCCATTTCAGAGTGCTGCACAGCCAGGACGGGCACAGCTTCGATTCAATCGAACCCGTCCGATTTGCGCCGATGCACGATTACGAGGAGTTCGGCGTCGAGGATCCTCGTATTACGCGCATTGGGGACGTCTATTATTTCACTTACGTTGCCGTTTCCCGGCACGGAGTCTCGACGGCACTCGCCTCCACCAAAGACTTCCGAAGTTTTGAGCGGCACGGCATCATCTTCTATCCGGAAAACAAGGATGTGGTTTTGTTCCCGGAGAAGATCGGGGGAAAATATCGGGCGCTGCATCGGCCAAATGGCGCGACGCCATTCTCAAAACCCGAAATGTGGCTGGCGACTTCGAACGATCTGATCTCGTGGGGAGGACACGAACATTTTCTCGGCGGAAGCGCCAAGTGGGATATTGGACGCATCGGCGCCGGCACACCTCCAGTCCTGACCGAACAAGGCTGGCTGGAAATGTATCACGGAAATAGTCGCGGTGCGGAAGACCAGGGTATCGGGACCTATTCTGGCGGGCTATTGCTGCTCGATCGCGAGAACCCAAAAAAGATTCTGGCATGCAGCGGAAACATTTTTAACCCAGTGGCAGAATTTGAGCGAACTGGATTTGTCCCGGACGTCGTATTCCCCACGGGCATGGTTCAGCGCGGGGATACCGCGATGGTTTATTATGGCGGAGCCGACACTTGCACGGCTGTCGTGGAATTTTCGATGCGTGACCTGTTGAACTGCCTGACAAAATGCGAATGATAATTCTCGGACGATATGGGAGCCTTTCCGAGTGATCTTCCGCGTATGCCCGCAACAGTTCGTCGGTTCCCGTCATTTTCACTTCGTCCCATATAAAGCCGCACCACGGCAAAATCCGACAACCTTTTTTCTCGCGAAACGGGCCGGCACCTTAAACTTCAACATCACGGCCCAACGCGCCCTGTTGACAGCCCGTAGTCCGCGTATGAGCTTGAGTTAAAGACTTAATTGAGCCTTGAAATTGAGGAGAACACAAATGAAACCTCGCTCTGAAAAAAGCAGTGATCCATATGCTCACGCCCGAAACATTCAGCAAATGCTCACCGATCTGATTGATCACCTACGCGAAGACCTCGATGGGGTGAACGAACCCAAAGCCCAGGCACTTTTCGAAACGTCCGCCGAAGTCCTCATCGGATTGCGCACCGCCTTCGAGCATTATGAGAAAGGCTCGGAAAAGGCGATGCAGACGAATCGAAAATAAAAGGACCCGTAGCCGCCAAATTCAGTCGGCGCTATCCCCTCAGCCCATGACGACTGTTCCGACTTCCTCGCCCAAAACCACGCGCTTCAAGTTATGCGGCCGGAAGAGATCGAACACAATGATCGGCATTTTGTTGTCCATGCAGAGCGAGAATGCAGTGGAGTCCATCACTTTGAGCTGCTTTTGAAGCGCGTCAATATAAGTGATTTTAGCGAACCGCTTCGCCTTGGGATTTTTCTTGGGATCGCTGTCGTATATGCCATCGACCTTGGTCGCTTTGAGAATGACTTCGGCGCCAATTTCGTTGGCTCGCAACGCCGCAGCAGTGTCGGTCGAAAAATACGGATTTCCTGTGCCACCGCCGAAAATCACCACCCTGCCCTTTTCCAGGTGCCGGACCGCGCGACGGCGAATGAACGCCTCCGCGATTTGTGCCATGGTGATCGCGCTTTGCACTCGAGTCGCCACGCCTAATTTTTCCAAAGCATCCTGAAGCGCCAGGGCGTT
>WNFL01064075.1_pt2 | contig 10126 bp, 7 predicted proteins | sample 5400361 | NCBI WGS metagenome assembly WNFL01 (sample SAMN13153351, study PRJNA577476) | soil metagenome | isolation source: 40 cm soil on Douglas fir-dominated hillslope | place: USA:California | collected 2013-09-17
CGAAGACGAGATGCGAGTGAGCTACCTCGACTACGCGATGAGCGTGATCGTGGCACGCGCCCTGCCGGACGTTCGTGACGGCCTCAAGCCCGTCCATCGCCGAATCCTCTACACGATGGGCGAGATGGGCCTGTCGGCGACCAGCTCGTTCCGCAAGTGCGCCGCGATCGTCGGCGAGGTGATGGGCAAGTACCACCCGCACGGCGATGTGGCCCTGTACGACGCCCTGGTCCGGCTGGCCCAGGACTTCTCGATGCGCTACCCGCTCGTCGACGGCCAGGGCAACTTCGGCAGCGTCGACGGCGACAGTGCCGCCGCCATGCGCTACACGGAAGCGCGCCTGACGGCGATCGCCGCCGAGATGCTCGACGACATCGACAAGGACACGGTCGATTTCGAGGACAACTACGACGGCACCCAGAAGCAGCCCTCGGTGCTGCCGGCGAAGCTCCCGAACCTCCTGATCAACGGCAGCTCTGGCATCGCCGTGGGGATGGCCACGAACATTCCTCCGCACCACCTCGGCGAAATCGTCGACGCGACGGTGGCGATCATCGACGACCCGGACATCACCTCGGACGGCCTGTGCGAATACGTCAAGGGGCCCGATTTCCCGACCGGTGGGACGATCTATCGCTTCGAGCAGCAGCGCAACGTCATCTCCGGCGAGTGGGAGACGGTCGACGCGATCCGCCAGATGTACGCGCACGGCCGTGGCCGCGTCGTCATGCGCGCCCAGGTCGCCTTCGAGGAGGTCCGCGGCGACCGGATGGCGATCATCGTCACGGAGCTGCCATACCAGGTCAACAAGGCGTCGCTCCTCGAGAAGATCGCGGACCTCGTCAAGGACAAGCGGATCGACGGGATCAGCGACCTGCGCGACGAGTCGGACCGCGACGGGATGCGTATCTACATCGAGATCAAGCGCGACGCCAACCCCCACAAGGTGCTGAACAACCTGTTCAAGCACACGCCGATGCAGCTCACCTTCAACATGAACCTGCTGGCCCTCGTCGACGGCCAGCCGCAGACGCTGCCGCTCAAGTCGGTCCTCCAGCATCACGTCGACCACCGCCGCGAGATCGTCCGCCGCCGGACCGAATTCGACCTCGGCAAGGCACGCGCCCGGGCCCACATCCTCGAGGGCCTCAAGATCGCCCTCGACAATCTCGACGCCGTCATCCAGACGATCCGCGAATCGGCCGACGTCGAGCTGGCCCGCACGAACCTGATGCAGCGGTTCGAGCTGTCCGAGCTCCAGGCGCAGGCGATCCTCGACCTGCGGCTGGCCCGCCTGGCCGCCCTCGAGCGGAAGAAGATCGAGGACGAGTACCTCTCGGTCATCCAGCTCATCGCCGAGCTCGAGGACATCCTCGCCAACCCCCAGCGGGTCCTGAGCATCATCAAGGACGAGCTCGTCGACCTCAAGAAGAAGTACGCCGGCGAGCGCAGGACCAGGGTCGCCGATGACTCGAGCCGGGAGATGACCGACGAGGACCTGATCGCCGATGAGGACGTCGTCGTGACGATCTCCGGTCGCGGCTATATCAAGCGTCAGCCTGTCACGACGTATCGCCGCCAGAATCGTGGTGGCAAGGGAATCATCGGCCACGTAACCCGCGAGGAGGATGCCGTCGAGCACCTCATCGTCGCGACCACCCACGACTGGGCCCTGTTCTTCACCAACCGCGGCCGCGTCTTCTCGGCCAAGGTTCACTCGATCCCTGATGCCAGCCGCCAGGCGAAGGGCATCCCGATCATCAACCTGCCGGGGGTCCAGGTCGAGTCCGGCGAGGTCCCGATGGCGACGATCACCCTCAAGGACTTCACCCCCGGCAGCTACCTGGTGCTGGCCACGCGACAGGGCAAGATCAAGAAGACGCCGCTCGAGCAGTTCGATCGAGTCCGTTCGACCGGCATCCGGGCGATCACGATCGACGACAGGGACGAGCTCGCCTGGGTCGACGTCTCGACCGGTGACGACGACGTCATCATCGCGACCGCCCAGGGCAAGCTGGCCCGCTTCCACGAGGATGAGGTCCGCGCAATGGGTCGTGATGCGGCCGGTGTGATCGGGATCCGGCTCGCCCGCAAGGGCGATTCGGTCGTCGGGATGAGCGTCGTCCAGCCCGACGCCGACCTCCTCGTCTTGAGCGAAACCGGCTATGGCAAGCGGGTCTCGTTGGGCGAATTCCGGGTCAAGCACCGCGGTGGGCAGGGCGTTCAGCTCATGTCGCTCGAGGGCAAGAAGACCGGCGATATCGCCGCCGTCCAGCAAGTCACGGAGTTGGACGAGGAGCTGCTCCTCATCAGCGCTCAGGGCCAGGTCATCCGGACCGAGACGAATTCGATCAACCGCTATTCGTCCTCGGCTCGCGGGGTCATCGTCATGCGCCTCGCCGAAGGCGACCGGGTGGTCGCGATCTCGGCCTTCCGGGCAGGGCTGGCGGACCCGGACGTCATCGGCGACAATGGCGCCCCCGAACCGGGCGGGGTCGGTCCCGGAACGGGAAGCGGCGCGTGACGGCGCCGTGGTGAGCCTCGGTCGGGAGGGCGGCGTGTACGCGGACCAGTTCGAGATCTACCACGGCAACTCGAACCCTGATCTCGCCCGGAAGATCTGTCGCTACCTCGGGGTCGAGCCGGGCAAGGCCGAGGTCTTCCAGTTCGCCAACGAGAACATCTTCGTCAAGATCCTCGACAACGTCCGCGAGAAGGACGTCTTCCTCGTCCAGCCGACCTGTCACCCGGTCAACCAGTCGATCATGGAACTGCTGATCATGATCGACGCGTTCAAGCGGGCGAGCGCCGGCCGGATCACCGCGGTGATCCCGTTCTACGCCTATGGTCGGTCGGACAAGAAGGACCAGCCCCGCGTCCCGATCACGGCCCGCCTGATCGCCGACATGGTGACCGTCGCAGGCGCCGATCGAGTTCTGGCGATGGACCTCCACCAGGGCCAGATCCAGGGCTTCTTCAACATCCCGGTCGACGAGCTGACCGCGGTCCACATGCTGTCGAACTACTTCGTGACCAAGCGTCTCAAGGACCTCGTCGTGGTCACGGACCTCGGCTTCGCCAAGCGCGCTCGGACGTTCGCGGAGCTTCTCGACGCGCCCCTCGCGGTCATCGAGAAGCGGCGCATCGGCAACCTCGACCGGGCCGAGCTGATGAACGTCATCGGTGACGTCCGGGGCAAGCGGGCGATCATCGTCGACGACGAGATCGACACCGCAGGCACGCTGACCGAGATCGTCCGGGCGCTCGAGCGCGAGAAGGTGTCCGAGATCTACGCCTGCGCCACCCACGGCGTGCTGAGCGGTCCGGCGGTCGAGAAGCTGCGGGACTCGAGCGTCCTCGAGGTCGTCCTGACCGACACCGTGCCCCTGCCGGCGATCAAGCGGCTGCCGAAGATCACGACCCTGTCGGTCGCGCCGCTCATCGGTGAGGCGATCAGGCGGATCCACCGCGGCGAGTCGGTCGGCGCCCTGTTCAGCAGCGAGGTCTCGTTCACCCAGGAGATGCTCCTCTGGGAGGACGGCCAGCAGCGCCGGCTCGATACCCGCGACGACCCTGAACAGGGCGACGGCGATAGGCCTGACGGCGGCGCCGACGACACGGAGCCCGAACAACTGGCCCAATTCGCGTCCGCCATCCGGCCGAGAGACCGATGAGCCTCCAGCTCCATCGACCCGACAGCCGCGGCGGCCTGGAGCCGCGACCCGGAGACGAACGGAACTGGCGGAGCCAGCTGCGGTCGTCTCGCTGGGGAGCATCGCGCCGCGGCGGGAAGCTGCCCGAGCTGTCGAACCCGGAGATGAACCCGACGTCGACGGTCATGGCCGTCCTGTTCTGGCTCGGCCTGGCGGCGCTGACGTTCGTGCTGCTGGTGGTCGGTTACGGATCGGGCTTCTGGCGCTTCTGACGACGCGCCTCTGAGTTCCTGCCGCACGGTCGGCCGATCGAGTGGCTCCCCGTATACTTCACCGGCTATGCGATTCCTTTCCCGTTTTGTCGACTCCAACGACCGTGAGCTCCACCACCTCCAACCCTTCATCGACGAGGCGAACGCCCTCGAGCCAGAGATCCAGGCCCTCCCCGACGAGGAGATCCGCCAGCGCTTCCAGGTGATCCGCGAGGAGATCCGCGAGATCGCCGAGCCGGGCGAACCGTCCGAGGACGAGCTCCACCACCCGGACCTGGAGCGTCGCCGCGAGCTGGTCAAGGACCGTCGGAAGAAGGAGAACGCCCAGATCCAGGCCGCCCTGGACGACGTCCTGCCCGAGGTCTTTGCCATGGCCCGTGAGGCCATGCAGCGGACGCTCGGTATGCGTCATTTCGACGTCCAGCTGATGGGTGCAGCCGTCCTCCACCAGGGCAAGATCGCCGAGATGAAGACCGGCGAGGGCAAGACGTTCCTGCCCACGATGGCGGCGATCCTCAATTCGATGACCGGTCGTGGCGTCCACATCGTGACCCCGAACGATTACCTCGCCCGACGCGACCCCCAGTGGATGGGGCCCGTCTTCCACTTTCTCGGGGTGAGCCTCGGGATGATCACCCATGACGAGTCGTTCCTGTTCGAGCCGGGCTACCCGACGAGCGATGAGCGACTCATCAACCTTCGCCCGGTCACCCGCCGCGAGGCCTACGCCGCCGACGTGACCTACGGCACTAACAACGAGTTCGGCTTCGACTACCTCCGCGACAACATGGTGGTCGAGCTCGATCAGCGGGTCCAACGCGAGCGCAGCTTCGCGATCGTCGACGAGGTCGACAACATCCTCATCGACGAGGCCCGGACGCCGCTCATCATCAGCGGCCAGGCCGAGGAATCGGCCGACCTCTACTACACGTTCGCCCGCCTCGTCCCGAAGCTCAAGGGTCGACCCGAGGGCGAGGAGGAGGGTGGCGACTTCTTCGTCGACCTCAAGGATCGCGCCGTCTCCCCGACCGAAGAGGGCGTCGACAAGATGGAGGGGCTCCTCGGCGTCAAGAACATGTACGACGCCGACCCACGCCTCGCCCGTCACTTCGAGCAGGCGCTCCGGGCCCACGCGCTCTACCGGCGGGACAAGGATTACATCGTCAAGGACGGCGAGATCATCATCGTCGACGAGTTCACCGGTCGCCAGATGCCGGGACGGCGCTGGTCGGAGGGGCTCCACCAGGCGATCGAGGCCAAGGAAGGCCTGCGGGTCCAGCGGGAGAGCGTGACGCTCGCCACGATCACGTTCCAGAACTACTTCCGGCTCTACGACAAGCTGGCCGGGATGACCGGCACGGCGATGACCGAGGCCGAGGAGTTCCACAAGATCTACGAGCTCGAGGTCGTCGCGATCCCGACCCACAAGGACATGATCCGGGTGGACGACGCGGATCTCGTGTTCCGCAACGAGGGCGGCAAGTTCAACGCCCTGATCGACGAGATCGTCGAAATGCAGGAAGAAGGACGGCCTGTCCTCGTCGGCACGGTGAGCGTCGAGAAGTCCGAAGTCCTCGCCACGATGCTCAAGCGGCGGGGCATCAGGCACGAGGTGCTCAACGCGAAGTTCCACGAGAAGGAATCGGGGATCATCGCCCAGGCCGGACGAACGGGGGCGGTCACGATCGCCACGAACATGGCCGGCCGTGGCACCGACATCCTCCTCGGCGGCAATCCTGCCGGACTCGCGAGCGAGATCCTCCACAAGCGGGGCCTGAATCCGGCCGAAGTCGACAAGGCGACCTACGACGCGGCCCTCGCCGAGGCGAGGCAAGTCACCGACGAGGACCACGAACGGGTGGTCGCCGTGGGCGGTCTCCACATCATCGGCACCGAGCGGCACGACTCGCGCCGGATCGACAACCAGCTCCGCGGCCGTGCCGGCCGACAGGGCGACCCCCGCTCATCGCGCTTCTACCTGTCGCTTGAAGACGACCTGATGAAGCGCTTTGCCTCGGATCGCGTCGCGGGCCTGATGGAGCGACTCGGCCTCGAGGACGACGTCGCGATCGAATCGCGCATCGTGAGCAAGACGATCGAGAGCGCCCAGAGCAGGGTCGAGGGCTTCAACTTCGACATGCGCAAGCGCGTCGTCGAGTTCGACGACGTCATCAACCGCCAGCGCGAGACGATCTACGAAGAGCGCAACAAGGTCCTTCGCAACGAGGACCTGACCGAGACGGTCCAGGCATTCCTCGACGACGAGGTCCGATCGCTCGTCGAGATGCATCTCAATGCCGACAATCCCGACGACTGGGGCATGGAGGCGCTCGTCGCCGCGCTCCGGGCCATGGGCCTCGACGGCCAGGGCACGAGCGAGGACGAGCTCTGGGACCTCGGCAGCCGCGACGCCATTCTCGAGCATCTCCTCGACCTGGCCGACGGCACGTTGGCGGCCAAGGAGGCGGAGATCGGCGAGGCCGACTGGTCGATGGTCGAGCGGCTCGTCCTGCTTCGAACGATCGACTCGCTGTGGGTCGAGCATCTCACCGAGATCGATGACATGCGGCGGGGGATCGGCCTCCGCGGCTACGCCCAGCAGGACCCGCTCAACGAGTTCCGGCGCGAAGCGTATCGGCTGTACGAGGAGCTTCGCGGCCTGATCCGCCACCAGCTCGCCTCGACGATCTTCCGCGTCACGGTCACCCGCAACCCGACCCCGGAGCCGCCCCCGGAAATGGTCGGTGCCGTTCCGTTCGGCACGTCGTCCGGGTCATCCGCCGCGACGAGCGGCGCGGCCGCGGCGGCCGGCTCGGCGAGCGTGATCGGCGCCGGAGGCGCGGCCGCAACAGGGCTGCTCGGGTCCTCCGCCGGTGGCGCCGGTGGATCGTCCCGGCTCGCGCCGCCGGTCGCCGGGGGACTCGCCCCGGACCCGATGGCCCAGGCGCTCCGCCAGCGTGGCGGCGACGGCGCGGCAGCCGGGGGGGCCAAGCCCGGCTACACCCCGACCGGAGCCCGGATCGGCCGCAACGATGCCTGCTGGTGCGGCTCGGGCCAGAAATACAAGAAGTGTCACGGGCGCTGACCCGGGGCCGCATTGGCGCAATTCCGGCGATCAGCAGGACCCGGCAATGTGGCGGGACGTGATCCGTCTTGCCCTGGCCGGGATCATCGGCAGCCTCGTCGTCATCGGCTACACGACCTACCGGATCTGGGACCAGGGCGGCCGCGACGAGGCACGCAAGGCTGACGCGATCGTCGTCCTGGGGGCCGCCCAGTACAACGGCACACCTTCTCCATTGTTCGAAGCCCGGATCTCCCATGCCGTCCAGCTGTACGACGATGGATACGCCGGCATCTTCATCGTGACAGGGGGCAACACGACGGAGGCGAGGGCGGCACGGGACTACGCGGTGGCGCACGGGGTTCCGGCATCGGCGATCCTCATCGAGGACGAGAGCCGAACGACGCTCGAGCAGCTTCGAACCGTCGGCCAGATGCTGCGGGATCGCGGCCTTCGGTCGGCCGTCCTGGTGTCCGACAGGACCCACATGTTGCGGAGCCTGAGGATCGCCCGGGACCAGGGCATCGAGGCCTACGGATCACCGACGACGACGAGCCCCGCGGCGTCGAACATCCCGGACCAGATCGAGGCAACCGGCCACGAGATCGGGGCGCTCGCCCTGTACTTCATCGCCGGAACCGGTCCCTGAGCCGCCCCGTTCCGCGGTTCGTTTCTCCCTCTTGGCTCGGGCGCCTTCTCCACGTATACTGCGCAAAACCTCCGCCCCGGTAACGGTCAGGATGCCGGCGGCACACACCAACGCCACGCGCCTAGCCAGACTTTGCCCCACACTGAGAGAGGGAAACGTGAAGCAGGCCGAGGAAGCGTCGTTCGTCGATCTGATCGCCTGCGAGCGCGATTGTCGCTCGTGCAGCTATGCCGCCGCACTCGACTGTGATGGCAACTGCGGCGTCTGCCCCCATAACGGCTACTGTCCCTGCGTGAACCCCGTCGTCGCCCGGAGCAAATCGGCGTTGCGCCTGATCGAGCTCCGGCCAATCCTGCTCCAGGATCTCCAGGCCCGAAACTAGTGGACGCCTCCGCGGTTCGCGACCTGGCCGAGCGGATTCGGTCGACCTCGGGGCATCTTTGACCTCGGGACGAAGGAAGCACGCGCCTCACAGCTAGAGGCGCAGACGACCGAGCCCGGTTTCTGGGATGACCAGCGGGTCGCCCAGAAGGTCCTCCGCGAAGCCAGCGGACTGCGGGACGAGATCGAGCTGTGGCGCGGCCTCGAAGCTCGCGCCGCGGACCTCCTGGCAACCCTCGAACTCGTCGAGGAATCGGCCGACGCCGAGCTGACTGCCGAGCTCGACCGTGGCGCTGCGTCACTTGAGGCGGACTTCGCCCGCGAGCGGACCGCGCTGCTGTTCTCGGGCGAGCACGATCACCGCGGCGCCGTCCTGTCGATCAGCGCCGGGGCGGGCGGCACGGAGGCCACCGACTGGGCGGAAATGCTCCTGCGGATGTACCTCCGCTGGGCCGAGCGCCACCGCTTCCACACCGAGGTCGTCGACCAGCAGGAGGGCGAGCAGGCCGGCCTCAAGAGCGTGACGGTGGAGATCAACGGCCGATCCGCCTACGGCTGGCTGCGGGTCGAACGCGGCGTCCACCGGCTCGTCCGGATCAGCCCGTTCGACTCGCAGAAGCGGCGCCAGACGACGTTCGCCCTCGTCGAGGTCCTGCCGGAGGCAGACGACGACATCGAGATCGAGCTGAACTGGGACGAGATCCGGGTCGACACGTTCCGCGCCCAGGGTGCCGGTGGGCAGCACGTCAACAAGACCGACTCCGCCGTCCGCCTGACCCACGTGCCGACAGGCATCGTCGCCCAGAGCCAGAACGAGCGATCGCAGACCCAGAACAAGGAAACGGCGATCAAGGTCCTCAAGTCCCGGATGCTCGAGCGCGCCCTCGAGGAGAAGGAGGCGGAGATCAGGAAGCTTCGCGGCGAGCACGTCGAGGCCGGCTGGGGCAATCAGATCAGGAGCTATGTCCTCCATCCCTACCAGATGGTCAAGGACCTCCGGACGAACTACGAAACGGGCAACACTGCAGCGGTTCTCGACGGCGATCTCGACGCCTTCATGCAGGCCGAGCTGGAACGACTGGCGACCGGCGGCGAGAGTGCCCGTGGCGAGGAGATCGGCGGGGACACCGGAAGCGACGAGGTCGCCTGACGGTGGCCGTCCTCGAGCCGGGGCCGACGGTCCACGCGACTGGGGCGGCGGCAGTGACCTATCGCCAGGCAGAGCCAGTCGACCTGCCCGCGTGCGGCGCCATCTGGCGAGCTGCCCTGAACGACTACATGGGCCGGCTGAATCTTCCGGAAGTCCCCGATGACCTGGCGGCGATCCTCCGGATTCATCGCCATCTCCAGGCCACCGATCCGGCGGGCTTCCTCGTGGCCGAGGAGGCGACAGCCGATGGCGGCGTGCGGATCGTCGCCTTCGCCGCGGCCGTGCGGCGAGGCGCGGTCTGGTTCCTGTCGATGCTGTTCGTCCTGCCCGAGGCCCAGGCGGCCGGGATCGGCCGGGCCCTGCTCGACCGGCTCCTGCCGTCGCCGGGGACCGCCACCATCGTGACATGCACAGATGCGGCCCAGCCGATCTCAAACGGCCTGTACGCCTCTATCGGGATGGTCCCGCGGATGCCCCTCCTACGACTCGTCGGGCTGGCAGAGCGTCCGACGGAACTGCCGAGCCTGCCGGTGGGCGTCAGCGCAATCGGCTTCGACGAGGTTGACCGGGGTGGCGATCGGATCGGCGGCGCGGCGCTCGACGACGAGATCGCGGCGCTCGACCGGGATGCAGTCGGGTTCGACCACCCGGTCGACCACGCGATGGTCCGAACCGAAGGTCGGCTGGGCTTCCTCTTCCTGGGACCCGACGGCGGGCCGGTCGGCTACGGCTACGCGTCGGAAGCCGGCCGCGTCGGGCCGATCGCGGTTCGCGACTCGGCCCTCCTCGGACCGGTCATCGGCCACCTCCTGACGGCTGTCAGGCCGCGCGGCGCGTTCGCGCTCTGGCTCCCGGGCGCTGCGGAGGGCACGGTCGGCCCGCTGCTCCGGGCGGGCTTCCGGTTGGAGGGGTTTCCCTGCCTGCTGTGCTGGGATCGACCATTTGCCGACTTCGCCC
>WNFL01274206.1_pt2 | contig 10126 bp, 11 predicted proteins | sample 5400361 | NCBI WGS metagenome assembly WNFL01 (sample SAMN13153351, study PRJNA577476) | soil metagenome | isolation source: 40 cm soil on Douglas fir-dominated hillslope | place: USA:California | collected 2013-09-17
GGAAGGCATACTGACAAATGCAATCACTCTTTCCTCCCTCTTGGCACGCTGAGCAGTGACTGCCGCTCATTAGTCACTCTTCCACCTGCGAAGGCCAGATGAGGTTCCACCCAATATTTGATCTTCCTATTTCACGTCCCCAAACGACATGCACGACTTTTTTTGCATTTATCTCATCTCTCGAACACTCCACGAATATCCTCAATGTTGTCGCATTACCTGGAAATTTGTTTGGGTTGACCACAGGAACCCGTCTACTGCTCTACCACAGTGTACAACTGGATCCTCGGAAGCAAATCAATTTTATCCTCCACTCGCACTTCTCCAAATTGGCGGTAATCGCCTTACCATCGATGAAGGTTACGAGACTTGTAGTCGATGCAACCCATCGTACACCATATCCTCTATCTGCAGCGGAGGTTGTGATGACCAACCGTGGAATCGGCTACGAGTTGAACAAAATGCGGGGATTAATAATGCAATTCGCCAAAGTCTCAAAGGTTTTACGTCCTGTTCGACACATATCGCACCCTTTGGAGTCTATTTCATTTCCCTTATCTAAATTTACTACTGGATCGCTCCTCTCCCAGGAAAACTAGCACAGCACTTGAAATTTATTTACATTCATTGGCGAGCAGGTCACGGTAGGGCTCTTCTTTCGTTCCCAGTCACCTAGATAACGCACTTCATTATTGGTTACCCTCCAGCCTTGCGGGTGGTGTTGTGTGGCATATCATTGACCGCACAGTGCGCTCGCCTCGCAACACTGTCCACCCGTGGCAAAGGTTCATGATTTGTACTAAAAATATGTGAAAGAGTCTTCCGGAGCAGAGAGTCTGGCTGACAGGACGACTCTTGTATCGATGCTTTTCCCGGTTTGTTCTTTCTTATGCGAGCTGCCGGTACCACCTCATAGTTACCACACCCAGCACTTTGAAGATGGATGCCGTGTTGACGGATGAGGCTACAACCTCAGAGCGAATGCCCTGCTCGATTGAACAGCCACGGATCATTTTGTGCTTCACCTCGCGTGCGTTAATTTCCGTTACTCCTATCCCATTGAATTGTGCCGCTTCAGTGTATTAAAAAAATATAACAACGCTCGCATGATCGATATTCAATGTGAAGACGCATAGATCCCGAAGCTCGCGAGTGAAAGTCAGGAGACCAATGTACAAGAGAGAATGAAAAAAAAAACAGCAAACAACGACAGATTATCCAAGTCAAGAAGTCCAGCGAAAGCATTACATAATTGGATTAGACATTCGTCGCGCCTGATTCGGGGGGTTATAGGACGACGGTGGACTGCTTGCGTGTACGAACATCCCGTCTTCGTCCGGTGAAATTGGAGTCCTTGGAATAAGAACGGCTTGTGATCCTTGCGCAAACGCCCCACCAGCAACAGCTCCTAAAATTCCACCTTCGACAATACTACCATCTTGGTCTACCACAGCGGCTTGCATCAACGCCTCATATGACGGCCGATTATTTCCGCGCAAAACGACAAACGATTGGCTTTCCGTTGCAGGTGAAGGCGTGGGCGACATGTCACTCTCACTCTTCCTTCGTTTCCTTGTGAATGTCCAGAGCCCTCCCCGCTTGCTGCTCCTACGAGTAACCGAAGTCTTCGAGTCCTCATCGTCTCCCTGATCATCGTCCTCGTCTGACGAGTCCTCCTCCTTTCCTCCTAAGATCCCGAACCATCCTCTTGACCTCCCTGAACTCGAAGGGCCAGCAGAGGCTGGTATTAGGACTCCTTGATCATTGACTTCGGTGGCGAACACCGACGGAACCTCCATGTGCGATGGCGGTTGAGGTACCTGCCCGGACGATGATGGCCCACTGGGTTTACCCGTACCAGAAGAGCCAGGGCGTCCTTTACCCGCAGAAGGTGGTCGACTCTTCCCTGCGGAAGCTGGTCTGCCCGCGGAAGCCGGTCGACTCTTCCCTGCAGAAGCTGGTCTGCCCGCGGATGGTGGTCGACTCTTGCCGGAGGAAGGTGGCCGACTTGATGGTTTGGGCGAGGTGGCTCGCCCAGAGGAAGACCCTACAGCCAATGCAGACGCATTTTCGACGATGGCGGTCTGGGATCTCGTCCGACCATGAAGGGGGAAAGGACTCCGGGCTCCTCTTGGTAGTGAAGGATTACCAATAGGAGACGCGGTTGTTGTTGATAGCTGAGGCGTCGAAATGGATGCGAGCTCGATGTGAGGAAAAGGGGTATGTAAAGGCGCGGTTTGGTCCATGGCAGAGGGCTGAAGTGAAGGAGGGGCAGGAGTTGAAGCATTCCTTCCTGGTTGCAAAGCCTTCCTGCCCTGGACGATAGCGTAGGGCGTTTCATGGTGCGCACGTCCACCCCCTAGCCTCGTAAATCCTGAAGATGATGTGTTCGATTGATCGACTGGTTGGTTGCCACTGATGCCCATACCGCCTTTTGATGGACGAGTCCGATCAGATTCACCGCTGGGTTGCTGTGTGGTTGAACCCATGAAGGATTCCGAATTCAAGACGGGGTTCCAGGAGCTCATGATGAGGCCAGGCTCCTCTTCACTATCCTCTTTATAACGTGTTGACGTTTGATCCGGCTTCATATATCCATCTGTAGATGATATGGTTGGACCATTCACGGCCTGCGAGCGTGCGGTTGAACCGGAGTAGCTACTACCAGGTCGTGGCTTTCTTCTAGACCGGGGAGCACCACGTCTTCCCCTGTTGTTGCGTGTGGAAGAAATACAGCAACCCATTGCACCAAGCAAGCCTGTTTCGAGAGCCTGTCGCGAACCCGAGAATGGTTGACGCCGAATAATACGCACAACCCCCTCCACTACTTTGACAATGAGCATCAGGGCGAACGCCGCGAAGACGATGCCTTGGATAACCAAGACAGTATACGCGATCCATCCTCCTGCTTGATTTCCGATGTCCACCTACTCAACGAGGTGAGTAGAGTCTCAGGAATCGTGTAGAAGCACGTACTGGTCTCGCAAGGATCACCATCAACACCGCAGCAATGATTCTAGCCACGCAAAAGATGAAGCTGATGACACCCATCTGTGCTCCGTGCATCCAAGGGAGCCAAATGCTCGTTGAAAGGGTGACAATGACCTCAACTATGAGAATGACGATAGCCTGTGCAGTGCCGCTCTGTTGCCCACACCCAACGACGACTCCGAGGCAAAGATTGGCACCGAACATCATTCCGGCAAAGAGTTGCGATTCATGTTGATACTCATTGTAGAGAGGTCCCAACGCGAGCAATGTGCGAGTCGCATCGTATAGTTTGCTAGTCGATGTGGTTGCAACGCGGAACAACAACCACGCAGGGATGAGCACCGACAACAACGCGAAGGACAGCGCTGCAAGAGCTTTGGAGGTGATTGAAGCGATGGAGGAGTCAAGTGTGAGTTGATAGCATGAGTAGGTTGTGATGGGAAAGTGGAAAAGAATGAGCAGGCGGACGAGATTCCCATGGAGGGTGCTCCCGTGAAAGGAATTTCGACCCATACGGAACTTCCACCAAGGCCGACGTACTGTTAAATTGACTGTTAGTCGCGCTCTTCGGCCGCTCAGGACGGAAAGAGAGCATACCATCAACATCGGTAGTGTCTTTACGATCGGTACTATATCCATGACTGGACCCGCAGAAGGTCGTCCCTAACCAGTCTACGACCGTCAAGATGGATGTGATAACAATGCTTGCCCCTACTATCAATAAAAAAAGAGCCAAGCACGTTCCAAAGAGGTCTTGCGGACGCAGACCAACTGCAGATGCAAATCTAGGCATACCACTTGAAGCGCCATCTGGGAACATAAGCAGCTCGTTGGAGGCATTAATGTCCATGTAAAGGGGGGATGTTGAGTCTCCCAATTGACCAGAGAACCCCGAAGGGGACGTAAAGTTGGCTTGCAATGGATCCCATCTCTTGCTTATTGGTCCATCCCCTTGAACAAGACTGACATCTGTGGATGGTATGAGATCCAATGAACTGGCCTGTCAAATCCCGCTTACTGAATGCGAGAGTGGACCAGGCAGTATTTGAAAGAATGGGATCTAGGGAGTATTAGTTCTGCTTCCCAAAATTGGAGGGATGAATACCCACAGATGGATTGTGGCCATTGGACAGCGACCATGGCGAGAGTGGCACACCACTGGGTTTGCAGGAGAATGTCCCTTGCCGAAGGGGTAGCTTGATTGCGATATTAGCAAGTGTCGTCACAGGTTTAAACGGAACGTAAACCCACAGAACCTTAAAAGTGCCGGGGAGGATGCGAATTTCTCCCCTGATATGGCGCTGGCGAAAATAAACCCTAATCGCTCAATGCTGACCCACATCGCGTTCCCACTCCGACCAAGACCGCGATTCCAGGCGGCAGAGATGCGCGCGATGCCGGTTACGATCCAATACCCAGCCGTAAGCCCGATAGTCGCCCAGAATAAAATGCCCCAATCGGAATACAGACCACCTGTGTCTGTTGGCTGTAGTCTGGTCGTAAATGCGTCCAAGCACGCGAGCTCGTGGGCAGGGCTTGAGGAATCGACGATGCGGATGCGCGTGACAATCGTGCCAAGGATATATTGGGCATTGAGCGGAATTGAGACGCCAATGGCAAATCGGCCAGCTGGGAGAGGGCAGTACGTCGTGACATTCTCTTTCAGGGCGGGTAACGGCGAAGGAGGTCGAATCGCATCACAGAGACTAGTGGACGTCTCGTGGACATTGAAGTTGAGAAACGTACTACTGGTGAAAAGGGTGGCTGTTGAAAAAGGTCAGCAAGGTCTACCCGAGAAATATTCATGGCAGCGTGGCGAGTGCCCAAGTGCATTGCCCGAGCGTAATATTGGTGAAACCCAGTAGGAGGAGGGCTCAGTGAGCCTTGAAGATTGGAATTTACGCACCCAGATAACCAGTCGTATTCGAGTAGCCCTCGAGAACGTCCCCAGTCTCCCCTAGCAACGTCATCTTCAGGGTAGGATCACTCGACGCATTCCAATGCGCAATCTGTGCATAGATGGTGGTGATGTTTAGCCTCTTGTTAGGATTTCCTTCAGTGGCGCTTGTTGGTGGACAATTATCGAAAAGGACCGTAGTTGGTTGGGCAGTGACAATGGGAACTTTAGATGCTAGGTGGAATAATACATATGTGGCCAGTAGTTGCACGAAGAGCGGCATGGACCGCAGCATGGACGGTCGGGCGACCCGTCGCAGTGTACACGGTCGTGGGTGTCGTCAAGGACAATAAGCAAGTCGTAGGGTCGTACGCGAACCACGAGGCCAGAGGACGACAGGGTTTGTACCCGCGTTGGAGGTTTGGTGGAAGACAACGAGTTAATGACGCTTGTCGTGGTGCTTCTCAGCCGGGACAATGAAGGCCGCCGGTAGCGTGAAACGCCACAGATAAATACATCGCGAAAATGTCTGAAGGGTAAACTGTTGACCACAAGCAAGACAAGAAGGGCAGACATGGAGTTTTCTCTTTAATCTTAGACTGCTCACAAATTTGAATTTAATTATGCTCAAGAAACTAGAAACACCACCGTCCACTAGTTTTCCAAAATTATAGCGTTAACATCACAGTATTACAGAATGGATTGACCACCTATGGATTGACCACCTTGAGTTCCAAACGTGAAGCATCCTCTGTGCACCCGCTGGCATACCCAGCTGGGAACCTCGGAATGTGAAATGAAATAGCTGAAAACAGTGTAGTACATAGTCACGTAGCAGGAAGTCCCTAGGTTGAGATTGTGGAGGGGATTTGGCTAGTCCAATGGTTTCCTCTGGTGACAGGGGCGAACGCATAAGGGAGGCGTCAGGAATTGGAGGGGATGTAGATGAGTAAGGGTAGCGCTTCACCTGTTGGAGATCCATCGCCACATCCTAAAGCCAAAACAATCCGATCGAGACCTTCAGGACGAAACGACAAGGAATGCATTGGTGGTCATGAGAGAACACTAGGGTTTTGAACCTGAAGTCAAAGTCAGATTTTCTCTCCTTGTGCCATGATTCATTCAGCTAACACAGAATTGTCTGGGAGTTGAGATTTCTGTCGGAAGGGCAGAAGTTGGTACCGTGGGTCCGTCTCAGTTTCTAAAGAATACGACGTATCGACAACGTGCAGAGAGATAGACGACATCGATGTCAAGTATCTTGAAAGAACCATGCGCCTGACGGAGAGGTGTCAGACCGACCACACCTAGACTTCACATGAAAAGAGAGTAGGGGCATTCCAATACCACAGAAGGGGCCAGAGGCAGTTCGATTCTCATGTCAACCCAAACTGTCCTCAATCCCACTCCTCGGGCACAGTAAGTTGAAGAATACAATTGGATACGTGCATGTGGAGTAGAGAAAATATCTATCGTGCGTCCAAGGCGGTTCGGGGATCAGGAACACTGGCACCGTCGGACCATGCAGCATGCAGCAGCACACAGGGATTCTGGAAGAGATACCACTGACGGACACTCGCACACGGTAAGGGGGGGGCAAAAACACGTTTGAAGAAGGAACGACAGAGCTGGCTGTGAAATTTATCTTTGAAACTTCCGTCGCTGTGGTGGGTCTTCGGTCGTCAGCGACCACACTGCCTTTCCACCGGGTAGCTGGGTCAAGGATATTAATTACCCAACCGGGCACTCCGAGGACCGGAGGTGCATTGCGATGGGCTTGTAACCCTGAGGTCGCGTGAACGAGGCGTCGAGTTGCACACCGCTTCACGGTGGGCAGAAAAGTGAGGCCGCTAGACTGACAATGTGCAAACCACATATATAAGAACTGCCTTAATTGTTTGGGGACGGCTTCGAGGAATCGGGGTTCATTTGGGGCCCGGACCTCGTTTCAGATAGCGAAGAAGCGCCCAAAAGCCACCATGATGAACGATTATGAACGACGATATATTTACGATTACGGGTTGCAAGACATGTTCGACATCGCATCGCAATGGCCCCATCCAATTTAGCGTGAGATGACGTGTTTCTTTGAAAGTTCATCACTTGCTCGGCAGGAACCAGGGTTTGTTGCCGACTCGTCCCGCAATCTACAATCGCGGATTCGACTTTTCAGGGATTGCCTGTGATATTCCTGATATAATGAATATTGGCGAAACGGGGAGCATGTGATTAGTCATCTCCATCTTGTTCTCGGCCATATCCCAGTCTCAGCCACTCTCAGCCAGATACAATACAATATGCAGCAATCCTCAGTTGCCTTTCCTCGCTCCCGAGTTGACTCTCTACGCATGGGAGGTACGAGCGATGCCCACTCGTGGAGAGAATCCTTCACGTCAGGCCGGGCATTGTCCTTCACCGGGACAGTCAACAGCGCATACCGCGAATCCAGCCTGGAAGTATTCGACCTAGTGTATGGCCCTGGATCCTTATCTGACTCAAGAAGTCACGTAACATCCACTCTGGAAAGACTGTACGAGCCCCACGCCAGTACGGCTCCCACTCGTCTGTAAATCAAACCGTGTCAACTGAATTCCTCTGCATAGTTTATGAAAATCCTTTTATCACGGCTACGTCTCGTGAAGTCATAATGGACTGTCACAACCTCACTCGCTATGTTTCCGACATTGGTGTGCCACGTCCTCGAGCTTTACTGGCAACACTCTTCGGTCGGAGGGGGAATCTAGAAGAGGAGAGATGGTTCGAGGCTCTGAAATGTTGGAGTGAAATTGGCGACATTGCAGAGAGCGAGGGCTGGGGTGAGTAACATTTGAATGTCGTTGGACCTGCGACCTGCGACTGAATAGGTCTGGCACGCAGATGGTACTCGGAAGAGTATTATAGAACACACTTTGCACATTTTGATATTACCTGGCATTCACGTACCTTCAAAGTCAAAGCAGCCACCTTCTCCTGGGTCGATGAGCGCGTCAGCGTCCACAATGGACCTGCAGGTCTCCACAAACCCGTCAACTGGCTATTTGCATAAACTCGCCCACCCTCGGTTGCCCTTTCCGGGACTGAATATGCCAAGTCCCTTCCACCTCAAGCTGCGTGTAATCACAAAGCTCACTTTCAACGAACAGGGTCGCATCCTCTACCACCGAGACTGGTGGGACATACGCGATCTTATTAGTCTAATCCCAGGCGCTCAGCCCGCTCAATGGATCCTGACACGTATGGCGGCCCAGGGGCTGTCGAGTGCAATGCGAATTGGGAGCTGGCTGGTGGGTGGGAGTTCTGTTACTAGGGACGATCGAGAGCACTCATACCCATATCGGAACATGTCGGTTTCTGACCCTAACCTCCTCGGGCTCGATGGACTCTCTCACCATGGCAAGCGTGAGCGAGCGACGCGCGCTCCAGACACAGATCCAGACGTTGGCGTCTAGGCTCCGTTCTCACCGCTGTCTTTCTTCTTTTGCTGCCCTGTAGAACGTAAGAACCCTTATACCATGATCCATTATCAGAAGTGCGGTTCATTGGTTCCAAGGACTAGTTAACTCGGGTGTATTACTATTGCCGGTTCCTCTTATTTTGATAATATGAGGCACGTTTATGGCTGCGTTGTTTGGAAAACTAGGTTCCTTGCCTTCTTCCTATTCGGCGCGGGCTGAGGAAGAGGAACAGGGTCGGGGATTTACTACAGGCGAGGAATTTTTTATTTGTGCAATTGAATGTGTCGGATTTAGGGGATGTGTCCTAGCCTTGCAAACGACGCACATAACCGGAGAGAGACGTCCGAGCACCTTTCGGGAATGTAGATGCTCACGCTCAATGAGCCGAACGTCCCACCAACCGCTCCTAGGTCTCCTGGGTCCATGGGTCGTTCGTCTTCTGGCCAAGTGAGGAAGCTGTCGCCACGTCCACGCGGATCGAGACAAGCTTAATCGTATCAGGGCTTCCTTTCCTTTCCTTCGGGGTCCCGGGGGACCCTTCCTTTCGGATTCCCATTTACGGCGATCTCGGCACCGACATGTTCGATTCCCGGCGGAAGACCGACAAGATAGGCAGGACTCGGGATGGTGGTCCGGACGGCCCTTACCGACGAGGCCGAGGAAGGCGGAAGAAGCGTTGGGACGGACAGGAGGACAGGACACTATACCATACCAGTGAGCGTCTTTCTCACTCTCGCTCTCGACTTGTCACTTCTCATTCGTACCGAGGTCACCTGGTGTCATCTCCGGTCGAGTGAGACACAAATGCAAATGCAAATGGCTCTTCTCTCTCCCAACGCTGCTGCGAAACCCGCCCCGTTTTATTCTCAACAGGGTTTCATGTCGTAGGAAAATTAAAATTAAAAAGAAAAAAGCCATACTCCCACCGGCAAAGCAAAGCAGAACGTAAAGAAAAAAGAAAAAGAAACCTTCTGAAGGAAGCGGCACCGCCAAAATGAATCCAATTTCACGGATAAAACGGGCTGGCTGGCTGGCTGGCTGCGGGGTTCTACTCTCCACTCTCCCTCCGCACCGATGCAGTGCGCCTTCCGTCGGGGCTGGCTGGCCGGCTGACTGGCTTTGGAAAAGCGACTGAGCGACTGGCTGGGCTGGCCCATGGGCTGGGGTGGGAGTGCATGTCTATGTGTATGCATTGGAGTGAGCCGCGCCGTAGAGCAAAGAAGGGGTAGTCCGGATGGACATTACGAAAAGCTGCCAACGCAAATTACGTGTCGGCAAAAGTAGTTTTATTTAGACGGGAGCAGAGAAAGCCAAAAACGGCAGAAACAGCAGAAATACTGGTAAGGCTGCTAGGAAAAGCCATTCAGTCGCAGAATCTCTAAGACGAAAATACAGACACAGATACAGATACAGATACAAGTGGACCCTGCCCTTTTTTTCTTTCTTTCTTTTATTTTTCTCGAGCGCATAACATGAAAAAATCGAATCGCCGTGGCTTCCCTGCCGCTTAATGTTTCTGTACAGTACGGCAATGTGATACCGTAGTGTGATACCGTACGGTAGTAGTAGTGTCCGCACAAAGGGATTTCTCGGGCTCGATTCACTTCCGCATTTTGCCTTGGCCCTTCTCTCTCGCCAAATAATTCAACGACGTCCGTCGTGTTCCGTCCAGCCATTGTCCAGCCATGTCCCAGTACGTACAGCGTTACAGCGTTACAGCGTTGCACTACCCGAGCATTCAGGGCGCCTTTGCACCCCCCCCCCCCCCCCCACCCCACACACC